>Ga0209415_10002056_pt1 | contig 38129 bp, 34 predicted proteins | sample PeaSoiSIISIP2007_FD_187696 | JGI IMG/M metagenome (GOLD analysis project Ga0209415, IMG submission 187696) | Peat soil microbial communities from Weissenstadt, Germany - SII-SIP-2007 (SPAdes) (version 2) | ecosystem: Environmental > Terrestrial > Soil > Wetlands > Peat | place: Germany...
GACGAGGAACTCGACAAGGAGATGCGTTGGGGACCTGGCAAGAAATGGTGGCAGAGTAACCTCGCTTCTTGGTCGCTGGTCAGGTCGCGGCTTGACCTGCCCAAACGAGTCATCCTCATGGACCAAACAATCAGAGAGGGAGAGGACACTCCAGACGTGCTCTACACCAAGGCGGCCAAGTTCAAAATCCTCGACAAACTGGAAGAAATAGGCGTCACCGAGACCGAGGTCGGCTACGCAGGGGCCATAAACGAACAGTACGAATTTGCCAAATCCATCAAGAAGAGGGGTTACAAGCTAACCCTGGGGTCGCATAACCGGGGCTACACCCGGGGTAACGAATGGAGGGACGAGATAGACAGGAGCATTGACGCTGGCGTAGACATAGTTGATTTTGTATTCTGGATGTCGCAGTCGTTGATGCCTACGACGCCTTGGTTGACAAGCGAGCAGGTCCCGGCAAGAGTTACGGAATGCGTCGACTACGCGAATTCGAGGGGTGCCAAGGTTGGCTTTCTCCTTGTCGACATGTTGAGAGTCCGCTTTGATCTTCTAGTCCAATTACTTCAGCAACTGTCAGGCCTGAAAATAGATCGCGTCTATGTGGCAGACCCGACGGGGAACGCGACGCCCGAACTATTCGATTTTGCCGTAAGGCTTGTCAGAGACAATGTCAGCCATCAGACCAAGGTCGCCCTTCACTGCCACAACGAGTTCGGTCTGTCGATGGCAAATGCCACGGCGGGCATCAAAGCGGGCGCTGAGGTTGTCGATGTCGCGATAAACGGGCTTGGCCACAACGCTGGTATTACGGCCCTGGAGGAGCTGGCCACTGTGCTGACTGTGCAATACGATGTGGAATGCGGGATCGACATAACCAAACTCGGAGGGGCGTCCAAGATGGTCGAACGGTTCTCAGGAGTCAAGGTTCATCCGAACAAACCTGTGGTCGGAACAAACATCTACAGACACCAACTCGACAGCCACTTAACAAGTGTCCTGCGGGGGATCTGGTTCGCCTGGGACAATATCCGTCCTGACGTCATGGGCCGCGAGTTCAGATTGGAATGGGCGGAAGGGAGGTTAAGGCGAGGAAGGTCCGGGTCTGTCGACGCGATGATCGAGAAGATGGGTCTCTCTGCCTCGGACGATGAGTACACCGAAATCATCAATAGACTCACCCGGAGAGTGAGGAGGAGTACCATAGGTCCTGATGTCTTGCAGAAAATAATCCTGTCTGTAATAAGGCCTGAAAGGCGCAGAACGGGAGACCTTCCCGGTGGGAGAAGTCAGTAGCTCTACCGCACCCGACAGGTGTTATCCCTCAAGTAACGCAGTCGCTTTAGGCGCAACGCATTTATTCCGACGGCAGGTGAATCGCCTCTCGAAGTTCATTGGAAGAAAATCTTCTCATGATACCTGGCCCCACAAATCTCTCGGAAAGAGTGAGGGAGGTGATGTCCCAACCCCAGCAGGGGCACGGATCCCCCAAGTTCACGGAGAAGTTCTCAGAGATGCTGAACCTTGCAAGGTATGCCTTCAAGAACAACGGGGGTGGCCAGTTCGTGTTCACTGGGACAGGAACGCTGGCCATGGAGGCCTCCGTGGTCAACACAGTCCAGCCCGGCGACAAGACCATCGTGCTCGACACTGGCTACTTCGGGCAGAGGATGGCTACAATCAACGAGACCCACGGAGCCAAGGTCTCTACGCTCCAATACCCCATAGGAACCCACGCCAATCCTGACGACCTTAGAAGGAAGCTGAGGGAGGACAAATTCAAAGCTGTTTTCATCACCCACGTGGACACGGGCAGCGCGATAATCAACCCCATCAGAGAACTCGTCGCGGAGTGCAAGAACGCAGGGGTGTTCGCCGTCGTAGACTCGGTGTGCGGGCTTGCGGGGGAGGAACTCGACTTCGACAGGCTTGGAGCCGATGTGGTCTTCACGGCTTCACAGAAGGCAATTGCCGCGCCGCCAGGCGCAGTGTTGATTGCAATCTCAAAAGAACTGCTTGAATACTGCGAAAGTAGGGTGGGCCCCATCGGGTCATACTACCTCGATCTTCTGAGATGGAAGCCCATAATGGATGACCCGCGGAAGTACCTTGCGACGCCTGCCGTCCAAATCATTCTGGCTCTGCGAGAGGCACTTCTCGAATTGAAAGAAGAAGGGGTCGAAAGAAGATGGGAGAGGCACAAGGCTCTCGCCGATTCAATCCGGACCGGCATCAGGGAGACGGGAATGCAGTTCATCGCCGAAGAAGGATATAGGCCCAACACGTTAACTGGCTTTCTCGTTGAGGAGGGGAAAGCGCCTGAGATGCAGGCGAGGCTAAGGGAAGAGTACAAGATCGAGGTGGCAAGGGGCTTGGGGGACTATTCCACGAAGTTGATCAGAATCGGCCACATGGGAATTCTCAACTCGGAACAAGCGCGGAGGACCGTCGAAGCCGTTCAGGGAACACTTCGCGAAATGAATCTTGGTAATCTAGCCAAGCTAAAGAGCAACCGAGATGAAAGCCGTCTTAACTTCGCATTAAGGTGAAACAACCCGAACGCCGCCACCGATTAGGTTATCAGATTCAAGTGGTCAAGATGGGCTGATTCTCGTTCCCTTACCAGTTAGTGACAGGTCTTAAAACGCACATCCTGCAAATTTGGCTTCGGCGCTCGCCATGAGACAGTACGTTGGTTCGAAATACGCTATCTATGTCGATGATAAATTCTGCGCAGGTTGTGGAATTTGTATCGACTTCTGCCCATTCAAAGTATTAGCGAGTTCGCCGCAGCTGAATGCGAGAGGCGCTCATGAAGCAATCGTCCTGAGCATGGACAAATGCACAGGCTGCAACACATGCGTCGAATTCTGTCCGGATTTTGCCATTGCTGTTGAAAAGAGGAGTGGATGAAGCTGCAAGAAAGAGTCAGGAGCGGTCTACACTTCATCAACGGAGATGAGGCCTGCGCAGAAGGGGCTTTGGCTGCGGGGTGCGGCCTCTTCGCTGGCTATCCAATCTCGCCTGCCACAGAAATTTCGGAGGTGCTCTCCAGGCGACTCTTCGGTGTTGGAGGGATCTTCGTTCAGGGCGCCGACGAGCTTGACTCTCTGGCCATAGTGATTGGGGCTTCCTGTGCTGGCAAGAAGGCCATGACTGCGACCTCGGGAAACGGGATAAGCCTGATGCAGGAGAACATAGGCTACGCTGCCATGACTGAAACTCCTTGCGTGATTGTCGACGTGCAGAGGGCAGGGCCAGGTACCGGAATCGCCACCAAGAGCATGCAGGGCGACATCTATCAGGTAAGATACGGAAGTAACTCGGACTACTCGATTATCGCCCTAGCCCCCGACTCACCTCAGGAGATGTTCGACTTGACCGTAGAGGCATTCAACCTCTCGGAGCAGTACCGCGTCCCCACTTTCATCCTCGCAGATGAGCTCGTCGGGCACATGATGGAAAAGGTCGAGATTCCACCAGCGGAGAAGATCCACGTTCTGAACAGGAAGAAACCTGATGTCCCACCCGATAAGTTCGTCCCATTCAGGGCTGCTTCCGACACGGACGTTCCAGCAATGCCTTCGTTCGGAGATGGATATGCCCTCCCGATCTCATCCTTCGCAAGGAACGAGTCGGGGTCGCCGTCAACCAGTATGCAAGTCCAGCACCAGCTGGTCACGAGGCTCTGGAACAAGGTCGAGAAGAAGGCCGACGAGATCGCTAGAATCGAGACTGAATACCTCGAAGACGCCGACGTCGCTGTGCTCTCGTATGGAGTGCCCGCCAGGTCGGTTCACAGAGCGGTACAGGATGCAAGGCGCGAGGGGGTTAAGGTCGGCTATGTGAGGCTGATTACAATCTGGCCGTTTCCTGACAGGAAGATCAAAGAAATCGCGGAAGGAGTCAAGACAATTCTCGTGGCAGAGATGAACATGGGCAAGGTGGTGAGGGAGGTTCAAAGGGCAGCCGAAGGGGCGGCCAAGGTGAGCCTGCTCTCCAAACCAGGCGTAGAGGCACACACGCCTTTGGAGGTTGCTAACGCTTTGAAGGGGCTGGGAGCATGAGACATCCGGCTCTAGAGTACTTCAGGCTCGACAGGCCGGGTTCTCCGAACTTATGGTGTCCGGGGTGCGGGATAGGGCAGGTATGGTACTACACCGTTCAGGCGATCAACGAGCTAGGCCTTGACCACGACAAGGTTGTCTGGGTTGGAGGAAGCGGATGCAGCGGCAGGATGTGCACCTACTGGTACAAAGACTCTATGCACACCCTACATGGCAGGCCTCTCGGCTTTGCCACTGGAATAAAGCTGGCCAATCCCGAGCTGACTGTCATCTGCCACATGGGCGACGGCGAGACCTCTGCAATCGGCGGAAACCACCTCATACAGACCGCGAGGCGGAACGTTGAGCTTACAGCGATCTGCATCAACAATTTCAACTACGGAATGACGGGGGGACAGTACTCTCCAACCACACCATTGGGCGGCATAACAATGACATCAGTCGAGGGTTCTATGGAGCCTCCATTCGACCTCTGCAGACTTGTCGAGGCATGTGGGGCGGGGTATGTAGCAAGGTGGACCTCCGCACACCACCGCCAGATTGTAAACTCGATCAAAGAGGCAATCCAGAAGCAGGCCTTCGCCTACGTTGAGGTCGTCTCCCAGTGTCCGACCTACTTCGGCAGAAGGAACCGGCTTGGCGACGGGGCCGAGATGATGAGGGGGTTCCTGAAGAACTCAGTGACAAAGGAACGAGCGCAGGGGATGACTGAGGAGGCCCTGAGGGGGAAGTATGTCATTGGTAAGCTCGTTGACAGGAATGTGAAGGGCTACAGCGCAACGCTCCACGAATTCGCCGCGCGACACAGCTCGGGGGTGTGACGGCTTGCAAAGGATTGAGGTGAGGTTCGCTGGCTTCGGCGGACAAGGTGTCATCCTTGCGGGGACCGTATTGGGCAAGGCCATCGTTCTTCATGACAGGAAGAACGCTTCCCTGACCCAATCATACGGGCCCGAGTCCAGAGGGGGCTCCTGCCATTGCGACCTGGTCGTCTCCGACTCCAAGATCGACTACCCCGAAATCTTACAGGAGGATTATCTCGTCGCCATGTCTCAGCAGGCTGCCGACCAGTTTGTAACCAAACTGCGAAGCAACGGTACCCTGATTATCGACTCCTCGATGGTGACGATGAAACCGGACCAAAACAAGGTTGCGACCTACGGGATCCCAGCAACGAAAATAGCCTCCGAGGAGCTTCAGGAACCAATGCTTGCGAATATGATCATGCTGGGAGCCTTCGTTCAACTCAGCGGGATATGCACCAAGGACGCCCTCGTCAAAGCAATGAGCGAAACAGTCCCCAAGAGGACAGTTGAGAAGAACTCGCAGGCCATAGATTGGGGCTTTGGGCTTATCAATAGTCCAGCCAGAATGCCAGCGCAGTAGGCGCACCTACCTGGGACACTATTGCGTCTTCACTAGGATCTCTGAAATCATGGTGGGGATTTCGGCCGGTTTCTCAACCACATGAGCGCCGGCGTTCCTAAGGGCGTCTATCTTGCTCTTCGCAGACCCTTTGCCATGTTCGATAATACTGCTAGCGTGGGAGAATCTCATGCCTTCAGGCGCCCAGGCACCAGCGATGTACGCGACCAAGGGCTTAGTGAAGTGCCCCTTCTCAATCTCCATGGCCGCCTCTTCTTCCGTGGTTCCTCCGAGCTCCCCAAACATCGCGACAACCTTCGTCTGCTCGTCTTCCTCGAAGAAAGGCAGCAGGTCACCGAACGACGTGCCTATGATTGGCTCCGTCCCCTCGTGGACTAGAGTGCTGCAACCGTGACCCGCGTTCTTTATGATCCAGGGCAAGGTCCCCGATTGGCCCCCGCTCCTCGACAATATTCCCACCGGTCCTGGTTGGAAGATCTCCTTTGCCCTTTCAGCCGAGCTTCCGACCCAGCCTAGCACTGCCTTGCTAGGAGTAATGACACCTATGGTTCCCGGCCCTATGATTCGTACGCCCTTCCGCTTCGCCGAGGCCACCATGACCATTATGTCGTGGAGAGGGACCCTTTCGACTGGAGAGACTATTAGCTTGATTCCAGCTTCGATGTCCTCCAGCACCGCATCCTTCAGCGCCGGAGCCGGAACGAAGGTGACTGCTGCGTCGATCGGTCCATGCTTCTCGACTGCCTCCTTGACCGATTCATACACTGGTATGCCCGCGACGATGGCGCCGCCACGTCCTGGAGATATTCCTCCCACGACGTTTGTTCCGTATTCCTTCATGTATCTGGCGTAGGCCTCTCCAGACCTGCCAGTGATACCCTGGACGATTACGCTGGTCTTCTCGTCTATGAGTATTCCCGTCTTTCCTCCCCTCTGGTGTTCAGTGACGCCTTGAACTTGTCCAGCTCAGGCATGGGGACATTGATTTTCAGCGCATGCAGCCCCCTTAGAAGGCATTCGTGTTCGCACGCCAGACATTCAGTACCGGCCCTTGCCGCTTCGCTAGCGGTCAGCAAAATCGTCGGTTTTCCTTCTCTAAGGGTCAGTATGCCTCGACCATAGATGCGACATGCTGTCACACACGCTTTCGTCGTGCATTCTCCACACACGCTGTCGTCTATGGTCACGGTTATCGTTCTTTCCTTGAACTCGGTCACGGGCGCACTCCTCTGTCAGCCCTGTATTCGTCAACGAGCGCCCTCATTCTTCCTGCTACGAAGTCTGGGTTGTACACATATTCGCTTCCGTATACTTCAAGGCGAATTGGAAGGTCTCTCAGGCCTTCCTTCAGGATGACGTGAGACTCCTTCTCCTTGTTCCCACAAATCAAGAGAACCACAGGGAAGCCCGGCTTCTGAGCAAGTTCCTCCCTGAATGCCTTCACTAGACCGTGGGCGTGGTGCCATTGTTCTTGATTCGCTGCTATGAAGCCGCCCAGCAGATAACCCTCAATGCCAGGTATCGCCAGTATCACCTTCGAAAGACGGTAGACCTTCGATGCAGTCGGGTCTCCACTCGAGTCGGAATAGTTGGCGATCTTCAGCCCCTTTCTGTTGAGGGCATCGACGCCCAGAATCGCGCCGCCCCCTCCGATACCATGGTATCCGACATATCCTGGCCCTTCTATCTTCTCAACCATCTGGGAGAAGAACGCGTTTCCTCTGTAATCGCCGACCTCCATCTCATATGCGATCTCCTCCAATGGGGTCGGTTCCCTTGGGAACTCTCGCGCCACTTTGATACCAAGCTCCGGGTGGCGGAATATGGCCGAGTCGTCGACGGTTATCCGGCAGTCCGCAGCGAACACATTTCCATCCTTTGTCAGGACGAGAGGATTGATTTCGGCAGACCGCGCTTCGTATTTGACGAAAAGTCCATACAGACTAGAAACGATTGAACTCAGAAGCTCCTTCTCACGAGTGTTAACCTCTGCTCTGGACACAAGACCATCCGCCTCGCTGGAATCGATTCCTTTGAGATAGTCGACACCCAAACGCCCTACCTTGCCCGGCGACTCCTTCGCCACCTGCTCGACGTCGGTGCCCCCCTGAGTGCTGAAGATAACCACTGGACCACGTACTTCTCTGGAGCTGTCGACAATCACCCCCGCGTAGAATTCCTTTGATATCTCCAACTTTTCCTCAACCAGCACCTGCTTCACTTTGGTTCCGCTGATTTCACTGCCAATCAGATCACGAGCCATCTCCTCAGCCTCATCGGGGGTGTTGGCGAACTTGATGCCGCCGGCTTTGAAGCGCCCAGTCTTCCAGATCTGTGCCTTGATCACCACAGCCTTGCCGATTCCCTCAGCGACCTTCCTCGCTTCTTCGGGCGTACCTGCAACTCCGCCTTTGGGGATGGAGATGTTGGCTGTCTTCAGCAGCTGCTTCCCCTGAAACTCGTACAGCCTCACCAAACTGGTTCCCTAATTTTTTGGACGGCTTTTTTGAATAAAAGACTTGTCCCTAAGGAATCGGCCAGGAACTGTAACGCGATGAAGAATCCGGTCAGAGTACCATGAAGCGAACTTTCAAAGGTTGCATTAGAAACGAGTAGTTGGGCTAGGAATTCTTGGAAGGGAGTTCTCTTATGGCACGACCACTATAGCTTCCTACCCTAATTCATTCGAGGCTCTTTGGGCTGGGAAATGAAGAGTCAGCGTTGTCGATGGAGCTCTCTGCGCACTCGTTGGGTATGATGTGAGTCCACATGTGTGGGAACAAATTCTGAAAAGGAATAGCAAGGCGATAGCCTGGCTCCTTCACGCACTATCTGGCCCATCGACGAGCAGATTGTCGGCGAACCAAGTATGTCAGAACACACGCGACGGCGAACGAGACGAAGTAGCTGAAGTCCGCTCCGCCGAAAAGATACGCGAGGGACCCGAACGGAGATCCGAGATTCAGAGCAGGAACCATGAAAGGCACTGAAACTAACACTGCAATCAGGTACACTGAGAGCGCTTTCAAGTTCCAGTCGGAAGAAATCTCGACTGTCGTTCTTCTCACCACGTAGTAGTCAACCAGCACTATCCCAAGCCATGGCGTTATCCAGTAGTCGAGGACGAAGAGGAAGTTCTGATAGTTAATCACGAAATTGGAGCTGCCGATGATTGACAGTGAAAGCCCAACCAGCCCGCCCGCCACAACTGCAACCCAACGCTTCACCCTGATGTCGAGGACAAGAGCAGAGAGGGCGTTCGTGTAGAGGTTCAACTCGTTAGCTGCCAAGGCGCCGAGGACGATGGCGATGATTGCGAAGGGCCCGAACCATCCCGAGAAACTGTCCAAAGCCTGGAAGAACCCGACGTTGGGGGTGAGGCTTCCAACCATGGCTCCGATGGCCTCCACTGCGAACGAAGCGGCTGCGCCACCGATCAGCGCGAAGGAAGCGACCCTCCTGCCTGAAACCGAACTCGGAAGATACCTGCTGTAGTCAGATGCGTAGGGGGACCAGCTCATCAGGTAGGAGAAGGACGTCGCGAGCACGACCCCGACGGCCCCCAGTGCTGGCCAACCCGCGGAACCTTCAGCCGGGACAAACGAGAAGGAGGCTCCAAGCTTAGGAATGGCAACGATGAACACTCCCATGAAAAGGAGGCCCAGGACCACGGCCATCGCTTTCTCCAGCAGGTGGATGAAATCGTGCCCATAGACGGCGATGACGATCTGAATTGCGACCAAGGCCGCAGCCGCACCGTAGAAATTGACCCCCGGCAGTACTGCCTGCAGGGCCCCGACCCCAAGGATTGTGTTGACCGTGAACCAGCCGACCGTGCTTATCCAGTTCAGCCCCCCGAAGAGGTAGTTTCCCCGCCTCCCGAATGAACTGCGAGACGAAAGCATCTGTGGGAACCCCAACCTTGGACCCATGGCGGCAGAGAGGCCGAGGAGCAGGCCCCCTAGCAGGTTGCCCAAAAGCAGCACGGGGAGGGCCTGGGGGACGGTCAGCCCGAAAGCCTGGACGCAGAGCACCCCGATGACATAGTCAGCGACGGTCAGATTGGCAGCGAACCAGAGGGTGAAGACCCTGCCAGGCGAGCCGTGCCTTTCCTCGTCTGGGATGTGTTCGATCCCCCGCCTTTCGACGGTTGCAGGACTGTCCGTCATCTTGAAGAGGCTGCAGGAGAAGTCGCTTAACTGTTCCTTGGCTCCCTCCGCTAAAACAGACTGTTTCGTCAGAGGGCCTCTCCGCTCCTTCCTCGCTTTCGCGAGCCCCTGAGACCTTCGTTGTCACAAGGCATTAGGAAGAAATCACGTCTCTGTAGCCACATTCCGCAGATGACCGGAGTCGCTAGTCAAACTGTCTAATTTGTTCCCAGTAGAGAAGGGATGATTCCCGTTCGGTGATTTGAACTAGGTCCATGAATAAGGGCCCTGGGTGGGATTTGAACCCACGTCAGGAGGTCCACAGCCTCCTATGCTTACCAAGCTACACAACCAGGGCCACAAATTGCGGCAGTTTGCTCGACCGTCTTTATGTCTTAGGGCGCTCTCTGATGAGTCCGAGCACTAGCCGAACTTCTCCACAATTTCTCGTATCACGTTGATGTTGCGGGTGGTAGTCTTCGCCTTCAACTCCGACTCCAGGAACTGGTTGGGAAGAACCCCCTCCCCCATGACATGTGTCAGACTGATTACCTCCTTGCCCGTCGACGAAACGACCTCCACCGTCGACTTGGGAATGACCAATGGGAGCCGGGGGAGCCGATTGGGAATGGAGTCGGGCAGAAACGTGACCAAGCAACTCATCACATCTGCCTTCTGCGCACGCGGCTCTTTCTCAACCAGCCCCTGGAGGTCTAGGACTCCCCGAATGAACACCTCCACTTCGTAGCCGAGGGCACTGCGCAGCTTCTTTTCTATGCCGAGCCTGGCCCTCTCAAGGTCTTTTACATCAGCTTCGAAAATCACATTCCCCGCTTGCTTGTAGGCCACAGCGCCCTTGAACCCAAGCGAATCGAACACCTGCAGCAACTGCTCCTTCTTCACAACGTGGCCTCCGACGTTGATCGCCCTCAGGAAGGCGACGACCCTCGTCATCCCATCTGTTCCCTGCTAGAGGGCCTTCTTGATGGCCTCGAAGTCGGGCAGCTGCCCGGGCTCGTTCGCCACCCATTTGAAGTGAATTTTGCCAGTGTCGTCGAGCAAGAATATCGCCCTGTTCGCTGCGTCGTAACCTTCTACTCCGCTCAAATTCTTCCACAAGACTCCGTACCTGTTCACCACCTCCCGCTTGAAGTCGCACAGCAGGGGGAACGTCAGGCTGTACTTCTCGGCGAAGGCCTTCTGGGCGAAAGGAGCATCGACGGAGACCCCAACGACCTGGCCGTTCAGGTGCTCGAGCTCCCCGTACATGTCCCTGAAGGCGCACATCTCCTTGGTGCAGGTCCCCGTGAACGCTCCGGGAAAGAACGCCAAAATTGTCTTCTTCCCTTTGACCAGGAACTCCGACAGCTTTCGCAGCTTCTTGTCGTAATCGTACAGGATGAATTCGGGCGCAACCTCTCCAACGTCGGGCATTGGAAACAGGCGGTCCGGGGTTCTGTATTAACTCTACGGGCGCCAGACCGCCATTGACGGCCTTAAGATATGGCGCCCAGAGCAAGTCGGCTCTTGGCATGGGGCATACTTGCGTCGGTGCCGGTACAGTACCTGATCTTCTTCCTGGGAGCCGTGGTGCCCATCTACATAGTGTTCGGCGTGATCGGCCTCTCAGGTCTACGAACGCTCACGAGGTACGACTTGCACGACTCCTTCTATTACCGCCTGAACTCCGGCACCAAGGTGGCCGCCCTTTTCCTGGTGGCCCTCACAACGTCCTCCGCAGGCATTTACCTGGGTCTGCTTGCGACCGGGGTCATCCTGGCATCATACGCGACCCTCTACCACGGAAGGGAGAAGCTCGCGCTCGGGACTCTGTTCACCATAGCCGTGGTCTGGGGGAACGTCTGGGGGTCGGTCTCCGACCGGCTCTCTTTCCTCTTAGGGCAGGAATCCGCCGGCCTCCCGGTCAACACTTCGTTCTTCTTCGGGGACCTGACGCGGACCGTCGCCTCTGACATCGCCGTTTCGGGGGTTTTCCTCCTGGCACTGATCCTTGTCATGACCAGCACTCCGTCGGACGTGATGCGCGTCCTCCGGAAGATCGGCCTGCCGAATCCCGTCACCTTCTCCATCGTAGTGGGGATGAGGACCGTCCCGATCCTGCTAGAGGCCATCAACTCGATAATGAAGGTCCAATTGATGAGAGGGTTCGGGTCTAGGGGGAGCAGGTCGCTCGGCCCACTTTACGTCTTCGCCGCATCCCTCTTCGCTCTCATCCCGGCCCTAGTCTACCTCCTAAGAGGCGCGAGGAACATGGCCATCTCCACGGGGACGAGGGCCTTCGGCGCCTACAAGAACCGCACATACGTCAAGCAACCTCCCTTTGGACCGTCAGATGTCGTAGTGCTGATGCTTGCAGCCGCCTTTCTTGTGGCGGCGATCCTGTCATAGCAGAATCGCAGGGCACCTTCGAAACTAGGAAGTGGATGTGGCGCCGCACCCGGAGCCGACGGCCGCATATGGGATGCTCCTCCCGAAGCCGGTCACGTTGGCCACGACCGCCAACACTATGAGCCCAACAATGATGCCAAAGAACACGTAGTCCGCTCTGCTGAGCGTGAACGGCTTCAGGAACGTGCGCTTCTTGTATGCCCTGAATGCCCGGGTGTCCGCGGAGATCGCCGTGTTCTTTGCCCCTCGGAATAGGAACGTCATTGCAGGGACTATGCTCGTGAGGACCCCGCCGAGGAGATAGAAGACCCGCGTAACTTTGTTGGCCCTCGCCCCGTAACCTCTCATGAACTGAACCTTGACGGCGGTGTCGAGGGAGTCGAAAATCCTGGGGACGGTCCTCATCCCGACGACCAGGGCGAAGAGAATGACGACAGGGAGCTTGAGCTTCCCCAGGCTCCTCAGGATGGCCGAAGGGGTGCTCGTCATGATCAGGATGAGTGCGGTAAGGAGGACCACGCCGGCCCTGGTGGATACCTGGAGACCGTATTCGAGCCCTTGAAGGGTCAGGACCGGCTGGTAGCCGAGGTACTGGTAGTAGGAGGGCCAGGTCCAGAGCGGGGTGAAGAAGGCCAAGAACGGAGCGCTCATGGGGGTCGGGGGAATGGTGATGCACTGGTGATAGAATGCGAAGATTAGCAGGGTGTACGGAGTATTGAGCGAATAGTACCACGCCAACCCGACGACCGACGAAAATGCCAGTGCGCTCCCGAGGAGCAACTTGCGAACACCCCTCCTGAGAGTCAGGTAAGTCGCCAGGACGATGAGCGCCATCGAGATGTCGATGTACCACCCAGTGGTAGCGGCCACGAACGTGATGGTGATGGTGAAGATAATCTTGGTCAGCGGGTTCAGCCTGTAGTAGAATGTGTGGGATTCTTCGTACCTCGAGATGTCGCGGAAACCCGTGAGGCCTATGGCGCCGAAGATCAGGTAGATTGGGGCTACTATTCCGAAGAGGAAGAGGAAAAGGCTCCCCACATTGGATATGAGGGCGTCCTCGAGGGCCGTGTCAGACCCCCACCATGCTCAGCTCAGGGAGCGGTATGCCTGGGTTGCGTAGGTAGAACTCGGTCGGGGGGACGACGGAAAACAGCTGCGACGACGCGAAGACATCTTCGGGGACCCCTTCGAGGACCTTCTTCCCCGCGTCGAGGACCACCAGATAGTCGGCATATCTGTAGACGAACTTCGCGTCGTGAGTCACTATGATGAACGAGTAGCCGAGCTTCTTCAGCATGTGGAGCTCCTTCGAGATTATCTCCTTGTGGTAGAAATCCTGGCCCGAGGTGGGCTCGTCGAGCATGACTATCTTGACCCCCGACGAGAGCGCAGACGCCATGGCCACCCTCCTCCTCTGGCCGACGCTGAGCATCAGTGGGTCGCGCCTCCTGAACTCCTTGAGGCCGAAGAGGTCGAGGAACTCTTCCGTCCGCTCCTTGAAGTCCTTCGACCCCCTCTTCCTCAGCGAATAGGAGATTTCGTCCTCCACCGTCTTGTTGATGAGCATTAGGTCGAAGCTTTGGGGGACATAGGCCACATAATTTCCTCTCTTCTGAATCGAGGCCTTACTGAGGTCGACTCCGTTCACCACCAGCTTCGACCTCGCGGTCAGCTCCTTGTCAAGGAAATTCATCACCGTCTTGAGGAAGGTGGACTTCCCGGCCCCATTCCTTCCCATGATCGCCAGGATCTGCTGTTCCCTCAAGGCGACCTCTGCGTCCACCAGAATCTTCCCTTGGACCTCCACATGGGCGAATGCCTCCAGCACGACCTTGCCGTCGTTCTGTCTCGGTGGGACTTCGAGCTTCAAACCATCCTTCACGATTCTGGCCCTTATGCCGTCGATGTTCTGCGGGTCCATGCCGAACCTCTTCGCCCAGAGGTAGTGCTCCGGGACGTCGATTCCGGAAGCATGGAGTTGTTCGACGTGGTCCACTAGTTTCGCCTTCTCGATGTCGAAGATTATCTTCCCCTGGTCGACTAGGATAATCCGATCGACGAAGTGTAACGCCCTCTCGAGCTTGTGCTCCACGATTATCAGCGTGCTTGTCCCCTTCAGACTGGTTAGCGTCTGGAAGACCCTGGCCGTCCCCTCCGGGTCGATGTTCGACGTCGGCTCGTCCATGATGAGCATCTTCGGCTTCATGGCCAACACGGCCGCCAGGGCTACCCTCTGCAGCTCTCCTCCAGAGAGGACATAGGTCTCCCTTTCTCTGAAGCTCGCGATGTCGGTCGTCGCGATCGCATCCTCCACCCTCTGTCGGATCTCCTCTACGGGGAGACAGAGGTTCTCTGGTCCGAACGCCACCTCCTCCTCAACGGTGTAGTTGAGCACCTGGGTCTCGGGGTCCTGGAGCAGGGTCCCCACCTCGGTAGATAGTATTGGCAGCGGAGTGTCTCTGACGACCTTGCCGTAGACGACGACCCCTGTAGGGTCGCTCCCCTTGAAGATGTGGGGAATCACGCCGTTGAAGCAGTTGACGAGAGTCGACTTGCCTCCCCCAGACTTGCCAATCACGAGGGCCACCTCGCCGTCTTCGACTCGGAAGGAGTCGACGGTGAGGATGGGTCTCCCTCCTTCACTATAGCTGAAGACGAGCCCTTTCACTTCGACGGGGGTAGTAGCGGCAGTCGCTGTCGGAACTGCCTCAGTCACGGGACAACCACGCCTCCTTGGCTTGCTTAAGTCTTGTCAGAAATCTTGTCCTCCCCAAAACAGAGCGGGAGGAGGCCGCGGTCGGCCTCCTGCTATTGACCTAGAGCCCTTGAAACCCGGTTGGCGATGATTCCGCCTACGGCGCCTGCCGGGATGCCCGATGCTGCGAAGGAGATCAGATTCGTTTGGATTGTCTGCCAGTTGACTGCTCCTGGCCCGTTGATGAAATTTGCGAAGAATCCGCTGTAGATGAGTGGGTCAGGGAAAGCGAAGAGGAACCCGATGATGGCGCCTTCGATTATCATGATGGCCGTCAGCTTGGTCGAGGATCCACCACCGCTCATTCCGGAAGCCTCTGACGAAGCTTTCGCAGAACTCTTGGCGGCGAAGATGTTCCCTCCTGTGGATGCTATCATGAGGTCGAGGAAGAGCCCGTACGTCAGCCCTTCATAGATGAAGTAGATCGGTTCGCCTCCGAACCCGTAGTGGAAGATGTCGCTGAGGAAGGAGTAGACGACGAAAGATGTGATCCCCACCCCGACCTTCCGCACCAGACATGCAACTACCATCATAGTGATAAGTTGCCCGCCTATGAAGCCGAAGTCGACGTATGTCCTGACTCCACCTGGGAGGAAGCCGTTGAGGAAGCCACCGATGAACCACTGCCATACCACTGCGAAGGCGACGCCTATGCCGATGTAGACGAAGTCGAGTGTTGTGAATCTGGAAAGTCCACCTGTTTTCTTTCCAAGGACGAATGCGATGACTAACGCGATTGCGAAGTAGCCAACGACATACTCCCAAGGAATCTGACCAACCTGGTCCAGCGTGCCAGCAATGCCGTTGAAACCCATGGTTGCGACATCTTCGGGGGTCTAGGAGTTCTAATAAAGCTTCGTAGGTTTTTGCTCAATATCAAGTCATTTCCAATATTCCTGATTTTCCTCAAGGCAGAACGCTTAATAGAATTCGATGACCCACCCAGCCTCGGATGTCCGAAACAGTCCTAAACGCTGCAGGGACTTCCGCAGCAGGGACCGTTACGCCGGCGCCAATGAGAACACTACCACTGAAATACTTCGGTTGGCTCTACATCTTCTTCGGAGTAGCACTAATCGTCTTCGGTTATCTGACCATTGAGTACCCTGGCGATTACAAGGGGGACTTCACACCGACCACCAGTTTTAGCGGTACAAATTTCGCTGTGATTGCAGTCCTAGGCCTCCTCATCCTAATCGTCGGGTACTTGGATTATCGGAGCACAAAGGCCATGGACAAGAAGATCTACTTCCCCGCCGTCATCTTCGTGCTGGGGCTAATCCTGATCCCACTCTTCACCTACTACGGCGCCTTCAACGGGGTGCTCGCCAACGACTACAACCTATCCGGAGTCAGCGCAGGCGGGTTCCTATTGGTGTTCGCCAGCCTCGGCGAAATATTCCTGATACGGAAGCCAACGGGTCACATGTAATGTCATGAGTAGGGCCGTCAATGGCCCTCCTCGGCCTTTTTGTCTGACTATCGGTAATGGTTAGTTGCCGGTCTTAACCGAGGCATGCTTCCTATTCCTCCGGCTCATTCGCACCGCAACATAGCCCACCGCGAGAAGCGCCACGGCAACAGCCGCGGCGAACCCCACACTCTGTGTGAAGGGCGTTATCGTGATGTTAGCAGTGACGTACAGCCTCGACCCCATGGACGCCAGGGTCTGGCTTGTCGACCCGGACCTTTGATACGGGAGGTTGCCCAGCGGAATCTGAAGGTTCACTGGATACTGGCTCGAGTTCTGCAGCTCGACAGGCTGCCTGACGAGACCCATGCCGGAGTAGGCTTGGGCGAAGTCGAACATGTCCAATGGGAGCCCCGAGTCGGCCACATATGCGTTCAGTGCAGGGAGGCCCCAGTTGTAATCTATGAACGCAAGCCACGACGAGTGGTCCATCACTGTGTTCGAGACATAGTTCTCCTTCACGTAGGGAGAGATAACGAACAGCGGAATCCTGAATCCTAGCTGGACCTCGTCCACGACCGGCGGCGGGACGTGGTCATAATAGCCTCCCCCTTCGTCGTATGTGATGAATATCGCAGAGGAGTTCCAGTACTGGCTTTGCATGACCCTGTCGACCACCCCCAGCAGCCACCCCTCGCCCGAGGTGACGTTCCCCTCGGGGTGCTGGTCGAACTCCCCGGTTTCCGCCCCTCCTCCCACCGGCATCACCCATGAGACCGAGGGGAGGGTCCCCTGCTGGAGAGCGCTGTAGAACGAAGCCCAAGGCTGGACTTGCGAGGAATAAGCCCCGATCCCGTCGAAGTAGTTCAGAGGGAAGTTGTCCGCCGAAGGGTTCTGTATGTAGTACCCCCAGCTTACGCCGTAGTCGCCGAGCTCTCCGAAGATAGACTGGTTCACGGGCAAATACGGTGGTGGGCCCGAGTCGGTCGTCAGGCCAGCGCCATAGCCGGCTAGACTGAACAGCCTGTTCGGGTTTGTCATGCACAGGCAGCTGGCGAAGTAATTGTCGGCGATGGCGTACTCCTCCGCCCAGTCCCATTCGACCGCGAACTGCGACGAGCTGAAGTAGGTCATGGCCTGGCTGCCGCTGTTGGCCGCGAAGCCATCCATCCTCCCGTTGTCCCAGTCGGCAGGGTAGACATCTTCGTTCGGGTTGGCGGTCCAGTAGGTGCCGTTGGGGACCTGGCTCAGAGATACCCCCTTGGGGGCGTAGAGCACGTCGTCAGGCTGCTGCAGCGAAGCGAGGAGCGGTCCCGGGTTTGTCTTATTCAGCGTGGGATAGAGCCCGAACAGGTTGTCGAAGCTGTGGTTCTCCATCATCACCATGATGACGTGCTTGATCGGGGTGGTGGTGGGAGACGCAGCGACTGCCGAAGCCCCGACAACCACTTGGAGCGCGAGCAGGGCCGCTATCGCAAGGGCGAGCTTCCTCAGAGCCGCTACACCTGTCAGCGGAGCGTCGCTGGCGTGTTATATCGCTTCCCCACACAGGGGCGGCGGCGAATCTGACAAGACATATCTGAGGAAGAATCCCGACCAGCCTGTTGCTCCCTCCTGGCGCCGTAAAACCTGACTACTCCGGATACTGTTTGTCTAACGTCCCCTCGACCATCATGTCGGTGTTCGGCGTGAACGAGGAACGTCCGACCCTCCCCAAAGACGCCCTAGGGGGGATTGACACCTCAGAGATTGACAACGTAATTCTGCTCCTCTGCGACGGCCTCGGATACAACGAATGGAGGCGTCAGGAAGACAAAGGGTTCTTCGGCGAACTCTCGAGGAAGGGAAGCGTCAGGCCCATCACCACAGTCTTCCCTTCGACGACTGCCGCCGCCCTTACGACAGTCAGCACCGGGCTGACACCCCAGGAGCACGGGCTTCCCGAGTGGTACGTCTACATGGAAGAGATCGGGGACATCATCGTCACTCTCCCCTTCACAAGGGTGGGGGACAGGGGCAGGGACACCCTCGAAGGAGAGATGAGCCCCAAGGCGCTTATCGAAGGGAAGACGATTTTCCACAAGCTCTCGAATGCTGGGGTCAAGTGTACCTCCCTCACCAATAGGGCGCTGGCATTCAGCGCCTACTCTGCGGTCTCCAGGGGCGGGAGCGACGTCCTTCCATACGGGGCGGCCTCAGACCTCACCGTTTCCCTAAGGCGCCTGATCGAGCGGTCAAGCAGACGCAATTTCTTCTACGCCTACTGGAGCTACGTGGACACAATCGAACACGTCTACGGCCCCAACACCGACGAGGCCGAGGTCGAGGCTTCGCTCATCTCCCACGCCTTTCAGGAGGGATTCCTCGCCAAGCTCTCCAAAGACGCGGCAAGAAGGACGATGATTCTTGTGACCGCAGACCACGGCCAAGTGCAGGTGGACCCTGAGAAGACTGTCTACATGAATCGGTGGAAGAAGCTGGTCAACGCCCTCGAACGGTCTCCCTCCGGCGAGGTCATCCCTCCCTGGGGGAGCGCCAGAGACGCGTACCTCAAGGTCGAGGGCTCGAAATTGGATGCAACTAGGAAGTATCTCGAGCAGAAGCTCAAGGGGACTGCTAGTGTGCTGACCACCGAGGAAGGGATTGAGCAGGGGCTCTTCGGCATCAACAAGCCAAGCCGGAGGTTCAGGAGGAGGATAGGAAACCTGATGATCCTCCCACACGGCACCAAGACTGTCTGGTACAGGTATCCGCGGGGCGACCCGCTGAATCTCCGAGGGCACCACGGGGGCCTTACCGTGGACGAGATGACAATCCCCCTGGCCGCAGCCAGGCTCTCAGACCTGCAGTAACAGACTACTTGCGGAGGCCCTTGAGGTACGCGTCGATTCTCTTCTGAAGGTCGACGTAGACTTCGGGAATCATCCTGCCTCCGTCCATCCTCACTATCCCATACTTCGTTTCCATCAGCCTGAACTCCTTGGCGATCCCCCTCTGGTACATCACGAACGACTCGAAGAGGTCGTCCGAGAGCCCCATGTCGGCTCCCGACTCGTAATAGTCGAGCGAGCCATACTTTTGGAACACTCTGTGGAAAAGCTCCTCGGGTGGGACGTCAAGGTAGAAGACCAAATCGGGCTTGATGGCGAAGCCATAGAGGTCATGGGACCAGGCCCTGCTTATCCCCCTGACGCTGTTCCTTGCCATCAGGGTGAAGATGTACCGGTCAGCAAGGACGACGTACCCCGCGTGCAGGGCCGGGATTATCTTGTGCTCTAACTGGTCGGCGAAGTCGGCCGCATAGAACAGAGCGAGGGTCTTCTTCCCCAGGGGGAGCTTGTGTTTCGCCTCCAAGATGCCCGCCCCGATGAGCTCGGAGCGCTTCAGCCCCGTGGTGATCACTGCGTGCCCCGCGGCCTCCAGATGGCTTGTGATGAGGTCGATCTGGCTGCTCCTCCCCGAGCCGTCGGGGCCTTCGACGACGATGAGGCTCCCTTTTGATTCGAGGCGCTTCAGGTAGGATATTCCCTCGCCATAGTACGTCAGAGGACGGGCCGCCAGCTGCTGGGTCATACCACCTTGGCCTCCTGGCCGCGGGTCAGCTCGACGGGGGGCCTCAGCTTGGACTGTGGGATGAACTTCATCACCTGGCGCCTCATCCTGTCCTGCTGATCCTCGATGTCCAAGGTCCCGTCGATAATGGCGAACTTGTCCTTCTGGGTCATTGACTCGTATTGCTCGACTATCCTCGTTTGGAATATCCTGTAGCTTTCGTATTCGTCGTTGCTGAGGTTGAGGTCCATCCCCGCCTCATAGTACTTCAGCTTGGGGCGCCCCTCAAGTATCCTGTCCATGGCGACGTCGGGCGAGACCCGGAAGTAGAACGTCACGTCGGGGACCTCAGCGAACGAGTAGACCTTCCTCACCCAGGTCGGCGTGCACCCTCTGACCACGTCCCTCGCGAAGGCAGTGTAGATGTACCGGTCAGCCAGCACGAAGTAGCCCGCCTCGAGCAGGGGAGAGATGTTCCGCTCGTACCTGTCCGCGAAGTCAGTGGCGTGGAGCAGACTGAAGGTCGTCGGGGTAAGGAGTGCCTTCTTCTTGCCCTTGGAAGTAATCTCCTTCACCACATCCGACGAGTTCCACTCCGTGAAGAAAACGTTCAGGCCCAGGCTCCTCAACCATTTGTCGAGCAGGTGCATCTGCGTCGACTTGCCCGAGCCGTCTATCCCCTCCACCACGATGAGCTTCCCCTTGCGAAGAGACTTCCCCGTCAATCGTGATCCGACCCTGGCCATCTCAGTTCCCCACCTTTACCAGCCCTGCGTGACGCTCCCTTTCCTTGGCGCTCACGAAAATTGTCACGGGCTTCTTGATGGCGCTCGAGAGCCCCAGGGCGGCCATCCTGGCAAGCTCGAGGGGGAAGGGCCCCTCGTTCTGTATGATGCTCACCCTAAGCCCACCGGAATAGGCAATCCTGAACTGCGCCTTCGAGCGGTCCAGCACCTCCATCAGCCTCAGACAGGCTCCCAGCTTCTTCACCGTCCTGGCATCATGGGCCAGGGCCCCTTCATACTCCCTGACGAGCCAGTTCGCCGTCCTTGGCCGCCGTGCTCTCACCACTGAAATCGCCATTAGCAGCTGGTCCTCATGGCCCATGGGAAGGTCCTCGCTCATGAGGGTCCCGAAGACGGCGTCAGGGTCCGCATCAGAGCAGTCGGGGGACATCCCCCTCCAGGCGGCCGTCAAGAGGATCTGTCTCTGCCTGTCGTCCACAAGGCCGTTTCTCAGGAGGCAGTCGAGCAAGTCGGCATGGTCTTCCAATCCAGGCGGTTGGATGGGCCGGGACACCAGGCGTTCAACATCCTCTTTCTGTAGCACTCCGTTGTTCGTCCGCAGGCCTCCTTCGAGGAACTCCGACAGTATCCCATCCCTTAGGCCATGAGTGCTCACCGTGACCTCAGCGAATCCAAGCTTCTTCATCAACAACTTCACCATCAGCGCCCCAACCGCGATGGTCTCAGATCTCCCTTCGCCGATGGCCTCAATCCTGTTGAGCTCCGCAACCTTCAGCTTGAAGAACTCACGACTCATCTGCTGGACAGACTCGGCTGGAATAGAGTAGTTGTGGACCTTGTCAAACGGGTAGTCAATCGAATCCTGGTCAAACCTCGCCATGGCTCTGACGGTCCCTCCGGTTCCCACGAGCACTGTATCCCTGTCGAGGTCTAGCTCTCTTTTCGAGGGGAGCGCCTGGAGGATCTGCTTGGCCATCTTGGCCCTGTCCTTCTTCGTAAATTTCCCATCCTTGCCTGCGTACGCTGAGGTGAGCTTGAGCACCCCGAGAGGGAGAGACATGATCTTCCTAATCTTGAACTTCTCAGCGTATGTCAACTCGAGGCTCCCTCCTCCCAGGTCGAAGAAAAGAACGCTCGGAGCGCCGACGGCCCTCAGGGACCCCAGCAGCCCGTAAAGCGCCTCCTCGTTTCCAGAAAGCACTCGCATTTTCATTCCCGTTTCCTCCTGGACCCGCTTGAGGAACTCCTCCCTGTTGGCAGCCTCCCTCACGGGGCTGGTCCCAATCAACAGCACATGTTTGATGTTCTCAAGCGACGCGGTCTCTCTGCAGAGCCTCAGGGCGTCAATGGTCCTGGAGATTGGTTCGTTACCAAGATAACCTGTCCTTTCAAGCCCCTCTCCCAGTTTGGCCATGGCCCCCAGCTGGCCGTAGGACTTCGCCGACCCTCCAGGCTCTACCTTGTACCTGACCATTTTCAGGGAGTTGAAGCCCACATCGATTACCGCGACCTTCATCTTCTCACCACTGTCCCTTCAACCGCTTAAGACTTTCACGCGTCGTGCGCAGCTAGGCCAGCTTCCTGAGCAGTTTCGGCGTAAGCAGCCAGCGAAGCTCGCCGGTAATCCTTGGAACGAAGCCAGTTACCGTCAGCCTTGCCAAACCTCCCTTCCTCATCACCATCCTGAACCCGGCCGCCCCCTCACCCCCCCTGCCTGTGACGTCACCTATTGCGCTCGAGAGGTAGGGCTCATGTCCCACACAGAGCACATTCGAGCCTGGCTTCAGTTTGCCAAGCCTCCGGTAGAACAGGTTCCGGTTGGCCTCTGGCCTGAGTTCCGACCACGCTTCGATCAGGCCCTTCTGCCTTAGCATCTTGCCTACTATGGCCGCCGTCTCCTCGGCCCTCTTCAGGGGGCTGGTCGCTATGACATCGAACTTCAACCCCAAAGCAGCCATGCCGAGCCCGACCTCCTCGATCTCTCCTCGCCCGGCGACAGTGAGGGCCCGCTCAGTGTCCTTCGCGCCGGCTGGGACCCTCTTTCCAGCTTCACCATGTCTCAAAAGATATACTTCCATGCTCCCCTGCGCTCGCTACTTCGACAACCTGTATTTCAGGTCGGTCTATGAACGATATTGTGCCCACATGATTCTATATGGACGCCCGGCCGAGGAGCAATCCCTTTTTCTCCCTGCTCGTTCTGGGAGCCAACATGGCAGCGGTCAGGGTCAAGCCCAAGACTTTTGAGAAGAGGTACAAGGCCAGAGCCAAGGCTCTCGCCGACCTAGCCAGCACACTCCCCGACCGTCCTTCTCCCGACGAGATACACGACCTCAGGGTCACAATACGCCGAATCCAGATAATGCGAAGGCTGCTCCCACGCACAATCAGGATGTCCCAAACATCGAAGCACTACGACCTGGTCTTGAAGTCTGTGCTGAAGACGACGTCCCAACTCCGAGACCTCGACACTCTGGTGGACACCCTGGAGCACCAAGGGAATCTCCCGGCCGACCTGCTCGTCACCCTTCAGAACCAAAGAAGCGACGCAGCCGCCAGGGCTAAAGCTGCCACAGAACTGCTTTCTGACGCGCCCACTCCTGAGCTGGATCCATCTGTGCTAGGGAAGAAGCAGCTCTCGAGAAGACTCGGGCGGGTCCTACGGAAGCGTTCCAGGGTCGCCGTCGATTTGCTGAATCAGGTGGTCAGAGATGAATCGAAGGTCGAGGAGCTCCACTCGCTCCGCAAGGAAGTCAAGAAACTGAGGTACTTTATGGAGCTCATGGACGACGGCGAACCTGAGTTGCCCATCCTGACCAAATGGCAGGAGGCGCTAGGCGCAGTCCACGACTTCGACATAACGGTCTCCTATCTTCAGGGACAGGGCACCGAAGTCACACCCAAGGTGGTCAGGGACCTACAGCTAGCCCGTCACAGGAGCTATCTGAAGTTCGTTGCCGAATGCAAGTCAGATTTCATGGAGGTCCTTGAAGACAGCAACCTGCTAGGGAGAGACAACGCTTCTCGCTCGCGAGCTCCCCTTCAGCACGACCCGCGCGTCGACTGAGACGACTGCCTTCTGCGTCACCATCAGCGGGTTCACCTCGATCTGTTCGATTGCTGGGTTCTCTGCAAGTATCCGCGAGAAATTCGCGATGGCCTTGGACAGACGTCCGAGTCCGACCCTCGGTCCTCCCCTGTAACCCTCGAGGGCACGGCCCAGCCTCCCTCTGCTCAGCAACCTCTTTGCGTCCCTTTCGTCAATCGGGGCGACCGCGAGGTCGAAGTCCCGGAGCAATTCCGTGTATATGCCCCCGAGCCCTACGAGGACCACCGGACCGAAGGTCGGGTCGCGGGTCCCTCCGATTATGACCTCCGTCCCTCGGACCATTTCCTGAACCAGCATACCGTCAAACTTCATCTGCTTTGACTTCGCCACCTTTTCGAACCTGGCGAAGGCAGAAGCCGCTTCAGACGTCGTACGGATGCCGACCTCCACCCCGCCGACGTCGGTCTTGTGCAGCAGCCCTCTTGCCTGCAACTTGCACGCCACCGGGAATCGGAGCATCCTCAATCTCCCAAGATCCTTAGCAGAACGGACGACGACCGACTTCGGCCCTCCGATTCCGTAGGACGCCAGCAATCTGCTCGCCTTGTCAGGGGGCAGCGATCCACCCTGGCCTGATTGGCCGGTCTGCTTAGGGACGCGGACTGGTGCCTTCGCATTCCTTCTAAGCTCCTCATAATCGACGCAAGCCGCCAGAGCTCCAGCCGCCCTCTCCGGAGTAGGATAGCTTGGAATGCCCCTCGACATGAATTCACTGTGAATCTTTTCGGCGAAGGGAGACTGCCCTACAACAGCCATGGAGACGGGCTTCCCTGCTCTCGCGACCGCCCGGCTCAGCTTCTCGGCTACATCGAAACCGATGCCAGGAGCCTGGTGGGTGGGGAGGACCAAGCCAAGATCATATTGGGGGGAGGAAATGACAAGTTCCGTCGCCCTTGCCAGTTCATCCGTGGTCACCGATGCCGTCAGATCGATGGGGTTGCCGAGAGAAGCATTCACGATGAACCCAGTCCCTCCGAACTCTGAGCGAACCCTCCGCACCCCTTCGGGTTCCAACGGGTCTACCACCATTCCCAGCCTCCCCGCCTCATCCGCCGCGATAGCTCCGACCCCACCGGCGTTGGTCACGATCACCAGCCTTCTCCCCGCAGGCTTGGGAAGCATCGAGAGTGCAATCGAGTAATCCACAAGCTCCTGCAGATTGTTTGCCTCAACCACCCCCGACTGGCGGAAGGCCGCCCGGTACACCGCATAATTCCCGACCAATGACGCAGTGTGGGTAAGCGCGGCCCTGGCCCCGACACTCGTCTTGCCGACCTTGAACACGACGACCGGCTTCCTCTTCGAGGCATAGGACGCGGCTTCCATGAACCTACGGCCCTCGCGCACTCCCTCGAGGTAGACCACCACGACCTTGGTGTGCTCATCATCGGCGAAGTGCTCGATGACCTCTTCCACTGACACGTCGAGCTGGTTCCCTGTGCCGACGATTGCCCTTACTCCGACTCCGTTCGCAGCCAGCTCCTCTGAAATCGTCTCCCCCAGGTGCCCGCTCTGGGTAATCACGGCCACTCCTCCGGGGAGGGGGCTCAGTCGGGAAACTATCTCTGTCCCGCTGGGGAGCTTTTTCGTCGAGCGAAGGAACAGGGAGTCGACCCCTGACCTAGTGTCAAGCAGCCCAATGGTGTTCGGCCCGAGGATCCTCATGCCGTGTCTGGCGGCCAGCTTCCCAATCTTCGCCTCGTCGTCTCCCTTCCCAACCTCGGAGTATCCTCCGGCGATGACGATAGCGGCTTTGACCCCGGCTTCGGCCGCGTCCTTGATCAGTCCAATCGTGTGGGATTCAGGAACCGCTACAACCAGCAACTCGGGGGTTGACGGCAGGGAACCGATGTCCCGGTAACATGGCTCCGAGCCGATGCGGTCATAGGCCGGGTTCAACGCGAACACGGAGGCCCTGAGGAGTCCCTTGTCCCGGTTGGCGATCAGGTTGCTGAATATGATCGACCCGAGCTTTTCGGGGTCTGTCGAGGCGCCGGCCACAGCCACGCTTTTGGGCTCGAAGAAGCTCGTCATCGCGTCAGGCCGTCCAGGCCTCATTGTCCAGCCACCCACCCCTCAATGGTAATTAACCAACCGTCGCCTCCCAAAGTCCACACTGAACCTGAAGCCACAGCTCGGGATGTTCGACGCCGTTGCCACCGGGCTCGCCGCCATCCTCGGCGCCGGAATATTCGCGGTCATCGCACCTGCCGCGGCTATCGCTGGACCCTCCATCCTGATCTCTCTCGTCCTCGCGGCATTCGTCGCTTTCTGCAACGCCCTTTCCTCGACGCAGCTGGCGGCCATCTTCCCGAGGACAGGGGGCACCTACGAATTCGGGGGTCGGATGCTCGGCCCCTGGTGGGGGTTCGGCGCCGGGTGGATGTTCCTCACGGCAAACACTGTCGGTCCGGGGGTGATCGCACTCGCCTTCGGGGCCTATCTGAATGCGGTGGTCGGTTTCATCCCTGCTAGGGACGCAGCCGTCGGGGCAGTCCTTCTCATGACGACTCTGAACGCCCTCGGCATCAGGCGCTCGGTCCGGGTCACAGACGTCGTCGTCGTGCTCTCGGTCATATCACTCCTTGCGGTGATAATCATCGGCCTCCCCTCGGCGCATGCTTCCAACCTCTCCCCATTCGCTCCCGGTGGCATCGGTGGGATACTGCAGGCGACCGCATTGCTCTTCTTCGCGTTCACAGGGTACAGCAGAATCGCCACTCTTGTCGAGGAGGTCAGGGACCCGAAGCGGACGATTCCGAAGGCGACTGTCGTGGCCCTTGGCACTGCGACCCTCTTGTATCTCGGAGTTGGGTTCACTGCGCTCGCGGTCCTTGGCGCCAGCGGCGTTTCCTCTTCTTCCTCTCCTCTACAGAGCACAATGCTGGCCGTGGGGAGCGGGGTGGGGGTAACCATAGTGATAGCTGGAGCGCTCCTTACCACATTCAACGAAGGAGTATCCGACCTGTTGGGGGTGTCCAGAGTGGCATTCGCCATGGCCCGCAAAGCCGACCTCCCGACAGGCATGGCCCGCCTCGGCGGGGACAGTAACCCCTGGAGGAGCGTGCTCCTCGTGGGAGCCGTCTCCATGCTGGTCGCCGGGTTCGCCCCATTCGGCGCCGCAGTGGCAATATCCAGCTTCGGGACGCTCCTCTACTACACAGTGACCAATCTCTCCACCATACGACTGAGTAAGGAGCAGAGGACGTTCCCCCGTTTCCTAGCATTTGCAGGCCTTGTGGGGTGCGTTGGGCTCGCCTTCTCTCTTGCACTTCAGAACATCCTTGCAGGACTGGCGATACTCGCCATCGGCCTGATCTACAGACTAGCGAAGATTGGCTTGGCCCGGCCGTCTGCCTAGGTCAGGACATCCACCAAAGCTGTCAATCGGACGACCAGAGACTCGGCGTATAAGTAATATCGAAGCGGCCGTGTCGATAATCCTCTTGTCGAGAGAGCTTCTAGTCTACTTCGACCAGAACCGCGACCCGCTCATCAATTTGAAACGGGAAGCTGAACTGTTCGAAGAAGTCGAAAAGGGCTCTTCGGAAGTTGCCCGCTTCTGGGTGAACTCTCCCTGTCTCATCAGAGGCGAAGCCAAGAACAGCAGATACGGTTGGTATCACGAGGACATCGCTAGGGAAATGGGTATTCCAGTCCTGACGAGGTCGACCGGCGGAGGTGTCGTCTACCACGACGAAGGTAACCTGAACTGGAGCTTGTTCCTAAAGAAGTCAGACGCTGTCATGTCTCCGCAAGTGGTGTTTCAGGAAGGCTCACAATACATCGTGAAAGCCCTGAACAGACTCGGAATCGAGGCCCGCTTCTTCCCTCCGAACAGGATTGATGTCTCAGACCGCAAGGTATCCGGCTTGGCCGCGAGGACCACCAAAGGCACCTTGCTGGTCCACGGTACGCTTCTACTGAATTCAGACTTGGAAAAACTCAACAGGCTCTGCATACCTCCTCCCAGCTGTCCGCCTGTCGCCAACCTCGGCAAATGGGTGAAGGAGATTGATGCCCCCGCAGTCGTAAAGAACATGGTGGCCGTCCTGAAGGAATCTGGGTTCGACGTCAGATTCATGGACAAAGTAGGCTGAGGGCCCTCAGATTTCGCGCCATCTTGCTTTCCGGATTGACACCAGGAGTAGCGCGAAACTCACAGCCACGAGGACGATCCAGGCCGTGGCGATTGTCGTTGTATCGAACTGGACGATCCCTGTGAGGTTCTGTGATATCTCTGCGGCATAGGTCGTCGGAGAAAGATAGGCGAAGTAGCGGTAGGGGAGCGGGATGTAGGTGATGGGATAGTATACTGGAGGCAGGGTGGAGAATAGGGTGGAGATCAGCCTCGAAAACGCGAAGCTCTGGACGATGTCGCTCGAAAACGTCGAAAGGGTGAAGCCAATGGTTACCGAAGCCAGGAACATCAGGAGTAGAACTGCCAGCAGCTGGAGCGCGCCACCCAGGTCAGGGTGGATGTAGATCCCCGCCAAGACGACGAGCACCGCAATGGCAGGGAGGGAGTAGATGATTTCACCAATGGCCATCCCCGTCACATATGCCAGGGGAGTGGACGGCGTGCTCACGACCATGTCCTGCAGCTTGAAGTCGTTCTTGTAGTGAGAGAGGTCTCCCTGCAAGGACGTCCCCGCCTGGAACATGCTCATGATCAAGCCACCCTCTATCGCCTCCCCGATCAGCGCGCCCTTACTAACGAACGTTATGACGATCAGGAAGGAGAGGGGAGAGAGGACCGTGTTGATCATCATGATTGGATAGTTTTTCATGGCGTAGAAGGCGTTCACCATGATCCCGGCGAGGACCTGCCATCCCGTCGGCCTCATGCCGATGTCTCCTCCCCTTCCCCGTGCACCATGTGGAAGAAGATGTCATCGAGGGACGTCCGGCTCATGGAGAATTTCATTCCGCGGTCGAGGAGCGACTTCGATATCTCGTAGGCCTCGGTCTCGTTGGTGAGGATCTGCGTCTGGCCGGAACTCCCCGCGGTGACCTCGCCGTCGCGGACCGGCGGCACTCCTTCCGACGTGGGGAGCATCAGGCTGTACTGGTACCTGACAGTGCTTCGGAGTTCGTCCAGTGTTCCGAGGCCGATCAGCTTCCCCTTGTGCAGTACCCCAATGGCCCCGGCGAGCCTCTCGGCCTCCTCCAGGTAGTGCGTCGTCAAGATCAGGAACCTGTCTTTGGCCAACCCGGCGAGCACGTTCCAGAGGTCCCGGCGCGAAATCGGATCTAGCCCCGTCGTGGGCTCGTCCAGGAATATGACTTCGGCATCCGAAGAAAGGACCGTGGCCACCAACACCTTCCTTCTGGTGCCCCCCGACAGGCGCCTGTTGAGGACGTTAGTCTGCTCGGCCAGCCCCACCTGAGCCAGGGCCTCTTCCGCCTTCTTGCCCGCTTCACCGTAGCTCAACCCTCTCCAGAGGAGGTAGGAGAGAACAGTCTGCTTCGGGGTCATGAAAGGGGCGGTCCTGGCTTCTTGGGGGACGCACGCGATGCGGTCCCTCAGCGTCCCAGCATCTTTCATCACGTCCAACCCGTCTATCGAGGCCCTGCCTGAAGTTGGTTGGAGCTGGGTCGCGAGTATCCTGACGAGGGTCGTCTTGCCCGCCCCGTTCATCCCTATCAGGGAGAAGATTCCCTCTGACGGCACTTTGAGACTGACTTGGTCGAGGGCCCTCTTCCCCTTGGAGCCGCTGTACACCTTCGTCAGCGACTCGGTCTCCAGCATCCGATCTGTCAAGGCGTGGTCCTATCCTCTCTTCGCGCAGTCGACCCCGGCGAGAAAGCCGAAGGTTATGCACGGACCAAGCGTCGCCCCCGAGCCAGCGTAGCCCGGGCCCATCACGCTAGCCGCATTGTTTCCCACCGCGTACAACCCGGGGATTGTTTTCCCAACTGCGTCCTTCACTCTCCCATCGGCATCTGTGACCATCCCACCCTTGGTCCCGATGTCTCCAGCGAGGATTCTCACGCCGTAGAACGGAGGTTTCCCAATCGGCCCCAATGTCTGATGGGGCGCTGACGGGTCTCCCCAATGCCTGTCGTAGTAGCTCTCTCCCCTATGGAACGCTCGGTCAACCCCCGCCTCAGCACCCTTGTTGAATTCGTCCACTGTGGCGGCAAGGCCCTGACCGTCCACCCCGAGTTTCGCTGCTAGTTCAGGCAGCGACTGACCTCTTTGAATCCAGTTCGGGGCTTTCTCCATTCTTTCTCCACCGACAGGGTACTTGGAGAGGTAGACCGAGTCGAAGATGAGGTACGCAGGAACATTGTCGAAGGAATAGGTTGCCGGATTGTGGACGAGCATCTCCCTCGTCAAGTCGAGGTAGTTCATCGCCTCGTTGGCGAATCTCCTCCCCTTCGAATTGACCATGATTGACCCGGGGAGAGTCCGCTCGCTCGTCACCAGCCACCCCCTCTTCACCCCCGGTCTGAGGAGCAGAGTGAACCACCAGGCCTCGTCCATCAAAGACGTGGCGGCCCCGGCTCCGATTCCCATCGCCACCCCATCTCCGGTGTTCGTCATACAACCGGCCGAGTTCTCCGACGGCGCGAATAGAAACTGTCTCTTCATCTCGGGGTTCCATTCGAACCCTCCCGCGGCCAGGATGACACCCCGCCGGGCTTTCACCTTCTTCTTGCCTCGTGGAGTTTTGACCTCGACCCCGGCGGCCCTACCATTGTCAGTCAGAAGCCCGACTACCCTGTGAGATACCAATAGGGGGACATCGAGGTCCATGAGGCCCCTGCGCAGCGCCCCAACGAGAGCCTCGCCCAGGGCAAGCATGGTCGGCTTCCTCCCCTTCAATCCCGGGACCTCTTCTCCCCGCATCAGCATTTCGAACTCGAGCGAACTGGTGTGTAGACCGCCAGGGAGATGGTAATGTGGATTGTGCAGGATGTCGGAGTATTCCTCATCCAGCGATGCCCCATCAAACAGCCCGGGGTCGAGGGTCCTCCCTCCCTTCAGCCCCCCTTTCCACTCAGGATGGTAGTCGGGCTCGCTCTCTCTCAAGGCAGGACGTAGCGGAGTTTGCCTCGTAAGGAGATCGAGCACTTTCGGAGAGTCTCGGACGAAGGCATGGATGAGAGACGGGTCGACTCTTCCTCTCGAGAGGGTCATCAGGTATTTCGTCGCCATCGCATGTGAGTCTTTGATTCCCGCCCCCCTCTGGAACTTGTTGTTGGGGACCCAGAGCTGTCCCCCCGACAGGGCAGAAGAGCCTCCGAACTTTCTACCCTTTTCCAGCACAACAACATCTGCATTGGCAGTAGCGGCTCCCAGAGCTGCAGTCAGCCCACTCGCTCCGGAACCGATGACGACCACGTCGTAGGCCGAGCGCAGTTCCAAGGGTGCGCTTTCCTACTGGGCCAGCTCAGGCATGGCTCTCTTCTATCCGGTCCCCGTGCTTAACCTGCCCTTCACTGAGGACCCGGGCGTACCAGCCCCGCCTGCCCAGCATTAGCTTCAGAAATTCGTGCCCCCTTGTTTTCCCCACATATGGGAGGAGGTACAGATTGTTGCAGGGGTCGCAGGCCTTGGAGATCTGCAGTCTGACGCCTCCAGCGTCATAGATCTTCCCTGGTGCGAACGACTTGTAGGACACCCCGACCGTGGTGAAGTTTTCCCCGAGGTCCCCCGGCTTGATTGGCCAGCCCTCGGAGTTCAGCTCCTTGATCATCTCAATCGGCATGATGAGCAGGGCTTGGTCAGGATCGTCTTTCCGTTCCTCGTGCCTGAAGACATTGAAATCTCCCTCGACGCCAGCTTTGCCGACGAACGCCGAGCTAACCGGATTCTTTGGGAGTCCATGCTCTCCGGGGGTACGGTTCTTCAGGTTGACCTGCTGGATTATCCCTGCCAAATCGACCGACCCGCTACAGGCCGGCTAATTTGGTTTTGTGGCGCCCTGGGAATCTATGATTCCACCCGCTGGCAGTTGAAGGCTAACCCTACCGTCAGGCAATCACTGAACGTGCACGGAGTATTTATCCGCTGATTGAAACGGTGTAGTCTGGGCAATGGCAGCCATCATCGAAGCCGAGAACCTGACGAAGGTATACGGCGGGAAGGTGAAGGCGGTCGATCACATTTCTTTCAAGGTGGCGGAAGGGGAGATCTTCGGTTTCCTGGGCCCCAACGGCGCTGGCAAGACGACGACCATCAAGATGCTCAACACCCTAGCATCGATCACAGAAGGAAGCGCCACCGTCGCCGGCCATGACGTGGCCAAGGACCCCGGCGCTGTCCGCAAGAGCATAGGGGTGGTCCCCCAGGAGCTCACAGCCGATGACGAGCTGACAGGGACCGAGAACATGATGTTGATGGCCAGGCTCCACCAGGTCAGGGGCGCTGCTGCGAAATCCAACATCGGCACGCTTCTCGGCCTCGTAGACCTTGAAGACGCGGCCGGGCGCAAAGTGAAGACGTTCTCCGGCGGTATGAGGAGGCGACTGCAGCTTGTCATGGGTCTGCTCCACGAACCCAAGGTCCTCTTCCTCGACGAGCCGACGCTGGGGCTGGACGTACAGACGCGGAGCAGGATGTGGAACTACATCAAGGGACTGAACAGGGACAAGGGGCTCACCGTCTTCATGACAACCCATTACCTTGACGAGGCGGACTCCCTCTGCGACAGGATCGCGATAATCGACCACGGGACCATCAAGGTCTCCGGAACCCCGGGAGAGCTGAAGGCGACCCACGGGGGGGACATCATCACCCTGACGCTCGCCGACGACAAGGAAGACCTCACAGAGTTCCTCTCAAGCATTGAAGGAGTGAAAGGGGTGACCAGGGACGGGAAGGTATACACGATCAAGCTCCCGAAGACGGAGAAGGCGCTCCCTGCGATCATAGCGGGGGTCGTACAGAAAGAGGCAGAGATCGCGGAAATCACATTCTCCAAGCCAACACTTGACCAGGTCTTCCTGGACGTGGTGGGCAGGTCTATGAGAGACGAGGAGTCCCCACAGAGCGACTCTGTCTGGGAGAACATCAGGATGGAGAGGGCCAGGTAGTCAATGTTCGATGAGACACTGGCGCTGACTTTCAGGGCCCTGAAGAAATGGGTGCGAAACCCCGCGTCCGTATTGCCTGGCCTGTTCACAGCGATGTTCTACCTCGCTCTTTTCGGGAGCTCCTTCAACCCCGCCAATCTGATCCCTTCAAGCGCCGGCGCCGCGGGTTCGGCGATCCTGAAGGCTTCCTTCGGCGGCGCCCCGACCTACATCACCTACCTAACTTCGGGAGTCATCTGTATCATCCTCGTCTTCAACATGGCCTTCGGGGGGATCGACCTGGTCCTCGACAGGCAGCTGGGGTACCTGAACTCCCTCCTTACTGCCCCAGTCCCTCGAGCCGCCATCTATCTTTCCGGCGTGTTCCAGAACCTCGTCAAGGTTCTGATACTCGCAGTACTCACCTTCGTCGTCGCATTGGTCCTCCCCAGCGGCCTCCAGCTGCCTGGCTCGTTCGGAGTTCTGGAATTCATCGGCGTCTTCGCCGCATTCATCCTCCTTGGTCTCGGGCTATCCTTTGTATTCACTGCCCTGGCCCTCACGGTCAGGAGCATCGACTCCCTGGTGGCGATCGTCAACTTCATCACACTCCCAGTCATGTTCATGAGCAACACATTCTTCCCGTCCTCCTCCTTTCCAAGCTGGCTCATGAGCATAGCAAGCGTGAACCCCGTCACCAAAGCGAACGAAGCTGCTAGGCTGCTCATTGTCAACGGCTCACTCTCCTCCAGCCAGCTGGCGACCTACGGGTGGGACATTGCCTACCTGGTCGTATTTGCGTCGCTCCTCGGTGTACTCGGCTATCTGGCGGCACGAAGGGCCCTCCGCCCAGAGTAAGAGGCACGAGCGCGGAATCCTCGATGGACGCAGAGCAAGTTTTTAGCCCTCCAGCACGTCCGAAGCACTATGAGCGGAAGCGGCGACTACAACGCGCTGAACATCGAAGAGTTCCGCAAGAACCACGGCCAAGTCGGCGGCTACTTCAAAGGAGCGCCGCTGTTGCTTGTCCATACCTTCGGAAGACGCACGGGCAAGGAACGCGTGAACCCGGTGATGTACCTTAAGGACGGCGAGCGCTGGCTTGTCTTCGCGTCAAAGGGGGGCGCGGACACGCATCCGGACTGGTTCCTCAACCTCAAGGTCCACCCCGACATCAAGATTGAGTTGGGGGACGACACCATTGACGTCCTGGCAGAAGAGGTCACGGGACCTGAGCATGACGCCCTCTACAAACGCCAAGCCACTTTGTACCCTCGATTCGGCGAATACCAGCAGAAAACCAAAAGGGTCATCCCGGTAGTAGCGCTGACAAAGAGGACGAAGTAGCTCCAACTTAGATACCAGCCGTCATGGTGCTTGATACGATGAAGGCTATCCAATACTATCGATACGGCCCGCCGGAAGTCCTTCAGCTCAAGGAGGTGGAGAAGCCCACGCCCAAGAAAGGCGAAATACTCGTGAAGGTCCACGCCGCCTCAGTGAATCCCCTCGACTGGCACGGCATGAGGGGTGCACCGTTCATCGCGCGCGTCTCGGGCGGGTGGACCAAGCCAAAGGACCCAAGGCTCGGGGCCGACTTCGCAGGTCAGGTGGAGGCCTTTGGTGCTGGCGTCACGAAGTTCCATCCGGGAGACGAGGTGTTTGGGATGTGCGGGAGCAGCTTCGCCGAATACGCGACAGCGAAGCAGGACAGAACTGCACTCAAGCCGAGCAACAAATCATTCGAGGAGGCCGCCGCCGTCCCTGTCGCGGGCATAACCGCCCTGCAGGGCCTTCGCGACTACGGGAAGATCAAGGCCGGACAGAAGGTCCTCGTGAACGGCGCGTCCGGTGGGGTGGGCTCGTTCGCAGTGCAGATCGCGAAGTCATACGGGACAGAAGTCACCGGGGTGTGCAGCACGAAGAACTTGAAGCTGGTAAGCTCCATCGGAGCAGACCACGTCATCGACTACACGAAGCAAGACTTCACCAGGACTGGCCAGTCTTACGATCTGATCTACGACGCCGTGGGAAACCATTCGGTTTCAGATTGCAAACGCGCGTTGAACCCGCAGGGGATATGCGCCGTCGCAGGTTTCGGAGGCCTTTCCCATCTGTTCGCACTCATCGTCCTTGGGCCCCTATCATCGTCCATGGGGAACAAGAAGGTTGGAATGATGGGGCTGGCGAAGCCGAACACTGAAGATCTGGTCTACCTGAAGGAACTCATAGAAGCTGGAAAGGTCTCGCCTGTAATCGACCGACGCTTTGAGCGAGACTGCCGAAGCCATCCGGTATCTAGAACAGGGGCATGCACGGGGAAAGGTCGTAATCACGGTATTGCCTACAGTGTAAATAGTGATGCGGCAGGCCATCTCCTAGGTTGGATGCGGCAGACGAAGGCCGACCGAGGATCTACAAGCGGCTGTCGATACTCATCATAGTTCTCATCGCCGTCATCGCGATTCTGGCCGTAGCCTGGGTGGTGCTGCAGTGGTCCATCGCGGAACACGTCTACTCACTGAAGGCCGGGCTCGACTGGTTCGGGATAACGTTCTACCACGACTACACATTCGTGGCAGCCGGTCTCTTCGCCCTCCTTCTCATCTATCCGCGCCCTGGTGGCAGCGACCTGTGGAGGCTTGGCACAGTCGCCTACCGGTTGATCAGGCCATACGAAGCTCAAGAGAACATGCCCAGCGAGAAGATGAACCGCTGGCTCTGGGGACTCTGGCAGGTGGTCAAGTGGGCCATGGGCTTCTATCTTTTCGTAAGTTTGGGAGGCTTCCTCTTCCTCGGGCCAACGATGAACCCGATTATGATGATGGCCATGGGCCTCGGAAACTGGGGGTCCCTCCCGGCGGTCTTCGCCCTTCCAGTCACTTCTGCCTCTGGAGCCGGCTTCGTCAGCCTCATGCCCACCCTCAGCATCCAGTACGCCGTCCTCTCCTACGTCGTCTCGGCTATCCTTCTCGTGGTCGCCATCAGGGTCGCCCTCCGCCTAATGGCCAATTTGGCAATCAGGAAGGCGGACGTCCCGCTCAGGAACTTTCTCACACTGATTGCACTCGTGCTGTTTGAGATAATCCTAGGCGCTCCGTATTGGCTGATGAACATAGCGACCCCCTACGTATACGGAATCGTCTGGAGCGCATTCCTCCTCTCTGTCGTCGGCATCTTTCTCCTTTACAGGAGCAGGATGGAGGTCCCCCGGCACAATCTCTTCAAGGGCGTCGCGATCATCGTCGCGGTGCTCCTGATAGTCCAGGTGGGCATAGGGGCCTTCTACTACTTCAACTGGAACAACAACTATCTCGCCTATCAGTGGGCTCCTCAGACCCAGAAGCAGATCACCGTGACACAGTGGGCCGCGGGGCTCGACAACATCCATGTCCAAAACATCACGAGCCTGCCGACCAGCAATCCCACAACGACCCTGAACCTCGTCCGGCAGTGGGACCAGCAGGCTGCCACTGTCATCAACACCAAGGAGATAGGCGCGTACAACTGGATGGGCCTTGCCAGCTCTGAGATAGTCTTCTACAACGGGACGGAGTACTGGGTCTCCCCGACGACCCCTGTCTTCCCGTCTACGGACTGGATCAGCGAGCACCTGATTTACACCCACGCCGCCAAGGTCCTGGTCATCAACACGCACAACGGGACGGTGGTCCCGGCGACCAGCGCATTCGGGATACCTTCGGAGCCTCTCCTCTACTATGGGGAAGGCGACGGCTTCGGCGGGAGCGTCTACGTCAACGTCCCCGGTTACGATGAGGTCCAGAACGTCTCCTACGGAGGGACCCCGGACTACACCCTGACCGGATGGCAGAAGGCGATGTGGTTCACATTCGCCGAAGGCCAGCTCGGGTTCGCCTTCTCGGCGCAGAACATCAACATGCTCTGGAACAGAAACATCTTCTCCAGAGTCGGGGACGTGCTCATCTCAGGGCTGACCATGGACCCGTCGGCCTACGTCGTATCCGACGGCAAGAACCTGTACTACGCCGTGCAGGTCTACATCAACTACCCGCTCCAGTCGGGATTCTCCGCGAGCCCATACTTGAGGTTCTTCGGGGTCGTCCTGGTGAACATCCAGAACGGCGCCATGCAGGGGTACACGGTCTCCAACCTGCTCGGGACCAACTCCTCGGACTTCCTCACGCAGTTCTACCAGAACTACTACTCGAGCTGGACGGCTCCGCCTGCCTGGCTCGTCCCCCAGCTCAGGTACCCAGAGCAGCTCCTCGGCTCGCCCACCGTCCCCGGCCAGCTCGATTACGACTTCGTCTACCACGTCACCGACCCCTTCATCTTCAGGTCGGGGACCCAGTTCTACGAGAGGGCGGGCAACAGTACTGTTCAGTACATCCCGTTCGCTGTTGGGAGCAGTACCTACTTCGTGGGCCTCCAACTCGTGCAATACCAGGGGGTTGTGAGCAAGAACCTCGGAGCGCTCTACATTGCCTATGGCGGAGCCAAACTCGGCCAGATCGACCTATACCAGAATCCATCGACGTCTTCACTGATTATCGGCCCTTCGGCCGCAGAGAACGCCCTCAACACGAACCAGCAGGTGAGGACCCAGCTGACACTCCTCCCCAATTACAGGTTCGGCTCCTACCTCTTGTATTCTGTGGGCGGGACACTGACGTATTTCGTGGCCGTCTACACCAACCCTGGGACTTCCGGGGTCGTCACCCAGCTTCCATTCATGACCGCGGTGAATCCTTCGACAGGGATTGTGGGGGTGGGGTCTGATGCCACTGTCGCGTTCGATAACCTCGGCGAGACGAATTCCACAACCACCTCGACACCGACATTGGTAGCGGTGGTCCATCAGATAGATTCGCTCATCGTTTCCCGGGGCTACAGTTTGGCCAACGTAACTTCGGTCAACCCCACAATCTGGTTGAGCGAGGGGTCGGTGTCCCTGAGCGCTGTTGGCGCCAACAAGACACTCGCTCTCGTCGCCGGGTGGCTCCAGTCCTTCGGACCCGGGGCCGTCGGGAACACGGTCTTCACTTGGGTAGACAGCTCAGGGAGCCTGAACTTCGGGGTGCTCAAGGTCCCATCCGCCGGAGTGACCGAACTCTATTACGTGACAATCAAGCCGTAGGGCTCGCCTAGCGCAGAGCCAGGAACACGACGACCAGGAATATCAGGGCAACGAGGGCCAGCACCACGAATCTGAGCGCTCCATTCCTTTCCGCGATCATGAAGGTGGCGTTTATCTGGTCGAAGGGATTCTTCGAATTGAGGAGCCTGACTAGCTGAAGGGCGTCCTCGTAAAGGAACTTCCCGCCGTCCACAGTGATGACATTGTCTCCCTTGAAGACGAATGTGTGTCCTCTGACCGCGAGAGGAAGGTTCGACCTCCGGTTGACCCACTCGGTGAACTGCTCTTTGCTCAACGCCCTGTAGCCGTCCGCGATGGAGGATTCCTTATTCCTTTGGATTGCGCTTATCGTACGAGGGAGACTATGATCTTGCAGTTCGTCTTGTCCATTATGTTGATC
>Ga0209415_10002059_pt1 | contig 38116 bp, 35 predicted proteins | sample PeaSoiSIISIP2007_FD_187696 | JGI IMG/M metagenome (GOLD analysis project Ga0209415, IMG submission 187696) | Peat soil microbial communities from Weissenstadt, Germany - SII-SIP-2007 (SPAdes) (version 2) | ecosystem: Environmental > Terrestrial > Soil > Wetlands > Peat | place: Germany...
CACGACGTCTGGATGTTGGTGATCAGCGGATGCAGCACCAGCCGCGCCACCGCGTGCATCAGCACCGCCTCGCGCAGGGTCGGCCCCTTGCGGGCCATGCCGCGGAGGTACATCGGCGCTTCCATATGCACGAAGGGCAGCGGCACGAATTCGGTGAAGCCGCCGGTTTCCGCCTGCAGATCGCGCAGCACCAGCAGGTGCCGTGCCCAGGACAGCGGAGTTTCGACATGGCCGTACATGATGGTCGAGGTCGTGCGCAGCCCCAGCGCATGCGCTGCGCGCGCCACCGCCACCCATTGCGCGGTGTTGATCTTGTCCGGGCAGATGACCGCTCGCACTTCGTCGTCGAGGATTTCCGCCGCGGTGCCCGGCAACGTCCCCAGCCCGGCCTCCTTCAGCTCCGCTAAAAACTCCGACAGCGAGCGCCCCAGCGTCGCCGCGCCCTGCGTCACCTCCAGCGGGGAAAAGGCGTGGATGTGCATCCCCGGCACCGCCGCCTTGATCGCCTTGCAGATGCCGACATAGGTCGCGCCGGTGTAGTCGGGATGGATGCCGCCTTGTAAGCAGACTTCCGTGGCGCCGCGATCCCACGCCTCGCGCGCCCGACGCACGATCTCCTCCCAGTCGAGGTCGTACGGCGTGCCGCGCAGCGCCTCGTGCGTTTTGCCCTTGGAGAAGGCGCAGAACTTGCAACGGTAGTAACAGATGTTGGTGTAGTTGATGTTGCGGTTCACCACGTAGCGCACGGTGTCCCCGCTGACTGCCTGGCGCAGTTCATCGGCCGCGCCAGTGACGCGCTGGTAGTCGGCATCGCGCGCGGCGAATAGCCGCACGATCTCCGCTTCATCCAGACGCCGCCCGGCAGTGGCCTTGGCGATCGCCGCCTCGATCGCCGGATCGGCGCTGTCCAGCAGTGCCGGTTTTTGCCCCGGCGCCACGGTGACGCCCGGTGCCCAGTCGTCGTCGCGCGCCCAGCCTTCGGTGTCGGCCATCTGCCGTACGCGGGTGGCGACCTTCGGCGCAAACCAGCGTTCCGGGTGGGAAACGTACGGCGGATAGGCCGGCAGCCGCGCCACCAGAATCTTGCCCATCTCCGCGGTACGGTGCGTCAGCGCGTCGAGTTGCGGCCACGGCGCCTCGGGATTCACGTGATCAGGCGTCACCGGCGACACCCCGCCCCAGTCATCGATGCCGGCAGCGATCAGGATTTCGTAGACACCAGGCGACAGGTTCGGCGGCGCCTGCACATGCACATCATCCTGCAGGATCAGCCGTGCCGCGGCGATGCTCCACAGCAGGTCGTCCAGATCGGGGTCCGGCGAGCCGGCCCGCTTGGTGTTCGGCTTCGCACGAAAACTCTGCACGATGACTTCGCCGATATGGCCGTAGCGCGCATGCAGGTCACGGATGGCGCGCAGGGAATCCAGTCGTTCCCCCCGCATCTCACCGATGCCGATCAGGATGCCGGTGGTGAACGGAACGTTCAGCTCCCCGGCCAGCCGGATGGTCTCCAGCCGTGCCTCAGGATGCTTGTCCGGCGAGCCATAATGCACCTGGCCTGGCTCACACAGCCGCGCACTGGACGATTCCAGCATGACGCCCTGGCTGGCGGAGACCTCACGCAGCGCGGCAATTTCCTCCCGCGTCATCACGCCGGGATTGACGTGCGGCAACAACGTCGTTTCCTTCAGCACCAGCGCGCACATCTCGCGCAGATAGCCGATCGTGGTTGCTTGGCCGCGTTCGGCCAGCGCCTCACGCGCCGCGCGATAGCGCAGTTCGGGCTTGTCGCCGAGGGTGAACAGCGCCTCGGTGCAGCCCGCCGCTGCACCGGCGCGGGCGATCGCCAGCACGTCCTCCGGCGACAGATACGCCGGCCGATCGGCACGTGGCCGTTCGGCGAACGTGCAGTAGTGGCAGACGTCGCGGCATAATTTTGTCAGAGGAATGAACACTTTTCGCGAGTAGGACACCAGCCGCCCGAACGAGGCATCGCGCTTCGCCGCCGCGGCCGCCATCAGCTCGGGCAGCGGTGCACGTTCAATCCAGGTGAAATCTGATGCGATGCTCATGCCTTGTGCACAACCTCTTCGGCGAAGCGCTGCACGACGTCGAGCGTTTCCTCGATCGTCGGACGTTGCGGATAGATTAGAACGTGCCGCGCGCCGACTTTTTCCAGGGCCGCGACGTCTTCCAGCATGTCAGCCGCGCTGCCGGTGAACAACCGCCGCGTGCCATCGGTCTCACGCTGCGCCTCGGGCAGCGGCGAAGCAAACCATAGATAGCCGATGTCGATCGACGCCGGATCGCGTCCCGCCTGTTCAGCCGCGCGATGCAGGTTGCCGATGCCCGCTTGCAACCCCGCCGCGGTGTGCATGTTCATTTTCTGGTTGCCGGAGCCGGGATACCAGGCGTCGCCGAACCGCACCGTTCGCCGCAGCGCCGCCGGGGCTTCGCCGCCAACCCAGATCGGCGGATGCGGTTGCGCAATCGGTTTCGGCTGAAACACCACATTGTCGAACCGCGCGTATTTGCCCGCCAGCGCCGGTTGCTGTTCGGTCCACAGTGTCTTCCACGCTTGCAGGTATTCATCCGTGACGGCGCCGCGTTCCTCGAACGGCGGGGTGCCGAGGGCGGCGAACTCCTCCGGCATCCAGCCGGTGCCGACACCCACGATGGCGCGTCCGTCGGACAGCACGTCGACGGTGAGAAACAGCTTCGCGGCGAGCACGGCGGGACGATACGGCACGACAACAACCGAGCTCAGCAGCTTGATCCGGTGCGTGCACCCGGCGAGGAAGGCGAGCGTAGCAATTGCCTCGAGGCACTCGCCGGTGCGCGACCCGGGCCAGACGCCATCCGTGGTGTAGGCGTAGCGCACCCCGTGCTGCGGCGGCACGATAAGGTGGTCGGCGACACCGAGATAGGCGTAGCCCAACGCTTCCGCACGCTGCGCCAGCGCAATCACGTTGTCGCGTGACACGAGGCAGCCGCGCGTGCCGAAATGAATGCCGAAGTCCACTTTGCCCCCTGGTTGGTCGTGGGTCAGTTGTATCAGCACCGGCGCCCAATCTTCATGGCCGTCCCCTTTACCGCCATGGCCGGGCCGAACAAGGCCATCCGGCTTGCGCCGGTTGCGTCCGGTAGTCGCATCGTGTGCTATCCGCCCCGACAGCGCAATTCAAGCGGGAGGAACAGATGCAGATCGGATGCAGCGCACCCACCAGCGGACCCCTGATCGGCCCCGACAGCCTGGTGCGGATCGCAACCGAGGCCGAGCAATTGGGGTTCGACTACGTCACGGTCAGCGATCACGTGATGATCCCCACCAGCATCGCCTCGCGCTACCCGTATTCCGAGTCGGGAGAATTCCCGTCCGGCGCCGCGGCACCGCGCCTGGAGCAATTGACCGCGGCGACGTTCATCGCGGCAGCAACGTCGAAGCTGCGCATCGTCACCTCGGTGATGGTGGTGCCGCATCGTCCGGCGGTGCTGACGGCGAAGATCCTGGCGACGCTCGACTATCTGTCGAAGGGGCGGCTGACGCTGGGCATTGGCGCCGGCTGGTGCAAGGAGGAATTCGAGGCGATCGGCGCGCCGCCGTTCGACGATCGCGGCCACGTGACCGACGAATGGATGATGGTCTGCAAGGAGCTGTGGACCAGCGACGCTCCGAAGTTCGATGGCAAATATGTGAAGTTTTCCGACGTGATGTTCCCGCCGAAGCCGGTGCAGAACCCGATCCCCATCTGGGTCGGCGGCGAGAGCGGCCCGGCGCTGCGGCGTACCGCAAAATACGGCGACGCCTGGTATCCGATCGGCACCAATCCGCAATTCCCGATGGACACGCTGACCCGCTTCAAGGCCGGCGTGGCGAAACTGCGCGCCATGACCGAGAAGGCCGGGCGCAATCCTTCGGACGTCGGCCTGACCTATCGCGTTTCGTCGAATGCCGAAGCGCAGCCGAAGGGAACCGTGGATGGCCAGCGCAAGCTGTTCACCGGTGGTGCGGCCGACTTCGTCGGTGATATCCGCGCTCTGGCCGAGGTCGGCGTGAGCGCGTTCGATTTCGGCATGTTCGGACCGACACTGGCGGCGACGCTCGATAACATGCGCCGGTTCAAGGACGAGGTAATGGCGAAGGTGCGGTAGGTGCAAACTCCTCCTCCCACACGGGGAGGGGGAGGTCTTTCTCGTTGCGGGAGATCTCCGATGCAGATCGGCTTCAACGCTCCAACCTCCGGGCCACTGATAGAACCGGACAGCGTACGACGCATCATCACCGAGGGCGAGGCGCTGGGCTTCGACTACGTGACCGTCAGCGACCACATCATGGTGCCGCGCAACCTCGAGTCGAAATACCCCTATACAAACACGGGCGAATTCCCCGCCGGCACCGCAGCCGCCTGGCTCGAGCAATTGGCAACCACGTCGTTCATCGCCGGGATCACCGAGAAGCTGCGCTTTGTGCTGTCGGTCATGGTGGTGCCGCATCGGCCGGCAGTGCTGACGGCCAAGATCCTGTCCACCATCGATCACCTGTCGAAGGGCCGGCTGACCCTTGGCATCGGTGTCGGCTGGTGCCGCGAGGAATTCGAAGCGATCGGTGCTGCTCCGTTCGACGATCGCGGCCACGTCACCGACGAATGGATGGCCGTGTGCAAGGAGCTGTGGACCAAGGACGAACCACGCTTCGATGGCAAATACGTGAAGTTCGACGACGTGACGTTCGCCCCCAGGCCGCCGCAGCAGCCGATCCCGATCTGGGTTGGTGGCGAAAGCGGCCCGGCGCTGCGCCGCACCGCGCACTATGCCGATTGCTGGTATCCGGTCGGCACCAATCCGCAACTACCGATGAACACGGTGGAACGCTTCAAATCCGGCATCGCCAAGCTGCACGGCGTGGCAGAGAAGGTGGGACGCGATCCCGCAAGCATCGCGATTGCATTGCGCGTGCTGGCGGGGCCGAGCGCGCGACCGCGGCGGACGATCGACGGCGCGGGCGAGATGTTCACCGGCGGCGCCGCGGACTACGCTGGCGATATTCGCGCGCTGCAGGATCTGGGGGTTAGTGCGGTGGACGTCCGCTTGTTCGCCACGACACTCGAGGCAACGATCGACAACATGCGTCGCTTCCGCGACGACGTGATGGCAAAGCTTTGAAGGAGACGCACAATGCAACTCGGCATCACACTGCGGATCAATGGCGCCACGCCGAAGCTCAGCATGGACGAGGTGCTGGAGGCCGAACGGCTGGGCTACGTTTCGGTTTGGGGCGGCGAGGCCTGGGGCACCGATGCCGTGTCGCCGGCGGCGTGGGTGCTTGCCCGCACCACGCGCATCAAGGCCGGCACCTCTATCATGCAGATGCAGGCACGCACACCCGCCTGCGCGGCAATGACCGCGATGACGCTGCAGGCGCTGTCAGGCAATCGCTTCCTGCTGGGTGTGGGCGCGTCCGGACCGCAGGTGATCGAGGGCTGGCACGGCGTGCCGTACGGCAAGCCGCTCGGCCGCACCAAGGAATACATTGAGATCATCCGAAAGATTTTGGCACGTGATGCGCCGCTGACCTACCAAAGCGAGCACTATCAGATTCCCTATACCGGACCGGGCGCCACCGGGCTGGGCAAGCCGTTGCGCAGCATCGTGCACGGTGATCCGAGTCTGAAGATCTACACCGCGTCCATCACACCCGCCGGGTTGCGCACCTCCGGCGAAGTGTCGGATGGCACGCTGCCGATATGGTTCTCGCCGGAACAGGCAGACCTTGTCGTGCAGCCGATCCTTGACGGCATGAAGAAGGCCAGGAAGCCGGCCAATTTGGAGGAATTCGACCTGGCGCCGTACGTCAAGGTCAGCATGGGGCCGGATCTGCAGGCCTGCCGCGACGCGGTGCGGCCGAACCTGGCGCTGTATATCGGCGGGATGGGGGCGCGGTCGAAGAATTTCTACAACGACTTCGCGGTGCGTCTCGGCTATGCGGAGGCGTCCGCAAAGATTCAGGACCTGTACCTCGACGGCCATAAGAAGGACGCCGAAGCGCTGGTACCCGACGCGCTGATCGATGAGATTGCGCTGGTCGGCACCGCGGATCGCATCAAGGATCGGCTACAGGCCTGGAAGCAGGTCGCCAGGGACGGAAAACTGACAACGATGGTGCTGAGGGACGCCAGCATCGATGCGATGCGCGTGGTGGCGGAGGCAGTCCTGTAGGTCGGCCCGGTGACCGGCGTCGATCTGCCGGAGGTCGCACGTGCGCAATGGCCGTTTCAGCCGCGCTTCGCCACGTCAAACGGCTGGCGGATGCACTATGTCGATGAGGGGACCGGCGATCCCGTCGTCCTGCTGCACGGCAATCCGACCTGGGGTTTTCTCTACCGCGATTTCGTCGCCCCCCTGACCGAAGCGGGTTACCGCGTGATCATCCCCGACATGATCGGTTTCGGCCTGTCGGAAAAGCCCACGCGGGAACACGCTCATTCGCTGGACGGGCACATCGCCAACCTGACCGCACTGCTGCGTGGATTGGACCTGCAACGCGTCACGCTGGTCTGCCACGATTGGGGGGGACCGACCGGCCTCGGCTTCGCGTTCAGTAATTCCTTCCGCGTGCGCGCCCTGGTGCTGATGAGCACCTGGGGCTGGCCGCTGCCGCCCGCCGAGTTCCACACCCGCATCTTTCCCTGGCGCACAATGCACGCTCCACTGCTCGGCCCCTACTTGCTCGGGCGACACAACGCATTAGCGGGCCGAGGCATCTATCTGTCCGTGGTCGATCGCCAGCGGTTCGCGTCACGCGCGATGGCGGCCTATGAAGTCGTGCTGCCCGCGCCGGCCAGTCGCATGCTTACCTGGGTGTGGCCGCGCTGGATTCCGCTGGACGATACGGCGCGCGCCTTGCAGCGTTTCGTCTGGCTCGAACAGGAATTGCGTGCGTGCAAGCTGCCGGCGCTGCTGGTGTGGGGACGCGAGGACGACGTGTTCGATCCGGCGATCTTCGCCGCGCGATTCAAGCAATTGCTGCCACAGGCCGAGGGACCGCATCTGGTGACCGGCCGCCACTTCCTGCAGGAAGATTCCGGCCCCGAGATCGCCGCGCGTATCATCGACTTCCTGCGGCGGCTGGAATGAACGGCGTCTGCATCGTCGTGGCCCCGCCGCTGATCGGTATGCGGCTCGCGTTTGTCTTGGCGGAGGACCGGCTTGGTCACTATGCCGAATTCCGCGACTTTTTCGTTCGTACCTTTGAACTTGACCGCGTCGGATTGGCGCAGCCGGGTTACCTGCGCGCGCCATCCGGCACGGTCTATGCGCTTATCTTCATCGGACGCAGCGGCGAGGTGTTCCCATCCGGCGTGGAGATCCATGCCATCGTGCCCGCCCTCGAACCACTCGACGAAGCACAGACCGATCGCGACTTGTGGGCGATCCTGCATTGGATGATCGCAGGCATCGGCGGCACGTGGACGATCGAGGCTCTGCAAGCAACCGGGCGGCTGTTTCGCATTCCAGCCGTTGCCGATCAGCCCTGAGGATTCTCCCGCGATGCCCTCAACGTTTCATGCCAGCAGCGCCGATGCCTACGAACAGTTGATGGGACGCTGGAGCAGACAGCTGGCGCCGTTGCTGATCGGGTTTGCGGGGGTTGCCGATGGAGAGCAGGTGCTTGATGTCGGCTGCGGCACCGGCAGCCTGACGTTCGCATTGCCGCGTGCCGCCAATGTTGCCGCCGTTACCGGCCTCGACTTCGCGCCGCCCTATGTCGAGCATGCGCGGGCGGCGAACACCGATCCGCGGATCGCCATCCAGCAGGGCGACGCCTGCGCGATGCCGTTCGACACCGGCGCATTCGACCGTGCCATCGCCATGCTGTCGCTGCAGTTCATCCCGGAGGTCGAGCGCGCGGTGGCGGAGATGCGCCGCATCGTTCGCCCGGGCGGAACCGTCGCCGCCGCGGTCTGGGAAACTTATGGCGGCATGCCCGCGAACCGGATGTTCTGGGATATTGCCGGGGTGCTCGACCCCGATGCGATCAAGCAACGGGCGCGGATGTTCTTCAATCCGATCACCCAGCCCGGCGGCCTTGGCGCGCTCTGGCGCCGCAGTGGGCTCCGCGATGTCAGCGAGACCATGCTGCTTGTGCGCATGGACTATGCGAATTTCGACGATTATTGGGAACCGATTGCGTCGGGCGAAGGTTCGCTCGGCCAGTATCTCACGCGGCTGAACCAGGCCGCGCGAGCGGCGTTGCACGAACGCGTGCGGGCCGCCTATCTCGGTGGCGCCGCGGACGGGGCACGATCGTTTGCCGCGGTGGCATTGGCCTGTCGCGGCGTGGTGCCGCATTCTGCCTGACCCGCGGTTTACCGCCGCGCGCTATCTGCCTACGATCCCGCCAACCAACAGAGGAAACGTCATGAGCCAGGCACCGGTGGTACGGCTGGAGAAGGAAGGCGATATCGGCGTGATCGTGGTGGACTATCCGCCGGTGAATGCGCTCGGGCCGGGCGTGGCGGACGGCATCATCGACGCGCTGAATCGCGGCAATGCCAATCCGGAGATTCGCGCCATGGTGCTGATCGGCGCCGGCCGCAGCTTCATCGCCGGCGCCGACATCCGCGGCTTCGGCACTGGTCGCAAGCGCGCGCCGCTCGGCAGCCGCACCTATGACGTGATGGACCGCAGCGAGAAGCCGGTGGTCGCGGCGATCCACGGTTTCGCGCTGGGCGGCGGGCTGGAAAACGCCCTCGGCTGCCATTACCGCATCGCTGTGCCGTCGGCGAAGGTCGGGCTGCCGGAGGTGCAGATCGGTATTCTCCCCGGTGGTGGCGGCACGCAACGGCTGCCTCGGCTGGTGGGCCCGAAGGTGGCGCTGGAGATGATCACCAGCGGCCGGCACGTTCCGGCACCGGAAGCGTTGAAACTCGGCATTCTCGACGAGGTGTTGCCGGAAGGCGCCGACCTGCGCAGCAGCGCCGTTGCCTATGCGCGGCGCATCGCCGATGTGCGGCCGTTGCCGCGCGTGCGCGATCAGGCGGTGCAGGTGGACGATCCTGGCCTGTTCGACGCGATGCGCAAGTCGATCGCCCGCCGCGCGCGCAACCAGAAGGCGCCGTATCACTGCATCGCCGCGGTGGAAGCCGCCTGCACGCTGCCGTTCGATGACGGCATCGCGCGCGAGGCGGAACTGTTCGCCGAGTTGGAGAATTCCGACGAAGCCCGTGCGCTGCGCTACGCATTTTTCGCCGAGCGCGAGGTGGCGAAGCTGCCCGACATGCCGCCCGGCATCCAACCTCGGGATTTCCACGACCCGGCGGTGATCGGCGCTGGAACGATGGGCGGTGGCATCGCCATGTCGTTCGCCGATTTCGGCTACGACGTGAAGATCATGGACGCGACCGAGGAAGCGCTGAGCCGCGGCATGGAGCGTATCCGCAACAACTACACCACCTCGGTCAAGCGCGGCAGTTTGGCGCAGGACGAGATGGAACGGCGCCTCGCACGCATCCATCCGGTTGCCGGCTACGACGACATCAAGGATTGCGACATCGTCATCGAAGCGGTGTTCGAGCGGATGGACGTGAAGAAGCCGGTGTTCGCCAAGCTTGACCAGGTCATGAACCCGGATGCGCTGTTGTTCTCCAACACCTCGGCGCTGGACATGGACGAGCTGGCGGCGGAAACCAAGCGGCCGGACAAGATTGCCGGCACCCATTTCTTCTCGCCTGCGAATGTTATGAAGCTGCTGGAGGTGGTGCGGCCGTCCAAGGCGTCGCCCGAGACGCTGGCTACGGCGATGGCTATGGGCCGCAGGATCGGCAAGATCTCGGCGATGGCCGGCAACACCGACGGATTCGTTGCCAACCGCTCGCGTGCTCCGTTCAACAGCGAGATGGTGATTCTGCTGGAGGAGGGCTGTCTGCCGGAGCAGGTGGACAAGGTGATGGTGGATTTCGGCTACCCGATGGGGCCGTTCGCGGTAGGCGACCTGGCCGGGCTGGATGTCGGCGCCGAGGGCCGCAAGCGGCGGGCCGCGGCCAATCCGAACTATCGCAAGCTGCCGATCGCCGATCGCCTGGTAGAACTCGGCCGTTACGGCCAGAAAACCGGTGCGGGATGGTACCGTTACGAGAAGGGCGACCGCACGCCATACCCCGATCCGGAAGTGGCCGCCATCATCAAGCAGGTGGCGGCGGAACTGGGCGCGCCGCAGCACGCGTTCACCGACCAGGAAATCCTCTATCGCCTGTTGTTCTCGTCGGTGAACGAAGCCTGCCGCATCCTGGAGGAAGGCAAGGCGTACCGGGCCTCTGACGTCGATGTCATGTGGCTGCACGGCTTCGGCTTCCCGCGCTATCGCGGTGGCCTGATGTACTGGGCCGACGGCATCGGTGTGAAGAACGTTTATGACCAGATCGAGCGCTGGCACCAGCAATACGGCGAACGCTGGGCGCCGTCGCGCCTGTTGCGGCAACTGGCCGAAAGCGGCACGCCGTTCCGCGAGGCCAAGCCCGCACCATTCCGTTGAGGAGGGAAGTCCCATGAGTGCAGCAGCCGAAACGGAAGACCTCGACCGGCTCACCGACGACGATTTTCGACTTGTCGTTCGTAACTTCATCGCGGCGAACTATCCGCCGGAGTTGCGCAATGCGCCGCGCCGGTTGCACTACAAGGATACCAAAGGCTGGTATCGCACGCTCGCGCGCAAGGGCTGGCTGTGTCCCAACTGGCCGAAACAGTTCGGCGGTATGGGCATTTCCGCCAGTAAGCAGCTCATCATGCTGGAGGAGAAGGAACGCCACGGCTGTGCGCGGCTGAACGAGATGGGCATGACGATGCTCGGCCCGCTGCTGATCAAGCATGGCACAAAAGAGCAACAGGATTATTACCTGCCGAAAATTCTTACCGGCGAGCACATCTGGTGCCAGGGTTACAGCGAACCCAATGCCGGCTCCGACCTCGCGTCGCTGCGCACCGAGGCGGTGCTGGACGGCGATGAATGGGTAGTGAACGGGCAGAAGATCTGGACCTCGCTGGCGATGGATGCGAACTGGATTTTCCTGCTGGTGCGCACCGACAAGACGGCGAAGCAGCAGGAGGGCATAAGTTTCCTGCTGGTGCCGATGGACAGCCCCGGCATCACCGTGCGGCCCATCCCCAATATCGATATGGGCGAGGAGTTCTGCGAAACCTTCTTCGACAATGTGCGCGTGCCGAAAGGCAATCTGGTTGGCCGCATCAACCAGGGCTGGACGATGGCGAAGAACCTGCTTAGCTTTGAGCGCATCGGCTCCGGTTCGCCGCGGCAGTCGTCTTATGCTCTGGGGCGCCTCAAATTGCTCGCCGAGCGCATGGGGGTGTGGGACGACGAGGTGTTCCAGGACCGCTACACGCGGTTACGGCTGGATCTTGAAGATCACAAGTCGCTGTATCAGGAATTCGTCGATCAGGTGCGCCGCGGCGAACCGCTCGGGCCGGACGTGTCGATGCTGAAGATCTTCCAGACCGAGCTGTTCCAGCGCATCACCGAGACGATGCTGGAGATTTCCGGAGAGAATGGGGGGCTGTTCGGACCGCTGGAAGGCAACCGGGAGCTGAATCCGGCCGGGCTTTTCCTGCAATCTCGGCCGGCCACGATCTACGCGGGCTCGAACGAGATCCAGCGCAACATCCTGGCGAAGAACGTGCTGGAGCTGCCGTCGCGATAGCCGCGTAGCTGGATTGACGGCTGGCGAACTGCCAGCCTACGCTTAGTACCCACGAGTAGGGGTCCGCAGACGGCCCCTCATACGGGAGGGACGCCTGCGTGGAAGATGCTGCGCGCCTGCTGCAGCTTGTCGTCAATGGTGCGGCCGCCGGCTGCATCTATGGCCTGATCGCGCTTGGATTTGTGCTGATCTACAAAGCCACCGAGATGGTCAACTTTGCCCAGGGCGACATCATGATGCTGGGCGGGTTCTTCGCCTTCGCGCTGATCGCCCATTGGGGACTGCCGTACTGGATTGGCGCCTTGCTCGCCATCGCCATCACCGCGGCCTTCGGCTATGCGCTCGATGCGGTGCTGATACGCCGCGTGATCGGCCAGCCGCAATTCACCGTGGTGATGCTGACGCTTGGACTGGGATTCATATTCCGCGCCGCGGCTGGCATCACCTGGGGCTACGACTCCGTCGGATTCAACACGCCGTTCACCAATCGCACGGTCAACCTGGCGGGTTTGGTGATCGGCCAGGACAGCGTTTCGATCATCGTCGGCACGGTGCTGCTGTGCCTGGTGCTGTATCTGTTCTTTAGCCGCACCAGGCTGGGCGTCGCCATGCAGGCTTCGTCGCAGAACCAGTTGGCGGCTTACTATATGGGCATCCCGGTGCGCCGGGTGTTCAGCCTGATCTGGGCGATCAGCGCCGGCGTCGCCGCATTGGCCGGCATCCTTCTGTCGCCCGTGTCGATGATCGACGTCAACATGGGCTTCCTTGGCATCAAGGCGTTCGCCGCCGCAGTGATCGGCGGTTTCGGCAGCATTCCCGGTGCATTGGTCGGCGGCGTTGTGGTTGGAATCGTGGAACAGTTGGCGGGCTATTACCTGCCGGCGGGGTTCCAGGAGGTGAGTGCGAATACCGTGCTGTTGGCGACGCTGATTCTGCGTCCGCAAGGGCTGTTCGCCGAAGGCATGGGAAAGCGGGTCTGAACGTCATGCGATACCTGTTCCGCACCGACTACCGGCAGGACCTCAGACTGTGGCGCCATCGCGGCGACCTGGCCTGGTACGGCCTGCTGCTGCTGGCGCTGCTGGCCATTCCTTACGTGCTGGGCGAATTCTATGTCGGCGAACTCGGCGCCGTGTTCATCTTCGCGATCGCCGGCGTCGGGCTGATGCTGCTGGTGGGCTACACCGGGCTGATCAGTCTGGGCCATGCCGCCTTCCTCGGCATCGGTGCCTACACCAACGCCATTCTTCTCTCGCATGGAGTGCCGTTCGTGCTCACGCTGCCGGCGGCGGGCCTGTTCACTGCGGTGTTCGGCGCCGCGATCGGCCTGCCGACCCTGCGCATGAGCGGACTGTACCTCGCCATCGCGACCCTGGCGTTCGGCAGTATCGTCGGCACGGTGCTGCAGAAATGGGATTCGGTCACCGGCGGGTTCGATGGCTTTCCGGTGCCGACACCGAGCATTTTCGGCGTGCCGATCGATACCGCGACCCGCGTGTATTACGTTTCGCTCGTTGTGCTGCTGTTCGTGCTGTGGCTGTCGGCGAATCTGCTGCGCACGCCGCTTGGCCGCGCCATGGTGGCGATCCGCGATTCGGAGATTTCGGCGCAGAGCATGGGCATCAATCTTGCGCGCTACAAGACTTTCGCCTTCGCCATCAGTGCGTTCATGACCGGTCTGGCCGGGGCACTGTTCGCGCATTACGTGCGCTTCCTGGCGCCGGACTCGTTCGACATCCTGCTGTCGGTGCAGTTTGTCACCATCGTCTTCGTCGGCGGCCTGGGATCGCTGCACGGTGCCATCTTTGGCGCGTTGTTCGTGCGGTTGCTGCCGCAGGCCATCGCCATCGTTCGCGACGATCTGCCCTTCGGGATCGGCCGTCTACCCGGGCTGGAACCGTCGCTGTTCGGCCTGGTGCTTGTGCTGGTGATCCTGTTTTTTCCCGGCGGAATCTACGGACTGTGGCTAAGGTTAAAGCACTGGTTCCAGGCTTACCCGTTCAAGCGGCGCACCAGCTTCCGGCGACAGAAGTCGTACGCACGCTCGGAGCGGTTGCGATGACCTTTTTTGCCGCCGACGACATCAGCATCCATTTTGGTGGCATTCGTGCCGTCGATTCCGTTACTTTCGACGTCCGGCAGGGCGAGGTGTTTTCCATCATCGGCCCGAACGGTGCCGGGAAGACGACGATCTTCAACCTGATCAGTCGGATCTACCGCCCCAGCTCCGGCCGGCTAATCCTCGAAGATCACGACATCACCGAGGTGCCGGCGTACCGCATTGCCTCGCTTGGCATCGCGCGCACCTTCCAGAACATCGAGTTGTTTGCCAACGCCACCCTGTTGCAGAACCTGCTGATCGGGCGGCATGCCCATTCGCACACCGGGATCGTCGAGCAATTGCTGTTCTTGCCCAGGGCGCGACATGAGGAACTGGGGCATCGCGAGAAGGTGGAAGACGTGATCGCCTTCCTCAGCCTGGAGCGCTACCGCGACACACTGATTGCCAACCTGCCCTATGGCGTGCGCAAGGTTGTGGAACTTGGGCGCGCGTTGTGCATCGAACCGAAACTGCTGTTGTTGGATGAACCGTCCTCCGGCCTGAATGTCGAGGAGACGGAAGGCATGGGGTTCTGGATCGAAGACATCAAGAAGGACCTCGGCATCACCGTCATCATGGTCGAGCATGACATGAACCTGGTGCGCCAGGTGTCGGACCGGGTGATGGCATTGAACTATGGCAAGGTGATCGCGCTCGGAACGCCGGAGGAAGTGCAAAGTCACCCCGAAGTGGTGCGCGCCTATATCGGCGGTGAGGTGGCCGCATGAGCGACGCTCCCGCATCCCTGCTGAATGTGTCCGGCATCGAGACCTTCTACGGGCCGATCCAGGCGATCCGCGGCGTCAGCCTGGACGTGGCGCCGGGGCAGATTGTCACCGTGCTGGGTGCCAACGGAGCGGGCAAGACGACGGTACTGCGCACGATTTCCGGAGTTCTGGATCCGGAACGCGGCAAGGTGGTGTTTCAGGGCCACGACATCGCGCACATGTCGCCGGACCAGGTGATGCGGCTCGGCATCTGCCACGTGCCGGAGGGACGCGAAGTGTTTGCGTTCCTGACCGTGCATGAAAACCTGATGATGGGCGCCTACACGCGCCACAGCAAAGCGGAGGTCATGCAGGATCTTGATCTCTGCTTCAGCTATTTCCCGCAGCTCAAGGAGCGCCGGCACCAGCGTGCCGGGCTGCTGTCGGGCGGCGAACAACAGATGCTGTCGATCAGCCGCGCGCTGATGGGACGTCCGCGACTCCTACTGCTCGACGAACCCTCGCTCGGATTGTCACCGCTGCTGGTGCAGCAGATCTTCGGCATCATCCGCCGCATCAATCACGAACAGGGCGTGGCGATCCTGCTGGTGGAGCAGAATGCCCACATGGCGTTGCAGACAGCAGATTATGGTTACGTGTTGGAGGTCGGCCGGATCGTGCTCGCCGACGAATGCGCCAAGCTGATGCAGACCGACGCGATCAAGGAGTTCTATCTGGGCCAGAAGGAAGCCGGCGTCCGCGGGCAGCGGCGCTACAAGAGGGCGCGGCTGTGGCACTGACTCCCGAACCCAGCATCCCGGCCATGCTGCTGTCGCGCGTCGCGGCGCACGGCGGCGAAATTGTGTTGCGCAAGAAGGACCGCGGCATCTGGACACCGATCACCTGGGCGGAGCTTGGCGCCCGCGTGCGACAGGTAGGCACGGGCTTGCAGGCCGCCGGTTTTGGACCGGGCGATGCCGCGTGCGTGCTGGCGGAAACGCGACCGGAATGGGTGGCGATCGATCTCGGCATTCTCGGCACCGGTGGCATCAGCGTTGGCGTGAACCCCACCGACAGTGCCGACCAGCTTGGCCACGTGCTGCGGGAATCAAACGCACGCGTGCTGTTCGTCGAAAATGAAGAGCAGTTGGACAAGGGGCTGATGGTGCGCGATGTCTGTCCGGCGCTGCGGCGGATCGTCATCCTGGAGATGAAGGGGCTGCGCGACTTCAGGGACTCGATGAGCGAGAGCTGGCGCGACTTCCTGGCACGTGGCGTGGAGCATGAGCGGGCGCACGGCGATGCGTGGCAGGCCGGCGTCGCGGCGATCACCGCGGAACAACCCGCGTTGCTGCTGTTTCCGCACGCCGCCGCCGGCAAGGGGCGCATGTTGACGCATGGCGACGTGTTGCAGTTGGTGGCCGATGCGGTCGCGATGCTTGCCCCGCGAGCCGGCGACGAGCGCCTCGCTGTGTTGCCGATGTCGCATATGATGGAACGCGTGTTGGGCCTGTATTTCGCGTTGCACAGCCGGATCGTCAGCAACTATCTGGAAAGTCCAACAACCCTCGCGGAGAATCTGCAGGAGTTGCAACCCACGGTTCTCGGTGCCGATCCGCAAACCTGGGGGCGCTTGTACGCGCGCGCCAACCAGGCCGCGGCCAATGCCACGCCTGTGCAGCGGGCGGCGTATCGCTGGGCCATCGGGGCCGGGCAGGGCAGCGGCCCATACGCGGCGCTGGCGCGTTGGCTGGTGCTGCGCGCGGTGCGGCGCGGGCTCGGACTGGCCAGGCTGCAGCTCGCTTATGTCGGGGCGGCGCCGGTGCCGCCGGAGGTGCGTCGCTGGGCTGCGGCGCTCGGCATCGCCATCCGGCAGATCGACAGCCAGGCGACGCGCCGTGATGCGTCCGAGGCAAGCTATCGTGCCCTGAAGGAAGAAGCGTATAGCACATGAAGGAGGGAGAAATGCAGAACCGGATTCTCGCTGCGGTCGCCATGCTTGTCGCATTGGTGGCCCCTGCTCTTGCAGCAGACAGCGTTCGCGGTGTGACGGACAACGAGATCATCATCGGCACCTATACCGATCTCTCGGGCGTCACGGCGATGTGGGGCGTCAACAACACCAATGCCTGGCGCATGGTGTTCGACGATGTGAATGCCGCGGGCGGCATCAACGGCCGCAAGATCAAATATATCGTCGAGGACAATCAGTACCAGGTGCCGCGCTCGGTCCAGGCGGCGAACAAGCTGATCAACCGGGATGGTGTGTTCATGATGGTGGCCAATGGCGGCACGCCGATGAACAACGCCACCATGCCGGACCAGTTGGCGAAGGGCGTGCCGAACGTATTTCCGCTGACATCGGCGCGCTCGATGTACGAGCCCCTGCACCACCTGAAGTTCGGCCTGGCCGCGTCGTACTACGACCAGATGCGCGCCGGCGTGAAAGTGTTCATCGCAGAGCACCACAGCAAGACCGTATGCGCGATGTCGCAAGACTCCGACTTCGGCCGCGACGTGATGGCCGGGGCGCGCGACCAGCTCGCCGCGATGAACATCAAGCTGGCGGCGGAGACGCTGCACAAGGCGACCGACACCGACTTCAGCGCCTCGGTCGCCAAGCTGCGCGATGCCAACTGCGACCTGATCCTGCTTGGAACGATCACGCGCGACACTGTCCAGATCATCTCGGCCGTGCGTAAGGTGGGATGGAATGTCGACATGCTTGGCCAGGCCGCGAGCTATGACGAGGCGGTGGCCGAAGTACCCGGCGGCGTGACCGAGGGCTTCTACTCGATGACGCCGGTCCTGTTCGTTGCCGCCAGCGACACACGGCCCGAAGTCACGGCGTTCGCCGAGCGCTACAAGAAGGAGTTCGGCAAGGAACCGAATTTCGCCGCGCAGCTTGGCTACACGGCGGCGCAGCTCGTGGTGCTTGGATTGAAGAATGCCGGCAAAGACCTGAACACCGACACATTCGTCGCTGGCATGGAGAGCATCAAGGACTGGCATGACATTTTTGGTTCGCCGCCAATGTCGTTCGGCGCGACGAAGCACCAGGGGTCGAACGAGTCGTTCCTGTGTGTGGTGAAGGGCGGTCATTGGGTGCCGGTTAGCGCCACACCGGTCGGATACTGACGAAATAAATCTCTCCCGCGCAGCGGGAGAGGTTTTTCTCTACGACAGATACCGTTTCCTCAGGTGCGCTTCGAAATCCTTCGGATCGAGTGGCTTGCCGGTCGCCGCGCGCAGCAGATCGTCGAACCCGAGCAAGCTGCCCTTGCCGTGCACCTTGACGCGCAGCCAGCCGAGCAAGGGCAAGAGATCGCCGCGACCCAGCGCCGCATCGATCCCCGCGACCTCCCGCCGCGCCGCCGCCATCAGTTGCGCGGCGGCCATCGCACCCAGCGTATAGCTTGGGAAATAGCCGAACGCGCCGTCGTACCAATGAATGTCCTGCAAGCAGCCGCGCGCATCGTCCGGTGGCTTCATGCCAAGCAGGGCGGCGAAACCGTCGTTCCACGCCCCGGGCAAATCAGCCACCGCAAGCTCGCCGGCCACCATCGCTTGCTCCAGGCGAAACCGCAGGATGACATGTGCGGGATAGGTCATCTCGTCGGCATCGACGCGAATGAAGCCGCGTTCGACGCGCCGCCATAGCCGCGCCAGGTTCGCCGCCTGGTACGGCGCGGCATCGCCACCAAACGTCGCGTGCAGCTCGGGCCCCAGCCACGACAGGTACCCATCCGACCGGCAGGCCTGCATTTCCACAATCAGCGACTGGCTTTCGTGCATCGCCATTCCGGCGGCCTCGCCAACCGGCTGACGATCGAACGCCGCCGGCAGACCGCGTTCGTACAGCGCGTGCCCGGTCTCGTGCACCACGGCGAGCACCGCCGGCGCGAAATCCGCCTCGTCGTAACGTGTGGTGATGCGCACGTCGGTGCGCGTGCCGCCGGAGAACGGATGCGCCGACCGGTCCAGCCGTGCGTGATTGAAATCGAGTCCTAGACGTTCCGACAACCGGCGGCACAACGCTTCTTGTGCGGCAATTGGGAACGGGCCTTGCGGACGCACGGGCGGTGGTTGACGTGCCTGGCGCTCTTCCGCCTGCGGCAATGCCCGTCGCAGGAAGCGCTCGTAGTCGGCGAAGACCGAAGCCACGTCGGCGGCGCGCAGGCCATGCTGAAAGCCGTCCATCAACGCGTCGTATGGCGACAGCCCGAGCGCCGGCGCCAACGCCGCTGCAGCCTCGCGCACGAGATGTACCACTTCCTCCAGTGGCTTGCGCACGCGGGCGAAATCCGAGTCGCGGCGCGCCTCGCGCCAGACCTTCTCGCAGGCGGAGTTCGCGCGTGCCTGCGCTTCCACCAGGTCGCGCGGCATCGCGGTCGCTCGAATATACGCCTGACGCATCAGCCGCAGGTTGGCGTCGTGCCATGGATCGCGCGTCTCGCCGGCAGCTTCCGTCGCATCGAGCTCATCGCCCAACTCCGGCGCGCTCAGCAGCGAATGCGACACTCCGGCGAGCACGGCGAGTTGGTCGCCACGCGCGGCGCCACCGCCGGGCGGCATCATCGTCGCGGCGTCCCAGCCGAGCACGGACGACGCCTCGCCGAGCGTTGCGATGCGGGTGAAACGGGCGGTCAGCCGGTCGTATGCGGTCATGCGCGCAGTGTCCCTCGGGCCCAGACCAGGAAGATCACCACGAGCGCCGCCGCGAGGCCATACCAGGTGATGGCGTAGGACAGATGGTTGTTCGGCGGCTGCGGCAAACGCTGCGCTGGGTCCGGCCAGAGTTCCGGCGGGGCGGGTCCGAGCGCCACGAGAATGAACGGTGCGACGTGCCCCAACCCCAACGATGCGCCAATTGCCGCGGGATTCAGCGTGTAGAAGATGCGCGCGGCGGGATCGTCTTTGGCGCTGAACAGGCCAGGGGTGTCCGGTTCGTGTATGTAGCCGACGATGGTGGTCTGGCCTTGCGGCTGGTCGATCGGCGTGGCCCGTTTCTGCGGCACCCAGCCGCGTTCCACCAACAGCGGCAGCTCGGCCGTGCGTTCCAGCGGCTGAACCAGATAGGTGCCCATCTGCGGTCCATCGCGCGTGTCGCGGACCTCGACCGCATATTGGGCGGACAGATCGGCGCGCAGATGCCCGGTGACGGCGACTTTGGTGTAAGGCTCGGGGATGTCAGGCAGGGGGATCGGCGGCGCGGCTTCGGCGTGGGCGAGCTGCGCAAGGATCGCTTGCTTCCAGCGCAGCCGGTACACCTGCCAGGTGCCAAGGCCCAGCAGCACGGTAAGCATCACCAGGGTCATCAGGCCAGGCCACACCAGTTGGTGCGTTGTCCTCCCCCTCCCCTTGAGGGAGGGGGAGCATGACTCGTCACAGCCCCATCTCCGACGCGCGGTGGCGATATTGCAGCGCCACCAGTGCGGCCTTGGCAGGGCGCATCATCAGGATCGCCAGCGGGATCGTCACCACCGGCCACAGCACGGCGTGCACCCACAGCGGCGGCGAGAAGCGGAACTCCACCCAGAACGCCAGCCCAACGACGATGGCGCCGAGGACCAGGATCACGCCCACCGCCGCACCGTCGCCCGTGTCGCACTGGCGCAGGTCCAGGCCGCAGACCTCGCAGCGGTCGCACACCTCGAGCAGATTGCGGAACAATCGGCCGCGGCCGCAGCGTGGGCAGCGGCAGGCGAGCGCCGCGCGCAGAACCGATACTCGAGGCTCGGCCACGCGCCCACTATTTCGCGACGACGGGACTGGCGCCGTACCAGTAGATGCAGGTGAACAGGAACAGCCAGACCACATCGACGAAATGCCAGTACCAGGCGGCGGCCTCGAAGCCGAAATGACGGTCGGGTGTGAACTGGCCGGCCTTGGCGCGGAACCAGCAGACGATCAGGAAGCAGGTGCCGACGATGACGTGGAAGCCGTGAAACCCCGTGGCGAGGAAAAACGTCGACGGATAGACGCCGCCACCAACGAACTTGAAGGGCGCGTGCGAATACTCGACCGCCTGACCCAGAGTGAAGCACATGCCCAGCAGGATGGTCAGGCCGAGTCCGGTCAGCAGCCCCTTGCGGTCGTTTTCCAGCAGACAGTGGTGCGCCCAGGTGACGGTGCAGCCGGACAGCAGCAGGATCATCGTGTTAAGGAAGGGGATGTGGAACGGATCGAAGGTGGTGATGGTGCTCGGCGGCCACACCGTCTGGCCGTTGCCCTGGGTGTCCGGAAAGATCAGGAAGTTGAAATAGGCCCAGAAGAAGCCGACGAAGAACATCACCTCGCTGGTGATGAACAGCATCATGCCGTAGCGCAGTCCGAGCCGGACGAACGGCGTGTACAGGCCGGGCGTGCGGCTCTCGCGGATTACGTCGCGCCACCACATGGCCATGGTGAACAGGATGATCAGCACGCCGATCACCAGCAGGATGTAGCTGCCATAATGCGCAGCGAAGATGATGCCCAAAACTGTGCACAGCGCGGCCACGGAGCCGACGATTGGCCACGGGCTTGGGTCGGGCATAAGGTAGGGCTGCTTCAGTCCCGAACTCTCGACGGTCGGGACGTGGTGTGCGGTGGCGCCGTGTGCGTCGCTCATGCCGAATCCATTATTGCGAGAGAAAGAGGGGAGGCGTCCTCATGGGCGTCAGCATAAGCGGAATGCGAAGACGAATTCTCCTCCTCCCTTGGGAGAGGGGGAGAGCTTCGTCCCGCTGGCGGCTTATTCTGCTGCTTATGGGCATCATCCAGGCATCTTCTTGACGATGGTGATCGCGTAGAACAGCAGGGCGAGTGCCGTCAGCACGACGATCATCGCGATATTGCGGCCGCGCCGACGACGGCGCATCTCGGCGGCCTCGCGCGGGGTAGGGCGCGGCGGATCGTCTGCCATGCGGCGCCCACATCAACCCACCAGCCGGTCCACCGCGAGTGCGGCGAACAACACGAACAAATAGGCTATGGAGTAGCGGAACGCCGCCCTCGCCGGTGCGTCGCCGGTCAGGCTGACGCCGGTCGCATCCTGCTTGTCGCGCGCCACGCGCAGGACGCTGAACAGGAAACCGGCACCGAGCACGATCGCGGCGATGCAATAGACCGGACCGCTGAAGCCGATCCACCACGGAGCAAGCGACAACGGCAGCAACAGCAGCGTGTACACCACGATCTGCCGGCGCGTCTCTTTCGCGCCGGCAACCACCGGCAGCATCGGCACGCCGGCGCGCTTGTAGTCGGCGTTGGCGTACAGCGCGAGCGACCAGAAATGCGGCGGCGTCCAGAAGAACACAATGGCGAACAGGATCAGCGGCACCAGATCAACCGAGCCGGTCACTGAAGCCCAGCCGACCACCGCCGGGAACGCTCCCGCCGCGCCGCCGATGACGATGTTGTGCGGCGTGCGCCGTTTCAGCCAGATCGTGTAGACGAACACGTAGAAGGCGATCGACAGTGCCAACACCACGGCGGCGGCGATGTTCAACGCCAGGAACATCATGACGACCGAGCCGACGGCCAGGGTGACACCATAGGCCAGCGCCGCGCCAGGCTCGATGCGGCCGGCGGGGATCGGCCGGTTGCGGGTGCGACGCATAACCGCGTCGATGTCGCGGTCGTACCACATGTTGATGGCGCCGCAGGCCCCAGCAGCGACAGCGATGCACAGCACGGCGGTGAACGCCAGCACCGGGTTCAGCCGGCCGGGAGCCACCAGTACGCCAATTGCGCCGGTAAACACCACCAGACTCATCACCCGCGGCTTGAGCAAGGCGATCCAGTCGCGGACGTCGGTTTCCGCCAGCACATAGGCGGCCATGGGGGCGGGCAGGGGGGATTGCTCCGCGCTGTTGGCCGGGACCATGGGTGCGGTGCTCTCGCTCACCGGATCAACGGCAGTTCGGCGTAGGTGTGGAACGGCGGCGGCGAGGGCAGGCTCCATTCCAGCGAGGTCGCGCCCTCGCCCCAGTAGTTGTCGGCAAGGTGCTCCTTCGAGGTGAAGGTGCGGTAGAGGACGTAGAAGAACACCAGCAGCGCCACGCCGCCGATATAGGCGCCGATCGAGGAGACGAAGTTCCAGCCGACAAACGCCTCCGGATAGTCCGGGTAGCGCCGCGGCATGCCGGCCAGACCAAGAAAATGTTGCGGGAAGAAGGTCAGGTTGACGCCGATGAAGGTTAGCCAGAAGTGCACCTTGCCCCAGAACTCCGGATATTGGTGGCCGGACATCTTGCCGATCCAGTAGTAGAAGCCGCAGAAGATCGAGAACACCGCGCCGAGCGACAGCACGTAGTGGAAGTGCGCCACCACGTAGTAGGTGTTGTGTACGATCTGGTCGATGCCGGCGTTGGCCAGCACGATGCCGGTGACGCCGCCGATGGTGAACACAAAGATCATGCCGATGGCCCACAGCATCGGCGTCTTCAGCTCGATCGACCCGCCCCACATGGTGGCGATCCAGGAGAAGATCTTGACGCCAGTCGGCACGGCGATAACGAATGTCGCGGCCATGAAGTAGGCGCGGGTATCAACCGAGATGCCGGAAACGAACATGTGGTGCGCCCACACCACGAAGCCGACCGCGCCAATCGCCACCATGGCGTAGGCCATGCCGAGATAGCCGAAGATCGGCTTCTTGCTGAAGGTGGAGACCACGTGGCTGACGATCCCGAAGCCCGGCAGGATCATGATGTAGACTTCGGGGTGGCCGAAGAACCAGAACAGGTGCTGGAACAGCACCGGATCGCCGCCGCCAGCCGGGTCGAAGAAGGAAGTGCCGAAATTGCGGTCGCAGATCAGCATGGTGATCGCGCCGGCCAGCACCGGGATCGATAGCAGCAGCAGGAAAGCGGTCACCAGCTCGGACCAGACGAACAGCGGCATCTTGTGCAGCGTCATGCCCGGCGCGCGCATGTTGAAGATCGTGGTGATGAAGTTCATCGCGCCGAGCAGGGAACTGATGCCGGCCAGGTGCAGCGCGAACAGTGTGCAGTCCATGCCCGGCCCGGGCTCGTAGGTGGCGTTCGATAGCGGTGGATACAGCGTCCAGCCGGAGCCCGATTCGCCCAACAGCAACCCGGTGCAGATCAGGATGAAGGCCGGCGGCAACATCCAGAAGCTGATGTTGTTGAGCCGCGGGAACGCCATGTCCGGCGCGCCGATCATCAGCGGGATGAACCAGTTGCCGAAGCCGCCGATCAGCGCCGGCATGACCGAGAAGAAGATCATCAGCAGCCCGTGGGCGGTGACAATGGTGTTCCACTCCTGTCCCGAATCCACGACGTGGTTGCCGGCGAAGTTGAGCTGGGCGCGCATGATCTCCGACAGTGCGCCGCCGACCGTCCCGCCAACCACCGCGAAGAGCAGGTAGAGCGTGCCAATATCCTTGTGGTTGGTGCTGCACAGCCAGCGCACCACAAAGCCGGGCTTGTGGTCGTGATGGTCGTGCGCGTGGTCCTGGGTGGTTACGGACATCGTCTTTCGTCTCCTGAAGCACCAACCCGGCGGGTCAGTGCTGAACCTCATTGGCGGCGGTCAACAGCGGTGCTTGCGGGCGAGCTTCCCCGGCCATGTACCCCGGGGCGGGCTCCGTGGTATTGGCGAACTGCTTCTTCGCCTCGACCAGCCAGGCCTCGAACTCCTGCGCGGTCACCGCATGCACCTCGATCGGCATGCGGCTGTGGTTGGTGCCGCAGATCTGGTTGCACTCGCCGTAGTAGGTCCCCGGCTTTTCCACTCGCACCCAGGTCTCGATCGTGCGACCGGGGATGGCATAGCGCTGCACGCCGAGCGACGGGATGAAGAAGCTGTGGATGACGTCGCTGCTGGTCTCCAGGATGCGAATGTTCTTGTTGACCGGCACCACCAGCGGGTGATCCACGGCCAGCAGCCGGAGCTGGCCCGGCTTCAACTGGTCATCCGGAATGAGATAGCTGGAGAAGTCGATATTGCCTTTGTCGGGATAGGTGTATTCCCAGTACCACTGGTGGCCGGTGACCTTGATCGTCAGGTCGGGGTCGAAAGTGCGGTCCTCGTAATAGACCAGCCGAAACGACGGAATCGCCATCACCACCAGGATCAGCACGGGGATCACCGTCCAGGCGACCTCCAGAATCGTGTTGTGCGTGGCGCGGCCCGGCACCGGGTTGCTCTTCGCATTGTAGCGATACATCACCCAGGCAAGCAACGCACCGACGAACAGCGTGATGAGCGTGATGATGACCAGCACGAAGTCATGCAGAGCTATGATCTGCTGCTTTACCGGACTGAACGCCGGCTGCATCCCCATTTCCCATGGGGTAGGTGCCTGCGCGTGTGCCGCTCCGCCCGGCATGACCAACGGCAACAGCCAGAGCGTGACTAGAGCGGCCTTGAACCGCCGGAAATCCTGCATCGATCGACCCCACCCCGTTCCGTCCCGGCCGGCCGCCGGCGGATCGCCCTCGGCCCTGCTCGATAAGCCTCGGCCTACCGGACCCTTGGAGCGAGATCAAGCTCTCGCTGACCGGTTGCCATTAAAACCGCGCACTGCCAGGCCCTGCTTCGACTGACAAATGGGGCCTCGACTGACCAGCGGGTCAATTGGGCAGCCGCACCAGGGTGAAGATGCCGAAGGGTGGAACCGGGTCGGCGCGCATCCGCGCCAGATCGTCGGGCGAGAACAGCCTCTGCATGGCAAAATCCGGATGCCAACCCAGCGCGCGCGACGCCGGCACCATGGCGAGTTCGACCCACCAGCGCGGCCCGCGTTCGGCGGCGAAGTGATTGACGAACAGAATGTTGCCGCCCGGCCGCACCACCCGCCGCATTTCGGCGAGCAGCCCGCGCGGATCGGGCACCACCGAGGCGACGAACATCGCCACCGCGATATCGAACGAGGCGTCGGGAAAATCGGTCGACTCGGCGTCCAGCTCGCGCAGCGCGGCGACATTGTCCAGCCCGAGCGATGCGACCCGCTTGCGCGCCTGCTGCAGCATCTCGGTCGACAGGTCGATGCCGGTGATGCGCTTCTCCGGGCTGTAACGGGGCAGGGCCAGGCCGGTGCCCACACCGACCTCCAGCACCTCGCGGCCCGGCAAACGGTTGACCAGCGCCACGGCGCGGTGGCGGCCGATCGAGGAGACGCCGCCGAACACCGCATCGTAAACGCCGGCCCAACGCCGATAGGCGGCGCGGACCGCGTCGGCATCGAGCGCGGCCCGCGGCGGGCCGCCATCCTGCCGGAAACCGCGGCGCTGCTCCAGGGTATGGCTCATGGTTCCCTGTAACCTCCGGTAGCTGCGTAGGCAATCGCGACTTCGTGCGCAAGCCTGTACAGCACCCAGCGGTCCCGATGCCGACCGGGAACACTTCGAGATTGCCGAGCAATCAGAGATTGCGTGGCGGATTTAATCGAAGCTGGTGCCGGCCGGCGGAACCTGGACGGGTCCTGCCAACCCCCGAGAAGGCGGCTCAGTCGGACTGCGACAGGTTCACCGCCGCCGCGCGTCCGTTCTGTTGCTGCTCCACCTCAAAGCCGATCTTCTGGCCTTCGTTCAGGCTTCTCAGGCCGGCCTTCTGCACGGCGCTGATGTGAACGAAGACGTCCTTCCCCCCCGTGTCGGGCGCGATGAAACCGTAGCCCTTCGTCGGATTGAACCACTTAACGGTGCCCTTCGGCATCGACGTGTCGCCTTTCTGCCTGGGAGCGGCCTCCGCCCGGAACCGGCTGCCGTCCGATTGAACAGGGGCGTCGCGAGCTGCCGCCAGACGCCCATCCCCGTGGCGGGTGTCCGGTGCCGGTTGCCTTGGCACAGGTTGATCCCCCCAACGACGGGACCATACGCCCGCCGAACACCGTCCGCAACGAATCCTGCAAGATGTGCGCGGGATACTCCGTTCACCGCGGCGGCGCCCGGAACCCCGCCCGGCCGCCGCCGCGTCCGGCGGACTTTGCCGCTTGCATCGCCGGCCGTTTGACGCCATGTCGCTGGCAGTCGCGGACCTGGCAGACTAGAGTGCGGCTAGGACGGCCGGCCAGAGGGCGAAGGCAGGGGACCGCCCGCGGCGAGGTCCTGTCGGCCCCGCGCATCGGAGAGGAACTATGGGTAGCTTCAGCATCTGGCACTGGATGGTGGTGCTGTTGGTCGTGTTGCTGCTGTTTGGCGGCGGCAAGGTCAGCAGCCTGATGGGCGACTTCGCCAAGGGCATCAAGGCGTTCAAGAAGAACATGGCCGAGCCCGAGGACGCCTCGATGGAAGCCAGCGCGGACAAGCCGCCCGGCACGATCTCCGGCCCGGCCGGCGAGGCGGCGCCCCGCGCGACAACGCGCGAAACCACCGCGGCCCGTTAGGCCCGACGACACATCTCCCGCCTGCGGGAGAGGTCGAGCCGCGACGCGTCGAGGGTGAGGGTGATCGGGTCGGCACCCGACCGGAAGTGCGCCGCATCGATGGTCGGCAATGGGGCACCCCGGCATCTGTGCCCGTCGCATTGCGGCGGCCTCTTCCGCGTCGCGGGCGAGGTGTGCAGATACCGTTCGCAGCCTCCTGCACCTTGTTCGTGCGCATATGGTGTTGATCGAAACGCCGCACGTCCCGCAGTCCATCGATGGCGACAAGTCATTGCAGCGCGGATTGCGCGGGGCAGTGGCTGAGCCAGTCGCGGCGTGCTGCATGGAGACCCGCGCATAGGTGAATTCAGCATCTGGCACTGGATGGTGGTGCTGTGCGATCGACGTTCGCAGCGTCGCCGGCCCGGGTGCATGATTTCTATTCCCGTCCCTGCCGAACTCGGGCAGCCTGCACCGGCACAACCCAAACGTGGGACCCAGGTATTCTGCTGCTAATCGACAGGCGTCGGCGCATCGAGTTTATTGTGGTCCGCGATGTCCGCGTGCCGTTCGTGCGCGAGCAGTCGCGCTATGACAAGGCACGTGTGCGCGCGCTGTTCGCTGCCTGGCGGACCGATCTAGAGGTCATTCAGGCACTGCGCGAAGAACTGCGGCATTGCTTTGGCTCCGCGTCGCTCAACCTGCCTTATTTAGATGGGCTGATCGATGCGGGCATGCGAGCGATCGCCGACGGCATGATTGATGTTGCGAGCGTGCTGCCAGATGGCGTCGCAGTGACCTTCGACGAGGACGGGCCGTCCGAACGGTACGGATTGGGCGTGGTGGGTTTCGCCAGCCCGGCGACTGCCGATGACTTTGTCGCCAATGTCCTGCACACTGCCGGGAACCGGCGGGCCTTTGAGGCCCCCCTGTAGCATCCAGCGAGCCGACGCCATGCAATGGCGCCATCGATGCAAGATGCGATGGGCCATTTCAGCCGGGCGACTGACGGCTTTGCCGCACCGATAGCCCGCGTCCCCTGGCTTCTGCAGCGTGGCTCCGGCGCTGCTGCCACGCCATCCGTCGCGGCGACTGTTGCGCCGGGTCTGGGTGGAGCGCAGGTGGCTTACGCCGGCGTGACCGGCCCTCCGCCCGCGCGGGTCACCGCAACGCACCACTTTGGCGCCAGCGGCATCTTCCAATACGCCAGGCAGTGTCCTGCCAGATGCGCCGGACGACCTGTCGCCGCAGGCGCAGACGCTGATATATGCGGCTCAGGATGGTACGCCATTCTGCGAGAAATGCGCGCGACGGGCAGCGGAGCTGGCGAATGCCTGATACCGGACCCATGGAAGCTGCCGGGATCAGACGGGATCCCGCCGTAATGGAGCGGGCGATACCGTGCTTGTGGCAACTGGATGGTCGGCAGGAACGCGGCCGGCAGCCGTACCTGTATGCGATTCTGGACGCGGCTCGGGAGAAACGGCCCGCGCCGGTGCGGTCAGGGCGCCGATCGCGAGCAAACCGGCCACCACGATATGCAGTCCTGTCGCCGGCACTTCATGTTGGCGACCTTGATGATGGGGCAAATCAGACCCTCCGAACCAACTCCGGGCCGTGTGCGACGGTAGAGCGCAAGTGGACCCCACCAAGCCTCATCAGTGGGCGCCCGCCTCGACGAGCGGCAGCGCGATGAGCGACGGCTGAACCGGACAAGAAATTGTCTGGTGCAACGGGCAAATGCCATAAACATGGAATGGACTGATCCTTCCGGCGAGCCCAAGGCCGGGCATCGGCACGTTCCGTACCTCGAAATGCAAATGCAGCTCGTCGCCCGTGAGATTGGCGGCATTGCCGCTGTTGCCGGTTTCACCGATTGGGGTTCCCATCTCCACGGCCTGATTCAGCTCGACAAAGACCTGTTTCAGATGGGCATAGACCGCGAACAGCTCCTGGTGGCGGAATTTGAACGACGTCACAACCAAGAGGCCGAAATCGCCATGGTAGTGGGAGTAGACGACCTTACCCGCACCAATCGCATAGCAGTTTGTGCCCAGTGCCGCATAAAAATCCCAACCCTGGTGAGGCTTCGGGCTGCCATCCGCATGCTTCCGAACCCTGCCAAACGTGTTGGATTCGCTGCTCTTGCGTATATGATTTTCGACCAGCGGCCATCTGATTGAATCATTCATTGGTGCCCCCATTTCGGTGACATTCCCGGGATGACCGTCGAACCAGCCATCGCGCAGGTACAATAATCGGTGCCGGCGCGCAATGCTGTGAATTAGTTCACAGCCTGGAATTTTTCCACCGGCTGCAATTTCGACGTTGCATATGTGACATCAGCCGTCCGTGGCATTGACCCATCGGGGCAAAATAGCGGGTGGTCGGTGTAAACGCGGCAGGAAATTACCGCTGGTTCCGCGCGCAGTAGAACGTGCTGCGGCCGGACTGGGTGATGCGTCGGATGCCCGGACAGGCCGCCTTGCCGGGGCAAATTTCGCAGGGTTCCCCCTCCCGGCCATAGACCTTCCAGGCGTGCTGGAAATAGCCGAGCTCGCCGTCCGGCTGCACATAATCCCGCAGCGAGGACCCACCGGCGGCGATCGCCTCGCGCAACGTGTCCTGGATCGCCGGCACCAGCCGCACCGCGCGCGCGCCGGGCACCGTGTAGGCCGAGCGCAGCGGCGACAGACGAGCACGGAACAGCGCCTCGCAAACATAGATGTTGCCCAAGCCGGCGACGACCTTCTGGTCGAGCAGGGCGGCCTTGATCGACGTGCGCTTGCCGGCGAGCGAGGCGGAGAGGCTCGCCGGCGTGAACCCGGCTCCCAGCGGCTCCGGCCCGAGTTCCGCCAGCAGCCGGTGCTGGTCTTCATGCGCGGTCGGCACCAGATCCACCGAGCCGAAGCGGCGCGGATCGACGAAGCCGACGCGCCAGCCGTCATCCGTTTCCAGCACCAGATGCTCGTGCAACGTGGGCTGATTCGGTCGCACCGGAGTAAGCACGATGCGACCCGACATGCCGAGATGCAGCAGCACCGAATCGCCGCCATCCAGCCGCATCAGGATGTATTTGCCACGCCGGCGGAAGCCGATGACGCGAGCGCCGGTCAGCCGCTGCGCCAGGTCGGGCGGCAGTTTCCAGCGGAGGTCAGGACGATGCGCCACGGCGGACACGATGCGGCGCCCCTCCAGCCGGGACTGGAGGCCTCGCATCACGGTCTCAACCTCGGGGAGTTCCGGCATGGGGATGAGGCACGCTATACAGGGTGGCGATGAGCGACAACCCTGCACCCGGTCCCGTGACGGCTCCCGTGACAATGCCCCTCGTGGACGACACTGCAGATTTCGGCTTCCGCCGCGTGGCGCGGGCCGAGAAGGCGGGGATGGTGCGCGCCGTGTTCGACAGCGTGGCGCCGCGCTACGACCTGATGAACGACCTGATGTCGCTCGGCGTGCATCGCGTCTGGAAGCGGATCTTCGTCACCGTGCTGGATCCGCGGCCGCGCGACACGTTGCTCGATCTGGCCGGCGGCACCGGGGATATCAGCTTCGGCTGGCTGGCGAGGGGCGGCGGCCCAGTGCTGCTGTCGGACATCAACGCCTCGATGCTGGCGGTGGCGCGAGATCGCGCGCTGGAGCGCGGCGTGGTGGGCGCGCTGGCGCTGCTGGTCGCCGATGCCGAGCGCCTGCCGCTGCCGGATCGCGCGGTGGAGCGCGCGTCGGTTGCCTTCGGGCTGCGCAACTGCACCGACAAAGCGGCGGTGCTGCGCGAGTCGCGACGCGTGCTGAAGCCGGGTGGGCGGTTCTGCTGCCTTGAGTTCTCGCGCGTGCAGGTTGCGGCGCTGCTGCCGTTCTATGACGCGTGGAGTTTTCGCGTATTGCCGCGGCTGGGACGCGTTGTGGCGAAGGACGCGGACAGCTACCAATACCTGGCGGAGAGCATCCGCACGTTTCCCGACCAGGCGCAATTGGCCGCGATGATGCGGGAGGCGGGGTTCGCCCGGGTCAGCGTGCGGAATTTGTCGGGCGGAATAGCGGCGATTCATTGCGGGTGGCGGTTATGAGGACGAGTAACCCTCTCCCGCGCTTTGCGCGGGAGAGGTCGCGGAGCGAAGCAACGCGGGTGAGGGTGCCGCCCGCCGCACGCTGCTCTCTTTCTTGCAGTCACGGTGGAGAGAGAGTGTGCGCGGGCCGCGGCACCCTCACCCGGCGCGTCGCGCCTCGTCGATCCGCGTCGCTGCGCGACCCTGCCGCAGGTGGGAGAGGTTAAGTGAAGCGCATCCTCCTGATCGTCTCCGGTGGCATCGCGGCGTACAAGGCATTGGAGCTGATCCGCCTGCTGCGCGCCCGCGGCCACGGCGTGACCTGCGTGCTCAGCACCAACGGCGCGCAGTTTGTCACCCCGCTGTCCCTTCAGGCGCTCAGCGAATCGAAGATCTATACTGACCTGTTCTCGTTGACCGACGAAAGCGAGATGGGGCACATCCAGTTGTCGCGCAGCGCGGACCTGGTGGTGGTGGCGCCGGCCTCGGCCGACATCCTGGCAAAGATGGCGGTCGGCCTGGCAGGCGACCTTGCCTCGACGCTGCTCCTGGCGACCGACAAGCCGGTGCTGGTGGCGCCGGCGATGAACGTGCGCATGTGGCTGCATCCGGCGACGCAGGCCAACATGGCGTCGCTGCGCGCGCGGGGCGTGCTGGTGGTGGGACCCGACGAGGGCGCGATGGCCTGCAACGAGTTCGGCCCCGGCCGGCTGGCCGAACCGCCCGCGATCCTCGCCGCTATCGAAGCGTGCTTCGACGTCCCCACACCGCTCGCCGGCAGGCACGCGCTGGTCACCAGCGGTCCGACGCACGAGCCGATCGATCCAGTGCGCTACATCGCCAACCGCTCGTCCGGCCGGCAGGGTCACGCCATCGCCGCGGCGCTCGCCGGGTTGGGCGCACGCGTGACGCTGGTGAGTGGACCAGTGGGCATTGCCGATCCGCCCAGGGTGACGGTGCATCGCGTCGAGACCGCGTCGCAGATGCTGGCGGCCTGCCAGGCGGCGCTGCCGGCCGATGTCGCGGTGTTCGCCGCGGCGGTGGCGGACTGGCACGTGGCGCGCGCATCCGCGGGCAAGATCAAGAAGGTGCCGGGCGGCGCGCCGCCGTCGCTGGAACTGGTACCGAATCCCGACATCCTCGCCACGATCGCCGCGCCCGGGTCGCAGCGACCCCGCCTGGTCGTCGGTTTCGCCGCTGAGACCGACGACCTGATGGCCAACGCGCAGGCCAAGCGCGCGCGCAAGAACGCCGACTGGATCGTCGCCAACGACGTGTCGCCGGAGACCGGCATTATGGGCGGCACGGACAACGCGGTGCACCTGATCACCGCGGACGGCGTCGAGCACTGGCCGTTGCTGGCGAAGGACGAAGTCGCGCGGCGACTTGCCGGGCGCATTGCCGGAGCGTTGCAATGAACGGACACGACCATCGGATTCGCCGACTCGACGCGACCGATGTGCATATCTTGCGGCCCGTGCGGCTCGACGCGCTGCGCCTGCATCCGGAGGCATATAGCAGCTCGTACGAGGAAGAATCGCAAACCCCGCCGGACGATCTCGCCCGGCGATTGCTTTTGCCGCCCGCGACGATGTTTGGCGGCTTTTCCGGGGACACCCTGGTCGGCATCGCTGGACTGCGGGCGGAGACACGTGTCAAGACGCGATACAAGGCTCACCTGTTCTCGGTTTACGTCGATGCCGCGCACCGCCGTAGCGGCCTCGGCCGCGCACTGGCCGAGACGGCGATCACGCATGCCCGCGATGCGGGGTGTCGTCTTGTGCAGTTGACTGTGACCGTGGGCAATGATGCGGCGCGTCAGGTCTATATGGGGCTTGGCTTCCGCACATATGGAATCGAGCCGCGCGCACTGATGGTGAATGGCATGTTCTACGATAACGAGCACATGGCGCTGGACCTTGATTGATCGAAGGTGCCAGCGCCGCGTCATGTTGGCAAAGCACGGCGGGACGCATCGAGGCCCAATATGATAAGGCGGCGTTGCAGGCGCCGGTGCCACAGTTCCGGGTGGCGTCTCAGGTTGAGCGTCCGATGTGGGTCGGTACACGAAACCGCCAGCGCGGCGGGCAACTGCGGACTGTCGGTTGATGACGCGCGTGTTCTGCGACACAGTCGGTCACAGAATCGGCCGAGGAGCCAATGACACACCTCAATTCGTCCAATTTCTGTCGTGTCCTGTTGGTCTATCCGCGCTTTAGCGCGGCGACGTTCTGGAATTTCTCGGTCGCGTGCGAGCTGATCGGCGCCCGCGTTCCGGCTGCGCCGCTTGGCCTGATCACGCTCGCCGCCACGTTGCCGCCGACCTGGGACATCAGGCTGGTCAACCGCAACACCGAGGAACTGACCGAGGCGGACCTCGACTGGGCCGACCTTGTGATGACAGGCGGCATGCTGGCACAGCAGGTCGACACGCTGGAATTGATCGCACTCTGTCACGCGCGTGGCAAACCGGTGACCGTCGGCGGGCCGGACCCAACGTCGAGCCCGCAGGTTTATGCCGCGGCGGACTTCCGGGTGCTCGGCGAGGCCGAAGGCATCATCGGCGAGTTCATCGCCGCCTGGGAAGCGGGCGAGCGGTCCGGATGCTTCACAGCGCCGAAATTCACCATCGACGTTACCACGTCGCCGATTCCGCGCTTCGACCTGCTGAACTTCGACCATTATTTGTATGTCGGCGTGCAATATTCTCGTGGCTGCCCGTTCACCTGCGAATTCTGTGATATCATCGAACTGTATGGCCGCGTGCCGCGCGCCAAGACGACACCGCAGATCATCGCCGAGCTAGAAACGCTCTACCAGCTTGGCTATCGCGGCCATGTGGATTTCGTCGACGACAACCTGATCGGCAACAAGAAGGCACTGAAGACGCTCCTGCCGGAGCTGGCGGCCTGGCTCAAGGCGCGCGACTACCCGTTCGAGTTCTCGACCGAGGCCTCGATCAATATGTCCGACGACGCCGAATTGCTGCGCCTGATGCGGGAGGCGAATTTCTTCATGATCTTCGTCGGCATCGAAAGTCCTGACCCAAAGACCCTGGTTCATACCAAGAAGAAGCAAAACACCAGACGCAATCTGGCTGAGAGCGTCCACAGGATCTATCGCGCCGGCATGCTCGTGACCGCGGGCTTCATTGTCGGCTTCGATACCGAAGAGGTTCCGATTGGCGACGCGATGGCAGCCTTCATCGAGGAAGCAGCCATTCCCGTCTGCATGGTGGGCCTGCTCTATGCGCTGCCCAACACCCAACTCACACGGCGACTGGCCGCCGCCGGGCGGCTGCATCCCAACCACGACATATTGCCGCCCGGCATCAGCGACCAGTGCACCGCGACGCCGAATTTCGACACGCTGCGTCCGCTGAGCGAAGTCCTCCGCGACTATCGGCGCATCCTGGAGCGCATCTACGATCCGTCGGCGTTCGCGGACCGGTTGGAGCGGCTTTCCGCGATGCTCGACCGCACCGGCCTGCCGCGCGATCTGCACGAGGGCGACAAACGGCGCAGGGTGGCTGCGATCGATATGGTGCACAAGATCATCACCCGGCTGCCCGAAGCGCGCGAGCAGTTCTGGCAAACCTTTGTCAAATGCGCCAAGTCGAACCCGGCGGCATTGCGTTATATCGTGATGATGATGGCGTTCTATCTGCATCTCGGGCCGTTCGCGCGCACAGTAATCGCGTCGATCGACGTCAGGCTTGCGGAACTCGATCTTGTGGCGGCGGCGGCCGGCGGTGGCCCAATCGCAGAGGCAATCGCTCTGCACGCACGTCCCTCGCCCCGCACAAGTGACCTACTCCCTTTAGACTCCTCCGGTTTTGGATAGAGGCCGTTCCTCCCACTTATTGCTGCGGAAGTTAGTGCACGGTCCGTGTCCCATTCGTCATGGCGGGCCTGCGCCCGTCATGACGATGAGGCCGATCGTGTGCACCCCAGATGAGTCGTTTGTTTACGGGCCCCGCCTTATTCGATGGCGCGGATCTCTCGCCCGGTGCGGTCCGGCGTAACGATCGATACCAGCAGCGCAACGATCGCGCCGACGACACCAAGTCCCAGAGCATAAGCAACGTTGCCGCCAGCAAGTCCCAGCGCGGCCAGGGGATACACACCCGCCCCCAGACCGCGGCCCGTGTAGTAGGCGGTGTTGGAGCCGGTCGACCGAATTCGGGTTGGGAAGAATTCGGACATCCAGACACCAACGATGCCGAACCCGCCATAGCCGCCCTGCGCGAGGGACATCGCCCAGAACATCGGCGAGGTCCAGAAATCGGCGCCAATATAAGCGTTATTGCTGATCAGCAGACTGAGATAGGCCGTCAGGCCGACGACACCGACCACGTTTGACAGCAGAAAAGCCCATTTGCGTCCGATCACATCGGACAACGCGCCGAAGATCAGGTATGAGGCAATGGTAATGAAGAAGCCAATGAACAGGATCACTGTCATGGTTCCCAGTGGAACCTTGGCGACATTCAGCAGGAAGGTGGGGCCGAAGGTGCCGAGCGAGTAGCTGTACATGAATATCGCGGTCATGATCACCATGAACGCTATTGTGCCTCCTGCCAGGCCGCCGCGGAACAGGTCGGCGTACGGCACAGATGTTCGCTTCAATTCCTCCGGCAGCGTACCGCGCTCGAGTTCTTCCTGATACCTGAGCCACTTGTGCGACTCCGGAGTCCAGGTCACCGTTGCCCAAGCCAGAAGTATGCTGACAATACCCAGCATCAGGAAGCCGGCGCGCCAGCCCATGTCGTGGCCGAACGCACTCAAGGTGCAGTAGATTACACCCTGGGTGACGATCTGGCCGACGATGAACATCGACTGGATGGCCCCGCCCATGAAACCGCGACGCTCGGTATGCCAGCACTCCGAGAACATCGCGAAGGCCAGCCCAAACTCGCCGCCAATGCCGATCCCGGCCAGGATACGGCTGGCAAGGAACAGCGGATAGTTCGGGGCGAACGCTGCGAGCGTGGTCCCGAGCCCGTAGACGAAAACGCAAAGCGCTAGCCCACGGCGTCGGCCAATCACATCCCCCAGCCAGCCAAAGGCAAAGCCGCCCACGAGTGAAGCGAGACCCTGGGCCGTGATGGCGGCCACGATGCTCACAATGGCGACATTCAGCGTGTGCGAGATGTACACCAGCGGATAGCTGAGAAGGTTCAGCTCGACCCCATCGAAGACGGTGCCCAGGGAAGCGAACAGCAAGGTGAGTTGAATCTCGCGCCGGCTGTACGCTTCAGCCGCGGTTGCTGAGGTGACTCCCACGTCTCACTCCTTGGCTTTTCCGGTTAATACGTTGCTCGGTGCCTCGACGGGCCTGGCAAGCATCCCGATGCGGTCAAGCCGGCTCGCAGCAGGTCACCGCCTGACCTAAGGCGGTGGATAACGCATGAAGCCGGCGCCCCTTTGGGTCCCAAATGTCACGGTATCTCCGGGATCAAGCGGCGAACGCGGGGCGCCGGTCGGCCGGTTCCGCTACTCCGAAAGGCTCACGAGCAATCGATACCGATTGACGCTGATATCTTTTGTGGCCCCATGCGCGGTCAGGCCCGCGGCACCGCACAGCTCGTTGCAAGCGGCCTCCAGCCCCTGGCCGTCGATCGCCTCCACCAGCAGGAACCAGCGTGCCAGCGGGCCACGCGTGCCGGCCACTGCGCCCTCCGCGGTCTGGTCCTTGGCCCGGGTGACAGACTCGTCCGCCTCACACAGATGGATACCCACCAGCTCGTGGTGTTCAAGCACCTTCGGCATGGCCGAAGCGGTGATCCAGCTCCGGAGCGCCTCCGCGGCATGTTCGGATGGGCCGAATTCCACGGTCGCTGCGTATCCGCCGATGCCTTGACCCTGGGAGGCGGTGATTTTACACACGGTCCGGTTGCTGTTGCGGAACCACGGCACGGTTCGCTTGGTCCAGTCCGTGGGAGCGTTGAGGCGCTCCATGTACGGCGCCGACACCAACGTTTGTAGCGTCTCGACCTCGTAGAGGGTGAAGTACTGACCCCCCTTTTTGTACTCGGCCCCCGTGGGGACCGCCCAGCGTCGGCCCCGGAGGAAGCCGGGGACCCCGACACGTTCCGGCAGGTGCTGGTGGGTGTACCAGTCATTGAATTCGGCGTCATGCTCAGGGTCGATGTCACACCATACCGCGAGCACCGCCTCGCCGAGGAGCCCGTGAAACCCTGGGGCACCTGGCGCTTCCGACCGCTGCGTTCTCATGCCGATTCATCTCCGCAGGTCATTGACCACGAGACCGTGGGCACCGCCCCAAAGCTATGGATGTCCCGCTCTCCGCCTGACGGGCATCGCCCACCGGTGGTCATCAGACCCTCAGGACGCAGATCAGTCAGTTTCAGGCGCCAATGAGACTTCGGCGCGGCCCTTGCATTGATACAGATCAAAGATGTGCATTATTCTCCCCGGCACTGCGCTGGACCATCTCGCGATCGGTCTGCGGGCGTGGGCGGCAGCGGCAGAACCAAAAGACCGATCCGACCGTGCGTGGACTTCGCGATCCCGGCCGGCGGGTTCGCGCTGCCGCTCGGCGTGGCGGCGCGGCTGTACGGGCGGTTGGGGTCGTAGCACTGGATGCACGATGATCGACCGGATGTCGGAGGTGTTGCCCATGCCGAATGATGCTGCCCTGCCACTCGCGCCTGCCGAGATGATCGGCGGCGTTATCCCGGTGCTGGACGTGGCAAGTTATCTGGCCGGCGACGCCGACGCCCTGCCGGCGCTGGGACGCACACTGCGTTACGCCTTCCAGCAGGTCGGGTTCTATTACCTGCGCGGGCATGGTGTGCCGCAAAGTTTGATCGACGCCACCTTCCAACAGGCGGAACGGTTCCACGCCATGCCGCTCGAACGCAAGCTGGCGCTGTGCATCAACGAGCACAATATCGGCTACATGCCGATGGGCGGCAGTATTGCCCGCAGCTCGACGGTGCATCGCAACCGCAAGCCTAGCGTCAACGAGGCGTTCTTCCTGCGCCGCGAGCGCGCGCCGGACGATCCGGACGTGATCGCCAACAAGCGCTTCCGCGGCCTCAATCGGTGGCCGGAGGATTTGCCGGGGTTTCGCGACAGAGTGCTGGCCTACATGGCGGCGATGGAGACGCTGGGCCGTCGGCTGGTGCCGATCTACGCGGTGGCGCTAGCAGCCTGTCGGACTGAGTTTTCCGGCTGTCCGGCCGCGCGGCCCCGACACCGCGCGCA
>Ga0209415_10002060_pt1 | contig 38100 bp, 39 predicted proteins | sample PeaSoiSIISIP2007_FD_187696 | JGI IMG/M metagenome (GOLD analysis project Ga0209415, IMG submission 187696) | Peat soil microbial communities from Weissenstadt, Germany - SII-SIP-2007 (SPAdes) (version 2) | ecosystem: Environmental > Terrestrial > Soil > Wetlands > Peat | place: Germany...
GCGCCGCACCCAGGCGGCCGCCTTCGCCGCCCGCCTGGCCGAGAAACGGGGGCGCCGGTCACCCTGACCGGCCCCGCAGGGCAGCGAGACCGGGAAGGTCTCCCTTTTCCAGCAATTCGAGCGTGGCGCCACCCCCCGTCGAGATGTGATCGATGCGGTCCTCGAGGCCGAACTGGTGCAAGGCCGCCGCCGTCTCCCCCCCACCGACGACGCTGAATCCGGAACAGGCGGCCACCGCCTCGGCGATGGATCGGGTGCCCTCGGCGAAGCGTGGATCCTCGAATACCCCCATGGGACCGTTCCACAACACCGTGCCGGCGTGGGTGATCGCCTCGGCGAAGCTCGCCACGGTGGTGGGACCGATGTCGACGCCTTGCCAACCGTCGGGTAGATCGCCGTCGAATCGACGCACCTCCCCGGTCGCCGCCTCGCCGAGTCCCAGGCGTCCCCCCGGCGCCAAGGCAACCAGGTCGTAGGGAACCTGAATGCCGGAATGGTGGCCCAGAAGGGTCCTGGCATCCCCGATCAGTTCGGGTTCGACGTGCGACGCACCGACCCCGCGCTCGAGGGCCGAGAGGAACGTGTAGCACATGGCGCCGCCGAGAAGCACATGATCGGCGTTGGCAGCCAGCGCCGTCACCACCCCGAGCTTGTCGGCCACCTTCGCACCTCCGATCACGGTGACGAACGGGCCGTCGGGGTAGACGAGAATTCGGGTGAGAGCCTCCACCTCCCGCATGAGCAGCCGGCCGGCGGCGCTGGGCACGAGCGCCGGTGGTCCGACGATTGACGCATGGCTTCGGTGACAACAACCGAATGCGTCGTTCACGAAGAAGTCGAAACCATCGACCAGGTGGTGAACGAAATCCTCGTCGTTCGTCTCTTCACCCGGGTCGAATCGCAGATTTTCCATCACCGAGACCCCGGGCGCGATGACGGCCATCGCCTCGCGGACCGGGGCCATGGCATAGCGAGAGTCGACCTTGCCCTTCGGGCGGCCGAGGTGGCTGCATACGACGACCTCCGCCCCACGGGCCAGCAGCCACTGGAGCGTCGGGACCGACGCGCGCAGGCGGAAGTCGTCGGCAACCTCGAAGGCGCCATCTCCTTTCGGTCGCAGCGGTGCGTTGAGATCGGAGCGAACGAGGACGCGACGACCGGCGACCGGCGGGAGGTCTTCGAGGACCGGGATCCCGGCCACGCCTCGATGGACGACCTCGGGGCCTGGAGCGCCCGACGCAGTCACCACGGGGGAAGACGCGTCTGTGCTCACCGGTCGAGCCTGCCAGCTCCGAGCGGATCGATACAGGGTCGAAGGTCCCGATCGCGTCGGGCGAGCGACCACACGAGGCCCGATGCATCCGGGACCATCGGCCCTACCGGACTCCGGCCTCACTCCATCAAACTCGACCCATGGGACCTTCAGGTGCGGCGTGGCCAGTGTCCGCGCCGAGGGTCGACGATGGTGGTGCCGGGTGGTGAGCAACACCACGATGGACCGCCGGGAACAGCACCTCGACGGGACGAGTCCGCAGGCCATCGACGTCCACGGGCTCACCAAGCGCTACGGCGCGTTGGCGGCCGTGAAAGATATTGACTTCTCGGTGGGCCAAGGCGAGGTCTTCGCCTTTCTGGGTCCGAACGGCGCGGGGAAATCCACGACGATCAAGATGCTCTGCACCTTGGCCCATCCGACCTCGGGGCAGGCCACGGTGGCCGGCTTCGACGTCGTCTCGCGGGCCAAGGCCGTCCGCCGGCATATCGGGCTCGTCTTCCAGGAACAGACCCTCGACGATCAGCTCACCGCCGAGGAGAACCTGCGGTTCCACGCTGTTCTCTACGGCGTCCCCCATGCTCAGATCGATCCTCGTATCTCCCGGGTAATGGAACTCGTCGCCCTCTCGGATCGACGGAGGGATCTCGTGTCGACGTACTCGGGCGGCATGTCCCGGCGACTCGAGATCGCCCGCGGCATGCTCCACACCCCCAAGGTCCTCTTCCTCGATGAGCCCACCGTCGGCCTCGACCCACAGACTCGGGCTCTCATGTGGGAGGACGTCATGCGCCTACGTGACGAGGAAGGTGTCACCATCTTCTTGACCACCCATTACATGGACGAGGCCGAGTACGCCGATCGCATCGCCATCATCGACTACGGCTCGATCATCGCCCTCGACACCCCCGACGCCTTGAAGGCGTCAGTCGGCGCCGACACCGTGGAGCTCGAGACAGCCGACGACGAGACGGCCCTGGCCGCGTTGCAGCGGGAGGGTTACACCGTCGAGCGCAACGAAGGCGGCCTCACGGTGTTCGTCGCCGACGAAGAGGCCGCTGTCGGTCCCATCGTCAGCACTGTCGGCGTGCCGGTGCGGACCGTGCGCGCCCATCGCCCCACCCTCGACGACGTGTTCCTCCACTTCACCGGACGTGAGATCCGGGAGCAGCACGGTGAGGCCGTCCCCATGTTCGCCCGGGCCCATGGCGCTCGGAGGAGTTGAGGGGCCAGTGACCACGATCTCCGCCGCCAGTCGCAACGTTCAGGCAGGGATCGCCGATACCCGGATCTCCGACGAGATCCGCGTGGTGGGCATGGTCTGGGAACGAGAATTAATCCGCTACGTGCGAACCCGGACCCGGATCGTGAGCGGTCTCGTCCAGCCGGTGTTGTTCCTCTTCGTCCTCGGCTACGGCATGAGCGGGCTGGTGGGCTCGACCGGAGGATTCAACTTCCGCGAGTTCATGTATCCGGGGGTGGTGGCCATGAGCGTGGTCATGACCGCCATATTCTCGGCCATGTCGATCGTCTGGGACCGCGAGTTCGGCTTCCTTCGCGAGATGCTCGTGGCTCCCGTCAGCCGAACGTCCCTGGTCCTGGGCAAGACGGCCGGGGGAGCCACGGTCGCCGCCGCCCAAGGCACGATCATGCTGGTGCTGGCACCGTTGGTCGGCATCCATCTGACCCCCCTCCTCGTGGCCGAGGTCATCGGCCTCGAGCTGCTGATGGCCGTGGCGATGACGACGTTCGGCGTCTTTGTGGCCAGCCGCATCCAGAGGATGGAGTCCTTTCAGGTCGTCATGCAGATGCTGCTCATGCCCATGCTGTTCCTGTCCGGTGCGCTGTTCCCTCTCAACAATCTGCCGGAGTGGTTGACCGTGATCACGCGACTCAACCCCCTCACCTATGCGGTTGCCCCCCTTCGCCAGCAGGTTTTCGCAGCCCAGAACATGTCGGCGGCGGCCCGGGCCCGCTTTCCGACCAATGTCACGCTCTTCGCTCATACCCTGCCGATAGAGCTCGAACTGGCCATCGTGGTCGTCTTTGCCCTGGTCTTCTTCGTGCTCGCCTTCCGGGGGCTCTCCCGGACCGAGTAGGCGTCCTCGCCCGAAGGAGCTACACGTGTCGCAACCCTCGGAGGTGGCGATGGAGATCGAGGGGGCCGTCTGCATCGTCACCGGGGCCTCCTCGGGCATCGGAGCGGCCGCCGCCCGCCTGTTGAGCGGGCTCGGCGCAGAGGTCGTGCTCGCCGCCCGGCGGACAGAGCGCCTGGAGGCCCTCTCCCTCGAGCTCGGAGGCTCACTGGCGGTCGCCACCGACGTGACCGTGGTCGAGCAGGTCGAAAGACTCGTGGCCCGGACGATCGACGCCTACGGCCGGATCGACGTCCTGGTGAACAACGCCGGACAGGGCCTGCACGTCCCCCTGGAAGAGCTCGACCCGATCGACCTGCGCGCCGTCTTCGAGCTCAACGTGGTGGCACCCCTGGTGGGGATGCAGACCGTGCTCCCCTTCATGCGACGAGGGTCCGCGTCGGCTTCGGCGATCGTCAACGTGAGTTCCGCAACATCGCTCCGGGTCTTCCCCGGGCTCGGCGGCTACTGCGCCACCAAGGCGGCACTCAACATGATCTCCCAGGTCGCACGGCTCGAGTTCGCCCCCTCTCGGATATCGGTGTCGGTGGTCTACCCGTCGGTGACGGCCACCGAGTTCCACCAGCGGCTTCGGGCCGGTCATCTGGCGAGCGGGGCACGTGGCATCACGCCGGACCCTCCGGAGCTGGTGGCCCAGGCCATCGCCTTCGCCATCCGGACCGGGTCGCCACACGTGCTCGTCGCCGACCCGCCCCGGCCGATCGTGCCCGGGGACAGCGACGGCTGGGGAGCCCTGCTCGCCCGTCAGACCCCCGGTGCCTCCGAGTCGCCGGACCGCAGATGATCCCGGCCACCTCTCGTCGGTGAGGGCATTGCGGAGGTGGTGGTAGGCGACCTGACCGAAGAATGGTCGAAGGTCCCTGGTGGCGGCACCCACGAGGGGTCACGATCAACATACGACGTACCGCACGGGTGCGGCTCTTGTCGCCGATTCTCGAAGGAGACAACAACGTGAGCGGGTTGATTGCCGGACTAGTCATCATCGGGCTGCTGGGCCTCGTCCTCCTTGCCTTGGCCCTTCACATCGTGCGGCAGTACGAGAAGGCGGTCGTCTTCCGATTCGGACGCGTCATCGGTGAGAAGGACCCCGGACTCGTGGTCATCGTGCCCTTCGTCAATGTCCTGCGGAAGGTGTCGTTTCGAATCGTCACCATGCCGATCCAGTCGCAGGGCATCATCACCAGGGACAATGTGAGCGTTGACGTCTCGGCGGTGGCGTACTACCGGGTCGTCGATGCGACGAAGTCCGTTGTCGCCATCGAGAGTGTCGAGGCCGCCATCAACCAGATCGCACAGACGACACTGCGCAAGGTCGTCGGCCAGCACACCCTGGACGAGATACTGGCCGAGACCGACCGAATCAACATCGACATCAAAGAGATCCTGGAGGCCGAGACCCTGGAGTGGGGCGTCCTCGTCACCCTCGTCGAGCTGAAGGACATTCAGCTACCCGAGACGATGAAGCGGGCCATGGCCCGCCAGGCTGAGGCAGAGCGGGAGAAGCGCGCCAAGATCATCGCGGCGGAAGGTGAGTTCCTCGCCGCCTCTGCTCTCGGGGACGCGGCGGACATCATGATGGCCCACCCGCTCGCCCTCCAACTTCGCAATCTCCAGACCCTGATCGAGATCGGCGTCGACAAGAACACGACCGTCGTGTTCCCCGGTCCGCTCATGAGCACGATCCAGGAGATGGGCGCCTTCCTCAGCCGCGAGACCGGGGCGGCGGCGAAGCTGGCGGATCCGACGGTGTCCGAGCCGGTCTCCGCCAGAGCCGGCGCCAACGGCTCGCTCCCTCCCGGGGACGTTCGATGAGCGCGCTGCTCGTCGTGCTGTTCCTGGTCAGCCTGGCCCTGGTCATCTGGGCGACGGTCGATGTGGCGAGACAGCCCGCCCTCTCATCGGGTGCCAAGGCAGGATGGATCATCGCCTTCGTCCTCGGAACCCTCCTCTTCGGAGTGGTGGGCCTGATCGTCGCCCTCGTCTACCTCCTCGGCGTGCGGCCCCGCCTGGCCCGGTCTTCTTGAACATCGACCGGCTCCCGAGACGCCCGCACGTGCGTCGGGGCTTTCTTGGCGCCGAGCGATCACGGGCGTCGGGGCGGGCACCGACGGCGAAGAGGGGCCGATCGGCTCTACCGCCCGCCGGGGGATCCTGAGAGATTGACGACATGAGGAACATGGCCGTGCCGATGGCGTCAGCCCCGCGCATCGTGCCCGGAGACGATCCCGTGATCGGTGACGCCGACGGCGATCCGGCACTGCGGTTCGACGACGTCGTGCGCCGCTACGGGGAGCATGTCGCCCTCGACCACCTGAGCCTCCAGGTCGCCCGGGGCGAGACCGTCGCCCTCCTCGGACCGAACGGGGCCGGGAAGTCCACCACCATCTCGCTGCTCCTCGGTCTCCTGCACCCTCACGGCGGCACCGTAGAGGTGCTCGGAACGAGTCCCCGGCGGGCGGTGGCCGAGGGCCGGGTGGGGGCGATGCTCCAGACGGGGTCGGGCAGCGGACTGCCGCCCGGCGTCCGGGTGGCGAGCGTCCTGCAGTTGGTGCGCCGCCTCTACCGCCATCCGGCTCCCTTCGAGCTCACCGTGGAGCGGGCCGGGATCGGTGCCCTGCTCGGCCGCTCGACGCACCGCCTGTCGGGAGGCCAGGCCCAGCGGGTGCGCTTCGCCGTGGCCATCGCCGGAGACCCCGACCTCGTCTTCCTGGACGAGCCCACGGCGGCGATGGACGTGGAGAGCCGACGTTCGTTCTGGTGCATGATGCGCCAGTTCGGCGAGGAGGGCCGCACCATCGTCTTCGCCACCCACCACATGCAGGAAGCGGACCAGATCGCCGACCGGGTGGTGGTCGTCAATCACGGTCGCGTGGTGGCCAATGGCCCGGGGGCGACACTCAAGGCGGCCGTGGCCGCCCGGCATCTGCGCTTCGTGACCGGCCATCCCGATGAGCGCCTGCTCGACTCCCTGGAGGGCGTGACCGACGTCGTCGTCCGCGGCACCGGCGTCGACCTGCGCTCGCTGGACGCCGACGCCACCATCAGGGCCCTCGTGCACCGAGGGGTGGCCTTCTGCGACCTCGAGGTGACGGGGGCGGGCCTCGAGGACGCCTTTGTGGCCCTGACCGGCTCCGACCGGACCCCTGACGACGAGCAGGCACCGTGAGCGGGCTGACGGCGTTCGCCCGCTTCGAGGTGGCCCGGTTGCTCGGCAGCTGGAAATTCCTGGCCATCACGGTGGGCTTCCCGGTGATCTTCTACATGCTGTTCCTCCGCGACGAGAGGGCCGGGAGGATCGTCGACGGCGCCGTACCCTGGCGCGTCTACCTCATGGTGTCCATGTGCTCCTTCGGAGCCCTGGTCTCCAGCCTCAACGCCGGCGGGAGCCGGCTGTCCACCGAGCGGGCTTCGGGCTGGGCCCGACAATTGCGGGTCACCCCCATCCCGGCGTGGTCGTACGTGGCCACCAAGGTGGCAGCGAGCATGGTGGTGGTGCTGCCCGTGGTGGTCCTGGTGGAGCTGGTGGGCATGGCCTTCGGAGGGGTTCACCTCGGTCTGCTCAGCTGGTTCGAACTCACCGGATTGCTCTGGGTGACGGCGGTGCCCTTCGCCATTCTCGGGATATTCGTCGGATTCATGGTCACCGCCGAGACGGCGTACCCGGTGGTGACGGCTCTCATGTTCCTGCTCGGCTACTTCGGTGGCCTGTTCAACCCCGTGAACCACATGCCCCACGCTCTGCAGACAACGGCCCGGATTCTTCCGAGCTTCCACCAGACGTCGATCGGGCTGGCCCTCTTGGACGGCCGGGGCTTCGGGATACAGGACACACTGGTGTTGGTTGCCTACGCCGTCGTGCTCGGTCTGGCCATCGTCTGGAAGCACCGGGTCGAGGAGTCACGGGGTCTCGCCTAGACGGCCGACCGGTCCGGCCAGCTCGCAACCTGGTCCACGGGACGACGTCTGCGAAGTTGAGTACTTCGGCCCTACTGGAACGGACGCCGTCCCCGGAAGCTGGAGGGAGAGCACGCGGTGCGAGATCGTCGCCAACCCGGTGAGGACAGCGGACGGACATGGACCAGAACATTCGACTTGGCAGGATCGCCGGCGTCCCCGTCGGCGTCAATTGGAGCATCCTGGTCATCTTCTGGCTCCTGACATGGGAGTTGGCCGTCCTCGTCCTGCCCTCCGAGCACCGTCACGAGGCAGCGGCCATCTACTGGCTCGTGGGGATCGCCACGACGATCCTCTTCTTCGCCTCCCTGCTCGCCCATGAGGTGTCCCACGCCGTCGTGGCCAGGCGCAACGGCATCGGGGTCCGGCGGATCACCCTCTGGTTGTTCGGTGGGGTCTCCGAGCTCGAAAGTGAGGCCCTCACGCCGGGAGCCGATTTCCGCATCGCCGTGGTCGGACCGATCACGAGTTTCGTGCTCGCCGGCGTGTTCGGCGCCGGCGGGATCCTGCTCCACGGGGCTCAAGGGGGTGCGGGGGTCCTGCTCGGTGCTCTCGGGTGGTTGGCGTGGATCAACGTCCTCCTCGGCGGGTTCAACCTGATTCCCGCCGCACCGCTCGACGGTGGTCGGGTGCTGCGCGCCGTCCTGTGGCAGCGCAGCGGTGACCGGGTCCGGGCCGCCACCGCCGCCGCGCGCACGGGGCAGGTGTTCGCGTACATCCTGATCGTCCTCGGCGTCTTCGAGTTCCTCGAGGTGGGTCTCATCGGCCTGTGGTTCGTCTTCCTGGGGTGGTTCCTCCTCGCCGCCGCCCGGGGCGAGGAGACCGCCGCCGTCATGCGGTCCTCCCTGGCCGATGTCCATGTCCGTGACCTCATGACGCCGGACCCGACCACCTTCGCGGCGGCCATGACCGTGGCCGATCTGCTCGACAATCACCTCCACCGCTACCGGTTCAGCTCGTACCCGCTGGTCGGCCCGGCCGGACAACTCGAAGGCCTGACGACCATGAACCGGATCCGCCACGTCCCGTTCGCCGTCCGTCCGACGACCCGCTTGATCGACACCGCCTGTCCGCTCCCTGACGTTCCTCTAGGATCACCGGGCGAGCCGATCCCCGATCTCCTCGGGCGCATGCAGGCGGCGCCCGACGGGCGGGCGCTGGTGCTCGACGACTCGGGCCGGTTGGTCGGTATCGTGTCGCCGACCGACATCGCCCGATTCGTCCAGCTCTCCATGATCCGGTCCCGAGGCCTGGGTCGTGCCTCGCCGGGCCGTGCGGGTGACCAACGGCCCTAGTGGGCGCCGACCGATCCGGGGAGGATGCAGACCATGAGGCGAACCATGATCCCGCCGCTGATCGGGACGGACGTGCCTCCCAGCCGTCCGGCCCTGGCTGCGGTCCCATGAGCTTCCTCTATCTCGTCACCCGCAACGTCTGGTCCAAGAAGGCCCGTTCCATCGGCCTGACCTTCGCCGTGGCCTTCGCCGTCATGACCGTCGTCACGCTCGGCGTGACGAGCAGCGGCCTGGAGCAGTCGGCCGCCGCCATCATCTCGGTGGGGAGCGCGGACTTCACCGTGGTCCAGAAGGACGTGTCCGACACCCTGTCCAGCACCATCGACACCACCGAGCTCGCTCGCCTGCAACACACGCCGGGCGTGGCCAGTGCCATCGGGGTACTGGTCGAGATACAGCACCTGAATGCCGAGAATCCCGTCTTCATCGAGATCGGGATCAACCCGGCTGATCTCGCCGGCTTCGGGGTGAAGGTGGTGGCCGGAAGCGCCTATGCGCCGACGGCGGCTCACGAGGTCATGCTGGGCTGGAGGGCGGCGGCCAACCTCGGACTGCACGTGGGCGACCGGTTCCAGGCCAACGGAACCTCGAACACGGTGACGGGCATCTATTCGACGGGAAACGCCTTCGGCGACGCTGGGGCCATGTTCCCCCTCCCGGCCATCCAGGGGTACAACCGGGTGGCGGGGATCGTCACCCTGGCCTTCGTCAAAGTGTCCCGCGGGGCTTCTATCCCGGCGGTCGCCCGCCGTGTCGAATACGGCCAACCCGAGCTGACCACCATCCGCACCGCGGCCCAGTTCGGGAGGGCCGACCGGGACCTGATCTACCTTCAAGCCGCCGTCAACGGCAGCACGGTCCTGGCCATCCTCATCGGTGCGGTCATCGTGGGCAACACCATGCTCCTGTCCCTCTTCGAGCGGACCCACGAATTCGGTCTCATGAGGGCGGTCGGGTGGACGCGTCGGCGCATGGTGGCCCTGCTCCTCGGTGAGAGCCTGCTTCTGGCCCTCATCGGTGCCGCGCTCGGCGTCGCGCTGTCCTTCGCCGTGGCCGGCGGCCTGTCCCATCTGCCCGCTCTCAGGGGGGTGCTCCACCCCAATTTCACCCCGGATGTCTTCTGGCGGGCCCTCTACACGGCCCTCGGTATGACGTTGATCGGGGCGCTCTACCCCACGACACGGGCCGCCCTGCTGTCACCGCTCAAGGCACTCAGCTATGAGTGATCCCATGGAGGGACAGCCGGCCATCGACGTGAAGGGCGTGACCCGGGTCTTCCCCGGAGGCGTCACCGCCCTGGCCGGCCTCGATCTCGAGGTCCACTACGGGGAGATGGTGGCCATCACCGGCCCGTCGGGTTGCGGGAAGTCGACACTGCTGAACATCCTGGCCGCCATCGACACCCCCACCTCCGGGTCCGTGATCGTGGCCGGGCACGACCTCGCCCACACCCGCGACCTGAGTGGTTACCGCCGTCACGAGGTGGGCCTCGTCTTCCAGCTCCACAATCTCCTGCCCCAGCTCTCGGCCCTCTCCAACGTCGAGCTCCCGATGTTTGGCAGCCGGTGGTCCGCCCATCAGCGCCAGACCCGGGCTCTCGAGCTTCTCGCCGAGGTCGACCTGCGCGGCTGTGAGAGCCGCCTCCCCACCGAGCTCTCGGGTGGTGAGCGACAGAGGGTGGCGATCGCTCGGGCCCTGGCCAACGAACCGAAGATCCTGCTGGCCGACGAGCCCACGGGCAGCCTCGACTCGGCCTCGACGGCGCGTTTTCTGGATCTGCTCCGACAGCTGGAGAACCGAGGCATGACCATCGTCATGGTGACTCACGCCCCCGACGTCGCCGCCCACGCCCACCGCATCGTGGAGATGCGCGACGGGGCCGTTGTCAAGGAGAGCGCTCCGCGATGACGGGAATCAGGTCGGTGGGCCCGGGTTCGGGCGCGGGGGGATCTCGAACGAGCGCCCGCCGGGAGAGCGCTGCGGAGGTCGGCGGGGGGCGACGGATCCCGATCGTAGGTGCCGACGGGTCCCCGACCACGGCGCCGGCGGGGCCGTCATGCGGTCCGACAGCCGATACGCCACCGTTTCGTAGTTGACCCTCCAACCGCGGAAATCGGGCCACGCCTCCTCCGCCGTCCGCTCCATGGGGAATCCGGTTTCGCGGAGCATGTCGACGGCACGGGCGAATTCTTCGTAGGTCAGCTCGATGGGGCCGTCGGGGTTCGGGTCCGGGTCGACCTCCCACCCCAACGTCCTGGCGATGCGGTTGAGTGCCGTCATGCCCATCCGCAGACACAGCCGCGCCTGGGAGGAGGCGGTGCTCGGGGAGAGCGCCAGGTGCATGGCAGCACCGTCGAGGACGGCGAGCAGGCCGACGAGCCACGAGAACCAGGGCTCGGGCGAGCGGAACAGCAGCAGGACCGGGTACGTCGTGTGACTCTCGGCCAGGTCGGCCGCCCACACCTCCCAGTCGGCGTAGAACCCGGGCAAGGCGTCGGTGATGCCGACGAGCTGGTGACGGGCCAGGACCTCGGGTCCCCATGCCGGCACCCCCGCCCGGCTCTCGAGCATCGCCACCAGGCCCTCCCGCTTGTTGAAGGCGCTGTAGAGGGCCGGAAGGTAGGCGATCTGCAGGGCCACGACCACGGCCCAGACGGCCCCCGCCGAGACGTCGACGGCCGGGTTCTGGATCCCCCCGACGTGGACCGACCCCACGCTGAACAGCGCCCCCGTGGCCTGGAGATACGCGTCGGCCACGTCATGCGTCGTCGCCTCCAGCATGAGACCGAACCCGACGATGAAACACGCCGCCCAGAACAGGAGCTGGGCCACGAGGGCCACAGGCCCGACCGGGGCGAGCAGGGCGTCCTTGGTCTCGTACCTGGTGACAAACCGTGTGACCGTCAAGAAAGCGAGGCGGACCGCCCGGTTGACGCCCAGTGACAGGCGTTCGAAACCCCGGGGACGTCGGGGGAGAACCATCGTGAACAGAATGCTGGCCCCGGTGAGGAGCACGACCAGGACACCGACAACGAAGAGGAACTGATCCATGGCGAGCTGCTCCGTCCGAGGGCCAGGCCTAGCTGTCCCTCCTGAGTTTCCCGCCCGGTGGCGGGACGTGCCAGTGGTTGGCGATCGACTCGAGGGCCCACCCGGCGTCGAGGGTGGTCACGGCACCTGTCCGGGCGGGGTGTCGACGTCGTCCCACTCGGGCGGGCGTTGCTTGCGGGCCCTGTAGGCCTCGGGGTCCTCGTGGATGAGGTGCCACCAGGCGCCGACGGCGAGCACGGCGAAGATCGGCCATTCCACGGAGTAGAACCAGCTGAGCCCGTTTCCCGCCAGAGCCCTGGTCGCCTGCCACCAGGCGGCGACGAGGCACCCCGGTGCAATCAGCACCACCGTCAGATGGAGGAGCAGTGCCCTGCGGGAGAACCAGCGCTGCCGCACGCCGAGCAGTGTAGGCAGCACGGTGCGACGCGCCGGTGGGCACCCGAGTCACCGTCTGAGATGCTGGCGAAACACCGTCGAGCCGTCGAGCGAGGAGCCTCTCATGCCCGACCTTCCCCGGTCACAGCGCGCTCCGGAGGCGGCGCGCCTCGACCGGAACCCGGACCACCGTCCTCCCGACGCCGGGAGAACGGCGTGGGCCGCTCTCGCCTCGGTGGCCGGGTCCCTGGCCGTCGACGCCCTGCTCGTGGCGGCGGGCACGGCGCTTTTCCCTTCCACCAGGGGCTATGCCCATTTCCGCTCCACCGACTACGGCGCCCTGACCGTCGTCGGGGTCGTGGCCGCCTCTCTGGCCTGGCCCGTGACGGCCCGCATCAGCTCGGCCCCCCGCCGGCTCTTCCGGCGCGTGGCCGTCGTGGTGACCCTGGTTCTCTGGCTCCCCGACCTGTGGATCCTCGCCGAGGGGCAACCTCCCCGGGCCGTGGCGGTACTCATGGTCATGCACCTGGCCATCGCCGTGGTCACGTACAACGTGCTCGTCCGCCTGGCGCCGGTGGGCTCGCCCGAGGAGGCGGCGGACCAGTCCCGCCAGGCGCCTCCGGTGCCGGGACCCTCCCCCGACGTTCGCCGAACGGGCCCCGGCCTCTCATCGCCGGGAACCCGCCGGGCCGGCATGGCCATGGGCGGCCTGGTGGCTTCGGAGCTCGCCCTCGGGATCGGCACCCTGGTCGTCGTCCCCTACGACCGATCCTCCACCTGGCTGCCGGCGCGCGGACAGCTCGTCTATCTCGCCCATGCCGCCCTCGGCGGCGTCCTGGGGCTCGGTGCCGTCGCCCTCCTCCTCGTCACCCGCCGAGCGAGGCGCGTCGACCGCATCGGGGGGACCGTCGGATGCATCGGCGTGCTGGTCGCCGCCGGCGGGGGCGTCGCCAGTGTGGACCACGCCACCAGGCTGGTCGGCGTCGGCCTCATGCTGGCCGGAACGGTGGTGGCGGGTTTCGGGTATCTCATGCTGACCATGGAGGTGACACCGCCGGACGAGCCTCGAGACCCGGCACCGACGACCGTCGAGGGGTAGCCTCACCGCTGTGACGAACCGGGTGGGGGCCGGAAAGCCGCCTGTCGCCCGAACCGACAGCACCTCTTCATCGCCACGGGAGCCGATGCCGTCGTCGGGGTCGGAGATCGCCGGGGAGACGGGCGAGGCCGTGCCCACCGAGGTGACCGAGCAGCCACCGGCAGCGGCGCTCTCGGAGTCCGAGCGCGCCGCCGCCTTCCGCCGTTCCGAGCCCAAGGTGCCGCGCAATTTCGCCCTCGTCCTCCTGGCCGTCTTCGCCGTTCTCGGCCTGGGGGGCGCACTCGGCGAGCACCTGCTGTCGAACGTCGGCCTCAACCCGGGCGCCGTCGCCACCACCTCGACGATTCCGGCGTCGGTGACCCGGGGGACCGCCGTGATCGCCCCGCCGGCATCTCCGTCGCCGTCGCGACAGGTCGGCGCCGCGCTCCCGGCCTTCATGGGGATGGCCGACATGGCGGGGGGCCGGGCACCGGCGTTCTCGCTCGTCGACCAGTCCGGTCGGTCCGTTTCGCTGGCCGACGAACGGGGAAGGGCCGTCGTGGTGACCTTCTTCGACTCCCCGTGCCAGGACATCTGCCCCGTCCTGTCGGCCGACCTCCTCCGGGCGGCCACCGACCTGGGCCCGCAGGTGGCGCACGTCGCCTTCGTGACGATCAACACCGATCCGGTCGCCCTCTCCGCCGCTCCGGCGTCAGCGGCGGCGCGGACAGGCCTCGGAACCCTGCCGAACTGGCACTTCCTCACCTCGAGCCTGGGGAACCTGAACAGCGTCTGGAAGGCCTACGGGGTGTCGGTCACCGTGTCCCCGACAACGGGGCTCGTCGCCCACAACGACGTCATGTACTTCATCGATCCCGCCGGGCGTCTGCGCTACCGCGCCACGCCGTTCGCCGACGAGAGCGCGTCGGGAGCATTCAGCCTCTCCCCCGCCGACGTCGCCCGCTGGGGCCAGGGCATCGCCACCTACACCCGGCGCCTGCTCGGGAGGGCCCCGTGAAGGCGTCAGGCCCCGCCCCCGACCACGGTCCCTCCCCGGCGCGGCCCGGACCGGACCGGTCCGCCGCACCCTGGTACCGCCGCCGAGCCTTCCTCGTCGTCGTCGGCATCGTGGTGGTCATGGCCGCCGCCGTCGTCAGCGACCTCCCGACCCAGGCCTCGCGGGCGACGGACATCCAGGCCGAGACCACGGTCATCGGGGAGATCAACACGGACGTCGCCCCGTGTGTCTTCGCCGTCGGTGAAGCCCTGACGCTCTACTCGGACGAGACCTCGGGCACCTTGACGGCGGCCCACCGGGCGCAGATCCCGGGGCTGTTGCGCGACGACCAGGACGCCTGCTCACTCACCGACCAGTCCATCTACGACCTGTCGGACATCGAGTCGCCGGGCGGGACCGCCGGTGACCGCGTCGGCGACGCCCTGAACACCGCCACGGTGTGGACCACGTCCGATGCCCTGGGCGCGATCGAGACCATCCAGGCCTTGACGAACGGCCCCGACGCCAAAGCCCGGGCTCAACTGCTCGTCTACGAACGGCTCATGACGGCGGACCGTGAAAAGGCCGCTGCCGAGATACACGCCGCCGACAAGCTGTTGCGGACCACACTTCCTCTCGTCAACCTGTCGACGTAGGGCGACCTCCGGCGACCTCCGGGCCGCCGCCGCCGAGGAGCGGTCCGGAGCGGCGCCGCCCGTCACGAACGAGCCGGTACAGCGCCTCGTCGGCGTCATCGTCACCGCGCAGCCAGATGACGAGATTCGAGAAGATCACCGGGAGGAAAGCGCACAAGGACGTGAACCACAGGACCCAGGTGGCGATGGCCTGGTCGGCGGCCACGCTGAGGTCACGACCGGCCACGTGGGGAAAGGCCCGGTACACCGAGGCGTGCGACAGCCCCACCAGGTAGGCGGTCACCCAGACCGTCCACATGGCGACAGCGGCCAGCGCCATCCGCTGGGGACGGGCCAGGCGCGGCGCCAAAGGAGGCGACGCCACCAGCTCGAGCCACAGTCCGGTCCCCGCCACCACCAGGGTGAGTGCCTCGACGACGGACAGCCAGCCATGACGGGCCAGGGCGTCGACACTGACGGGGACTCGCCACGCCACCACCGCCGCCATCTCGAGGAGCAGCCAGGCGACGCCGCGCGCCGGCCCGGGATGCCGACGGCGGGCGGCCGCCACCCGGTCGGCGACCAGCGGCCGATCGACGACGCAGACCCCTTCGGCGTCAGCGGCGCCGGTGGGCCCCGACGCCAGGCCCAGCCGGCGCCACGGGGTACCCAGGGCCACGAGGGCCGGGACGGCCATGGCCAGCAGGGCGAACTGCAGGGCCTCGAGAGCCTCGACCCGTCTGGCCTCCAGGGCCAGCGGGGGCACCAGCGCCAGCACCAGGACGAGGGGGGCCAGCACCACCAGAGCCAGCCTGACCCCACCCGATCGGCCGCCGATCCGGGCACGGATCTGGTCCTCGGACCGTGCCCCGGGCCGCTCGCCGGCGGCCCCGTCGTTCACCGGTTCGGGCGACGCTGGAAGAAGAACCACAGACAGACGACGGTGAACGTTCCGATCGGGATGGCGAACGTGAGGACCTGGGCGCCGACGAGGCTGCTTGTCCCGAGCATGATCCACCACCCTTTCGTCCGACCGCTCCCCATCCCTCTGGGACGGACCCCCGCGCCGCACCGGTCAGGCCACGCAAGGCTCGGTCAGATCACATAGAACAATACCCAAAAGAACAGGTTCACGAAGGCGATGAAGGCCCAGAAGTACCAGCACGCCTCGAGGTTGGCCCGGAACAATCGGGCCACCGGCGCCGTCGAGCGCACGGGCCCCCCGTCCTCGACCACCGCCCGTCGCAACCGGAGCCAGCGGGCGAGCAGCGTCTCGAGCCAGTACAGCCCGGCCAGGAGCAGCGCGATGTTCAACACCGCCCAGCCGACGAAGCTCGACGCATAGCCGCTCGAACCGGGGAAGAACGGCAACTTGGTGAACTCCCACACCTGCAGCCCGAGAGCGGTGAGCCCACCGGCCACGGTGATCCATCCGGCGACCTCCCAGTCGAGGGTCTCGCCGCGTCGCAGGCGCGTGGTCCCGTATCCGTTCAAGAGGGCGCTCGCCACGGCCAGCGCGAAGATGGCCGCTCCGATCGCCGTCGGTGCCGTGATGTGGCCGGGACGCCAGAGGTCTTCGCTGTTCGTCGACCGAAGATAGAAGTAGACGAAGGCCAGGGAGGCGAAGAAGAAGGCGCCGATCCCGATCACCAGATGGCCGCCCGTCCAGATGGCGCCTTCAGCCGACCGCATCTCGTACTCGATCTCCTCCGGCGTCTCGATCAACGTCGGTGCCTCGAAGGCCATGTAGTCGTCGCCGGAAGTGGGTTGGGTCGTCATGCGATCGGTGGCCTCGGATCGGTGGCGCCCGGTTGACCCGACGCCGCGTCCGGCTCCGACCCGATGGACGGATCGGGGGGAACGGCGCCGCTCAGCACCAGGGTCCGAGGACCGAGGTCGGCGACGGGTTGGGAATCACCCCGCCCGTAGTGGTAGGGGTCGGCCAGCACCACGGGGATGCGGGCGAAGTTGTAGGCGGGAAGAGGCACCGGCGTCTGCCATTCGAGCCCCAGCGAGTTCCACGGGTTGGCCGGGGACGGCTTCGGGTCGATGAACACCGACCACACGAAGTTGGCGATGAAGATGAGGAACGAGGCGCCGAGGAGGAAGGCGCTCACCGAGGAGAAATCGTTGAGGGCTTGGAGGTTCTGGGCGTACTCGAAGACGCGCCGAGGCTGGCCGAGCAGCCCGACCAGGAAGAGAGGGAAGAACGTCAGGTTGAAGAAGATGAACATGGTCCAGAAATGCCACTTCCCGAGCCGCTTGTTCATCGTCGTCCCCGTCATCTTCGGGAGCCAGTAGTACAGACCGGCGAAGAAGGCGAACACCAGGCCGCCCATGATCGTGTAGTGGAAGTGGGCCAGGACGAAGAAGCTCCCGTGAACGGTGACGTCGACGGGGACGTCGGAAAGGAAGACACCGGAGATCCCCCCGATCAGGAAGTTGAAACCCATGGCGAGGGCGAAGAGCATCGGCACCTCGTACCGGATCTTCGCTTTCCACAACGTGCCCATCGTGTTGAGGAAGATGAACCCCGTCGGGATGGAGATCAACTCCGTCGTGAGCATGAACAGCGGTCGCATGTCGGGATTGATCCCGCTCTGGAAGAGGTGGTGCTGCCAGACGAAGAACGACAGCAACGCCACCCCGATCATTCCGGCGGCGGCTATCCGATAGCCGAAGAGCGGTTTTCTGGTGAACACCGGGAAGATCTCGGCGACGATGCCGAAGCCGGGCAGGGCCATGATGTAGACCTCGGGATGACCGAAGAACCAGAAGAGGTTCTGCCACAGGTACGAGCTCCCACCGTGCTCGTTCACGAAGAAGGCGGTCTGGGCCGTCCGATCGAGGACGCCGAACAACCCGGCGGCCACCAGCGTCGGGGTGGCCAGCGTGAGCAGGGCGGCGGTGGCCAGGATCGACCAGACGAAGATCGGCACCCGGCCCCAGCTCATCCCCGGGGCCCGGTAGTTGATGATGGTGGCCAGTAGGTTGAAACCGGCGCAGATCATGCCGATGCCGATGACGGCGAAGCCCACCAGGTAGGAGTCCATGCCCCCGGTGGCCTGCGTCTGGAGCGGCGCGTAGCCGGTCCACCCCGTCGGGAAACCTCCGAGGGGCAGAGCGCTCAGGATCACCAGGTAACCGGCGGCGAAGATCCACAGAGAGAACGACTCGACGCGCGGAAAGGCCATCCGCCGCGACCCGATCATCAGGGGGACCAGCCAGTTCCCGAGGGGGCCGATGACGATCGACGACGCCATCATCATCATGATCGTCCCGTGCTCACCGACCAGAGCGATGTAGGTGCCAGGCCCGAAGACGTGGTTCGTCGGGTTCAGCAGCTCCGTCCGGATACCCATCGCCATGAGACCACCGGTGAAGAAGAACAGGAGCACGACGAACGTGTACTGCAGGCCGATGATCTTGTGGTCCAGAGCGGGGCCGAAGTAGCGGGTCCAGCTCTTCGACGGCGTGGGGGGCAACGGCTCGCGTCCCACCACCTTGGCCAGCGGGTAGTCGAGCATCCCGGCGCCGGCGAGCCAACCCAGCACGCCGATGGACAGACCGAGGACGATCGCCACATCGTTCTGGCCGCTCCCCTGCACGTTGATGTACCCGCTGGCGATGACATTGCCGATCCAGTGGCCGACGGCGTAGCCGGCGACCGCCCCGACCAGTGCCCGGCCGGCGTGGGGGCCGAGCCAGCCCGGGCGACGCCGACCCGACGCAGGGGGAGAGGCGTCACCCGAATGCTCGGCTCCGATCGACTCACGCGTGTCGATTGCCATGCCCCCGGTCGTCCTTCCTACTGGCTCGGATTGGTGGCACCGTACTGCTCCACCTTGCTGTACTGGTCGACGTTGTCGGGGTAGAGACCGCCGTTGGCACCGTTCGCATCAGGGACGTAGGTGTACGCGAACGGCGGGAGGTCCTTGGTGTTGGCCGCGTTCTGGCGTTCGGTCGACTGGGCCCAGACGAAGAACTGCGATTTGGGGAGGACCCGCCCGTAGTCGTACATGGCTCCGTGCCACAGGCCGCACAGCTCCGAACACCGCACCGTGAACCCCCCGAGCTGTTTCGTCGTGGTGTAGGCGACGTTGTCCTCGGAGGGGTTGGCATCCGCCTTCACCCCCAGCTGATAAGCCCAGAAGGAGTGGATGACATCGACCGACGTCACGTGGAAGGCGATCGTCGTGTCGTCCGGGATCATCAGCTGGCTGGTCTCGAACCCGCCGAACGTCGGATACCGGTAGGTGAATTCCCACTGCTGGGCGATGACCTGGACGGGAAGGACGTCGTGCGACGTGGGTGTCCAGATCGGGCTCGGCCCCTCGCCACCACCGGCCCCGGCGGGCGCGACGAGCTCGACGGTCCCGAAGACGAACACACCGATCACGATGACCGTCGTGGTGGCGATCCAGCCGATCTGGATGCCGAGGTGACCGCGCGCCTTCGGTCCGCCCTCGGGCTCATCGGCGCCGGCGCGCGACCCCCGCCAGACGATGAGGGCGTAGGCCCAGTACACCCACACGGCCAACATGACCGGGAAGGCGATCAGGAACAGGACGTTGAAGTCGAACTGGGCGCCCCCGGCCGACGATGTCATGGCCCCCGGGGGCACGTGGGGGCCCACCACGAAATAGAAGACGAGGTCGAGCGCGGCGGAGAGCACCACCCAGATGGCGATCATCCGGCGGAAGTGGTGGGTCTCCGTTCCCTGGCTCACGCCACCACCTTGAGGAAACCGTCCATGTACCCGATCGTCTGCATCGGTCCGCCGTTGCCGTAGAGGAAACCGAGCCCGCACGGGAGGAAGCACTGCCACGGGTACTGGCCCGGCCCCGGGGTCATGAAGGAGAACGTCACGATGTTGTGAGGCGACTTCAATGTGCACGGCGCAACGGCACAGAGATTGGCGTTCCCGTTGTTGGCGTAGAGCGGCACGCTGATCCCGAGGGTGGGAATGGCGAAGGTGTGGGCGACGCCGTTGCCCGCGTTGGCATTGATGACTCGGAACGTCTTCCCGTTCAGGGTGGCGTCGTCGCCGATCGTCCCGATCACCTTGCCGAATTGCTGGTTGCGCAGCGCCGAGCCCCCGTCGTACTGGTCCACGGTGACGTTGATCCGGGTGTGGGCGGGCAGGTCCCACAACGTGGTGTGGACCCACTGCCCGTTCGGGGCCTCGGTGAGGTACGACACCCACGTCGGGTGGGGACCGAAGCCGATCGAACCGACCGTCTGCACGGTGAGGTCGACGGGTGCCCCCGCCTGATGGCCGGTGGCGAAGTCCACCGTCGGTGGCGACGAGCGGAGGAAGGCCATGACGGTGAAGACGACGAGACCGGCGGACACGGCCAGAAACACCCCGACGACGGCCAGTCGGCCTCCACGTCCCACCCTTAGCCCCGCACCGCCCAGACAGACACGGCTACCGCCATACTGCCCCCTGTCTCCCCCACCGGATCCGCCCTGTCCTGCCAGACAGCGGTGGACCCGGTCACTACGGCGGTGACCCTAGGCCCGGTTGGGGCCCTCGTCAACGATCGTCCGCCGAGGCGGCGACGGGCTCGGGAGGCGGTGCACGACCCGCTCGATGACGTTCGACAACCCGCCTTCTTCCACGATGGCCCGACGAAGCACGACGATCAGCGCCGGGTAGGCCCAGAAGTCGCCGCAGACCCACAAGATGGCGGCGCCGATCTGCTGATCGGCGAACGGCGCCAACGAGACCCCCGGGATGTGGGCGTAGACGGGATACCACGAGGAGCTCGAGAAGATGCTCAGGGACATGGCCAGGACGAACATGGCGACGTTGGTGGCGACAATGGCCCCGCCCTGCCAGAACAACGATGCCCGGGGCCTCATCGGGTGCGACGGGATGATCTGGAGCCAGAAGAGGACGCCGGTGACGAGGAAGCTGGCGTGCATGAGCCAGATGTGGACGACCTGGTTGTTCTCGGCCAGGTCGAACAGCACGGGGAGATGCCAGATCACCATCATGGCGTTGAAGGCGATCAGTGCGGTCCACGGGCTCCTCACCGCCCGGCCCAGGGCCCGCAGCGGACGCGCCCAGTGGCCGAGGAGCACGGATCTCCCCACGCGGCGGCGCATCCCCACCGGCAGTGAGAACAGCAGCGGGATCCATGGCGCTCCGGCCACGATCAGGATGGGCGCGTAGAAGGCGATGAGGATGTGCTCGATCATGTGGACGAAGAAGTAGTCCGTCGACCAGTAGTCGATCGGTGACTCCACGGCCACCAGAAGGCAGGCCAGCCCGGCGTAGAAGACGAGTGACCGCCACCGGCGCCGTCTGGTGCGCCGGGGGTCGGAACGGGTTCGTAGCCGCGCCAGGCCGGTCTCGTGGGCCAGGACCACGATGGCGACCACGATGAGGAACGGGTCGAACGCCCAGTGTCTGGTCACGTACGACATGGCGTCGCCCTCGCCTCCCGTTCCCGTCGAACCCCGGACCTCACGAAGAGGAACCGAACTGGATCGGCACCGTCACGGTATCGATCTTGGTCCACCTCCCGGCGGTGACGTCGAGCCGCCAGTCGGTGAGCTGCACCAAGGCGACGGAGAGGGCATCCACCTCGCCGCCGGTCCCCACCGCCACGGCGGCGGTTCCCGGGGGCGGTGCCGGCAGGGGGTGCCACGCACCCCCGGGGCCCGTCTCCACGTCGAGCATGGACGGCCGGTGCGGCCGAGAAGCGAGGACCACGAACCCACCCCCCGGTTCCACGCCGGTGGAGACGACACGGCTACCGCGGCCCAACGAAAGGGGTGGGGAGCTTGACCAGCGCCGCACGGCCGCGCCGGCCACGCCGATCACGCTCGTCGCCGACGAGTGGGCCACAGCCACCAGCCCGCTCGCCGTCCCGCCGGCGCCGACAAGTCGCAAGACCGTGGTCGCCCCCGACCCCGGCGGCCCGGGGAGCCGCGGTCCGATCAGACGCCAGGTGCCGTCGGCCCGCCCGAAGATGCCCACCACTCCCCTCGCCGTGCAGGTCGTTCCCACCAACGGACCCCGGCTGTCGTCGGAGGCGACGGCGGTGAGCCTGCCGACGCCGCACGACCGGCCCGCCGGCGACGATGCCAACGCCGCTCGCCCGGCGATCTCCGACCAGTCGGTGGGGTTCCCGGTGCTCCGGTAGACCTCGCCCCCACCGGCACGCAGCAGGGCAAGTGACGGGGCACCCGGGGACACGGCCACGGCGTCGGGAACGGCGGCCAGGCCCCCGGGGACGAGACCGGGCGACCACGATCCGCCCTCGTCCAGGCTCAAGGCCAGGGGCGAGAAGGCGAGGTCCTGGCTCGGCTCGAAGCCGGCCAACAGCATCGCCCCTCCGGACGAGCTCGTCCCCACACTCGCCACCAGACCACCGTTGTCGGCGACCCCCGGCGGGGTCACGAGCGTCCACCGGGTCGCGTCGGGCCGGCGGAAGAACAGCTGCCAGAAGGTGTCGAGCGGATAGCGGGGCGCTCCCATGGCCACCACGGCCAGCTCGCCCGTGGTTGTGGCGAGGGTGGAACCGAGTGGTACGCCCACCACGGCCGGTGCGCGGTGGGCGGCGCCGGTGACCCCGACCGTCGGGCTCGAGCAACCGGCCAGGCAGGCAGCCGCCACCACGGACGCCAACGCGGCGCCGGCGAGCGGGGAACGAGCCCCGGGCCGCCTCACGCCTGGACGACGCGCTGGAGAGCAGTGGCCAGATACACCGAGAACGACGACGACGACGCCGAGCCGTCGCCGGGATCGGTGCTGAGGACCTCGCGGGTGCGCCCCCGGGCGTCGATGAGGTAGGCGAGGTCGCTGTGAGCGATCATCGCACCCGCCGGCGCCACATCGGCCACGATGCCGTACTGGTCCCAGACGTGCACGAGCGCCGACCGCGTCCCGGTGAGGTACAGCCAATTCCGCATGTGGTCGAGGCCCTCCTGGCGGTCGAACGCTCTCGTGAAGGCGGTGGACCGGTAGATCGGGTTGGCCACCACGGCCACGAAGACGACCCGGCTCGCATCGGCTCCGAGCAACGTGTCGGTGGCGCGGAATTCCTGGGCGATCAGCGGGCAGTCCGATGTGCACACCGGGTCGAGGAAGGTGAGGGCCACCGTCCGGCCCCGCAGATCCGAGAGCGAAACCGTTCGTCCCGCCTGATCGACAAGGCGGAACGCCGGCGCCGGAATGTCGACGGTGTTCGGCGTACCGTCCACGGCCTCGGCCAGGATGGGGTCGGCGTTCGGGTTGATCGACGCCGAGGCCATCGGCACCGCACCGACGAGCACGACCGCCATGGCGGCCACCGTGGCCAGCACCCGCGTCAGGTAACCAGGGGCCACCCGGTCCCACCACGGCCTCCGATCCAGGGAGGTCGTGGCATCGGGCACGGCCATGGCGTGGACGGTGGCGCTGCTCGACTGCCTGACCGGCACCACCGCCCGGACGACGGCCAGGTATCCCGAGACAACGACCAGCGCCATGGGCAACATGCTGTTGGGGTCGGTCCCGACGCCACCGAAGAACCCCATGTCCTGGACGAGAACCCAGTCGGCGACACAGAGGGCGACCGCCACGTACATGGCCGGGCGCACCACCTCGGACCGGGCCGTGCACAAGGCCACGCCGGTCGCTGCCAACAGCACGACGACGATGAGGTTGATGGCCCACCCGTGCGACGCGTCGACCCGTCCGAATGCCCGGACCGTCGACGACAGCCAGCCGGGTTGGCTGGTCCGTGCCATCTGGCGGACCATCGTCGTGAGGGTCCCAGCGTTTCTCCCGGGCGACGAACCCTGCCAGAACCCCCGTCCGGGCCAGGCCTGGAGGACCGCCATGCCGATGAGGAACGCACCGGTGGCGCGCAGGATCAGTCGGCCGAGCTTCGGGCTCGACCATGCCGACTCGGGCAATGCCACCAGCGCGCCAGCCACGCAGTAGAAGAGGACGGCACCGGGCGAGCCGAAGAGCCACGAGGCGCCCTGGCCGAATATCCCACCGAAGGCCTCACCGAAAACCCAGACGACGAGTCCCCACCCCATCGCCACCAGCCCGGCCACTCGGGACCACCGGCCACGGGGGGCCAGGAGAAGGGCGGCTCCGATCCCGAGTTGGAGCCATACGGCGGCGGCCGCCGTCTGCACGGGATGGTGGGTCCAAACGGTCACCCCGACGTTCACGACGTGCTGCACCCAGCTGGGAGAGGATGCCGCCGAGGGCTCGAGGACTCCGGTCGGCAGGCCGAGCGGCATGGCCGACTGGAGTTGGAGCAGTCCGTCCAGCATCCAGAAGAGTCCGAACCCGATGCGAAGGACCCGGCGGGCGATGGGCTCGGCCGGGAAGACCGGCGAGGTTGGATCCGCCCCCCCACCCGCGGAGGTCGAGCGTCTGTATTGAGCCGTCCGGAGAACGTTCCACGCCAACGACAGAAGCACGAGGACGAGTCCGATGAGGAGGAGCTGGTGGAGGAGGGCGGCGTGGAATGCCGAGAGGACCACCGAGTTCCTGGCCTCAAGGTGGGTGCTCATTCCCGGCATTGCGTACTCCCCGTGGCTCGCCGGCCCCGACGCGTCACTTTCGCCGCATCATTGCAGATCCCCGCTTCGCCTTAGACGCGGCCGGCCAGGGAACGTCGGCGATGGACCGAGCCGTCACATCCCTCTCAGGGTGCGTCGACCGCAGCTGCGGGATCAGAGCCGCGCGTACGTCCGGGATTCGAGCTCGAAGCGTTGGATGGCGTCGCTGCTGACCGACGGCCGGGTGGCCACGACCGCCTCGAGGACGTCGGCGGAGGTCACCCGGGAGTCTCCGCCGACCACCGCCCGGTCGAACGCACGTTGGGCGCTTCGCTGGGCGACCAGAGCGAAGTCGGCGGGCGTGAACCCGGCCGTTCTGGCCGCCACCACTTCCGCCTCGCCCGACGGCACCAGCTCGGCGGCCAGCTCGGCCCGACCCGCTTCGTCGGGGGCCCCCACCGGGATGATCAGGTCAAAGCGTCCCGGTCGGAGCATGGCGGGATCGATGGCGGCGACCGAGTTCGTGGCCATGACCATCAACCGCCCTGGTCGCGATTTGAACGCCGGAATGGACTTGAGCAGCTCGTTCACGAGGGCCTGGTTGTGAGGACGACCGGCGCGGTCGGGGACGATCTCGTCAGCCTCGTCGATGAAACACACCAGGCGGTCCACCCCGTTCAGATCGTCGAGCGCCTGGCGGAGAGCCGTCGCCCCTTCGACGCCTTGGCCGAGCAGGGACGGATGCAGCTCGACGAAAGCCCACGACAATCTCGATGCGATGGCCCGGGCGAATGAGGTCTTTCCCGTCCCCGGAGGTCCGAAGAGCAGGACGGCGGAAGGGGGCACGAGACCGATCTGGTCGGCCAGCTCCCGACGCGATGACGGCGCGACCACGGTGCGCTCGAGGAGGTCCTTGGTGGCCGAGAACCCTTTCATCGCACCCCACAGGCCGGCCGGGGGGAAATGACCCCCGTAACGCTCCACCACGGCCAATTCCTCGGGAACCATGGAGGCGGCGCGTTCGTAGAGGTGGAGGCCCTCGACGCACGAGAATCCCTGATTGGCAAAAGCCAGCTCTCCCACATGACCGGTGTGCATGAGCGCCAGAAGACGACGGGCACCGCGGTGGATGATCTCCTGGTCGAGCGCCTTCAACAGAGCGGAACCGATCCCGCGGTTCCGCCACTCCGGGTGCAACGCGAGCACCAGCAGATGGGCGTCGGACCCGCACACGCGGGCCACCACGGCGCCCACCAGCTTCCCCGACGACACGGCGACGGCCGCCGGTTGGTGCTCGTGAAGCGCCTCCACCACGTCGCTGCGGCCGTATGCCGCTCCTGTCGCCGTTCCGACCACGTCGATCAGTCGGACAACGTCCTCGAAAGGAGCGATGGGATCGTGATGGTCGATGGTGACCACTCGCCAGGAGGTGGGCACGGCTAGGCGCTCCCGAAGCACGGCCGGAGAGCGACGGCTCTCGCCCCAGCCTCGGACCGGAGAACCGTGTCGTTCACCGGGCGCCATCCTAACGATGGGAGATCCGGTCCGCCGGCTCCGGTCCTGATCATGCGTGGGCAGGGATCAGGCTGCGTCTTTGATCCCGAACGCGTCGCGAAGGGCAGCCTTCAGCGTGGCGGCGTTCAGCTGCCCGATGTGCCGACCCAGCACCTTTCCGCCCGGCGAGATGAACACCGTCGTCGGTAACCCGAAGAGACGGTAGACGCTCGCCGTGTGGCCTTGTGGGTCGGACACGGTCAGGTAGCTGACATGGACACCGGCGAGGAATGTGAGCGCCGCATTCCTGGTGTCGTTGCTGTCGACGCCCAGGAAACGGACCTGACCATGCCCGGCGCGGTAGGCGGACTCGAGAAGCGGCATCTCCGTCTCGCACGGAACGCACCACGATGCCCAGAAATTGACCACCAGGTCCTCGCCATGGAAGTCCGCCAGCGAGATCTGACGGTTCGGACTGAGCAGGTCGGGAAGAGAGAAGCCCTCGGCCGGCTGGTTGGTCTGATCGACGAGTGGGGAGCTGACGGCGGTGCTCGGCGCCGACAGCGCGGCGTAGAGACCACCGCCGACCAGCATCAACAACACGCACGATACGACGATGCCGGACCGCCGTCTCCGGGCTCGGCGCCGAGTGGTCTCCCGCTCTGAACGCAGACCGACCTCATCCGAGCTCGTCACGTTCGCTTCGCCGGTGGTGACGGGCTTACCCTGCTCGCTCATGACGATCTGGGCTCTCGGCCCGGTCGACGGACGCGCCGGGAAGGGGCTCGTCCCCAGCTGGTTCACCCACGATCGCATGCCGCAGCCGCGAGCTGTTCCACACCACGAATCCCGACGAAAGACCCATGGCAGCCGCGGCTATCAGGGGATTGAGAAGCCCGCACGCTGCCAGTGGAATCGCCGCCACGTTGTAGGCGAACGCCCATGCCAGGTTGCCCCGGATCGTCCTCAGGGTGCGGCGAGCCAAGGTGACGGCGGTGGCGACGACCCGGAGATCGTCGCGGACGATGATCAGGTCGGCCGCGTTGATGGCCACGTCGGTGCCCGACCCGACGGCGAGCCCGAGATCGGCACTGACCAAAGCCGGTCCATCGTTGACGCCGTCGCCGACCATTGCCACCGCATGTCCCGCGTCCTGGAGGCGCCCAATCATGGCGACCTTCTCTTCCGGAAGCGCTCCGGCCACGACATCGGTCACCCCGATGGCGTTCCCAACGGCACGAGCGGTGGGTTCGTTGTCCCCGGTGAGGAGAACACAATGGAGACCGAGTTCCTGGAGCTCCCTGACGGCCGGGGCGGCGGAAGGTCGGATCGTGTCGGCGATCGCCACCGCTCCGATGATGACGTTGTCGCGTCCCACCAGCACGGTGGTCCGTCCCAGACCTTCCCAATCCGCACAACGGGCAGCCACGTTGGCAGGCACCGAGCCGGCACTCTCGGCGAAGATACCGGCCCTCCCTATCGAGACCTCATGTCCCTCGACGGTGCCGCAGGCACCCAACCCGGGTTGTGCCCGGAATGCGTCGACCGGGGGCAAACTGCCCTGTTCCTGGTGTGCCGCGGCAACGATCGCCCGGGCCACGAGGTGCTCAGACGCCTGTTCGAGCGCTCCCGCCCAGCGCAGGAGCGTGGCGCACTCGACCCCGGGTGCACACTCCACGCCGGTGACCGCCATCCTCCCTTCGGTGACGGTCCCTGTCTTGTCCAGCACCACGGTGTCGACCTGCCGGGAGGCTTCGAGCGCCTGATATCCCTTGAAGAAGATGCCCAGGCGAGCACCAGTGCCCGAGGCGACCAGGAGGGCCGTCGGCGTGGCCAGACCGAGGGCGCAGGGACAGGCGATGATCAGCACCGAGATGGACGCACTGAACGCCTGCTCGGAGGAGCCGCCCAGGAGCAGCCACCCAGCCAGCGTGATCACGGCGACAGCGAGCACGGCGGGGACGAAGATCCCCGAGATCCGGTCGGCCAGCCTTTGGACGGCGGCTTTTTCGTTCTGGGCGTTCTCGACGAGCCGCACCATGTGGGCCAGCTGCGTGTCGCGCCCCACTCTCGTCGCTCGCACCACCAGACGACCGCCCATCGACACCGTGCCACCGGTCACCGGGTCGCCGGGCGCCACGTCGACGGGCACAGATTCCCCGGTCATGGCGCTGCGATCTATCGACGACTCTCCGACAATGACCTCTCCGTCGGCAGCGACCGTTTCTCCGGGACGCACCACGAACCGGTCACCCACCTCGAGGCGCGATACCGGGAGCCGTCGTTCGACGTCCATGGCGCCGAGCACGGCCACCTCCTTGGCACCCACGGCCACCAACGATCGCAACGCGTCCCCCGACCGCCGCTTGCACAGGGCCTCGAAGTACCGTCCCGCCAGGAGGAACGTGGTGACGCCGGCGGCGACGTCGAGATAGATGGCGCCACCCGATTGGTGGGCGAGCACGAACACCCACGACCGGGGCGTTCGGTCGGTGTCCCGCCAGAACATGGCATACAGCGACCAGCTCGTGGCGGCGGCGATGCCCAGGGACACCAGGGTGTCCATGGTGGACGTGTGGTATCGAGCATTACGAACAGCCGCCTTGTAGAAAGGCCAGGCGGCCCAGGTCAGAACGGGACTGGCCAGGACGACCAGCAGCCACTGCCAATGGGGGAACCGCAGCAGCGGGACGAGCGAAAAAGCGACGGACAGGTCGCACAAGGGCATGAAGATGAGGGCGGAGACGACGAGCCGCCGGCTGAGGGTGCGCACGCGTTGGTCGGCCTCCGCCGGGCGATCCGTCATCGATTCGGAGTCTCCGACGAGCTCGGCGGTGTACCCGGCGGAATGGATCTCGTCGACCAGTCGTTCAACCGGTAGCTCGGGGGGGAGGACGACTCGCGCCCGCTCCGACGCATAGTTGACGCTGGCCGAGACGCCATCGAGGTCGTTGAGCCGTCGTTCGATCCGGGCGGCACAGGCGCCACAGGTCATGCCGCCGATGGCCACGGACACCACGGCCTCGTCGGACGCCGATGTGGCAGTCACCTGGGTGGCGGTCACGACATGGGCTCCCGGTCCGTTCAAACGTGTCTGTGCCCAGGGAAGCATCCGCCGTGGAGGCGGCACGACCCTCCCTCGATATGCGACGGAGCGTAGACGTACGACCTCGGCGTCGACCTCAGCGCTTGCCCCGTCCGTGTGGTCTCTGACGGCGATACTACGTCTTGTAGTAGTCAGGATGGGGGCCAGTCCGTCATGATCGAGCCGGCGGGTACGACAGGCGTCACGCTAACGGACGACACAGGGGCCAGGGGGCAGATCCGCTGGCGCCGTCGCGACAGGCGCCGCCTACGGCAGCTGGCCCTGGCGTCGGTAGGGCTGTCCGCTTCGCCGAGACCGTCTCACGGTCCGAGGCCGAGAGTCCTGCGCCGGGCCCTCGAGGAGCGCCGGGGCCAGCGACGAAAGACGTGACGAATGACCACGGTGGCACTCCCCTGGCCGGAGGCCAGCATGGCCATCCGTTGGTTCTGCCGGCGACCGAACACGGAGGTCTCCACCCTCTTGCCTCTTGCCGCCCGGGTCGCCCCCTGGCAACAGAATGTGACCCTCGAAAGCAGTTTGGCCGACCTTCCTCGGATCGCCGCGGCCGACACTCAGGTCGAACAGACCCTTGTCGAGCGGGTCCGGAAGTCCCGGACACGGGGAGCGACGTGGGCGCGAATCGGCGACGCCCTCGGCATGACCCGCCAATCGGCATGGGAGCAATTCTCCTGCGAGGAACGAGCTGCACGGCGTCCCCACTTCAGCGATTGCTGCCGGGAGGCAGCAGCGGTGTGTCGCCACCACCTCACCTCGTCCTTGGTAGCCACCGAGGTGCATGGTTGGTGCCAGTGGATCTAACGTGACCCGGGCGATGGCGAGTCGGTCCGATGTCGGCGCCAAAAGGGCACGACGTGGTTTGGATCGGCCCTCCGCCGATGTCGAACGACGAGATGCTCTCGGAGAGGAATGGGGAATGAGCGATCTGCTCTTAGCAGCTGAACGAGAGGCCGTCGCCGGCGCGAGCCGCCATCTGGCCGAGAAGGGGCTGGTCATCGGCACCGCGGGCAACATCTCCGCCCGGCAGGGAGATCTGATCGCCGTCACTCCCACAGGATCTGACCTGGGCATGGTCACGGCCGAGATGATCACTATCATCGACCTCGAAGGCCAGGTTGTGGACGGCGACCTCGCCCCCACGTCAGAGGTCCCGCTGCACACCGGTATCTACGCTGCCACCAATGCCCTCGCCATCACGCACGCCCATGCGATGGCGTCCACCGCGCTCTCGTGTTGTCACGACGAGCTGCCGGCGCTGCACTACAGCTGCCTGGGATTGGGGGGTGCCCCCCGCACCGCCGCCTATGCGACCTTCGGCTCGCAGGAGCTGGCCGACAACGTCATCGAGGCGCTCAAGGGGCGCAACGCCGCCATGATGCAGAACCACGGGTCCGTCGCCTACGGGTCCACCATGGATCAGGCCGTCGAGCGCCTGGAGCTTCTCGAATGGCTGGCGGAGCTGTACTGGCGGGCGTCCTCGATGGGAACCCCCCGCGTGCTGACGGACAAGGACTTCGAGGCGATCATCACGGCGGCCATCGAACGTGGATACGGCGCCATGAAGAAGGTCGACAAGCGCTAGCAGTCCCGACGGCGTTCACAATTGGAACGCAAGACCGTCCAAGGTGTCGAGAAAACTCCGTGTGGCCGCGCTGTTCGGACGGTCTGCGGTGATCACAGCCGCATCGCAGGAGGGTGAGAACCCTTCGATGGGGACGTAACAGACGCCTGGATTCGATTCGGCCGCCGCTTTGGGCAACAGAGAGATGGCCAGCCCATGGGCCACCACGTCCAACATGGTGGGAATGTCGGCGACCCGATAGACGGTGCGGTACTCCACGCCCGACCGGGCGAAGAACGAGCTGACCGCATTGTGGCTGGCGACATCGCCCGGGTTGGCCGCAAAGACCTCGCCCGCCAGCTGCGTGATGCCCACCTTCTTCCGTCGCGCCAGGCCGTGCCCCACAGCACAGGCGATCCCCACGGGCTCTGATCGTGTCGAGATCACGCGGATACCAGCCGGCCAACCCTGCGGGGGAAGACCGACGAAGGCGAGGTCCAAGCCTCCGCGCACCACGTCGTCGACGAGTGCAACCGAGAGCCCTTGCCTGAGGGTGATCTCGACATCGGGAAACGCCTCCCGATACGAGGCCAGCAGGGGGCTGACGCTTCCCCACACCAGGCCGATCGAAATGCTGCCCCGCACCCGGCCGACCGATCGATCGACGGCGTCACGGGCCGACGCGGCGGCGGCCAGGACCCTCTGAGCCTCCGGGAGCAGAGCGTGTCCCGTTGCGCTCAGCTCGACCCGCCGGGTGGTGCGGATGAACAGGGCTGCGCCCAGATGTCGCTCGAGAGCTCGGATCGAGGTGGACAACGCGGATTGGGCGATGTGGCACCGGAGGGCGGCGCGCGTGAAGTTTCGTTCCTCCGCCACAGCCACGAACTGCTCCAGCTGCTGCAGATCCATTGATCGTGTCATGCGATCAATCTATCCAAACTGGCTATCGTCCAAGATAGATACTTAGCGTGCCCACCGTGATTCTGAGTCGGTCCGCTTCCCGGGAGAATGCATGGCCACCGTCGCCAAGGTGCTGACGTTCCACCTCCCGGCGGAGCAGATCGCCCCTCTGCTCGAGATCTTCGACGGAGAGCTCGCCCCCAGGTACGCCGAGCATCGAGGCTTCCGGGGACTGCTGGCTCTCGAATTGGGCGAGGGGGCGAGCCGGAGCCAGATCTACGTCGTGTCCATGTGGGACGACGCCGAGGTCGAGGACGCTGGCGACCTCTCGGATCGGTGGTGGGACGACGCCGCCGAGGTTCTCGCCATCGGGATCGCCCGTCACCGGTGCAAGGTGTTGAGAGATTTGCCGGGCTACGCCCCGGACGGATCGTGATCCTGCACGAGGATTCGTCCCTCTTCGCGTAGGGGTCGCACCGTCCATGGCCACCTACAACGTCACCGGAGTCCGCAAAGCCCTTTCGGATGATTTCACGCACCGTCATATCGAGGGGGTCTGCACCGACGATCATGCTCACCACGCCCTCATGACTGTCGTCGCCAGCATCAAGGCCGGCGACACCTGGATCTCCAAGGCGGGCGGATACGAGAAGACGATCAAGGTCGTGAGCAAGTGTCCTCAGCCCGGGTGCAAGGCTTCCCCCTATATCGAGACCAGTCCCTGGAGTCTGCGGAAAGACAACCTCGAGCACCTCGATCTGTGCTGAGGTGCGCGCTGTTCAGGGGGCTCGCCCGGTCCGTCGTCGTGCCGCCCAGATCCGCCCGGCCGCATAGGAGCTCGCGCTGACAGCCCCGACGAAGAACCCGATGGGCAGGTTCGAGGCAAACGACAAGGCGATGGCCGACCAGACGGTCACGAGAGCGAAGCCCACGGACAACCCCATGGCGTGCAGTGGTCTGTCCGTGAACGAGCGGGCCGCCGCCGGGGGGCCGATGAGCAGGCTGAAGATGAGGAGGGAGCCGACCACCGGGACCGCCATCGTGGTGGCCAGGGCGATCACGACCAGAAAGGCGAGGTCCATCTGCCGGCCCTTGACCCCGCGGGCTTCGGCGGCATCCGGCATCACCGAAGAGAGCAGGAGGGGCCGGTAGAGGACGAAGACGGCGGCGACGCTCAGCACGCCGATGGCGGCCGTGGGGAGGAGCTCGTTGCTACTCACGCCCAGGACCTCGCCGAAGAGCAAAGAGTAGATCTCCGGGGCGTACTCGGTGGTCATGGACAGAAAGAGGGCGCCCAGCCCGAGCATCATGACGATGGCCAACGCGGTGGCCACGTCCTGACGGGCGCGGCGGCCCAGCCCGCCGATCGTGAGGGCGCCCAGGAGAGCGAAGACTCCGAGGCCCACGATGACGTTGACGCCGATGAGGCTGGCCCCGGCGGCACCGGCAAATGCGCCGTTCGGAAGGGCGTGGGCGGCGAAGGCCGACCCTCTCAACACGGTGAAGAATCCGACGACACCGGCCACCACCGCCACGATCGTGGCCGCTTCCCACGCGTTGACCATGAAGCCCGAGAACATCAGGCGACTCTGGCAGCCACGGGGTGCCGTCGGTGGCGGGCCGACCGCCCCACGTAGAGGTGGGTCACGAGGTACGAGACGAAGACGATGGTGACGACGAAGAAGCTCACAGGCCACGGCTGGTGCCGGGGGAGCCAGTCGTAGCTGTCGTAGGCCAGGAGAATTCCGAGCCAGGTGGCGGCCACCCCGACGGCCGCGGCGATCAGCATGGCCGGCACCGCCCTCTTGGTCAGCCGGAGCGCCGTGGCCGCCGGTCCGATCAGGAGAGCGGTCGAGAGAATGGCGCCGATGGTCACCGCCGAAAGGGACACGGCCAGCGCCAGAGCGATGAGATAGCCGATACCGACGAGGCGGACGGGGACGCCGCGGGTGGCGGCCAGGTCGGGGCTGAGCGAGCTCAGCAGGAGGGGCCGGTAGGCGACGAGGACGATCCCGGTGGCCACCACGCTGAAGACGGCGATGACCGGCACCAGCGAGGACGGCAACTCGAAGATCGACCCGAACAACACGTTGATGGTGGCGCCCGTCGTGCTCGAGTGCGTGGTGTCCCAGTAGAGGAAGAGGGCGGCCAGCCCGAGAGCGGCGCCGAGGACGATCCCGGTGGCCAGGTCTCGTCCCCGAGGTCGTCGGATCCCGATCATCTCCATGACGCCGGCGGCGATCAGGTTCATGGCGACGAATCCGTACAGCGGACTGATCCCCACCAGAAAGGCGGCCGAACCCCCTGCCGTCCCGATATCGGCGAGGGAGTGACCGGCGAAGGACTGGCCGCGCATCACGGTGAAAGTGCCGACCACGCCGGAGACGATGGCCACGACCCCGCCCACGATCAACGCCACGTGGACCGGGGAACTCGAGAAGAACCCGGGCTCGAAGACCGGGGCCAGTGATCCGGGAGCCATTACGGCCATTGCGCCCGGAAGTCCGAGTGGTGGTGGACAGCGGTGTCACGCCCGGCCACCACCAGGATCCGTTCGTTGATGCGCACGACGTCGACGTGGTGGCCGTAGAGAAGACTGAGGGCCTCGGTGGTGACTACCTCCTCGGTGGTTCCGCTCGCCACCCGTCCGGCGGCGACGTAGATGACGCGGTCCATGACCGGCAGCAATGGATTCATGTCATGGGCCGAGATGAGCACGGCGATCTGTTGCTCGGCGGAGATCCGGGCCACGAGCTCCACGACCTCCTGCTCGCTGCGGATGTCGAGGTTGGCGAGCGGCTCGTCCAGGAGAAGAAGGCGCGGGCGGCTGATGAGAGCGTGGGCGATCAGGACCCGCTGCTGCTCTCCACCGGAGAGGTTCCCGACCCGGGCGTCGGCGAAGCTGGTGGCGTCGACGGCGTCGAGCATCTCGGCGATCAGCTCCTTCTGGACCGACGATCGACGAGGCATTCCGAAGCGGTGCCCGTCGAGCCCCAACCCGACGAGGTCTCGGGCCCGCAACGGCATGTCGGGATCGAGGAGGATCTTCTGCGGGACGTAGCCGATGAGAGGGTTGCGGGGTGACCGGGGCCGGCCCGCCACGAGGACGTGACCGGACGCCGGTGTTTCCAACCCCAGGATCACCCGGAGCAAGGTCGTCTTCCCCGCCCCGTTCGAGCCGATGAGCCCGGTGAACTCGCCCGCCTGGATGCGGAAGTTCACGTCCTGGAGAATGGGTCGGCCGGACAGCCACACGCTGATTCCCTCGACCGTCAGGACGGGCGGCGAGACCGACTCGCTCTCGGATCCCACCGCTACAGCTTCACCGTCGAGACCCTGTCGACCACGGCCTTCTGGAGGGCCTGGACCTCGGCGAGCATCCACGACTGGTAGTCGAATCCGGGGGCCGGCATCGTCTCGTACACGCCGATGATCGGGATGTCTGCACTCTTGGCCGCGGCGATGAAGCTGTCGGTGAGCGAATCGGTCACCTGCTGGTTGTAGACGAGTACCTTGACTTTGTGGCCGCTGAACAGCCCCGTCTGGAGGGTCACGTCCTGGGGTGACGGGTCGACACCGTTCATGATGTCCGCCTGGAGCCCGAAGGGTGTCAGGTTCCTCGTACCCGCCGCCTCCAGCATGGAGTCGGCGACCGGCTCGGTCGTGGCCACGGCCGTGTCCGGATGGGCGGCCTTGAAACGAGCGAGCGCCGCCAGCCACGGATGCAGCGACTCGATGAACCTCGCCGCGTTGGCCCTGAAGTACGTCGCCTCGGTCGGTTTCACGGTCGCCAGGTCGGTCGCCAGTGCGTCGGCCACCTTGGGCATCGTCCCCGGGCTGTACCAGAGATGGGGATTCGATGTGCTGTCGGGCAGGCCGAGAAGGTGCTGGACGTTGAGCACCCGGCGCTTGGCGTTCGCCGACGCCGATTCGATCTTCGTCATGAAGTCGTCGTAGCCGACCCCGTTTTGGATGACCAGCTGGGCGGCGCTCACGTCCTGGGCGACGCCGGGGCTCACCTCGTAGGTATGGGGATCGGTATTCGGGTCGCTCTCGACCGACGTGACGCTCACATACCTCCCGCCGATCTGCTCGGCCACGTTCCCGTACTCGTTCTCGGCCGCCACGACACGGATGACCGTGCCGCCCGTCGTGGTGGTCTGGTCGGATGGGGGGGAGCCACAGGCCACGAGGAGGAGAGAGGCGACCACGAGCGACGTCGCCACCAGCTGCCAATCCCGAGCCGTCGTCCGCCGTCGGGGCCCCACTGTCAGCCGTCTCACCGCTCGCAAGCTATAACGAGAATGATTCCCGATGCAAGTAGGGCCGGGGCTGTCCTGGGGCCTTTGCGATCGGCACCACTGGCATCGACCAGGACTCCGCTCGGCGTGGCCTCGAGCAGGCCGTTGCCCACGAGACCTCCACCTCCGGCGAGGAGTTCAGTCGCCGCTCACCGGCCAACGACGCGTACCGATCGAGCTGGCCGCACGCGCCACGGACGCAGCCACCTCCGCCGCCTTGGTGGAACCAGTCGGACTGGCCAACCCATCATCGGCCCGTAAGGCGGTCCGCGTCCTCGAAGCCGACGAGCTCGTCGTCGCCCGGAACGGTCGATGGAAGGGGACCAATCCGTTCTTCGCCGCCTGGCTCGCCGAGACGACCGACTGACAACGAATCCGGCGGGACCAGCGCCGACGAATTGTGCGCAACCCTGCGCCAGGACGCCCGACGCCGTACCGTCGGACTCACCTACAGCGTGGTGGTCGGGCTGGCCTACTCCCCCACCCAAGAAGGAGTCTTGGAAGTTCCTGTACAAGGACTACTTCTTCTACCTCTAGATTCTCTTGGTCCGGTCACAGCGCAAAAACCCCCGGCTTCGGCTGGAGGCCTTCGCGCGTGGGTCGTTCGCGCACCCACGATGCCAGACCCGGACAGGGCCTGTTGGTTGTGACCGTGGTGCCGTATCCGTGCAGGAATGTCGGACCAACCGGCGAGACCGAATCTGGTCGGGAAGGAACTCGGACAGGAACCACTTCTCCCTGGCCAATCTGACCGGCGACGATCTGCGCATTCGCGACAGCAGACCTCAGTCGTCAGCCTTGCCGGTCGCCACGAGCGTCATTCCTTGCTTGGCGTATCGCTGGGCCAGCTGTCGAGAGAAGCCCCACAGCCGCGCCACCTCGTTGATACTCACACCTTCCTCGAGGCACAGGCAGATGAGATTGGTCCGCAGACGCTGCCGCGCTTGCTCGATTCGGACCATCTCGTGAGCCAGTTCATCACGGAGGCCGGGCAGATCCATCGCCGCCAGAGCACGCGACGCCGGCACCCCGTCTTCGAGCTTTCGTTTCAATCCCCGATAGGCCCGCTGGAAGCGCTTCTGAGCGTCGTGCAGAGCGTCGAGATCGGCGTCCAGCGCTCCGACGGCCTCAATCGCCTGCTCCCGCCTATCCACGGACATACGCTATATTTGCTACCTGCTGTTGCACCTAAAGTGCTTTTGACCTGCTGAAAGACACTCCACCATGCTCAATTCTTCGCGCCCGACGGCCCTTCCCTGCGGCACCCCCGGCAGAAGAAGGGCCCTCCACCAGGACCTCCACGGGAAAGAGCCGACCTGGTCCGAACGTCAGGCACCCCTCGGGAGCTGGCAGCAGCCATCCGGCGACCGACGCGGCCTTCGCTCTTGCCGATCGGTCACTCCTCCAGGCACTCGGCGACCTGGGCGGAGAGCCGACGGCGGATGTTGTCACGGCCGGCAGGACATCCCGGAAACGGAAATTTGACATGCTCGACGCCCAGCCCGCTATCGACCTTCGTCTCACCACGACATGACGACCTTCATCGTCACGGGGGTCCGAAAAGTCATTTCCGAAGACTTCACCCACCGCCATATCGAGGGGGTCTGTACGGCCGATCGCGCCCACCACAGCCTCGGGGCCGTCATTGCCAGCATCAATGCCGGCAACACCTGGAAAACGAGGGCCGGCGGCTTCGCCGAGACGATCAAGGTCACGGGTGAGTGCCCTGCGCCGGGGTGCACTCTTTCTCCCTACATCGAAACGAACCCGAGGAGCCATAGGAAGGACAACCTGGAGAATCTCAATCTGTGCTGACCCTCCGAGCTCTGCGTGGAGCTCGTGCGCGCATTCTATTTGCTGGTCGCCTTCCGCCACTTTTCGACGACATCGTTGGCAATCCGACCGCGTGGGGAGACCTTGATCCGATTGGCCTTGGCCCAAGCGCGCACGACGGTACGGTCATAGCCTTCTGAACGGCGCCGGGCCCCACCGCCGGCAGTCCCACTCCCGGTGGCGCGGCGGATACCCCGTGCTCGGTCGACGTAAGGTCTCAGAGCTCTCCGAAGCTCATTGGCGTTCGCCTTGGACAGGTCGATCTCGTAGGTCTTGCCATCGAGAGCGAACCTGACGGTCTCGGCCGCTTCGGTTCCGTCGAAATCGTCGATGAGCGAGACGGTGACCTCTTCAATTCGTGCCATGTGTCACCCCCTGATTGTACGAAACAATGTCATTGCTTACCCGAATCTCCAGCGAATCCGCAAGTTCTGGTGGACGTGCGCGTGATGTCACACGTGATCGGATTCCCCGGACGTCGACAGTCACTATCCTGTCCCTTCGGGGCCTGCAACAACTGATGGCCGGGCAGATCCCGGACGTCGACATACCCAGGGAGCCCATCTCGGGAGAATCCG
>Ga0209415_10002061_pt1 | contig 38097 bp, 39 predicted proteins | sample PeaSoiSIISIP2007_FD_187696 | JGI IMG/M metagenome (GOLD analysis project Ga0209415, IMG submission 187696) | Peat soil microbial communities from Weissenstadt, Germany - SII-SIP-2007 (SPAdes) (version 2) | ecosystem: Environmental > Terrestrial > Soil > Wetlands > Peat | place: Germany...
CCGCCACGTCTTCGAAGGTCTGCGGCCATCCCCCGCCGCCGCCCAGGGCGCCGACGCGGCGGTACTCGATGTTCCAGGCGGCGGAGCCCCGCTCGACGACGGCGCGGGCCAACCTGGTCATGAGGGTCTTGGTGTAGATCGCTCGCCAGAAGCCACCGTGGATGAGGACGACCACGGGCAGGTCACCGCTCGCTCCGCTCGGCACCCAGAGATCTCCCACCTGGCTGTGGTGCGCGCCATACGAGACCCGGGTGCGGTGCATGGCCGGAAACGTTAGCGGCGCGGTGGCCCCCGACCGTGGTTGACGCCCGCTCAGCAGCTGGGGGTGTTCAACACCGACTTGGCATTACCCGCCGCGCATTCCTCGTAGCTGTTGGGAGCCCACGTGGCCCCTTGGGGCGGGAGGAAGAACGGGGGGAAGAGTGTCTGCAACGACGAGTCGTAGTTGTAGTTCTTCACGTAGCCGATGCCACCCGATTGGCCCACGGGGCCCCGGAAGTTCTGGGCGATGGACCCGAAGACGTTCAGGGTCCCGTCGGAGCCGCTGAACCAGTTGTTGACGTAGAAGGAGTCCTTCAGCGCCAGGATGGCGGCGTCGATCTCGATGGTGCTGGTGGCCGTCACCTCCACGAAATTCTGGGCGATGAGGCCGAGGGAGTCGAGCGAGTCGCTGACCGGTTGGCCACCCACCATCGTCTTGTTGCCCGCCTGGTACTCGAGGTTCCCCGGGATGAGGATGTTGGACTTCACCCCACCGGGATCGTCGCAGCTCGTCTCGTGATCGGTGGCGCAGGTGACGATGTCGAGCCCACCGGCCATGGTGCCGCTCACGGTGGCGTTGCCGTTGACGAAGAAGAGGGCCGAGGTCAGGTTGTTGGTGAGGACAGGACTCGTGCAATTGTTGGTGTTCCCCGCCGCGTTGTCGACGATGGTCCCACCCGAACCGGTCCAGGTGATCTTCGTGTACGCGCCCGACACGCTCAAGGTGATGGTGACGTTGGTCGGGGTGAGAGAGCTCGGAGAGGTCCCGCCCGTGATGAAGCAGCCGTAGGTGCGCGCCGGCGTCAGGTCGTCCTCGGCGTCGCGGGGAGTCTGGTTGCTGACCTTCACCGGGCTGCCGCCGTTGAAGGCGGGGGTGGCGCCGCCGCAGCCGGCGGAGGCCACCCAGGGCGACGAGGAGTAGATGTTCCCGCTCTGGACCGAGGAGTCGAACGTCGGGCTCCCGCAGATGCGGAAGGAGTCGTCGGAGAAGATGGGGCCGTTCAACGTGTCGCCCGTCTGGAACGACACCTCACAGGCATTGGTGGGGTTGATGGGGGGACCGTACTGCGGGATGAGGGGGCTGCCGTCGGTGCTCCACCCCGCCCCGTACGAGTCCGATGACGGCTCGTTGTAGTGGGTGGCGCAGTACTGGTAGTCCGCCGGCGGACTGGGCAGGAGCGCGCCGAGGATGGGGTCACGGGTCTCGTAGTTGCTCCAGTAGACGTCGTCGAGAGACGAGTCGGGCTGGACGGCGTAGGTGAAGGTCCGCACCACGGCGGTGGAACCCGTGCCCGCCTTGCCGCTCACCTGGAGGGAGATCAGGCCGTTCGAGTTGGTGGGGGCGTAGGCGTAGTACTCCGGCGGGGATGTCGACGCCTGCACCCAACCGGTGAAGGCGGGGTTGGCGGGGCTGCCGGGGTTGGACTTGTTGAACAGGCCGTAGGCCTCGTTGGCGTCGAGGTGCTGGATGTAGTCGTTCAAACCGGCCTGGGCGGCCTCGTAGGCCGCCTCGTAGTTGAGGTTGCGCGTGGTCTGGGGCAACTGGTCGATGGTGGTGGTGGCGATGGCGATGGGGATCGACGCCAGCAGTGTCACGGCGATCAGGACGAAGAGAAGGGCCTGGCCACTCTCGTGCCCACGACACCAGATCAGCCGGCGCAGGCGCCTCATCGGATCCGTCAGCATGATCCCGTCGCCCCGGCAGCGCCGAGCGCGTCCTGGCAGGCGAACTCGATGTTGTTGGCCACGATGTTCGGATCGGACAGGTTGGTCTGGAACATCTTCGGAGCGCCGACCTTGGGCGTGTCCAGGATCAGGGTGGACGCCACCGTCGTGAAGAAGAAGGCGTTGGTGGTGACGGAATTGGCGGTGGTGGAGACCTCCTTGGTGGTCAGGGTGAAGAGGCTCGACGAGTCGACGTTGGCGATCCGGGCCTGGGTGACGACGGTGCCGGCGCCGGCACCGGGGCGACAGCCGACGCCGGTGCACGTGACCAGCAGGATGTGGGTGGCCGTGGTCAGAGAGATGTTGATCAGGGGTGTCCCGCCCCCGAGTGAGGCGTTGAAGGCGAGCGTGGTGGCGGTGATGGGCGTCCCGGGCATCGACGTCGGGACGGCGGGGGTCGTCCAGACGGGCGAGGCGGCGGCGGCGTGGATGTCCTTGGTGACCGCCTGCTGGGCCACCTGCAGGTTGTCGAGGGCCTGGGTCCGGTCACTCACCTGCACCTGGCGCGACTGCACCACGGTGACCGAGGCGTCGACACTGACGACGACGATCGAGAACAGCAACGACGCTATGAGGATCTCGACCAGGCTGATGCCCAACTCGTCTCGGGTGGGACGTCGGCGTCTCATTTCACGTACACCGTCACCGGGCTCCCGGCCGCGAGCCACGTGGCGCCGCCATTGAGCGAGATCCCCGACGGCCCGATGGTGACCACGACCTGGACCGCTTCGGTGGCCGACGAATAGCTCAGGTAGGTGGCGTTCAGCCGCCACACCCCGTAAGGCAGCCCGCACAACGTGTACGGGGTGCCCCCCGGCGCGTTCACGACCTGGGTCAGCGTGCCGGTGGAGGTGGCGTAGTTGTTCGGGTTGGTGGCGGTGAAGACGGCACTCATGGAGTGCGACCCAACGGCGAGCGCAGCCGTGGTGTAGGTGGCGATGCCGGAACCGTTCACAGCAACCGTGGCGAGCGTCGTGGCCCCGTCCTCGAAGGCCACGCTCCCCACGGCCGGCGCCGCCGACGTCGGCGTCACCGTGGCCGTAAAGGTCACCGACGAGTTGAAGGTGCTGGGGTTGCTGGAGGCGCCGAGAACGGTGGTGGTTTTGGCCGTGACGATCTGCGACAGCGACGCCGACGTGGAGGTCACCCACGTCCCCGATGTCGGGGTGTAGACGGCGGTGATGGGGTGCGAGCCGACGGCTAGTGGTGCTGCTGTCGTGTACGTCGCCACCCCACCCGCCATGGCCACTTGACCCCCCAGGGCCACTCCGTTGTCCTTGAACTGAATGTGTCCTGTCGGCGGGGTCTCGGCGCCGGCGCACCCCGTGGTGCAGATGACGGTGGCGGTGAAGGTGACCGCCGCCCCGTAGGTGCTCGGGTTCACGCTGGAAGTCACCGTGGTCGTGGTGGCACAACCCGAGGTGCAGCCGCTCACGAGGATGAAGTTGCCGCCGTGGTGCCGTCCCCGGACCGTGCTCGACCACACCGTCGTGGTGCCGGGCAACGACAGGGTGGGCATCACCGTCGCACCCGATGACGGGCAGTTGGCGTCGGCGCCGTTACCGGCCGCGTTCGACACCGAGGCGGTGACCAGGGCCCCCGGCGTGGCCAGGCTGCCGCCCTGGTTCACGAAGATCTGGACGGGGACGAGGTTGATGGTGGGCGACGCCGTCCCGCCCGCCGCCACGGTGACCGGTTGACCGGCGACGCTCCCGCCGCCCGGAGCGCTCTCGGCCCCACAGGAACCGGCCACCACGTAGTAGCTGGGGACGTTGGGCATGGGGAAGACCTCGCCCGGCGAGGTCGTCACGTAGGGGGTGACGGTCAGATTGGCGCTGTAGAACGACAGGGGAAGGCTGCTTATGTTGGTGGGGAGAGCGGGGTGCACGCCGTCGGCCATGGGCACGGCGTAGACCGGGGTGACGGTGGCCTGTTGGTCGTAGGCGTTGGCGGGGCTGCCGGTCGGGAGGAACGACACCGACGACGTGGACGCGGCCGCCACCGAGACGCTCGGCTGCGACGGCAGCGTCGACCCGTTCTGCTCGGTGATGTAGCCGGTCAGGGAGGCGAAGGTGATCGACCACGTCCCGGTCACCACGTTGGCGAACAGGGCGCAGCCCCCCGCCGTGGTCGTGACCGTCACCGGGCTCCCCACCGGCGGCGTGGCCGTCACGGCGACGTGGGCGATGCCCTGGCCCTGGGCCCCTTCGATGGTGACCAGGATCGACCCCAGGGTCGGGTTGATGGCGGCGGCGGGGACGGCCAGGAGGCTCGTCTGCTCCACCAGCTGGTTGGTGGCGGTCGACGAGCCCGACAGCCACCAGGTGGAGCCGGCCGCCTGATCGGTCCACGTGGCCCAGATGATGACTTTCAGCATGGCCCCGGTGTCACTGGCCGGCGACACGCACTGCAGGTTGCCCGGGTCGTACGGCGCGACCTCCATCTCGAGCAGATAGACCTGGCCCGCACTCGTCACCGACGGCAGGGAGGTGTCGCCGCCTTCGCCCAGCAGGGTGGTGGCACCGGTGGCCAACTCGCTGTCGAGAGTGCTGGAGGCGATCACGGTGGCCTCCTGCTTGTAGCGGGAATTGGCGCCCACCTTCACCGCCGTCTGCATGAGGCTCGACACCGTCAGGAGAACCGTCATCAAGATGGCCAGGGCGATGATGACCTCGATGATCGAGAACCCGGCGCTGCGAGCGTCCCGGGCCCGGCGCGCCCGTTGGGGCGATGGCCGTGGCCGACGCCTACCACCTGGCTCCCCGCGGATCAGCAAGTTCTCACTCCAAGTGACACTTTAGCTACTATCTGCGAAATGAATGAGGGGCAGGGCGAATGCTTGGGCCCAGCCCACGGCTCCTTCTTCGGCAGATTTGTGGCTGAAGTGAAGAAGAGAGGCGGAATCCGCCGGGCACGGGAGGCCCACCGGCGGCCGCCGCTGACGCACCTGTCACACCGTCATCACCAGGAACAATGGCCCCAGGGGCGATCCCCGGCTCCGACGTGGCCGGGGGCGTGGTGCCTGCCGGCGACTCAGGCGGGGGCGCGGTCAGAGACCGGGGAACACCGCCCGCAGGCCGTCGAGGTCGACGCCCTCGCCGTCCGTCTCGATGGGCGGAGCATGCTCGGGGTCGAGACGTCCGTAGACCAGTCGCACGAGTGCCTCCGACGGCATCCGCACCACGCCGTCGGCCCTGCCCCCGTCCCACTCGCCCAGCGTCACGCCCTCGTCGACGGCGAGAAGGACGTCCCGGGGGGGATCGGTGGTCGCGATGTGGACGCGCCGGGGCCCGCCGGCCGTCTTGCCCACCCGGCGTACCAGCTCGGGAAGGGTGTCGATCAGCAGGGCGACGGCGTCGGCCGACACGGGCGCGTCGGCGTCGAGGGCGGCCGCCACGTCCCAGGTGTGCAGGGCGTGCTCGCTCAGTCTCATCTGCAGGATCCTGGTGGCGTCGAGATCCATTCCGAACATCGGGACCTTGACGGCGTCGAGCTGTTGCCTCGAAAGCCCTTCCACCTTGCGCACGAACGCGTCGTTGGCCGCCACGCTGTCGGCCACCTGATCACGCGCGCTCCGGGAGTTCCAGGCGTCCCACACCGCCGGGAAACCGTCGGGTGAGGGTGGATCGCTCTGGGCGAGCCCGGCATCGAGGATGGTGCCGAAGATCTCGGCCTGGCTGCCCAGATGCGACAAGACCTGGGCGATGGTCCACTCGTCGGCCATCGACGCCCGGTTGACACCGTCGGCGTCGAGGGGGGCGACGAGGGATGCCAGCCGATCGTGCGAAGCCCGCAGAGCCGAGATCCACGGCTTCGGATCGTGTTCCACCATGGGCCTGTTCCTCCTTCGCTTGTTCAGGCGCCGTCGCGCCACGGGCTCATGTCGAGACCGGGGTACCGGGCCGCCACCCCGGCCAGGGTCTCGTCGGTCCAGTAGGCGGAGCCGGGCTTCGGGAAGCCGAGAACCGTCAGTTGTCGGACGCTCGCCTGCGCCACGAATTTGTGCCACTCGGGAGAGAAGCCCTTGATGGGCCACGCCTGGTACCCGATCCAGTCGAGCGGAGCGGGCTTGTAGGCCACGTGCAGCATGAAACGGGCCTGACCGGGCTCGGTGATGTCGACCGAGCGGTGATAGACGTCGGGCCCGTAGGCGACGACCGATCCGGCCGGTCCCGCCGCCTCCCCCGGATCGTCGTAGAGGGTGCCGTAGTCGGACAGGTTCAGCGTGTGCTGCTCGACGGGAATCGCCGCCGTCTTCGTCCGCGATACCAGCCGCGTCGCTCCGTTGCGGGTGGAGACGTCGTTCAGATAGACGAAGGTCTCGAGGTGACCGTACCCCGAGTCGCGCCGGGGAACGACGAGCGAATGGTTGGGGTAGTCGGCGTGCAGCAGTTGGTTGTATCCCGACGATTGACCGGCGTACTTGGCCGAGGCCAGAGCGAGATAGAGCCGGACGTCCTGCGTCCCGAGCAACTCGGTGGCCAGGTCGATCATCACGTCATGGACGACCAACCGGTTCAGCCGGGTGCTCTTGAACGGAAACTCCGGCCACGCTGCGTCCCACGTTCGCCACGGTGAGGTCCGGTCGTCGTCGACGCCGCTGTCCATCTCCTGCGCCGTGGGGAACAGCCGCTCGAGGGCACTCTGGGCAGCGGCCAGGTCCGGCGGCGGGATGATCCCGTCCATCACGCACCAGCCGTCGCGTTCCCACGTCGACACCGTGCGCGCTGACAGTCTCGGCCGACTCACATGCACAACCTAATGGTCCCCGTTTACACACTTGTCATCAGTTGGACCCATGGTGTTTACGACCCACCCGTACTGTGCCGGTACCGGCAGCTGAGGGGCTGCGGGAACCGCACCGCCGAAGGGGCTTGGCGACAGGTGTGCCCCCCGCACCCAATGCTCGCCGGCCCCTTCGGCGCGCGCCCCCCGAGCACGGCGGCCCGGGCGGAGCTACCCTCGGGCTCAGGCGTCGGGGACCCGGAACCGTCCCCGTTCGCTGACGGGGGGCCGCGCAGGGGATCGCTCTCCCCTGCCGCGCGCCGTTGCCGGCGGCGTCGGCGCGGACTCAGCCGACGGGCCGGCGGGCGGCCGGGGCACCTTGAAGGCTGAACACGAGAACGGGCTCCTCGAAACCCTTCAGCTGGCGGCGCCCGGCGCCCTCGAAGACCAGTCCGCTGTCCGCGGCGGCGGTCCGGACGTTCTCGTCGGCCAGGACCTCGCCCGGGATGGCCAGATCGGCCAGCCGGCTGGCCAGGTTCACCACTTCTCCGAAGTAGTCCCCCTGCCGGGCCACCACGTCGCCGAAGGCCAGGCCGCCCCGGGGCTGGATCCCGTCATCGAAGAACTCCGTCATGAGAGCGAGCGCCAGCCGGCAGCCGGCCACCGGATCGATGGCCACGAACATGACCTCGTCGCCGATGTGCTTGATGATCCGCCCCCCGTGGTCCGACGCCAGCCGGAAGGCCCGGGTCTCGAACTGGCCGATGAAGGCGCTGAGCTCCCTCGTGGCCATCCGGTGCGAGAGGGGCGTGAAGCCCACCAGGTCGACGAATCCCACCGCCACCCGGTAGAGGGCGCGGTCGCTCACGTGCTCCTGCGCCCGGCGTTGCCGGTCGACGCCGTCGCGCATGAGATGGACGAAGACGGCGCCGAGACCCGCCCCCAATTCGAGCGCCTTCATCGCCGCCATCGAGCTCTTCTGGGCCAGCTCCAGCGTGTCGGCGCCCCCTTCGGCCAGTCCGACTTCCACGGTCTGGACGTAGAAGGCGATGGCCGCATCGGCGATTCTCGACAGCGCACTGCCGATGACGTGCAGCAGCTCGTCACCCTGGTCGTCGGTGTAGAGGTCGACCGCAGCCAGCGACTGGACGAGGCTCACGTCGGCGGAGGAGAACATGGGGGTGTCGCGTCCCGGCACCTCGACCCCGAGTGCCCGCCAGATGCCGAGCACCGCATGGGTCGACGTGCCGGCCCGGGCGGCCAGGTCGGCGGCGGTGAAGCCCTCGTCGGCGGCGAAGACGAGATCGGCGCCCAGGCCGACCAGGCCCGAGTGGGCCTCGGCCTCGGCGATCTGCTCCCTCGTGGCGCCCAGGGAGACGAGGAACTCGACCAGCTTGGGCGAGGCCGCGCACAACGGGTCCACCGGCGTCCGGGGGTCGCTCTCCACCCGACAAGCTTGGCACGGGCCAGACTGGGACGGGGGTGGGCCTCGTGAAGCTCAAGCTCGACCTGCACGACATCTACAACCGGGGATCGGACATCGACAAGGCTCTGCGCGACATCATCGACGAGGCCGTCGCCAAGAAGGCCTCGGTGATCGAGATCATCCCGGGCAAGGGATCGGGACAGCTGAAGAAGCGGGTCCTGCGGTTCCTCGACACCAAGGAGATGAAGGCGATCTACCACCGGGTGGAGAAGGATTCGAACAACTTCGGACGGGTCTTCGTCCACTTTCGCTGGAAGTGAGGAAGGACGACATGAGCGAATTGGCGGCATACGAGCGCGAGGGAGAAGTCGCCACCATCACGATGGACGACGGCAAGGTCAACGTCTTCTCCATCCCCATGCTCCGGGCCCTCCACGGGGCCTTCGACCAGGCCGAGCGCGACGGCACGGTCGTGATCTTGAGCGGACGCGACGGCTATTTCTCCGCCGGCTTCGACCTGAAGACCATCGCCGGCGGACCGGAACAGCTCCGCGAGATGCTCACCCTGGGGGCGACCCTGGCCCAAAGGCTGCTCTCGTTCCCCCGGCCCGTGGTCGCCACCTGCACGGGCCACGCCTACCCGGCGGGAGCGTTCCTGCTGCTCTCGTCGGACACCAGGATCGGTGCCGCCGGAGAATTCCGCATCGGCCTCAACGAGGTGAAGATCGGCCTCACCCTCCCCTGGTTCGCCATCGAGCTGGCCCGGCACCGGCTTCTGCCCCCGTACTTCGACCGGGGTCTGGTCACGGCCACCATGTACGACCCCGACGAAGCGGTGACGGCCGGCTTCTTGGACCGGGTGGTGGCCCCCGGTGACCTGCGGGCCGCCGGCCTCGAGGCGGCCGGCCAGCTCTCGGAACTCCATCCCGCCGCCCATGCCGCCACCAAGCGGCGCGTCCGGGGTCAGGTCCTCGACGCCCTCCAGGCGGCCATCGACTCCGAACTGACCCCGAGCTGACCGAACGGCGACCGATCCCGACTCAGCCGGACAGGCGCTGATACTGGGCGCTGGCCAGGTCGGTGGCGAGCGTTCGCAGCGCCGCCAAACCCGGCGCCGACACTCCGGCGCTCACCACGAAGACCACGTACCGACCCTTGGCGAACGTGATCTTCGGGGCCGCGCCCACCAATACGCCGGCCGCTCCGGGAATGCCGGTCACGGCGAACGGGGTGGGGGCCGGCAACGGACCGATCGATCTCCCGTTCTCGGCCACCAGCTGCTGTTCGTTGTGCGACGCGTCGGAGGACGATCCGAGCTCCGTCACGCAGATCAGGACGTACGTCGCCGGATAGGCGGGATTCTTGTCGAAGTAGCGGAGCTCGCTCGTCACCCAGCGTTCCTGCCGGAGATCGGTCTCGCTCACGCCGTCACAGTCGGCCGACGCGGCTTCGGCGATCCCGATGGTCCCGGCTTTGCCGCCGCTGTCTTCGTCGGTCGGTTCGGAGGTGAAGCCGCTCGGCGTCGGAACCATCAGAGAGACGAGTGCGGGGGGCGACTGCACCGGCAATGACGCGCCGCCGACGTGACCCGAGCTGCTCCCGCAGGACGACAGGGCGAGGGCGCACACGCCGGGAATGACGGCCCATGCGACACGGGCACGGACTCGACCTGATGGGCTCGGCATCGGGCGAGTATGGCGGAGAACGGTCAGCCGTGCGCCATGGCGGCCAGCGTGGTGACCGTCCTCCAGTTCCGCGTCGTCGCCTCCCAGCCGAATCGCTTCTCGAAGAAGGTGTTCGTCAGCTTGGTGGTCCCGTACCCGTCCGGGCAGCGGAGATAGACCTCCCGGCCGATCACCTGGAACTCGTCGGCGGCGACCGCCTTGGCCTGGGCCGCCGTGACGTCGGCCTGGGACGGAACGGCCGCCATGAACGTCACGTGGAGAGTGGCGGGATCCTCGCCGCGCCGCAGGAAGGGGTTCTTCTCCATGGCGGCGTCGAGCTCGGCCGTCGTCCGCACGAGCACCGGCACCGTGGTTCCGAGGAAGCCCTCGAGCCTCTCCTTCAGGTCGGTCACGATCCGTGTGGCCGATGCACTCGACGTGAAGACGGCGTTGCCGCTCTGGATGTAGGTGCGCACGTCGGCCCCACCGGCGGCCGTGACGAGCGTCCGCAGGTCCTCCATGGCCAGTTTGTTCCGGCCGCTCACGTTGATGCCGCGCAGCATGGCGACGTAGGTCGTCTTCACCCGTCGCTCCCGGTGCTCTCGCGGCTGTCAGGGCGCTCGGGCCGGTCGAAGAGATGCACGAACTCGGCCACCGCGGCGCGGCCGGTGTCGGCGCTGCGGGCGCATGCGAACCACGGCTCATCGGGGATGAGATCGGACACCGGATGCACCTCGACGATTCTGCGTTCGTCGAGGGCCCGGGCACAAACGAACCGGGGAAGGATGCTGCACCCCATCCCCTGCTCGACGGCACCGCTCACGGCGCGCAGATCGGGGGCCACCAGCCGGAGGCGGGCCGAGAAGGGCCGACCGAGATGCGTCTGCCAGAACCGGCGGGTGATCGGCAGCTCCAGGCTGTAGGCGGCCCACGACTGACCGACGAGCCAGTCGGCCAGTTCCGACAGCGAGCCGAACGACGCGCCCGCCACGACGGCGGGCGAGGCCACCAGGACGAAGCGCTTCTGGCCCATGGGCACGGCCGTGACCGTCCGGCGCGTGGGGACGGCACTGGTCACGGCCACGTCGAGCTCGCCCCGCTCGAGCAGTCCGAGCAGTTCGCCGTCGTCGCCGAAACGGGTCACCACGGCCAGGTCGGTGGCGCCCATCCTCGGCAGGATCAGTGCCGAGAAGACCTCGGCCGTCGAGCCGAGACGCAGCGGCGCCGCCGCCCCCGGTGGCCGGCCCTCGTCCAGTCGGGCCAGCACGGCCTCGAGCTGGTCGAGCGCCGGTGCCGTCTCGGCGTACAGCTCCACCGCCCGGCCCGTCGGTTCGACACCGCGCGGCGTCCGCACGAAGAGCGGGCCCCCCACGGCCCGCTCCAGTCCGGCCAGCTGCTGGCTGGCCGCCGGTTGGGACACCCCCCGCTCGCGGGCGCCCTCGGTGACCGACCGGGCCCGGTAGACGGCGACGAACGTCCGCAGCTGTTCCGGTCGTGACATTCGTTGATCTTATACTGAGCTATTCATAAATCACTTTGCAAATGGTGAACGAACCCCGCATGCTGGTGCGATGACCCGCATCGACCCCGAGCACCGCTACACCCACGGCCACCACGAGAGCGTCCTGCGCTCGCACCGCTGGCGGACGGCCGAGAACTCGGCCGCCTACCTCCTGCCGCGGCTGCGACCGGGATCGGACGTCCTCGACGTGGGCTGCGGACCGGGAACGATCACCGTCGACCTGGCCCGACGGGTGGCGCCGGGAACCGTCGTCGGTGTGGACCGCGCCCCCGAGGTCGTCGCCCTCGCCCGCGCCACGGCCGAGGAGAGTGGCATCGCAGGTGTCCGCTTCACCGTCGGCGACACCTACGCCCTCGACTTCGACGACGCCTCGTTCGACGTCGTCCACGCCCACCAGATGCTCCAGCACCTCGCCGATCCGGTCGGCGCCCTGGCCGAGATGGGCCGGGTCTGCCGTCCCGGCGGCCTGGTGGCGGCGCGCGACGGCGACTACGGCGGCTTCACCTGGTACCCGGCCGATCCCGGGCTCGACGCCTGGCTCGATCTCTACGGCGCCGTGGCCCGGGCCAACGGCGGCGAGCCCGACGGCGGCCGCCGGCTGCTGGCCTGGGCCCGCGCCGCCGGACTCACCGTCGTCTCGGCGTCGGCGTCGGCGTGGTGTTTCACCGAGCCGGCCGACCGGCACTGGTGGGGTGAGCTGTGGGCCGACCGGATGACCGAGTCGGACCTCGGGACGCGGGCCGTCGAGCTCGGCCTGGCCACCGCCGACCAGCTCCGGCACATGGCGGCGGCCTGGCGGCGCTGGGCGGCGCACCCCGACGGATGGTTCGCCGTCCTCCACGGCGAGATCCTCTGCCGACCGTAGGACGCTGCCGACGGCAGGACGCTGTCTACGGCAGGAGGATCACCCGTCCGAAGGCCCGGCGGCTCTCGATGTAGTCGTGGGCGGCGCCGGCGTCGGCCAAACCGAAGCGCCGGTCGATCACCACCCGCAAACGACCGGCGGCGATGTCCTCGAGGTGCCGGCCGATCATGGCGTGGACACGGGGCGCGAGGAACAGTTCCGCCCCCATGAAGTAGCCGATCAGCGACTGGTTGTTCGGCCGCAGCATCGAGATGTCCATCTGCTCGGTCCCCTGCCGGCCGGCGTCGCCCACCGTCACGCACCGGCCCCGGTAGGCGAGCGCCCGCAGGCTCCCCTGCAACGTCGATCCGCCCACGGAGTCGACGATCACGTCGGCGCCGCGTCCGTCGGTGATCCGGCGGACCTCCTCGACGAAGTCGGTCGTGGCGTAGTTGATCCCGTGATCGAGACCGAATTCGTGCAGCCGCTCCAGCTTCTCGTCGCGCGAGGCGGTGGCCAGCACCTTGGCCCCGGCCCGCTTCGCCAACTGCACGGCGGCGATGCCCACGCCGCTCGCCCCGGCGTGGATCAGCGCCGTCTCCCCCGCCTGGAGCCGGCCGAACTCGAACAGGCAGTCGTCGGCCGTCCCGAAGGGCACGGGCACGCAGGCGGCCTCCTCGGTGGAGAGCCCCTCGGGGATGGCCCAGCAGAAGGGCTCGGCCACGCTGCGCAGCTCGGCGTGCGAGCCGTCGAGCCCGACCGTCACCACCCGGTCCCCCTCGTGCAGTCCCGTCACCGCATCGCCTGTGGCCACCACGGTGCCGGCGCACTGGTAACCGACGATGTGAGGCACCCGGGTCATCTCACCCCCGGTCCGGTTGAGGGTGTCCCCGCCCTCGATGCTGATGGCCTCCACCTGCACCAGGACCTCGTTGCCGGCCATCGGGGGGTCGGCCACATCCTCGTAGCGCAGGACCTCGGGACCGCCGGTCTCGTAGTAGACGGCTGCTTTCACTTGCCACACTCCCGTGCCGGGAACCCCCTCTCGGGCCGACGCCGCAGCGTACCGGTGTTACGCCGTGGCCGACGCGGCGGCCGCCGCCTCGATCTGGGCGGCGTCGGCCGGCAGGAGGAAGCCGGCCCGCACGGCCCTGGTGGTGGCGGCGTCGAACTTGGTCACGTAGTCGGCGTGACTGGGATACAGCGCGCTCACCATGGCCGCACTGAACGGGATCGTCGATCCGAACAGCCGGCAGGTGAGGGGAGCGCCGGCGGGGGCGTTGCCCGACAGCACGGCGGTGGGCACGTCGAGCTCGGGCGTCCGGATCCCGCCCAACGCGTTCCCGGCGCCGTCACGACCGATGGTGGGAGTCGCCCCCGTCGTCACCGCCAGACGCGGCGCGTGCGGCGGCGCCGCTCCCGTCCGGACCCAGCGGTTCAATGCGGCGATGGCATCGTCGAGCACCCAGTGCTGGGGTCCGCTGTTCATGGCCGTCGTGCAGCCCAAGCTGGTGAGCGGCGCGTCGTGGCTGGCGATGGCGGCGGCCGCTCCCGGTCCGCCGGTGTCGGAGGGACCGACGCTCGCCTCGTAATCGTCGGCGTGGGCGGTGCCCGCCACCTCCCAGTCCCGGAACCACCGGTTGTCGGGTTGGCGGTCGTGGACGTAGCCCATCGTCAGATCGGTCTCGGTCTCGAAGGCCATCACCGGGACGGGGAGGTCGGTCCGGAAGGGCTCGGCCACCGTGAAGGAGAGCATCCCCGCCAACGACGCCCCCCCGCTCCAGCGGCTGTGGACCATGTAGCCGTTGAAGACACGGGCGAGGGGGGCGACGGCGTCGATGTACGTCGTCATGAAGAAAGCCGACTGCGACTCACCGTCGGCGATGAGCGCCTTGGGCCGGAGACGACCGAGGGGCGACACGCGGCCGGGGTGGCGGATGGCCTGGGCCGCCTGGGAGAAGATGTCGTAGGAGTAGGCGTCGCCGGGGTGGTGCAGCATGCCGTACCGCCCGGGGTTGGCATTCCTCAGACCGGTCCCGCTTATCCCGAGCACCGAGCCGCCGCCGTTCACGCCGAGAGCCTGAGCCGAGACACCCACCCAGGCGAAACCCTGGCGGATCAGCTCGGTGTGCTCACCGACCCAATCGGGGGCGTCGTCGGCCCCGGCACTGACGTTCAGCCACTCGACGACGACCGTCCCGTTGAACTTCTTCGGATCCCGGGGCCGGTAGACGAGGAGCCGCGTCTTGTAGCCGGCCGCCGGTCCGGCCCGCACCGTCCATCGGCCGTTCGCCGGGGCGGCGCCGACGAGCCGGTAGCTGTGGGCCGAGCCGGAGATGAAGTACTCGTCGCTCTCGTATCCGACCTTGGACAGGTCGAACGAGGTGGAGATGATGGACGGCGTCCCCGGGCCCCGGATGGGGCCCTCGACCGTCGGCACGGGGACGCGCGAGGGGGCGAGCGCCGGTGGTGGATGAGCGGCGGCAGCGGCCACCGCGGGGGGCACGCCCACGGTGACCGCCGTCACCGAGACCGCGGTCACGATGCCCGTGACGGTCGCCCGGGCCACCGTCCGTCGTATGGCCCGGGTCGACCATCTCCGTCTCGGGCGCGCCATCGGGGGCACGCTAGTGGTCGCGCCCCGACGGTGGCGGCGGCGCCCTACGACACCGTTGCGCCCTAGGAGACCGTGGCCACGGAGAATCCCCCGACGCCGTTTCCGTTCACCGTGTTCTTCTTGTCATTGGCGAAGGTGTAGAGCGGACTTCCCTTGTACGTCACCTGCAGCCGGCCCGAGCCGAAGGGCTGGGTGCCGAGGCCGGACGCCACACCGCCGGGCATGGTCTTGCCCTTGGGCATGAGCAGGGGCGGCCAGACCGTGAGGGAGCAGCTGGTGGCGGCCGAGCAGGTGCCCATGTCGAAGGTGTAGAGGGGGAGAGCCTTCTTGGTCTCGAGGATCATCCCGAACATCGAGTTGTTCACCGCCTTCACCACCATCGTGGGCTTCGTCGTCTTGGCCGACGCGGCCGACGCGAAGAACGATCCACCGACGAGGGCCGTCACCGTGAGGCCGGCCGCCAGTGCGCTCGAAACCGGGCTGACCCGGCGGTGGCGCTGCCGCTTCGTCATGGACACCATGTGCGAACCCCCTCGCTCTGTCGGAAACGCCCGGTTGCGGTTCCGGGTTGCTTACGGCGAAGAGGAACAGAATGTTCAGTCGGGGGCGACCGCAATCTGGCGCCGGGCCCGGCCCACGGCCGTGGCCACGGCGTCGAGCAGGTGCTCGGGGTCGACCGGCTTGTGCAGGTAGGCGATCCCCCGGACGGCGAGGTCCCTGCAATCGTTCGAATCCACGTCGTGGGCGGACATGAGCACGGCCGGCGGGGGGTTCTCGAGTGTGGCCAAGACGGTCATGCCGTCGAGCCGCGGGATCCGGTTGTCGAGGACGAGCGCGTCGAAATGTTCGGTGCCGACCAGATCGACGACCACATCCCCGTCGTCGACCTCGGTGACGGTGTAGCCCTCGAGCCGTAGGATGTCGGCCACCGACCCGCGCACCGACGCGTCGTCGTCGGCCACGAGGACACTGGGGCCGGCCATCGATCGCATGATGGGGACCGTCATCGGCTTCCCGAGACCACGGGGGCGAGCGGCCCGGTCCGGGCGATCGTCATCCGCGACTGCTCGTGGCTCAACAACTCCTCGATGGCGTTCTCGTCCACCGGCGGTGACCACAGGAAGCCCTGACCGAGAAGACAACCGAGCCGGTGCAGTTGGCTGCGCTGCTCGGTGATCTCGATGCCCTCGGCCACGACCTCGAGGCCAAGTTGCCGGCCCAGGAAGACGAGCCCCTCGATCAGCGGCGGCACATTCCCGGGGCCCTCGATCAGATTGGTGAAGGACCGGTCCACCTTCAAGATGTCGATGGGGAACTGACGGAGGTAGGAGAGCGACGAGTAGCCCGTCCCGAAGTCGTCGATGGCCAGGCGGACCCCCGTCGCCTTGAGCTCGACCAGCCGGTCCAGGATGGTCGTGCTCTCGTCGAGCAGCACGCTCTCGGTGATCTCGAGGGTGAGGGTCTGCGGCGGCAGCACGTGGCGGATGAGGGCGGCCTGCACGTCGTCGACGAAGGAGCGTTCCTGCAGCTGGAGGGCCGAGACGTTCACGGCCATGGTCAGAGGCACCGGACGTTTGTGGGTCACCTGCCAGCCGCGGGCCTGGGCGCAGGCCTGACCGAGCACCCACCGTCCGATGGGCACGATCAGGCCGGTCTCCTCGGCGATGGGAATGAAGTCGAGGGGCGATATCGTCCCGAACTCGGGATGCTCCCAACGCAGCAGCGCCTCGAAACCGACCACCGTGTCGGTCTGCATCTCCACCACGGGCTGGTAGAGCACCCGCAATTGGTGGCGTTCGATGGCGTGGACGAGATCCGATTCGAGCCGCAGGCGGTTCCGGTCGGTGTGGTGCATCGACGGGTCGAAGACATCGTAGCGGTTACGGCCGGCCGACTTGGCCCCGTACATGGCCATGTCGGCGTCACGCAGCAGCTCTTCGGCCGATCCGGCGTCGCAGGCCACGCCGATGCTGGCCGACACCGACAGCTCGCCCCCTCCGACCGCAAACGGTTCGTGCAGGGCGTCGAGTATGCGGCGCGCCACCAGCTCGCCCCCGTCGGGCTCGCCCACTGTCAGCACGGCGAACTCGTCGCCGCCCAGCCGGGCCAGGGTGTCGTCGCCGCGCAGCGTCGGCAACAAGCGCTGCGCCACGGCCACGAGCAGCTCGTCACCCGACCCGTGACCGAGGCTGTCGTTCACCGTCTTGAAGCGGTCAAGGTCGATGAACAGGACGTGCACGTTGTCGGCGCGGCGGCCGGCCAGCGCGTACTCGACCCGTTCACGGAACAGCGCCCGGTTGGGCAACCCCGTCAGGGGATCGTGGAAGGCCTGGTAGGTGAGTTGCTCCTCGAGGGCGCGCTGGTCGGTGATGTCCTTCACGGCCACGAGGACGGCGTCGCGTCCGGCGAACTCGAGGTCGTTGGAGGCCTCCTCCACCACGATGGTCCGGCCGTCGCGCACGACGTGGTGGCGCGTGCGGACGTGGTCCTCGCCCAGCCGCCGGCGCAGGCTGTCGAGATCCTCGAGCTGCGACGGTTCCCAGAGGTCGGGGACGGCCATGGACAGGAACTCGTTGCGGCCGTAGCCGTAGTGGTCGATGGCGGCCTGGTTGACCTCCAGGAAGGCCAGGCTCCGGCGCTCGTAGACCCACATCGGTTGCGGGTTCTGGGAGAACAGCTGCCGGAAGTTGGCCTCGCTCTCGGACAGTTTGACCTCCGCCTGACGGCGGGCCGTGACGTCGGAGAAGTTGACCACGATGGCACCCACGGCGGGCTCGTCGAGGAGGTCGCGCAGCACCACCTCGCACCACCGGTAGGTCCCGTCGGCGTGCAGCAGCCGGACGAGCGTCCGTTCGGGCTCACCGCCGTTGCGGGCCATGGTGAACGAGGCGGCGATGAGGGGCTCGTCCTCGGGATGGACGAAGTCGGCGGCCGGGTGCCCCACCCGGTCGGTCGGCTCGAAACCGAGTGTGGTGGCCACGGCCGGTGTCTCGAACAGGATCCGGCCTTCGGCGTCGACGAGGCTGATGATGTCGGCCGCCCCCTCGACGAGGACCCGGAAGCGCCGTTCGCTGCGGGTGAGGGCCATCTCCGAGCGACCGAGCCGGTCGCTCACCCACGCCACGGTCTCGCCCATCAGGACGAAGGAGGGAACGACGTAGAGCGCCGAGGCCGGACCGACCGTCCCGTGGTGGTGCATGACCAGGAGCGGGACCTCGTAGGCCACGACGAACAGCGGCAGGAACCGCAGCGACGTCCCCCGGGGATGCCCGAGGCCGAGCCAGACGAAGACCACCACGTAGAAGAGCCCGTAGATGAAACCGTCCTCGGCGCTCAGGATGCCGTGGGCGACGATGAGGGCGAAGGCGGGGGGGACGAGCCAGAGCATGGCCGAGCGCTTCCAACGCGGCCAGGGAATGGCCCAGATGGCCACGCCCGATGCCATGGTGAACACACCGAGGATCATCAGTCCGACGCGGTTGGCACCGGGGGGGAAGGCGGCGACGGCGCCGGCCACGATCACGAGGGCACCGCACAACAAGAACAGAGCCGAGGAAATGTGCCCGACCAGGCGGGTGGTCAGGGTGCCGACCTCCGCCGGCCCCTCGACCGACGGCCGCAGCGCGCCCACCCGGGCGCGCCAGCGGAGAACGGGGCGCGCTGTCGCCGGCCCGATCGAAGCCGTCACCTCGGGGGTGTCGTGGGGCATCACTTTCCTATCGACCTCCCGACTCGGCGCCACCAGTGCCGGGGCAGAGCTTGTGCGTCCGTTGTGAGAGCGTGGTGCGATGGACCTGCCCGTCATGCCCCCGGTCGCCCCGATGCTCGCCAAGCTGGCCCGGGAGCTGCCCCGGGGCGACGGTCTCGTCTACGAGCCGAAATGGGACGGTTTCCGCTGCATCGTCTTCCGTGACGGCGACGAGGTGGAACTGGGAAGCCGCAACGAGCGGCCGCTCACCCGCTACTTCCCCGAGCTCATCGATCAACTGCGCCAGGCGCTGCCGGACCGGGCCGTCGTCGACGGCGAGATCGTCATCGTCGGGACCCGGGGCCTCGATTTCGATGCTCTGCTCCAGCGCATCCATCCCGCCGATTCCCGGGTGCAGATGCTGGCCGAGACCACCCCGGCGTCCTTCGTGGCCTTCGATCTGCTGGCCGTCAACGACCGTGACCTGCGGCCCGCACCATTCAGCGAGCGCCGGGCCCTGCTCGAGCGGTCCCTCGCCGGCGCCCGACCTCCCGTCCATCTGACGCCGGCCACCACCGACGCCGACGTGGCCGAGGACTGGTTCTCGCGCTTCGAAGGCGCCGGCCTCGACGGCGTGGTGGCCAAGCGGACCGATCTCACCTACCGCCCCGACGAGCGGGTGATGATGAAGGTGAAGCACGAGCGCACGGCCGACTGCGTGGTGGCGGGATTCCGGTGGCACAAATCGGGCCCCATCGTCGGATCGCTGTTGCTCGGTCTGTTCGACGACGACGGGGTCCTGCACCACGTGGGGGTCACCGCCTCGTTCACCATGGCCCGTCGGCGCGAGCTGGTGGACGAGCTCGAGCCCTACCGGCGGCCGTCGCTCGCCGGGCACCCCTGGGAGGGCTGGGCGGCGGCCGAGCCCGCCGGTGGCCGCACCCCGGGGGCGCCGTCGCGGTGGAACGCCAAGAAGGACCTGAGCTGGCAACCGCTCTCGCCCGAGCTGGTCGTCGAGGTGGCCTACGACAACCTCCAGGGAGACCGCTTCCGCCACGCCACCACCTTCCGGCGGTGGCGGCCCGACCGCCGTCCCGAGACCTGCACCTACTCCCAGCTCGAGGCCGTCGTGCCCGAGGAGCTCGACGCCGTCTTCGGCGCCTGAGCCGGTCGAACCCGCCGGCGTCGGTAAGGTCGGCGCCCGTGACCGACGACCTCGACCTGAGCGCCACATCGGTGTTCCTGGACTTCGACGGGACGATCTCGCTGGGCGACACCGGGGTCCATCTCCTGAACCGCCTGGCCGGTGACTCCTGGCACGAGGTCGAAGCCCTCTACCGAAGCGGGGAGATCGGCAGCCGCGAGTGCCTCGCCCGCCAGTGGGCGCTCCTGCCCACCCACGACGAGGACCGTCTGCGCGCGGTGTGCGCCGAGATCCCCATCGACGACCATTTCGAACCGCTCGTCGACGCCCTTCTCGATGCCGGAGCCGAGGTCAGCATCCTGTCGGACGGATTCGGCTTCATGGCGAGCGACGTGGGCGAATCGATGGGCATCCCCGTGAGAACGGCCACGGTCGACTGGGCCACGGGCACCCTGGCCTTCCCCGACGCCGACGACTCGTGTCCGTGCGCGCGGTGCGGCACGTGCAAGCAGGCGCCGTTGCGCGACGCGGCGGGCCGGGGACGAACGACGGTCTTCGTGGGCGACAGCACGAGCGACCAGCTCGCCGCCCCTCTGGCCGACGTCCTCTTTGCCACCGATCAGCTGGCCCGGTGGTGCGATCTCAACAACGTCGCCTACCACCCGTTTCTGTCTCTGGGCGAGGTCGCCGTCGCCCTCGGCCTGCTCGACTGATCGTCCATTCGTCCATTCGTCTATTCGTCTATTCGTCGACCCGTCGCCGGCGGGCGGGTGCCGACCGGTGTCAGTCGTCGGGAGGACGGTCCCGCGCCCGGCCCGGGGCCACCCGGCGGGGCTCGCCGCGTTGCTTGGCGAAATGCGGCGGCCAGGGGGCGTCGCCGAGGCCCTCGGCCTCATCGCGCGCCGCCAACTCGAGCAGCCGGGTGAGGTCGTAACGGGCACCGTCGATCCCCGCCCCCGGGTCGCCGCGTTCGGCGAAGCGGCCGGGGACAGTGGCGAGTGTCAGGTCGGAGGGCTCGACGTCGGGGACCTCGTCCCACTCGACAGGGCACGACACGCGGCCTTCGGGATTGGCCCGCACCGAGTAGGCCGACGCCACCGTCCGGTCCCGGGCGTTCTGGTTGTAGTCGATGAAGACCCGCTCGCCGCGCTGTTCCTTCCACCACGCCGAGGTGGCGACGTCGGGCATGCGGCGCTCGACGGCGCGGGCCAGGGCCAACGCCGCCCGGCGGACCTCGGTGAAACCCCACCGGGGTTCGATGGGGACGTTCACGTGCATGCCCCGCGATCCCGACGTCTTCGGAAAACCCTGCAGGCCGTGTTCGTCGAGAACGACGCGGGCCTCGAGGGCGACCCGGCGCACGGCGTCGAAGCTGACGCCGGGTTGGGGATCGAGGTCGACCCGCAGCTCGTCGGGGTGGTCGACGTCGTCGCGGCGGACGGGCCAGGGATTGAGGTCGAGGCACCCCAAGTTGGCCGCCCACGCGATGTGGGCCACGTCGACCGGGCACAGCTCCTCGGCGCTGCGACCGCTCGGGAAGCTGACCGTCACCGTCTCGATCCACTCCGGCCGCTTGGGCGGGACCCGCTTCTGGTAGAAGAACTCCCCTTCGGCGCCGTGGGGGAACCTCTTCAGGACGGTGGGCCGCTGGTAAACCCCGCGCAGCGCTCCCGATCCCACGGCCAGGTAGTAGAGGACGAGGTCGAGCTTGGTCTCGCCCCGGGTGGAGAAGAACACCTTGTCGGGGTTCGACACCGTCACCGTGTGGCCGTCCACCTCGACGGTGACCGGCGGCTCTTTGGCGGCCATCCACCGATGCTGGCACGGATCACTACATTCGCGGTGGTGGACCCCGTCACCGCACTCCGCCGTGTCGCCTATCTGCTCGAAGCCGAGGGGGCCGCCACCTACAAGGTCCGCGCCTTCCGGCGGGCGGCCGACACCCTGGCGGCCGAGACGCCGGCTCGGGTGGAGGAGTTGGCCCGGTCGAAGCGGCTCACGTCCTTGCCGGGCATCGGCGACAGCACCGCGGCGGTGGCCGCCGAGGCCCTGGCCGGCGAAGAACCGGCCTATCTGACCGATCTCGTCCGGCGGGCCGAGGCTCCCCCCACCGGTGCCGTGGCCGCCTTGCGGGCGCGGCTGCGCGGGGACTGCCACAGCCACTCGGACTGGTCCGACGGCGGGAGCCCCATCCGCGACATGGCCGAGGCGGCCCGCGATCTGGGCCACGACTATCTCGCCCTCACCGACCACAGTCCCCGCCTCACCGTCGCCCACGGTCTCAATCCCGAACGACTGCGGCAGCAGCTGGACGTGGTGGCGGCTTTGAACGAGGAGCTGGCCCCGTTCCGGATTCTCACCGGCATCGAGGTCGACATCTTGGAGGACGGCAGCCTCGATCAAGAGGAGTCGCTCCTGGCCCGCCTCGACGTCGTGGTGGCGAGCGTCCACTCCAAGCTCAGCATGGACCCCGGTCCCATGACGAAGCGGATGGTGGCGGCCATCGAGAGTCCGCACACCGACATCCTGGGCCACTGCACCGGCCGGAAACTGGTGGGTCGGGGTCGACCGCAGTCGCGCTTCGACGCCGAACTCGTCTTCACCACCTGCGCCCGCACGGGCACCGCCGTCGAGATCAACTCCCGTCCCGAGCGCCGCGATCCCCCCGAGCCCCTCATCCGTCAGGCGCTCGCACTGGGTTGCCTCGTGTCGATCGACACCGATGCCCACGCGCCGGGCCAGCTCGAGTGGCTACGCAACGGCTGTGCGCAGGCCGTCGAGGCCGACACGCCCGACGACCGGATCGTGAACGCGTGGCCGATAGAGCAACTCCTCGCCTGGACGGCCGACCATGCCGCCTGAAAGTCCGGCTGCCTGAAGAACGCTGCGGCTCATGAACGCGGCGTCAGGTCAGGCGACGCGCGTGCCGTGCGCCTCGAGGCGCGCATCAACCCATGTGGCCACGGCTCCCACCACGGCCGCGGCCGTCGTGCTCAGAGCCGGACCGTCGACGGGCAGGATCCGCACCTGGCCACTGGCCGGCCACAGCCCGATCACCCGGCACGGCACCGAAGTCTCGCCGCGCGCCAAAGCCGACACGAGGGCGGGAAACCCCAGAGCCGGGCGCCAGTCCGCCGGGGGCAGTCCTGATGCGACGACGAGAAGGACGGGAGGCCCGTCGCCGCGCACCCTGACGTCGGCCCGTCCCCGCAGAGTCAGCTGCCGCGTGCCCGGGCAGTCCCACCAGTCGTCACCGCTGCCGACGATGGGCGGAGGTGCGAACCGCTCCCACTCGAGCGCCGTCCACACCTGCGTGGCCCAGGTCACGGCCTCTGCCGCGACCATGGCCCGCCCCCCCGCCGGCAGGCTCCGGTACCAGGCAGCCCACCACGGCGGCCGGCCGGACGACTGATCGGCGGCGTCGGCCGCATCCTCGACTCCGACGGCCAGAACGTCGGCCACCGCCACGGCCGGCGTCGGTGCCCAACGACGGACGCACCGGGCCAGAGCGCTCAGCCCGATGGCCCGACGGCACACCACGGGGGAGGCCACGAACGGTGCGTCGGCCGCGCTACAGCGCTCGGGACGCTCCCGGGCCATGTCGAAGCGGTATCCGTCGAGCCGCAGTCGTTCCCCCACCGGTAGCTCCTCGGCCAGGGCGACCAATTCGCCCGCCAGCTCGGCCCGCAAGGCGGTGATCTCGGCGGCGCGGACGCTGTCCGCCGGCGGGGCCAGGAGGGCGTCGGTCAACGCCGCCGCCCGGGGCAGGGCCAGCGACATCCCCGTCGTCGTCGGCACCGTCATTCCTCGAGCTCCTGTTCGTCATCGCCGCCGCCGCCACCGGTGTCGGTTTCGGCCAGGAGGGAGAAGTCGTCATCGGTCGTGGCGTCGCCTACACGCCGGGGTACGTCGGTCCCCGCCCGCGCCTGACCCGGCTCGCACCCGGGGAGAGCGGCGCACCACGCGCACAGACCGTTGGGCGTCCGGGTCGGTTCGGTTCCCGCCGCCAACCGGCACAGCCGCACGGTGCCGGCCAACACGCGCTGGAGCGCCCCCACCAGGACGTCGTCGGTCACCGGCTCGACGTCGAGCTCCCCTGTCCGGGTGTAGTAGGTGGCGATCCGAAACGGGGGCGCGCCGCTACGCAGCGTCTCGAGCAGGGCGTAGAAGTGGAGATCACCCCGGTGCTCGACCCGCCGGCGGCCCGACTTGATCTCGACCACGCACACCGACGCCCGCTCGCTCGCCGGTCCGCCGAAGGCCAGGTCGACGACGCCGCTCAGCACCACCCTCCCGCCCACGAGGGGAACCACCAACCGCTCCTGTGTCCGGGGCAACCAGGTGGGGCTCGGTACCGGCCAGCGGGCCACGACGCCCGCCGCGTGCTCGGCCACCTCCCGAGCCAGCTCCCGGCTGTTCGGCGCGTCCATGGCCTCGAGGAAGTCGATGATGTCGGTATCGCCGTCGGCCCGGACGGCGCCGAGGGCGTCGGGCCAGGGGTCGTCCAACCGTCCCGTCGTCACCCACTGCCGGAAGAGGGCGTCCACCAGGCTGCCCCGGGCCAATTCCACGGTGACGGTCCGGGGCGAGGTCCGCCGGGCCATTAGGTGCGCCTCGCACATGAGGACGCCGGTCAGCGCCTCCTTCGTCACCCGTACCGGGGCGGCGTCCACGGGGAGGCCGTCGGTGACGCCGGCAAGACCGTCCTCGAGCCAGTCCCGCAGTCCCCCGGCCAGCCCCGGGTCGACGGTCGGGCGGGCCGTCGTCTGCCCCCGTAGCCGCTCCAGTAGGGCGCTGCCCTCGGGGGGGCGAATGACGTCGATGCTGGAGCCGGACCTGGACACGGGCCCCAGCTTGCCCGACGGCTGTGACGGCCAGCGCTGATGGTCGGCGGAGGGCCTCGGAGGTCCGAGGCACCCCGACGACGGCCCCCGGCATTAGCCTCGGGCAACGATGAAGACCATCCGCATCGGCACCGGGGGTCCGGGGGTCGGGCGGCCATGACCCCCGCCTTCCTCGTCGTCTTCGCCCTCTTCGTGGTGGCCCTGATGGCCCTGGTATTCATCTCCGTGCGCTGGGCCGTCCGCCGGGACCGCGCCGCCCGCCAGGCGGTGGGGCGCCCAGAGCAGGCCGGCCCAGAGCAGGCCGGCCCAGAGCAGGCCGGCCCAGAGCAGGCCGGCGGATCGGGAGCGGGTGACACCGGCTCCCGGCGCCGTGGCCCATGACCGACGCCGAGTCGACCGAGGCCCCGTCACCGGGTGGCGAACCGCGCCTGGCCCCGGCCGACCGGGCGGCGTTACCCGGTGGCGTCTTTCCCGGTCTCGGGGCACCCCGGCGCCGGTGGACCCGACCCCGCTACCTGAACCCCCGGGGCCGTCGGCCCCGGACCGCCTTCGTCTTTGCCGGCGGCGGGGCCCGGGGTGCCGCCCAGATCGGCATGCTCCAGGCCCTGCTCAACCGGGGGATCACAGCCGACGACGTCTACGGCGCCTCGGTCGGGGCCATCAACGCCGCCGGATTCGCCGGTGACCCCACCGCGGCCGGGATCGAGCGGATGGCCGACCTCTGGCGCCAGGTCACCCGGGACGACATCTTTCCGCAGGGCCGGATCCCCGGCCCCTGGCGATTCCTGCAGCAGCGCGAGGCCGTCCATGGCAACGACGGCATCCGCCGCGTCATCGAGAACGGCCTCACGTTCGGCCGGATCGAAGACGCGGCGGTCCACCTCGAGGTGGTGGCCACCTCGCTCACCGACGGCCGGACCCAGTGGTTCACCTACGGCCCGGCGGTCGAGGCGATCCTCGCCTCCGCTGCCCTTCCGTCGCTGCTGCCACCCGTCGAGATCGGCCGCGAGTCGTTCATTGACGGCGGCGTGGTCGACAACGTCCCCATCGGCCGGGCCATCCACCAGGGCGCCGAGCGCATCTTCGTCCTGCTGTGCGGTCCCCTCCGCTACACGCCCCATCGCTACCGGCGGCCGATAGAGGCCGTCCTGACCGCGTTCTTCATCGCCGTCCACGCCAAGTTCGCCCGTGAGCTCGAACATCTACCACCGGGCGTCGAGGTCATCGTGTTCTCGGTCGACTCCGATCCCGTCTCGCGCTACGACGACTTCTCCGGCACCGAAGCCCTGATCACGGCGGGCCGCACCAACGCCGAGACCATTCTCGACTTCTGGAGAGCCGGAGGTCACGGTTCGGGCACCGGTCGGCCACCGGTGTCCAGCGGCGACGAGCTCGAAGCCGCGGGCGACGAGGCGGTGTGACCGTGACGGCCCTCGGTCCCGACGACGTCGCGCTCTTCGGTCATCTGAATCTCATCGAGGTCTCGCGCGAATTCACCCGCTGGGGCGTCGGCGGCGCCCTCGAAGAGAGCGACGGCGTCGTGCTCTTCGCCACCGGGTCCTGGCTGCCGGTGATGTGCAATGGCGCCTTCCGCGCCGACGACCGCACCAGCGCCTCCGAGGTCGTCACCCGGGCCGACACCTTCTTCGGTGCCCGCCGGCGCGGCTACACGGTGATGGTGCGCGACCTCCCCGTCGACGCCGACCTCCGGGCCGGCTGCGAGGCGGCCGGCCTCGAGGCCTTCGGCGAACCGGCGCCCGAGATGGTCTGCGCTGTGCCCGTGGTCGAGAACCACCCCGACGGGATCGCCATCCGCCGGATCACCTCCGAGAGCGGCGTCGTGGACTTCGCCGCCATCTGCTCGGCCGCCTACAGCACCTACGGCATGCCGGTGGAGGCTCCGGCGCAGCTGTTCGGCATTCCCCGCCGCGTCATCGAGGCCCGGCACGTGATCGCCGTCGTCGCCTACGCCGACGACGAACCGGTAGCCGCCGCCATGACCTTTCTCAGTCACGGCATCGCCGGTCTCTACTGGGTGGGAACGGTGCCCGGAGGGCGTCGGTCGGGACTGGGCCGGGCGGTCACGGCGTCGGTCACCAATGCCTCGTTCGACCGAGGGGCGGCCGTGGTCACCCTGCAGGCGTCCACCATGGGAGAGCCCATCTACCGGTCCATGGGCTTCGAGAGCCTGTACCACTACCAGAACTGGGTCCGCTTCATGGCGCCCGGTACCTGAGGAGACGTCGATGCCGCTCGAGCCGGCCACCCAGGCGATCGTCGACCAGATGGCGGCCGCCGGCACCGTGGACTTCGCCGCGCTCGATGCCGATTCCTTCCGTCGTCTGTTCCGTGACAGCCTCGGGGCGCTCGACCACGCCGCGCCCCCCGCCGATGTGTCGAGCGTCGACAACGAGACGATCCCCGGCCCCGGGGGACCGATCCGCATCCGCGTCTACCGGCCTCGGGCGGAGGAGGCCGTTCCGGTCGTCACGTACTTCCACGGCGGCGGCTGGGTGATCGGCGACATCGACACCCACGACGGCACCTGCCGGACCCTGTGCCACCGCACCGGGGCCGTCGTGGTGAGCGTCGACTACCGGCTCGCCCCCGAACACCGCTTCCCCGCCGCCCTGGACGACTGCGAGGCGGCCACGGCCTGGGTGGCCGACCACGCCCGCCACCTGGGTGGCGACCCTGAGCGCCTCGCCGTGGCGGGCGACAGCGCCGGCGGCAACCTGGCCGCGGCGGTCACCCTGCGCGCCCGGGAGCGCGGGGGGCCCGCCCTGCGGGCCCAGGCCCTCGTGTACCCGGCTGTCGACTTCACCACCGAGCGCCCCTCGGTCCGCAGCAACGGTGAGGGCTACCTGCTCACGGCGGCCGCCATGCGCTGGTTCTGCGCCCAGTACCTCGGGGACCACGACCCCGGCGATCCGATGGCGAGTCCCCTGCTCGCCGACCTGGCCGCCGGCCCGGCCCTGCCCCCGGCCGTGGTGGCCATCGCCGAGTTCGATCCCCTGCGCGATGAAGGCCGCGCCTATGCCGAGGGCCTGGCCGGTGCCGGCGTCCCCGTGCATCTGCTCGAGTTCCCCGGCCTCGTCCACGGCTTCATGGGCCTCGGTGCTCTCTCCCCCGCCTCGGCCCGCGCCACCGACGAGGTGTGGGCCGCTTTCGCCGGACTGCTCACCGGCTGATCGCCCACCGGCGGCTCCTGGGCGGCTCTCGTCGAATCGCTCAGCGCCGGGCGTCGTCGCCGGCGCCGGTGTCGATGGCATAGAGCGTCACGGCCGCGTCGATCCCCCGCAACGTGTGCGATCCCGTGTCCACCAGAGGCCACGGCGGATGCGGGCCGAGTTGACGACGGACGTCCCCCGTCACCACCACCGATCCCTCGGTGGCCTCCTTCACCGAACGGGCCACCAGATTGACCAGAGGGCCCACGAAGTCCCCGCTGCGCGACGTGACGTCACCGAAGCCGACGCAGGCCCGCGCCCCGGGAAGACCGGGGTCGGACGCCACCGCGGCACACAGGGCCACGGCGATCCGGCACACGGTCTCGGCCGACGCGGAGACGATCATCGCCTCATCGCCGATCAGCTTGACCACCCGTCCGTGGTGCTCGGTGGCGATGTCCCAGGCGGCCGACTCGAACCGCGCCAGGGCCAGGGCGTGATCGGTGAGACTCAGGTGCGCGGCCCACTCGGTGGAACCCACCAGGTCGACGAAGCCGATGCCCACGGTGGCCGTCTGCCCCACGGCGTCACGTGTCGACGCGGCCAGGACGCTCTCCGAGCGGAACCGCTGTTCGAGGAGATGGGTGATGACCGAGGGCAACAGGGCGAACACGGCCCCGGCTTCGGCGTTTATCCGCGCCCACTCGAGCTCGGTGGTGTCGGCCGGCATGGTGGCGCTGACCTCGCCGTAGAAGAGACCGATGGCGGCGTCCACGATCGCGCTCACCGACGCGCCCATGACGCGGGTGAAGGCCAGCGTCGCCTCCTCGCCGAACAGCGACGCTCCCAATTCGAAGGTCGCGGCGTCGTCGGCGACGAATGCCGGTAGAACGCTGGTGTCGTCGACCGTGATGCCCTGGGCCAGCAACATCCGACGGATCCTGTCCTCGCTCGTCGTCGACCGGCGGCACAACTCCGCCAGCGGCAGCCGTTCCACGGGAACGAACGCGGTGAGGTAGGCGGTCATGCGAGCGAGCACACCGTCGGCATCGGCCTCCACCATCTCCGGCACCGTGGCACCGAGCCCGTCCAGATACTCGAGCAGCGCCAACCGGTCGGATGCGGCGGGTGCCTCAGGGTCGTACAGACCGGCGGCCTCGAACGTGGCGACATCCATACGCGGATGCTCTCACGACGGGCTGCCGCCTGTCCCCGTCAGCGGCGCGGTGGTTCGTCCGGGGGCGGTGGGGCCACGTGCCAGCCCGCCGACGACACCTTGCGGGGCTCGTAGAAGACGCAGCCGTCGGGACAGGCGAAGGGCAGGTTCTCGTTGGCCTCGACCCGGCAACGTTCGATCTTGTCACCGCGTGCCGTCGTCTGCATGATGTAGTGCCTGCAGTCGGCGTTCACGGTCATGATCCATTGTGGCCCACCCACCACCGGGTGGGGGTGCACGGCCCACCGGGTGGGGTGCACGGCCGTCGGCGAGGCTGGGGTAGCGTCGTTTTCGTGGATCGCCCTGTCTCCCCGCGGCAGCTGCTCCGGTGGAGCGAGAGCCTGGCGGCCATCGCCCGGACGGGCCTCGGCTTCACCGAGAGCCTGTACGAGAAGGAGCGCTTCCAGGAGGTCCTGCACGTGGCGGCCGACATCGCCGTGGCCGCCGTCTCGGGGGCCGACGGGGTCGAGGATGCCGATCACCTGGTCGAGGAATGGATGCGCGCCGTCGGTCAGGGCGTGCCCGGCTACGTCACGCCCAAGGTGGCCGTGGGAGCCGCCGTCGGCAACGACAAGGGCGAGCTGCTCCTGGTGAAGCGGGCCGACTCGGGCGTCTGGCTCTACCCGACGGGATGGGCCGACGTCGGTTACTCGGCCGCCGAGGTCGTGGTGAAGGAAGTGCTCGAGGAGACCGGCATCGAAGCCGAGGTGGTCCGGCTCATCGCCGTCCTCGACGGCCTGCGACTCGGCTTCACCCGGGTGCCGCTCTACTCACTCGTCTTTCACTGCCGGGCCGTGGGCGGCGAACTGCACGCCCATCCGCTCGAATGCTCCGACGTGGGTTGGTTCGCGCCGGACAAGCTTCCGCAGCCTCTGGTCGGCGCCGAACGGTGGGGACCGCACGTGTTCGCGGCGCTGCGGGGCGAACATCTCGACGTCCTCTTCGACCGGCCCCGCCAACCCATGTGGCGCGGCGAAGCGGCGCACGACGCCTGACGGATCAGTCCTCGTCGCGGTCGGGCCGGCCGCGGCCGTCGGCGTCGAAGCGGAAGCCCACCCCGCGGACGGTCACCAGAAATTGCGGATCGGCCGGATCGCGTTCGAGCTTCACCCGCAAACGCCGAATGTGCGTGTCGAGCGTGCGCGTGTCGGCCAGATCGCGGCCCGACCAGAGACGGTCGATCAGCTCGTCGCGGGTCCTCACCTGGCCCGGGGGGGACAGCAACAAGGACAAGAGGTCGAATTCACGACGCGACAGATGGACGGTGCGCGCTCCGGTCCGCACCTCACGACGAGCGAAGTCGACGCGCACAGGACCGGCCACCACGATTTCGGCGGTGGGCAGCGATCCCACCGGCGGATGCCGGGGCGGCGGGAGCGCCGGGGGCTGGACCCGGCGCAATACCGCCTGGATGCGGGCCACCAGTTCGCGCAGCCGGTACGGCTTCGTCACGTAGTCGGCGGCGCCGAGCTCCAGTCCGAGGACGATATCCACCTCGGCGTCGAGGGCGGAGACCATGATCACGGGGACGGGCGCCAGCGCCTTCATGCGCCGGCATACCTCCGTCCCCGACAAACCGGGCAGAAGGACATCGAGAAGCACCAGATCGGGAGGATGAGCGGCGAACTGCCGCAGTCCGTCGAGGCCGTCCTCGGCCAGCTCGACCTGAAAGCCCTCCTTGCCCAGCCCGGCCTGGAGTGCTTCGCGGTAAGACTGCTCGTCCTCGACCACGAGGATCCGCATTCTCCCGTCCGCACTCCCCACGACCGCCATGGCCTGGTCGATCACGTCGTCACGGTGGCCACGTGGTCAGCCGTGGGCCAGGGGACGTCGAGGGAGAGCGCCCCGTCGAACTCCGCGTTCCGCCAGCCACGCGCGCAACGTAACGAGGGAAGGTGAACGATCCGCGAACGACAGGCATCCTATCGGTGATCGTTTGGTGAACTTCCGTCCCCCGGCGTGCGGAAACTCCCCGATCCTGTGCCCCACGACGCCTGCGACCGACCGGCAACCCGTCGCCGGCGGGAGTCGAACGCGGCATCATCGTCCCCTCGTACCTCGCTCAGGACGTCCGCGGCAGGCCGCTGCCCATCAGCCAAACCGACCATTGACGTAGTCATCCGTACGGGGGTCGGAGGGCGCACTGAACAGCTTCGTGGTCGGTGCCGCCTCGACTAATTCACCGGCTCGGTCTTCGCCCATCAAGAGAAACACGCAGGTATCGGACACTCGAGAGGCCTGTTGCATGTTGTGGGTGACGATGACAATCGACACCCGGTCCTTGAGCTCACCGATGAGCTCCTCGATGCGCTTGGTGGCGCTGGGGTCGAGCGACGATGTCGGTTCATCCATGAGCAGAACTTCCGGCTCAACCGCCAGGGCCCGGGCGATGCACAGGCGCTGCTGTTCACCGCCAGACAGTGTGCTGGCGTGGGCCCGGAGCCGTCCCCGCACGCTGTCCCACAAGGCAGCGGCGATGAGGGCGGACTCGGCCGCCTCGTCGAGGAGGGCCTTGTTGCGTACTCCGTTGAATCGCAGGCCGGACACTGCATTGTCGTAGATACTCATCGTGGGGAACGGATTCGGTCGTTGGAAGACCATCCCCACCCGCGACCGGAGCAACGTCGGCGCCATGGCGGGCCCGTAGACGTCGAGAGTCCCGAGCTTGATGGAACCCGAGACGACGGCACCCCGTGTCATGTCGTGCATCCGGTTGAGCGAGCGCAGCAAAGTTGTCTTACCGGATCCCGATGGCCCGATGAGAGCAGTGACCTGGTTGATGGCCACGTCGAACGACACATCGCGCACCGCCACCTTGCCCGAGAACGCCACTGAGACATCGCGCAGCGTCATCACAGCGCCAGGAGAGGCGAGCGGCACGGCGTCCGGGGCGGGCGGCGCCGCGGCCGGCACCGTGGTCGGATCACTCATAACGCACTCTCCTCAGTCGAGCGGCGACGAGCCTGCTGCCCACACTCAGCACAAGGACCATCACTATCAGGAAGAGGGCACTTCCCCAGGCGATCTTCACCAGGTCGGGGTACGCCTGTATGCCGTTCTCGTAAATCACCAGAGGGACCGCCGCCAGCGGCTTGGTGGGCGAGGCGGAGAAGAACTGGCTGTTGATCGTGGTGAGGAGCAAAGGGGCCGTCTCTCCTGCTCCGCGCGCCACCGCCAACAGCACTCCGGTCAACAGACCCGGCAATGCCGCCGGCAGGACGACTCTGCGGGCGATCGTCGCCCGGCGGGCGCCGAGGGCGAGACCGGCCTCCGACAGCACGGTGGGCACTCCCCTGATGGCGGTCTCGCTCGCCCTCATGATCACCGGCAGCATCAGGATGCCGATGGCAAAACTTGCGGCCACGGCCGAGAAGTGACCGATCCCGTGGGCCACGAGCACGGCGTAGGCGAAGATCGCCACCACGATCGAGGGCACCCCCGACAGCACGTCGGCGGCGAGACGCACCGTCCCGGCTATGCGTCCGTCCGAATCGGCCAGGAAAAGCCCCGCGGCGATCCCGAAAGGAATCGCGCCGGCCGCGGCTATGGCGTCGATGATGATCGATCCCACGATGGCATTCCAGATGCCGCCACCGGGGATCCCCGCCGGGGTCGGAAGGTGGGAGAAGAACGCCCAACTCCATGCCGAGGCCCCCCGGATCACGACGTAGACGAGAAGGGCCACCAGCGGGATCAGGGTGATGACCAGGCACGCCCGGCAGGCCAGCAGTGCCAGCCGCGACAGCAGTTGGCGCCTGTGGTCGGTCGCCTCGGCGATCCGCTGGATCTCGGCTCGGCGAGCGAGCACGGGGTCGGCGGCCATGATCGTCATAGCACCCCGATCCCGATGGCCCTCTGACGATCGACCGAACGAACGAGCAAGCGAGCAGCGACGTTGACGACGACGGCGACCACGAGCAGTACCACGCCCACCGCGATCAGAGCCGACAGGTGAAAGGGCTCGGTCGCTTCGCTGAACTCGTTGGCTATGAGCGATGCCATGGTCTGGGTCGTGCCGAAGAGGGAGTGGGAGAAATGATCGGTGTTCCCGATGACCATCGTCACCGCGATCGTCTCGCCCATCGCCCTGCCGATGGCGAGCGTCGTGGCCCCCAGGATCCCGCCGCGAGCGCTCGGTATGATCACGCGTCGCATCACCTGCCAACGCGTGGCGCCAAGGGCAAATGCGCCCTCGATCTCGACGTGCGGAACGGCCAACAAGACGTCGCGGGAGATGGCCACCATGGTGGGGAGGACCATGATGGACAGGATCACTCCGGCCAGCAGCAGGCCGACGCCGAGCTGCGAGCCGCTGAAGGGTCCGTGGCCACCGGTGATATGGGCCAAGGCCGGCTCGATGATGGTCCGCATCCACGGAGCCACGACCAAGAGGCCCCAAAGCCCGTACACGACGCTCGGCACGGCGGCGAGCATCTCGACCGCTGGTCCGAGGACCACCCGGAGTCGCTCGGGAATGCCGAAGGCGAGCGCCAGGGCGCAGCCGAGTCCGATGGGAAAGGCGATCACCAGGGCGATGAGGGTCGTCTCGAGCGTGCCCACCAGGAAGACGAGGACGCCGTAGTGGACGTGGACGGGATCCCATTTCGTGCTCGTCAGGAACGACAGTCCGAAGTGGGCAAAGGCGGGCCGCGCCTGGATGACCAGTGATGTGACGAAGGCCACCAACAGGACGGCGAACACCGCCGCCACGACGCCGAGTGCGCCCCGGTAGGCGCCGTCGGGCACGGCGAGGAGGCGCCGAAACCGTCCTCCCCCGTTCTGGCGAGGCGGCAGCGTGGCCAGGCTGGTCACATCTACGACGTCGTGAGGAGCTTCGTGGTCCCGTCAGGGCCTGTCACCTGCAGCAGGGTTGTGCGGGCCAGCTGCTGGATGTTGGCCGGGAGCGGGACGTAGTCGAGCGACGCGGCCTGTGACTGCCCGGCGTGGGTGAGCCAGTCGAGCACGTCCACCAAGGTTTTCCCCGTCGTCGAGCTCTTCTGAAGCTGGTAGATGAGGGCCCAGCTGTAACCCGATATCGGATAGCTGGTGGCTCCGGGCTCGTTCACGATCGAGAAGTCCACAGAGGTGATACTCGGCTTCTGGGCGGCGTCGGCGGCCACCGAGGATAACGACGGGGAGACATACTGTCCGGCTGCGTTCAGGATCTTGGCGTAGGTGAAGCTGTTCTGTATGGCGTAGGCGAGCTCGACGTAGCCGATTGTGTACGGCGTCGACTTGATGAAGCCAGCCACGCCCTCGTTGCCCTTCTGCCCCACACCGACGGGCCAGCTGACCGACTTGCCCGTCCCTGGACCCGACGACCACGCCGGCGACACCGTGCTCAGGTAGTTCGTGAAGATGTAGGTCGTTCCGCTTCCATCAGATCGGTACACGGTTTGGATCGGGTTGGAGGGCAGTTTGACGCCGGGGTTCAGACTCTTGATCTCGGCGTTGTTCCAATTCTTGATCGTACCCAGGAAGATGTCACTCAGCACCTTCGGCGTGAGCTTGAGTCCCGTTGCCACACCGGGCAGGTTGTAGGAGATCGCCTCGCCTCCGAGTGCCACCGGCACCTGGAGGACCTGGCCCCCCTTGGCGGCGGAGATGTCGAGGGGGGACATGGGCACATCGGATGCGCCGAAGTTGACCGTGGTGGACTGGAACTGCTGGATCCCCCCACCACTGCCGATCGAGGCGTAGTTGACCATCACCCCGGAGTTCTGTTGGTTATAGACGAAGAACGCCTTCGTGAAGAACGGTTGGTCAAAGGTGGATCCGGCGCCGGTGAGCGACCCGGCCGGCGCATGCAGGTCCGCCTGGGCATAGGGATCGGACGAGGTTTTGGCCGTCGCCGTCGTCGTCGTCGTGGGGGCCGAACTGGGCGACGAGCTGCATGCCGATAATCCGATGGCGCACACCACCGCCGCTACGGGGAGAACCCGACTCGGCCCCCCGAGGGGCCGCCGACCTGACAAGACGTCACGAACTCCGCTCATAGAAGATCGACCTCCCTCCCGAGGAATCCCTCGTCGCGCGGGACGCTAGAAGACCCCGGTGAACGCAAGCCAACAAGACGGTTGTCGGAGGGTGAACTTTTGATGAACGTATGGGGGTCGGTGACCCTCAGGCCCGTGGGACCCCATGACGCGCCTTGTGGGCCATCGCCTTGGCCGCCCCCCAGGCCCGGGCCGGATCCGTCAAAGACGCATCGACCGCTCCCAGCGAGGCGGGCGTGAGCCCATAGATGTCGTCGGGGAAGCGGGCCTCGGCGAAGGAGTCCCGGACCACTCCGGGCACGCCGGCGCTCAGCAGCACGCTGGTCGGGTAGGCCACGACGCCTCGGATGACCTCGAGGGGGGTGGTCGCCTGCTCATCGACGCCGGCCGACAGGACGCCCCGGAGACGGACTCCGACCTCTTCGGCGGCGCGACGGCCGGCCTCTCTTGCCTCCGTCAGCACTGCGGCCCGGTCGGCGCCGCCGCCGACGGCCGGTCTGCCATCACCGCCTTCTTCCGAGGAGGGCGGCCCAGACGAGTCCCAGGCCTCAACGATCCGTTGGACCTCACGTTCAACCCAGCCCGGCACGGCCGCCACCAGCTGGGTGCGCAACGACTCGCCCAACTCGGCCAGCAGCCGCTCGGGGTCGGCGGTCCCGGGACGGTCACCGGCCACCGCGGTCAACTCTCGACGACGTCACCGAGGAGGTCGACCCGGACACCGGTGTCACGCAGGAAGGCCAAAGCGTCGTCGACCTTGGCCGGCTCACCCGAGATCTCGCACACGATCCACCCTTCGTGGTCGTCGACATTGGCGCGCCGAATGTTGGGCTCGACGTCGTGCTCGCGGACCAGCCGGGCGATGAGCGGCTCGCGCACGAGCGCCTCGGGAAACGTGAGCTTCACCCGGACCTCGATCATGACCGGCCTTTCGTCGGTGTCGCCGGCCGTGGCTGTCCGACGTCGGAATCGGGCGCCGGGGCCAACGCGTCGTTCAGATTGCCAGATCGAAATCCCTCGAGGTCGAGGGTGACGTAGGTGTAGCCGGCCCGTCGCACGGCCGCCACCACCTGCTTCCGCAACGCCACGGCCCGCCCCAGCTCGTCGGCGTCGAACTCCAGCCGGGCCAGGTCGCCGTAGTGGCGGACGCGCAGTTGTCGGAAGCCGAGGGTGCGAAGTCCGGTTTCCGCGGCGGCGACGGACGTCAGGGTGCCGAGGGTGACGGGCGTGCCGTAGGGGACGCGCGAGGCCAGGCAGGCGGCGGCGGGCTTGTCCCAGGTGCGCAGACCGAGTCGGCGTGAGGATTGACGGACGTCCAGCTTCGAGAAGCCCGACTCGACGAGCGGGAAGAGCGCGCCGCGTTCGGATGCGGCCCGCTGGCCTGGCCGGTGGTCGCCGAGATCGTCGACGTTCACGCCGAGGACGACGGTGGACGCCTCGGCCGCGGCCAACGGGGCGAGGACGTCGAGAAGGCTCGCTTTGCAGTGGTAACAGCGGTCGCCGTCGTTGGCACGATAGGCGGGGTCGGCCATCTCGTCGGTGGCGACCTCCCGCCAGCGGAGCCCCCATTCCACGGCCAGGCGCCGGCAATCGTCGAGCTCCTCGGGGGCGAGCGACGGGGAGACGGCGGTGGCGCACAAGACGCGCGTCGCACCGAGGACATCGGTGGCGACGTGGGCCAGAAAGGCCGAATCGGCACCGCCGGAAAAGGCGACCACCACGCGGCCGAGTCGGGCGAGGCCGGCCCTCAGATCGTCGAGCTTGTCCCGCGGCGCCGTCGACGGCATGGTCGCCTAGCGGGGGGTGACGCTGTCGAGGACGGCCTCGACCTCGCCCACCATGCCGGCGTAGAAGGGGCCGAACTCGGCGTATCGGGCCGATGCCTCGTCGAAACGCATCTCGTAGACGCACGCCTTCAGATCATCGGGGTGGACCCCGAACAAGGTAACGCCCCACTCCCAGTCGTCGAGTCCGGTGGATCCCGTGATCAGTTGCAGGATCCGTCCTTTGAAGAGGCGACCGACGGAGCCGTGGGCCCGCATGAGCTCGGTGCGTTCCTCGTAGGACAGGGCGTACCAATTGAACGTCTCGGTGCGGCGCTTGGACATCGGGTAGAAGCAGAACGCCGCCTTGTCCTCGGGGGGGAGGCTCGGATACAGCCGAGCCTGCTTCATCTCTTCGGGAAGACCGGGCGCGTATTCCGACAGCTCGGTGAGCGATACGTAGGAACCTCCCACCTCGAGACCGGCCGCACTGACCGCGGTCTGGACAGCGCGCAGATGCCAGAGGTCGTCGGCGATCACCATGAAGCCGATGTCCGCCTTGTGGCCGAGAAGGGCCACACTCACGACCTGATCCCCCCCGGTCCGGGCGTCTTTCACCGCTCTGATCACAGCCTCGCGATCGAGAGCCGGCCCCACCCGGCAGAAGAGGTGAAGCACGCAGCGACCGGTGGACGGGGACAGCGGGCCCGGTCGCCCGTCGGGGCCCTCCGGTGGCCCGGTCGGTGTCCCAGTCGGTGTCCCGGTCGGTGTCATGTCCTCAGTGTGCTCGGCATTTGACCCCAGTGTAGGAAACGACCGAGGGGCGCCCCGCTGGGCGCCCCTCGGTCACGATCGCTGGGCGGCGGCCGCCCCGCCGATCCGGCTCTTAGAAGTCGTCCATTCCGCCGCCGGGCATGGCCGGGGCGCCATCCTTCTCCGGCTTGTCGACGATGACCGCCTCGGTGGTGAGGAAGAGAGCGGCAATCGACGCGGCGTTCTGAAGGGCCGAGCGGGTCACCTTGGCGGCGTCGATGACGCCCGAGGCGAACAGGTCCTCGTAGACGCCGGTGGCGGCGTTCAGACCTTCGGCCGGCTTCTTCAGATTGCGGACCTTCTCGACCACGACCCCGCCCTCGAGACCGGCGTTCACGGCGATCTGCTTCAGAGGTGCCTCGACGGCCGTGGCCACCAGACGGCACCCTGTGGCCTCATCGCCCTCGAGCTTCTCGGCCCGGTCGAGAATGAGCGCCTGGGCCCGCAGGAGAGCCACGCCACCGCCGGGGACGACGCCCTCTTCGATGGCCGCCTTGGTGGTGGAGACGGCATCCTCGATGCGGTGCTTCTTCTCCTTGAGCTCGACCTCGGTGGCGGCTCCCACCTTGATCACGGCGACACCGCCCGACAACTTGGCCAGGCGCTCCTGGAGCTTCTCCCGGTCGTAGTCGGAGTCGGTGTTCTCGATCTCGGCCTTGATCTGGTTGATCCGGCCCTT
>Ga0209415_10002062_pt1 | contig 38097 bp, 35 predicted proteins | sample PeaSoiSIISIP2007_FD_187696 | JGI IMG/M metagenome (GOLD analysis project Ga0209415, IMG submission 187696) | Peat soil microbial communities from Weissenstadt, Germany - SII-SIP-2007 (SPAdes) (version 2) | ecosystem: Environmental > Terrestrial > Soil > Wetlands > Peat | place: Germany...
CCGCGCCCAGCCCCGTCACGACCCTCCTGAAGCGCCCCATCGCTCTCTCCCCCGCTCGAATGGTGCCGTCATACTAGGAACCGGCGGCGGAACTCGCCGGGACACGTCCGAACGGAAGCGGGCAGGGGCCCCCGCCCGCCGCTACCTCGTGATCAGGAGTGCGAGTGGGAGACGGCGGCGGGGGTGGTATCGAGGCCGGCCCCGCACTCGGCCTCCCAGACGACGAGCCGGTCCCGCCCGGCGTGTTTCGCCGAGTAAAGGGCCTGGTCAGCGTGACGGACGACCTCGGCGGGGCTGTCGAACTGGTCGGACCACGTCGCCGCGCCGAAGCTCACGGTCACGTCCACCGGCGTCTGCGCCGAGCGGGCGTGCGCCCGGAACCGCTCCGCCACCAGCGGCGCCTGGGTGACGTCGGTCTCCGGCAGCAGCACGGCCAACTCGTCCCCGCCGATCCGGCCCACCACGTCGGTCGTCCGGGCGGCGGCCATGAGCGCCTGGACGACGCCGCGGAGCGTGGCGTCGCCCACGTCGTGCCCATGGGCATCGTTGATGTGCTTGAACGAGTCGAGATCCACCATGACGACGCTGAAGGGACGGCCGTGTCGGCGGGTGCGGGCCGCCTCGAGCTCCAGGGCGTCCTGGAACGCCTGATAGGTGAGACAACCGGTGAGACCGTCGCGGGTGGCCAGTCTGTGCAGACGAGCGGTCAGGCGCTGTCTGTCGCGGTCCTGGGCGTTGCGGTTGATGGCGGCCATGACGGCGATTCCCCCGGCCAGACCCAGTGCCACCCCGCTCATCGTCCCCCGTGACGGGCTGACGAACCCGCCCATCGTCGCCACGATGGCGTAGAACAGCTCGGCCAGGACGGCGAGGGCGATGACGGTCGACAACGGGTAGACGAGGGCGGCGAAGAGGACGGGCAGGACGAGCATGCTCGTCACCGGACTCTCCACCCCGCCGTCGAGACCGGCCGCCGCCGCGATCAGGGCCAGCGTGGTGACCGACCAGACGAAGAAGAAGGGAACGCGCCATTTCGTCTGGATGATCCGGGTCCCGACGGGGGCGAACACCCCGAGCCAGCACGCCACCGCACTGGCGTCGATGACGATCAGCACACCCCGATGGGGGCCGTGCGGCGTGAGGAGGAGGTATCCGAGGAGGAGGACCGCACCGAGGGCAAAGGACCCGAGGCCCATGAAGAGGTGCCGACGCCAGAGGGCGTCTTCCCAGCCGTCGTCGTCCGCTCCACCGCCATGACCACCCACCCTCTGGTCGTCGACATCCGGAGATCGCGGTACGAACAACGGCGTCACAACGGTCGGGCGCGACGGCGGGTTGCGGACCGGCGGACGCACCCGTGCTCCGCGGCAACGCCTGCAGTAGGGTCAGGGCGGATAGGGGGTCGGGCCTGCGGAATCGGGCCTGTGCGGACAGGGAGGGCACCGTGCGAATTTCCGCTGTCGTACGTCGTGGGAGCGTCGTCACCGTGGCGGTCGTTACCAGTGTGACTTTCGTGGCTCTGGCGACCGCCGCACCGGGAGCGGCGGCGTCGGCCTCACCGGTCGACGTCACCACCTTCACCCCGAACATCACCCTGGTGGGCACGGTCGATCTCTCCACCCTCCATGTGCCGGCCACGAGCGTGGCCACGGCGGCCCAGGGCACGACGCCGTCGGTCAAGACGACGGGCCCCCACGTCGTGGACCCGCAGGCCGCCGCCCACCGGCCGGCGGGGAGCGCCACCAAGACGCCCACCGCCACCAGCGACCCTGTCACCTCCCAGAACGTGGGCGGGGAGAGCGGGTTCGTCGGGTTGACGGGCCCCGCTCAGGCCGCCGCCAACGGAGGGCTCGACCTCGAGCCACCGGACCAGGGCCTGTGTGCCGGAGGCGGCTACGTCACGGAGTTCATCAACAACGCCCTCACGATCTACCAGCCCGACGGCGTCCAGCTCCTCCCCGTCATCCCGTCGTACGCCCTGTTCAAGCAGTCGTCCACGGCGTTCTTCTCCGATCCCCGCTGCTACTACGACGCGCCAACACAGCGTTGGTTCCTCCAGGAGTTCATCGTGGGGACGGTGGGCAAGAACGGACAGGCCACCTCTCCCAGCCTGCAATTCCTGGCCGTCAGCGACACATCCGATCCGACGGGGTCGTACTCCGTCTGGTCCATCGACACCACGGACTCCTCCACGGCCAACTGTCCGTGCTTCGGCGACTACGACCAGATCGGAGCCGATGACAACGGGATCTACATCGCCACCGATCAATTCCCGATCGCCGGAAATGCGTACAACGGGGTCGTTCTCTACGCACTGTCCAAGGAGCTGCTCGAGACCTTCTCCTCGACGGGGATTCCACCCGTGGTGTTCGGCTACCGGATCACGCAGGACTATTTCGGGCAGCCGTACATCCTCTCCCCGACCGAGACCCCGCAGGGGGCCCGTTTCGCACCGGGAACTGAGTACTTCGTCGAGTCCAACGGCAACGAGCTCTCCGATAACCACCTGGCGGTGTACGCGCTCAAGGACACCTCGCTGCTGGCCGCCCCCGCCGCTCCGACCCTCGTCAGCACCGAGGTGACCAGCGAGGCGTACGCGCAGCCCTCCGACGCCAAGCAGGCACCGGGCCCTCGACCACTGGGTGCCTCCGTGCAGGATCCCGAAGGGCAGCTGCAGGCCGACTTCGACGCCGTCATGCAGACCACCTTCCTGAAGGGCCACATCTACGGTGAGCTCAACACGGCCGTGACCGGCGGCAAGGATGCGGCCGCGTGGTTCATCCTGAAGCCCCGCTCGGCAGGGTCGGGCCTCGCCGCCACCGTCGATCACGAGGGCTACGTGGCGCCTCAGGGACAGAGTGTCCTCTACCCGATCACGGCGATCAGCGCCCACGGGACCGGTTACATGGCCTTTGCCGTCTCCGGGACGACGAGCTATCCGAGCGCCGCCTACGTGTCCTACGGCTCCGGCGGGCCGACCGGTCCTGTTCGGATCGCCTCCGCCGGGGTGGCCCCCGAGGACAGCTTCACCTGCTACTCCGCCTTTGTCGGCCCCACCTACGGCGGCTGCCGATGGGGGGACTACTCGATGGGGGTGGCCAGCGGCGGCCGTGTCTACCTGGCCACCGAGATGGTTCCCCCGAGCAGTCGGGACTACCTGACGAACTGGGGTACCTACGTCTGGAGTGCGCCCGCCCCGCCGGCCGGTTAGCCAGGGGGTACGCGCACCTCGAAGACGGGCACGGGCTCGGCGAAGCCTTTGGAGGTCGACGGGTCCTCGGGAATCGAATTCGAGACGCTTCCCGATACAGAGATCTCGAACGGCGCTCGAGACGGCGATGCCGCCGGGGGGCGCCGCTCCGCAGAGCCGGGCCGAGAGTTGGACGGCGGCCCCGAACAGGTCGTCGCGTTCGGTGACCGGCTCCCCGACACTGATCCCGACGCGGAGATGGATGGGCCGCTCAGCCTCTGCGTTCCGGCGACGCAACGAACGCTGGATGTCGATGCCGGACTCGACCGCCGCCACCGTGGAGGTGAAGGAGGCCATGATCCCGTCGCCGGTGTGTTTCACCTCGCGACCACCCTGCTTGTGGAGCGCGTCCCGCACAATCTGGTCGTGGTCATGGAGGAGCAGCATGAACTCTTCATCGCCCAGTTCTTGCGTCTGCTCCGTGGAGCCGCAGAGATCCGTGAAGAGGATCGCCCGGAAGGCCGATGCGACATAGGCGTCTCCCGGCTTGTGCCGTGGAGGATCCCCCAGAAAGGCATTGATGGGACCGCGACCGACCTCGATGACGTTGTCGGCCAGCAAGCCGTGAGCCTCCCGATGGACAGCCTCCAGGGACTCACGGTCGGGCCCTTCGGCGAGGCAGAACACCCTTCCGTCGTCGTCGTCGAACCAGTAGGTGACGTAGCGGACCCCGTACTTCTCCTGAACGGCCAGATCGAGCTCGTGCGCGGCGGCGATCGCCTCAGCCGTGGCGTTGGGCGCATCGTGGCGATCGAGGAACAGGGGCACGCCGGTCACGCTAGTGACTCAGGGGTCGACGTGCCCCGGGACTCCGACGACGTCACCTCACCGGGCCAGTCGCCAGCGCTCGCGCTGGTGGCGCAACCAACCGCTCTCCCAGAAGCTGACGTCGCCGCCGGCGTCGAGGAGGGCGTCGTGGGCGTCGACCATGACGTCGAGGGCGCCGCCATGGTCCGGATGGTGGCGGAGGACGGCTTCGGCGAGGTGGATGGCGACGACGGGTTCACCGGCGGCCAGCTTGGCCCCGGCCCGCGCCACCACGGCGTCGGGCCCGGCCAGGTCGGCGACCTCGGCCCACGCCGCTGACGCCTCCACGGAGTACAGCTCGGTGGTCGAGCGCAGCGTGAACCATCCCATGTAGCTCTCCCAGATGGTGCGGACGCCCCACGGCACCGTGCCGTAGCCCTGCCCCACACGGAGCTCGGCGGGCAGGCGGACCTCGCGCATCAAGGTGAAGACGTCCTTGCCCTCGTTCATGCCGGCCAGGGTCTGGCGGTGGACAGAGTCGACGGCGTCGTGGAGACGGGTGAGGGCCCGGTCGATGAGGCGGCTTCCGACGATGGGTTCGTGTCGTCCGGTGACGAGCATGGAGGGCCCCAGATCCCGCAGGGTGCGGAGCGCGGCGAGGTAGGGATCGACGAATCGGTAACGGTCGCCGCGCAGGGTGTTGAGGTTCGGGAAGTGCGGGAACAGCGGGCCCACCAGGTTGCTGATCAGGCAGATGCCGTGCTCGGGAAGCCAGACGATGCAGCTGTCGATGGTCTCGCCCCCGGGGGTGGCGAGAAGTTCGAGATCGAGATCGCCCACCGACAGTGCCAGCCGGTCATCGAAGGTGACGTCGGGGACCGGCGTGTCCTGGCGCATGGGGACGCCCGGGTTCTCGGCGGCGATCTCCCGGGCCCGGTTCCCGGAGACGTCGAACCAGATGGCCGCCGTCCGCCGCCGGAGGGCGGCGATGCGTTCGTCGTCGTGCTGGCAGGCGCGGTTGGCGGCCTGGGCCACGTACCGGGTGTCGGGCTCCCGGAACAACGCCACACCGCCGACGTGGTCGACATGGGCCTGGGTGGTGACGATGTAGGGGGTCGGGCCCGGGCAGATGGCGTCGAAGACGCGCTTGTGGTGGGGGGCCTCGTAGCCCATCCCGGTGTTGACGATCACCCGACCGGCACCGGTGACGAGCATGTAGGCGGCCGTCGTCCCGCCCGAGCGGTAGAGGAAGTCGGTGATGCGGTGGGCCGGGTCGTCGTAGACCGGTGTGAGCAGCTCCTTGCCGGGCCGCTCGTCGATGAGCCAGTCCACATCGTCGGTGGTCATGCCGCCTCCGTCTGTCATCGCACTGCCTGTCACGTCACTTCGATCGGGACACCGACGGCGTCGTGATAGAAGCCGAAATGGTCCCGGACCTCGTCGGGGGTCACGCCGAAGTCGCCCCGGAGGTCGTAGAAGACCTGGCCCTCCTTGTCACGGGGATGGTCCGTGAGGTACGTCCCCATCTTCGCCCGAGCCTCGTCGGTCAGGGCCAGACCGGCGGTGGCGTAGATGCGGGCCACGGTGGCCATCTCGTCGGCCATGAAGTCGTGGAAGAGCACGTCCTGGCGGGCGCCCGGCGGGACGACGTGGCGGTGCCGGAGCGACGTGTCGAGAAGGCGGCGGATCCTGTCGGTCCAGTAGGAGAGGTAGAAGTCCGGTTCCGGTGTCCGGTAGGACATGCGGGCGGCATAGGTCATCATGGTGGCCGCCGACTGCACCACCGCGACCGGATCGCGGTGGGTGACCACCACGGTGGCGTCGGGGAAGGTGGCGAGCAGAGGGCCCAGCTGCTCGAGGTGCTGCGGCGACTTGAGAACCCAGCGTTCCCCGGGGCTCTCCTGTCTCCCCGGGCCCTCATTGCCTGGACTCGGTTGGCCGGCGCTCTGCCACTGGAGGATCTGGAGAACGGTCTTCAGGTAGGCGTAGTGGGGCGTCTGGTCGTGGTCGAGGTAGTAGTCGCGCCACTGCGGGACGCGCGCCACCCACTCGAGCTGGTAGCTCGAGAAGTCCGGCAGCTGGAGCTCGAGCTCCTCGTGGATGTGGTCGGGACGCATGGGGTGCATGGCGGCCAGGAACGGCAACATGGCGTCCATTCCCCGCCAGTCCGCCTCCGCCCGTCGGTGGCGGGGATCGACGCCGTCCGGTCCCGGGACCTCGCCGGGATCGGGGACTGGCTCGTAGCTCCGCCACAGCGGGAGGGAGCGCAGGCGGGTGTCGGAGGCGATGAGGTTGACCAGGTGGGTGGTACCCGACCGGGGCAGCCCGACGACGACGATCGGCGCCACGATGGCGACGTCACCGATCTCGGGATGGCGGGTGAGCAGGTCGTGGATCCGCAGGCGGTTGACGGCGTAGCGGACGCAGTCCCGGAACAGCGTCATCCGTCCGAGGGCGGTGCGCTCACCGTCGCCGTCCACCTCCTCGAGCCAGAGCCGGAGACGGACGCGGAAGTCGTCGGCCCCGAAGTCGTCGAGCGCGGTGCGTTCGACGGCCTGAGCGAGCACCGCCTCCACGGTCAGCTCCACGGGATGGCGTTCGCCGTGGTCGAGGGCCAGGCGCTGGATCTCGGTGAGCTCCGGCCGACGCAGGTCGGTGATGCGGATGCGCCGGCCGGTCGTCATCCCTGGACCGAGAAGCCGCCGTCGACGGGGATCGTCTGCCCGGTCACATACCGCGCCGCCGGACTGGCCAGGAAGAGCACGACGGGCGCCACGTCGTCCGGCGTCCCCAGGCGGCGCATCGGGGTCCGGTCCAGGATGGGCCCGGTGAGCTCCTCGAACGGCAGCATGGGCGCCGTCATGTTGGTCTCGATGACCCCCGGCGCCACCGCGTTGACCCGGATGCCGTGGCGCGCCCAGGCCACGGCCAGGGTCTTGGTCAGCTGGACGACACCGGCCTTGGCGGCGCCGTAGCCGGGAACGATCTCGATCCCGAAGAAACTCGACATCGAACCGACGTTGATCACGCTGGCCCCGCCGGGGACGGCACTCGCCTCGAGGAGCGACCGGCACGCCGACGCCATGCGGAAGGTGCCGAAGAGGTTGGCCGCCACCACCTCCTCGAACACGTCGGGGTCGTACTCGCTCCGCCCCCCGGGCAGGTTCTGGCCGGCGTTGTTGACGAGCACGTCGAGGCCGGGCAGGGCACCGGCCACGGCCGCCACGGCGTCGGGGTCCGGCAGCCGGCACGGGTGGTACTGGAAACCGCTCAGGTCGTGGTCGTAGTGGCCGGGCGAGGGCCGGGTACCGGTGATGGTGACGTGGGCGCCGGCCCGGCGGAAGGCGGTGGCCACCCCGAGGCCGATGCCGTTCGAACCGCCGGTGACGAGGACGCGGGCGCCCGAGTAGTCGAACGTGGCCGCTACCACGCCGCCTCCCACCGGCCGGAACGGGCCGGCCGCCACCGCAACTCGGCGTTCGGGGCTGGCGCGACCACGGAGGTACCCTACGTGCGCACTATGGACGCTGCACGACCCCCAACCATCCTGCCCGGCCCCATTCGGCAGAACGGTTACGTCGTGCGCGACCTCGGTGGCGCCATCGAAGCATGGCTCGACGCCGGCGTCGGCCCGTGGCTCCTTCTTCCGCACCTCCGCCAGACGGGGTCGGTGTACCGGGGCCGGCCGACGGAGCCGGTGGTGTCCATCGCCTTCGCCAACTCGGGCGACCTGCAGGTCGAGCTCATCGAGCAGGAGGACGACGCACCGAGCATCTACCGGGAATTCCTCGACGCCGGACGGGAGGGGTTCCACCACCTGGCCTGGTGGGCGGAGGACTTCGACGGCGTGGCCCGGGCCGCCGCTGGCGCCGGTTGGCCGGTCGTGCACTCGGGGAACGCCGGCGGGATGGCGCAGTTCGCCTACTACGACACGGGCGGTGTCACCAGCACGGTCGTCGAGGTGATGGAACTGACCGACGCCACCCGCTGGCTCGTCGCCGCCGTGCGGGATGCGGCCACCGGCTGGGACGGCTCCGATCCCGTCCGGAACCTCGTCTGAGTCCCCAGCCGGTCACCGGAGCGGGGATCCCGGACCGCCCGCGACGCTAGCCCGGGCCCATTTCTGCCCGGACCAGGTCGCAAGTCCCCGTGTGACGGCCCCAGCGAGAGCGAGGAAGCTCGAAGCCGGACGCTACGGGAGAAAGGTGAACCCGGCGTGACCGATCACCGAACTCGAGATGAATTCTGGGCGGTGGATCCGGTCGGCACCCGACGGCCGCGTGGTTCTATGGACGACCAATGGGCAGCGTCTTCGTGGTCGGATCGATCAACCGGGACTACGTCTGTTTCGTCGACCGCCGCCCCCGGGCGGGAGAAACCGTCACCGGCGCCACGCTGGTCACCCGCCACGGGGGAAAGGGGGCAAACCAGGCGGCGGCGGCCGTCGAGGGCGGTGCCTCGGTCAGGCTGCTGGCGCGGGTCGGGGCCGATGCGGCCGCCCTGGCCGGACGCGATGACCTGACCCGGCGCGGTGTCGATGTCTCGCCGGTGAGGGAGACGGCCGGGGTGGCCACGGGGGCCGCCTTCATCACGGTGACCCCCGACGGCGAGAACGCGGTGGTCGTGGCCCCGGGGGCCAACGGTGTGTTGCGAGAGAGCGATGTCGACGCCGTGGCCGGCCTCGTCTCCGAGAGCTCCGTGCTGGTCACCCAACTCGAGGTGCCGCTCGACGCGGTGGTGCGGGCGGTCGACCTCTGCGGACCCACCACCCATGTCCTGCTGAACGCAGCACCCTGGCGTCCCCTCCCCGGTTCGCTGCTCGGGAGAATCGACACCCTGGTCGTGAACGAGGACGAGGCGGCGGCGCTCATCGGATCAGCGGTCGACGGGGTCGACGGCGCCCGGGCGGGCGCCACCAGGATCTTGGCCCGCGGTCCCGGTGCCGTGGTCGTGACCCTGGGCGCCGACGGGGTCGTGGTCGCCGACGCCGACGGCTGCACGCACGTCCCCGCTCCGCGCGTTCGGGTGGTCGATACCACCGGAGCCGGCGATGTCCTCGTCGGATGGCTGGCTGCGCTCCTGGCGGACGGTCGACCGTTGGGCCGGGCGGCCGCCATCGCCGTCGAGAAGGCATCCGCTTCCGTTGCATTCGTGGGGGCCCGTTCACCTCTCGGCACCACATGACGTGCGATACCTCATCACCCGAGATACCTCATGACCCGAGATACCTCATGACCCGAGATACCTCATGACCCGAGATACCTCATGACCCGAGATAGCTCATGACCCGAGATAGCTCATGACCCGAGATACCTCATGACGTAGCCTGTCGGGTCTTCGATCGAGGAAGACGCAGATGCGCGAGAATCTGTTACGAGCGATCTGGGCCCGACGAGGTGCCGCTCTCGGCGGATGGTTGACGGTCCCGAGCAGCGTGTCCGCCGAGATCATGGCCCACGCCGGATTCGACTGGGTCTGTGTCGACATGCAACACGGCCTGATCGACTACTCCGAGATGGTCCCGATGCTGCAGGGCATCTCCTCCACGGACACCGTTCCTCTCGTGCGGGTGCCCCGGAACGAACCGGGGATCATCGGGAAGAGCCTCGATGCCGGGGCGTGGGGAATCATCGTGCCGATGGTCAATTCCCGGGAGGAAGCGGAAGCAGCAGTGGCGGCGTGCCGCTACGCACCGGACGGGATCCGCAGCTATGGGCCGGTCCGCGCCAACTACTACGCCGGCTCCGACTACTTCGCCCGCGCCAACGACGAGGTGGCGTGCATCGTGATGGTCGAGACCAGGGTGGCGGTCGAGAACGTGGAGGAGATCGTGTCCGTACCGGGAGTGGACGCCGTCTACATCGGCCCGGCCGACCTGAGTGTCACCCTCGGTCTCCCGCCCGGACCGGACCAGGCCGATCAGAGCTTCACGGACGCCCTCGAACGGGTCCTCGACGCCTGCCGACGTCACGATGTCGTACCCGGCATCGCCGGCAACGCCACGACGGCCCCCAAACGGCTCCAACAGGGCTTCCTACTGGTCGAGGTGGCCTCGGACGCCGGGCTGCTGGGCCTCGGTGCCGGCAACGCCCTGGCGCAGGTTCGACCGAGTGCCGGCCCGGCGGCCACGTCGGCGTATCTCTGATGGCGGCGGTGGGACGCACCAAGGTGGTGGTGGCACTACCGCTCACGCGGGCCCTGCTGGACCAGATGGCCGACTACGACCTGGCCATGGTGCCGACGGGCGGATCCGACGAGACGGTCTTGGCGGCCGCCCTGGCCGATGCCGACGGCGTCCTGGTGAGCTCCAACGTCCCGGTGGGACGGGGCGTCATCGTCGGTGCCCCCGGTCTCCGGGTCATCAGCACCATGAGCGTCGGGGTCGATCACATCGATCTCGACGCGGCGAGGGAACACGGGGTGACGGTCACCATCACGCCGGTGCTGAGCGACGCCGTCGCCGATCTGACCATCGCGCTCATGACGATGCTCAGTCGGCGCATCCCCGACGGGATGCGGGCCGTGGCCGATGGCGGATGGAAGGTCCCGCTGGGCGGCGACTTGGCGGCGAAGACCCTGCTGCTGGTGGGCTTCGGGCGCATCGGGCAGGCGGTGGCGACACGGGCCCTGGCCGCGGGGATGCGGGTGAGATACGTCGACTCCCGGGTCGGACTGCCCGCCATGGCCGGTGTGACGGGCGGCGGCACCCTGGACGACGAGCTGGGCGACGCCGATTTCGTCTCGTTGCACGTCGATCTCAATGCCAGGACGCGGAACCTCATGAGTCGAAGGCAGTTCACCTCGATGAAGCGGACCGCGTTCTTCGTGAACACATCCCGGGGTGGCGTGGTCGACCAAGCGGCCCTGACCTGGGCTCTGACGGAGGGGGCGATCTCCGGCGCTGGCCTCGACGTGCTCCAGGACGAGCCACCACCGCCTGACGAGCCCCTGTTGAAGGCCCCCAACGTCATCATCGTTCCCCACATCGGCTCCGCCACCGAGGAGACGAGGAACGCCATGGCGCAGTGCGCCGTCGACAACTTGCGGAAGGTCCTCGGCGGCCAGAAGACACCGTTCGAGGTGACCGCCAGCTAGCCCCGCCGTCGCCCCCACTCCCCCGGGTACGGGAGAGCGTCGTCCTCAGAGTGGGGGCGGCTGTTCCAAGGTGGCGTTGTCGGGGATCTGGTCGGCGCGCAATTGGCCCATGGCGAACTGGGCTGTCGCCGCTCCGTCGACCACGATGGTCTGGCCGCTCACGTAGCTGGCCAGATCAGACGAGAGGAACACCACAACCTTGGCGATCTCGTCGGGCTCGCCCATACGCCCGAGAGGGGCTCGACTCCGCTGCGGTGTCGCCGGGGACCCTTGAGCGTCGGCCAGCCGCCCCGCCACGCGCGGCGTCGCCACCGCACCCGGCGCCACGCTGTTCACACGGATGCCGGCGGGTGCCAGTTCGACGGCCAGTGACCGTGTGAGCGACATGAGCCCGGCCTTGGCCGCGCCGTAAGGCGCGTGGAACGGCGCCGACGCCAGACCGCTCACCGAGGAGACCGAGACGATGCTTCCCCCGCTCCCCTGGTCCACGAGGTGACGTCCGGCGGCACGTCCGAGGTTGAAGACGTGACGGAGGACGGAATCCAAGCTGTAGTCCCAGTCGTCGTCGGTGAGATCGACGACCCGACCCCACCGGATCTCACCGATCACGTCGACCACGACGTCGAGCCCGCCCAGCTGGTCGACCGTTTGCGCCACCGCCCTTTCGGCGTCCGACGACCTCCGGAGATCACTTTGGATGGCGACGGCACGCCCGCCCCGGGAAGCGATCTCGGTGACCACGGCGCCGGCTCGGGCGCCGTCGATGTCGACACAGGCGACGGCCGTTCCGGCCTCGGCCAACCCCAGGGCGCACGACCGGCCCAGGCCCGGTCCCGATCCGGCGACGAGCGCCCGCTTCCCCTCCAAGCCGAGCTCCAACACGTCGTGCTCCTGTGCCCGTCCGTCCGGTTGATCTGAAGACGCCGTTCAGGTTGTGGCCGCGCCCTCGCCCAGCTTGGACCGGAGGTCGGCCTCGAAGGCCAGGATCTCCGGAGCCATCGCCTTGGCCCGCAGCGCCTCGAAGTGCGGATAGCCGGCGTCGCGCTCCGCGTCCCACTCATCGGCGAAGCGTCCCGACGCAATATCGTCGACCAGCTCCCGCATGGTGCTGACCAGGTCGAGATGCGCGTAGCGGCCCGCTCGCGACATCTGGCCGTACTGACTGGTCGGTGAGTGGTACGCCATCTGGGCGGCCCCGCCCTCCAGGCGGACCAGGCGATAGGTGCGTTCCACCTCGCCGGACAGCACCAGTTCGGTGACGATGGCCTCGATGGGCACTCCCCGCTCCAGCATGACCTGGACGAACGATTCGCTGACCCGCCGAAGGGCCGGGGCCAGCGCCTGCTCGACGGCCAGGTCGAGGACCGCCTCTTGTTCGGGGGTGATCTCGATGGCCCCTTGGCGCAGGCCGCCGATGGCCTTGGCCACGGCCAGCACCCGCTGTCGGGCGGTGCCGGTGGCGTCGCGGTGGACGCCGACGGCGGTGATGAAGCCGACGCCCTCGAGGTAGCAGCGGCGGACCTCGGGGCCGAGCATCCGGGGTGCGACCATCCCGACGTCGCACGGCGGGTCCAGTCTCCCGAAGGCCAGCGTGTAGCCGCTGGCCACGATCACGGCGGCGTCGGAGCGGGGCGCCAGGGCCAGGGTGGGGATGACGTCGTCGGGGACGAGCAGGCAGACGACGTCGGCACCGTTGGCGCCGTCGAGGTCGCTGGTGGTGAATCCGTCCGCCTCGGCCGTGTCCCGGGAGGGATCGGCCCGCACGCACACCACGACGTCGAGCCCCGAATCGCGCAGGTTGAGGGCCCACGACCGGCCCTGGTTGCCGTACCCGACGACGGCGACCCGCTGACCGGCGAGCACGTCGAGCTCGGCGTCGGACTCGTGGAGGATCACAGCCACGTGCCGACCGTACCTCTTTTCGCTGTCGGGCGACCTCCGCACGGCCCCACCCTTTGGCCGTGACCATCACCGGTAACGATGCGGTCGACTTCACGAATGACGCCGTGGCGCTGACCGTCGATCTCAGGGCCGTGGTGGCCAAGCTCATCCCCGGTGGGCCGGCCTCGCCCGAAGTCGTGAACGCCGCGTTCTCGGGAGGGACGCCCTCGTGACGATCACGACGCCGCCACCCTCCGAGGTGAAGGTGATCCCGTACTCCACGGTGGCACCGTTCCGCGGACGATTCCTCCACCACGGCCACCACGGCTGATCCCGGCTCCCTGACCGCCGCCGCGCTCCCTACCGTGGGGAGTGAGGACAGTCGTCACGCTTCGGTGGGCCGCTGCGCTCAGGCACCGTTGTGCCGACGTTGTGCAAGGCGCCCCTGCCGGACGTCGACCACATAGCTGGATCCTGACTCCCGGATGTGACGACTCCCGCCGGAGGTGCCGGCATCGGGGGTTCAAAAGGTGGCGTGATGGCGAACGTCGAACGGTCTTGCGCTGACGCGGAGACGGCCGCGACCGAGACGAGGCTCCGCTCGGGAATCGTGGACCGGGTGGCGCACCCCATCAACCTGGCCGTCCCCGTCGTGGCCGTCACCTTCTACATCCTGTGGCAGCACCACCTGATCGCCTCCATCTCCTACTGGGCCATCCTGACCACCCTGGTGGTGGCGGAAGGCATCAGCGTGATCGCCTTCGGACTGTGGGGCGAGGCGCGTGCCGGATGGCGGCTGTGGGCCCTGGTCGGTGCCGACCTGGGTGCCATCGGTGCCGTGGTCTACGCCATCGGTTGGGGCCCGGTCTTCGCCATCGCCCTCATCCTCGGAGCCGCCGACATGATGCGCCGCTCGGGCTCGTCGGTGACCAGACCGGCCATCGTGGCGAGCACCGTCATCGTCGGCGCCGGTCAACTCGGAGTGGCCGTCGGCGTCGTTCCCTCGCTCATCCACGCACCGTTGGCCCACAGCCTGGCCGGCCTGGAGTGGGCGGGGCTGGTGCTCACCATCGCCCTTCTCGGTTGGTTCGCCGCCGGGCGGGAGGTCGCCGAAGAGGAGCTCCGCCACCGCGAACGCCACTTCTCGGCACTCGTCACCAACTCCCGGGACATCGTGATCGTGGCCGGTACGGACGGCGTCCTGCAGTACACGAGCCCTGCCTTCGAGTCGGTGCTCGGCTACACGAGCGCTGAGGCCCACAGTCTCATGGGGGACGTGCTGTTGCACCCCGACGACAGAACGGCGTTGCGCGCCGCCATGGCGGCATCGGGGCTTTCGTCGACCTCCGCTATCAACGAGGAGATCCGTCTCCGTCGGGCCGACGGGGACTGGCTGTGGTTCGAAGCGGCCATCACCAATCTGACGGACGACCCCGACGTGAACGGCTTCGTGGCCGACCTGCGCGACATCACCCGCCGGAAGGACGCCGAAGAGCGCTTGGCCCACGCCGCCCTCCACGACGCCCTCACCGGTCTGCCCAACCGCACACTGATCCTCGACCGGGCCAACCAGATGCTGGCCCGGGCCCGACGGGCCCGTCAGTCGGTGGCCGCCCTGTTCGTCGATCTCGACAACTTCAAGGACATCAACGACACGCTCGGTCACGAAGCCGGCGACAAGCTCCTGCGGTCGGTGGCGCATCGGTTCGAAGGAATGCTGCGGGCCAGCGACACCGTCGGCCGGATGGGAGGAGACGAGTTCGTCGTGCTGACCGAATCGGAGACGGAGGCCGCCGGTCCGGAAATGGTGGCTGAACGCATCCAGGACGTGCTGCGCGAGCCCTTTCACGTCGAGGGCTTCGAGACCGTTCCCCTGGTTGTCTCGGCCAGCATCGGTATCGCCGTGGGCGACCGGCCGTCGGCCGACGAGCTGCTGCGCGACGCCGACATCGCTCTGTACCGGGCCAAGGCTCTGGGCAAGGACCGCTCAGCCGTTTTCGAGCCGGCCATGCAGTCGGCCGTCTCCGACCGGCTCGAGCTCGAGATGGACCTGCGGTCGGCCCTGGACAACGACGAGTTCCTCCTTCTCTATCAACCCGTCTTCGACCTGGACAATGTGCGCGCCTGCGGGGTGGAGGCCCTGATCCGGTGGCTTCACCCGACCCGCGGCCTCCTCAGCCCCGACCAGTTCATCCCGACCCTCGAGGACACGGGACTGATCATCGAGGTCGGCCGTTGGGTCCTCACCGAGGCGTGCCAGCAGGCCGCCGCATGGCATCGACGCGGTCACCAGATCACGATGTCGGTGAACGTCTCCATGCGCCAGCTCGACACCGACGTCCTGCTCGATCATGTGCGACTGGCTCTGTCGGCCAGTGGGCTCGACCCGGGCTCACTCATTCTGGAGGTCACCGAGACCACCCTGATGCGCGACACCGATGCCACGGTGCGGCGGCTCAGGGCCTTGAAGGAGCTCGGCGTGCTCGTCGCCATCGACGACTTCGGCACGGGGTACTCGTCACTGGCCTATCTGCGCCAATTCCCGGTCGACGCCCTCAAGATCGACCGTTCCTTCGTAGCCGCCATGGGCGACTCCACGGAATCGGTCGCTCTCGTCCACACACTTGTTCAGCTCGGTCGGTCGTTGGGGATCGAGACGCTAGCCGAGGGGATCGAGGACCAGTGGCAGCTGGAGCGCCTCCAGGGCGAGCACTGCGAGCTCGGGCAGGGCTTTCTGTTCTCCCGGCCCATCGACCCGGCTGCGGTGGAGGCACTGCTGTTGCAGGCGCCGCTGCTGCGGAAGCCCACGGTCTCATCGGAGCGGTGACCGGCGCGCTCCCTCCACGATCACGCACCTCGTCTGAGCCCGCACCATGAGGTAAAGAAGGCTCGCAGGCACTTTTGTCTGTACCTTGAAAGAGGGAGATGAGCCGATGATCGTCGGGGTGCCGAAAGAGCGCATGGAGGACGAGTACCGGGTGGCCATCACCCCCGCCGGGGTGCGGGAGCTCACCACCGCCGGTCACACCGTCTACGTGGAGCGAGGCGCCGGGATCGGATCCTCCATGACCGACGAGGTCTTCACCCGGACCGGCGCCGAGATCGTGGACGACGCCGACGACATCTGGGCCCGAGCCGACCTCGTCTTGAAGGTGAAGGAGCCCGGCCCCCAGGAGTACGGCCGCCTCGGACTGCGCCGTGACCAGGTGCTGTTCACCTACCTGCACCTCGCCGCCTCGCGGGCGTGCACCGATGCGCTGCTGGCCGGCGGGAACACGGCCATCGCCTACGAGACCGTCCAGCTCCCGGACGGCTCCCTGCCCCTGCTGACCCCGATGAGTGAAGTGGCCGGGCGGATGGCACCCATCGTCGGCGCCCACCACCTGATGCGGCCCGGTGGCGGACGTGGGGTCCTCGTGTGCGGCGTGCCCGGCGTGCGATCGGCCAAGGTGGTCATCCTTGGTGCCGGTATCGCCGGGATGGCGGCGGCCACCCTGGCCGTCGGTCTTCACTGCCAGGTGTACATCCTCGACCGCAATCTCGAACGGCTGCGGCAGGTGGACCACCACTTCCGGGGCGACCTGGAGACGGTGGCATCGAGCACCCACGCCATCGAAGAGACGTGTCTCGACGCCGACATCGTGATCGGCGCCGTGCTGGTGGTGGGCGCCCGCGCTCCCAAGCTGGTGACGGACGATCTGGTGGCCCAGATGCGCCCGGGGTCCGTGCTGGTCGACATCTCGGTCGACCAGGGTGGCTGCTTCGAGTCGACTCACCCCACCACGCACTCGCATCCCACCTTCGAGGTGGGGAATTCGCTGTTCTACTGCGTGGCCAACATGCCCGGTGCCGTCCCCCACAGCTCGACCCACGCGCTCGTCAACGCCACGTTGCCCTACACGCTCGAGATCGCCCGGCGCGGGTGGCGCGACGCCGTCCGGACCGACGACGCCCTGGCTCGTGGTGTCAACATCGTCGAGGGCAGGGTGACCTACGAGCCGGTGGCCGCCGCCCACGGACTCCCCCACGCGCCGTTGGGTACAATCGTCTGACGTTGGGCGTCACCGGCCGGCGGTGCCCTGACTGGGGGGATGATGCGAGTCTCACGCTTTGCCGCAGTCGTATCCGGCCCCCTGTTGACCATGGCCCTGACCTGCGCCACCGTCGGCGGAGCGGGCGCCGCACCGTCGACCATCCCTCCGACCGCCGTTCTCCTGCATCCCGACGAGGTGTACGCCGGGACGGTCAGCGCCGGCCCGCCCACCACGGCCCAGTGCGAGGCCGACTTCAAGGTGGCGTGCTACCAACCGGCCCAGATCGAGCAGGCCTACGACCTCCCCACCCTCTTCTCGAACGGGATCACCGGCAAGGGGGAGACGATCGTCATCGTCGATTCCTACGGATCACCGACCATCGGGCACGACCTGGCCGTGTTCGACAGGACGTTCGGGCTCCCCGCCCCGCCCTCGCTCACCGTGATCCAGCCCGCCGGGCCCGTGCCGCCCTACGTGGCCGACAACACCCGCGAGGGCTGGGCCGGTGAGACCAACCTCGACGTCGAGTGGACCCATGCCATGGCCCCCGGCGCCAACATCCTCCTGGTCGAGACCCCGACCTCGGAGAACGAGGGAACGACCGGTTTCCCCCAGATCGTCCAGGCGGAACAGTACGTGATCGACCACAAGCTGGGCGACGTCATCAGCCAGAGCTTCAGCGCCACCGAGCAGACCTTCCCGTCGCCGCAGTCCCTCCTGGCCCTGCGGACGGCCTACGTCGACGCCGATCAGCATCATGTGACGGTCCTGGCCGCTTCGGGCGACAGCGGGGCCGCCGACGTGATGTCCGACGGCAAGACCTACTACCGCTTCCCGGTCACGTCGTGGCCCGACAGCGACCCGCTCGTGACCGGGGTCGGCGGCACCCAGCTCCACCTCGACGGTAAGGGGAACCACACCGCACCGGACAGCGTCTGGAACGACACCTACAACGTCCCCACGAACCGGTTCATCTTCGGCAACGCCGGCCCGAACCCCCTGGCCGGCGGCGGCGGCCTGTCGATCATCTTCGCCCGACCCACCTACCAGGACGGTGTGAAGGCGGTCGTCGGTGCCCAGAGGGGGGTGCCCGACATCTCCATGAGCGCGGCGTGCAACGGCGGCGTCGACACCTACCAGAGCTTCGCCGGCCAGACCGCCGGCTGGTACCCGGTCTGTGGAACCAGTGAGGCCACGCCGCTCTTCGCCGGTGTCGTGGCCCTGGCCGACCAGGACGCCGGCCACCGGCTGGGACTGATCAATCCGGCGCTCTACTCCCTGTCGGCCGGCGGTGCCCCGGGGATCGTGGACATGACCACGGGCGACAACACGGTGTCGTTCCCGCAGAACGGTTCGGAGCACACCGTGACCGGCTTCTCCGCTCAGCCCGGGTACGACCTGGCCTCAGGGGTCGGCACCGTCGACGCCGCCCTGTTCGTCCCCGAGCTGGCCCAGGCCGCTCACTGACAGGCCCGCTCACGACAGCCGGGGGAACAGCTTCCCGGCGATCCAGTGGACGCACTCGAGGGCCAGCGCCGGGGAGATCTCGGCATTGGGATCGAAGGGCGCCGGCGGCACCGACATCCCGCTGTCCTTGGCGTGATGGAGAAGGCCGTGACAGAGGTGCTTGCCCAGCACGCTGAGCGAGCCACCGGCGGCCACCCGTTCCACCTGGAAGTCGGGAACCGGTCGGGCCGTGACAGCGGGCCACGTGTCGGGGTGGCGGGGGACGTCCAGGGTGAGGACGTGCTGGAAGGTCCGGGCGGCGGCGTCGCGACCGGTGAACGGTTCCCCGAGTGCCCAGACGTGGCGGAGGGTGGCGATCATCGAGGTGTGCCGGTACTCGTCGGTGAGCACGACACGCTCCTCGATCCAGGGTGAGACGATGATGGCCGGGACGCGGTACCCGGACCGGTCGAACCGGAAGCCAAGCTCTCCGGCGGCCGGTGAGGCGTCCGGTGGAGGAACGGGCCCGGGCGGAACATGGTCGTAGGTGCCACCGGGCTCGTCGAAGCCGACGAAGAGGGTGGTGTTGAAGACGTTCGAGCCCGCCGACACGGGTGCGGACCGGACGGCGTCGTAGATGCGGGCCAGGAACGCCTCGCCGGCCAGGATCGAGGAGGGAGGGTCGATGGGGACCTCGAATCCGGGGATCAGCGCCCGTCCGAAGGCGGGGTGGTAGTCGCTGTGACCGGCCAGCAGGTTCGGCTCGATGAGCGAGAAGTCCGGGAGGGTGCCCTCCGCCGCGTCCCTTTCGAATTCGGCGAAGGGCACGAAGTTGGTGGCGAACCGCTCCCGGAGGCGCGCCATGTGGATCACGCCGGTGAAGGAGATCGGGTCCGGCTCGAGCACATAGACCTTCCACGTCTTCTGATGGTGCTCCAGCCGCTCGAAGATCGTCTCCGCCCGGTTGTGGCGCATGAAGTTGCTCATCGGTCGGTTCACCACGAACCCCGACGCCGTCGCCGCCGTCCAGAACGACCGGTTGGTCATCGTCTGCGACGGGACCTCGCAGAACCAGTGGTCGAAAACGCCGAAGCCCCGGGCCAGGCCACTGATCACCGGGACCTGGTCGGGGGTGTAGCCCGTCATGATCTGGGCGTACTCGTCGTAGGTCGGCTGCCGTCCCATCTCGACGGTGAAGAAGTTGATGTAGTCGGTGACGAAGCCGTCCATGGTGGGACGCCGATCGTCGGCCGGGACGTTGAACGGCGCCACCATCTCCGTGGCGTCCTTGAAGCGGTTGGCCTCGTCCAGGACGTTGAACAGCTGGGTGTTGGTGTGTTGGTACTCCTCACCGGCGTCCGGGTTCGGCGCGTCCATAGACGTGGCCACCGTGTAGGGGACCACCTTGCGCTCGGCGCCGTGCTCGGCCCAGCGGGGGATGGGGTTGGACAGGTCCTTGCCGATCACGCCCTCGAACGAGGCGACCTCGCCGGGCCGGTAGAGACGGCCGAGCAGGTTGTCGAACGAGCGGTTCTCGAAGACGACCAGGACCACGTGGTCGAGAGCATTCGCACGGGTCGGCGGCATGGCGCAATCTAACCCCATGACGTACGAGGCGACGTGGGCGTCGGTGACGACCCGCCGGACAGCCGAGTGGTTCGTGGCGGCCGAGCTCGGCGTCTTCCTCCAGGGGGGCCTCGGTTCCGTCCCGGCCTGGGCCCCCCGGTGCCCGATATCCAGACCATCCCGCGCCGGCACGGGCCGGCATGGATGTTCCGCCACAAATCCGTATGCCGGGCGGTACGCCAACACCGTCCAGCTCCCCGACGGTCCCACCCGACGGCACCACGACGAGACCCACCGCCCCCGGCTTCCCCTACGACGGCTTCGTGCCCGTGTTCGAGGAGGCGTCGAGGACGGCACCGCCACCGGCCCAGTCGATGTCACCGATTCGGAGGAACACCGCTGCCGGCTCCGCCTCCGCCACCGGTCCTCCCTCCGGCCGGTGGCCGTCAGGGTTGGCCGGCGAATTGCACGGGAACGCTGGCCGCCGACGACGGGGGGACCACCGGGATCGGGACGAACCAGACCGTCCCCGTCCCGGAACAGGGCAGGGTCAACGAGGTGGGCAGGGGTCGTGGCCTGTCGTAGCGGAGGAAGACGGGCGTCCCCGCCGCGGCGCGGGCCGCGGACCCCGCCGGCGGCGGGGCGTTGAAGAAGACGCCGATCTCCGAGTCGGTGCCGGTGTAGCCCAGTGAGCCCGAGGCCGGTCCCGGCGGGAAGAGCTGGTGGACGGCCAGGGTCTGGCCCTTCAGGGGGTGCCCCGTCTGGCCCGGGTGGAGCGGTCCGAAACAGGCCATCTCGATCGTGATGGGGTTGACCGTGTTCCCGTCCGTTCCGTTGATGACACCGGTGAAGTACTGCTTGGGTCCCACCTTGCCCTTACCCACGGCCCCGGCGGGCAGCGCGGCCGCCGCCGTGGCCGCCAGGACAAGGATCAGAGCACCCGTTGCCCGACACAGAATCCGCATCTCCCGCCCCTCCCGATCCGTCGATCCCATGGTGCGGCCCCGCTGGGCGCCCGTCAAGGGGACCCGGTCGGGCCGACCCGGGCCCGTCCGGACAGCCCTTGGCACCGGGCTGGCCGGACGGGCCGGAACCCGGGGCCGTGTAAGGTGAAGGTGTCGCCCTAGACCTCGGTGACCCAGTGAGACCCTGGCGGTGCCCCGAAATCGCGGCCCCGGAGGGCTGGGAAAGGGACACCGATGTCGGGACTTGCTACGGCCACGCCGCTCGCACTGCGGGCGGAGCAGATCGGGCCGGCGCCCGTCGAGGCACCTCCGGCGGCGACGCCGGGTGGGACGGCCGGTCGGGTGGTGACGATCCTCCTCGTGGCCGGTCCCGTCATCGGTCTCGCCGTCCTCCTCCCCTTCGGATGGGGCCGCGTCATCCATACGGGGGACGTCCTCCTGGCGGCGGTCATGTATCTCGTCACCGGCTTCGGGGTGGCCGTCGGGCTCCACCGCCTCTTCGCCCATCGCAGCTTCAAGGCCAGCCGGGCCCTGAAGATCGCCCTGGCGGTGGCCGGGTCGATGGCGCTGGAGGGCTCGATGATCAGCTGGGTGGCCATCCATCGCCGCCACCACATGTTCAGCGATCAGCCGGGTGATCCCCATTCGCCCCACCGCTTCGGTGGCGGTCCCGTCGGGACGTTCAAGGGTTTCGTCTGGGCCCACGTCGGATGGCTCTTCGCCACCGATCCCACCGACCCCACACGGTTCGCTCCCGATCTCCTGCGTGACCGGGACCTCGTCGTCGTCGACCGGCTGTTCCCCGTGCTGGCCGTCACCTCCCTGGCCATCCCCTTCGCCGTCGGGTGGATGCTCTACGGGACCCTGGCCGGAGCACTCACCGCCTTCTTGTGGGCGGGACTGGTCCGCATGGCGGCGCTCCATCACGTCACGTGGAGCATCAACTCCATCTGCCACATGTCGGGCAGTCGGCCCTTCACCACATCCGATCAGAGCACCAACTTCGCCCCCCTGGCGCTCGTGTCGTTCGGCGAGAGCTGGCACAACTTCCACCACAGCGCGCCGGCGTCGGCCCGCCACGGTGCGCTGCCCCACCAGGTCGATCTCGGTGCCCGCCTGATCCGACTGTTCGAACAGGCCGGCTGGGCCACCAAGGTCCGTTGGCCCACACCGGCTCAGATCGAATCCCTGACAGCGCGCCGGCGCGAGTGAGGACGGGCACCAGGGCGGGGTCGTCTCCGGGATCACGACTACGTTGCTCGCGTGTGCTTCTCCCCGGAAGGTGACCTGGTCGGTGGCCTCGTGGTCACCACCATCGGCGTCGACGCCTGTCGTCACCTGCGCGGGCGCAACAACTACCTCCTGTTGGCTGCCACCCCGTTAGTGCTGGGCGCCCACCAGATCGACGAGTCGCTCGTGTGGTGGGGACTGCAGGGCCATGTCCCGCATCTGGCCGGCCGGATAGCCATGTGGATCTACCTGGTGATCGCCTTCGTCGTCGTGCCCATCCTGGTCCCTCTGGCCATTCTGAGGCTCCAGCCCACGGCCCGTCGACGATGGGTGATCGCGCCCTTCGTGCTGCTCGGCACGGGGGTGGCGGCCGTGCTGCTGAAGACGATGCTGCGCGGGCCCGTCAGCGTCAAACTCGGCGCGTACCATCTGGCCTACAGCATCGGCCTCCGGGACGGACTCGTCGTCATCGGCCTCTACATCGTGGCCACGTGCGGGTCGTTGCTGTTCTCCGGCTACCGGCACATCGTCATCTTCGGTGCGGCCAACGTGGTGGCGGTCATCATCCTGGCCCGGCTCACGGCCGACGGGTTCGCGTCGTTGTGGTGCTTCTATGCCGCTCTGGCCAGTGGGGCCATCTCGCTGCACATGCGCTTCGCCAAGCCTCACCGGGCCAATCCCTACGCCCTTACGTGAGAGGCGTTAACGTCGTCGACGTGGACCGCCCCCGAGCCCCCGCCGGTGCCGGCGTCACGCTGGTGGCGCCGTCGCTGCCGGGGGCGGCCGATGCGGTGTTGGTGGCATCGAAGCACTCGGTGGTGGTGTCGTTGTCGGTCACGACTTTGTAGTTCGCATCGCCGTTGTACTGGTCGAGGAGGCAGAACCAGCCGGGAGTGCCGGGGTTGACGGTCACATCGGTCACGGCGCGATCACCGGACTCCGGGCTCAATCCCGCGGTGGCGGTGGCGACGACGTTCGCCGAGGTGCAGGGCGTGGCGGCGGCCGTGGGTCCGCAGACGCCGAAGGTGACGCTGCCGGTCGGGGAGCCGGCGGTGGAGTTGCCGGTCACGGTGGCGGTGTCGACATCGGTGGCGCCGTAGCGGATGCTCGAGCTGCTGAGCGACGACGTGAGGGTCGGCGTGTACGTCCCGGTGCCATTGGTGACATCGATGCACTCGGTGGCCGTGTCGTTGTCGGTCACGACCTTGTAATGGGCATCACCGTTGTACTGGTCGAGGAAGCAGAACCAGCCCGGACTGCCGGGGTTGACGGTGACGGCGGTGGTGGACCGGTCACCGGACTCTGAGGTCAACACCACCGTGGCGGTGGCGACCACGTTCGCCGAGGTACAGGGGGTGGCGGCGGCCGTGGGTCCGCAGACGCCGAAGGTGACGCTGCCGGTCGGGGAGCCGGCCGTGGAATTGCCGGTCACGACGGCGGTGTCGACGGCAGTGTCGCCGAAGGGAATGCTCGAGCTGCTGAGCGACGACTTGAGGGTCGGCGTGTACGTCCCGGTGCCATTGGTGACGTCGAGGCACTCGGTGGCCGTGTCGTTGTCACTGGCGGTCTTGTAATTCGCATCGCCGTTGTACTGGTCGAGGAAGCAGTACCAACCCGGCGCGCCGGGAACGAGGGTGACGATGGCGGTGGAACGATGGTGGGTACCGGTGCTCAGACCGACGATGGCGGAGCCGGCGTTCGGTGAGGTGCACGGTTTGGCCGTGGCTGTCGGTCCGCAGACACCGAAGGTGACGCTGCCGGTGGGAGATCCCCTGCCCGCCTTACCGGCGACGGTGGCGGTGTCAGTGGCGGTACTCCCCAACGGAATACTCGAGCTGCTGAGCGCCGATGTCACGGCGGGCTTGACCTTGTGCGTCGTCTTGGCCCAACCGACGCCGGCCGTAACTCCCACCACGAGTACCACCGAGAAGAGGACCGCCGCGCCATGAAGAGAATGTCGATGCAACATCTCTGGTCCCCATTTCCGCCGACTGGTGTCGGTGCAGATACGCGTGCCGAACGGCACGTTATGAAGTTCCCGCTTTCGCGCAACGTTACCGGCCGGCGCCGTTGTCCCGAACCGGTCGATCACGGTGGAACGCTCGCTCTTCGTGTGAAAGCGTTCGTGTCGTCACCGTCAGTCCCAATCACCTGCTGCAGACGCACGACCGCTCGCCGCGCCAATGCACTCGAGGTATCGCCCCTGTGGCGATCAGCGCACCAGGAGCGTCTTACGTTGGTGTTTCACACCCTGCAGTCGACGGACGATCTCCTCCACGCTGAGGTCGTCACGCCCACGGAGACGCAACGAGAGGGCGTCGAGTCGCTCCATCTCGCGACTGCGCAACCGCTCCTGTTCGGCCCGGGGCCGCAGCCTGAGGGCCCGATTGAACGACGCGTGGGCGGCGCCGGCACTGTCGAGCTCGAGGATCTTGGCCACACCACCGAAGGGTCTGCCCTGGTCGCGCAGGACGAGAGCCCGGTCGTCACGATCCGTGTCCTTGCTCATCGTTGTTCAACTCCTCCTCGTACCGGCGTGACGGGCGGCTCGGCGCGACGGCTCATGCCGGGTGGACGTGTTCGAACCTGCGAGAGACGAGTGCGGCGTACGACATCGGCGGTGACGGCTGTGAGAAAGTCAACCCGAGGTGCTTCGTGGAGGTGATCCACCTCACCGTGCTGTGCGACCGTGCTGCCGACCATGGCGTTGCTCTTCTCTCCACGCTCCGAACTCTTGCGGGGAGACCCTGGCAACCAGCAACGACACACGATCTGCGTGAATCACACGTGCACTGAGCGAAGCGTACCACCGACCGGTGACGCTGGGGCAGAATCGGGACGTGCCCGCATCACGACCCACCATCGTGGCGACGAGCATCGGCTGCCAACCAGACGGTGCCGACATGTGGAATCTCCGGCCCGGCCCGGCCCGGCCTATTCGCTGGCGGCGAAGTTGGCGGGAGCGGGATGACACCCGAGGTTGTGGGTGATCGGTACGGCGGTGGGTGACAATCCGACGTGGCTGGCGGCCATCCACCACGCGTGCTCGAAGCTCGACATGGTCGTCTCCCATCTGGATCTCTTCCCCATGCCCAACGTGGACGACGTCGAAGGCCACCTGGCCGCGCCAGGACGTCGTCTGGGTGAGCGGGGGGAGCACGGCGAACCTGTTGGCCCTGTGGCGGCTCCACGGTCTCGACCACACTCTGCGGGAGGCGTGGCAGGCGGGAACCGTGCTGATGGGCGTGTCGGCCGGCTCGGTGTGCTGGCACGTCGGAGGGACGACCGATTCCTTCGGACTCCCGCTGCGACCGCTCACGAACGCTCTCGGGTTCCTGCCCTATTCCAACAGTCCCCATCACGACGCCGAGCCGGGGCGACGACCGCTCATCCACCGGCTCGTCGGCGACGGGACCCTCCCGGCGGGCTACGCCACCGACAACGGCGCCGGGCTGGTCTATCTCGGGACCGATCTGCACGAGGCGATCACCGAGAAACCGGGCGCCCTGGCCTACGAGATCCACCGGGAGGGCGACAGCGCCCGCGAGACCCCGCTGCCCACCCGGGCCCTGTGAGATCACGCCCCCTGTCGGATTCTCCCTCTCAAAGCGGCCAGAGCCAGGGCCATGCTCACGAGCCCGATGCCGGCGATGGCGGCGAGACCCTCCATCAGTGTCTCGACGCGCCAACCCGAGGTGATGAGAGACCGTAAGGCGGCGAGGACATAGGTCACCGGGTTGTAGGTGGCGATGGTCGAGAACCATCCGGTGAGCGCCTGCTTCGGAACCACGGCGTCGCTGAGGAAGAAGAGCGGGAAGAAGACGACGAAGGTGGCGTTAACGGCGGCGGGACTCCCCGTCTTGAGAGCGACGGCGTAGGGGAGGCCGGTGAACACCAGCCCCCAGAGCGCCGACAAGGCGATGAAGGTCATCACTCCGGGCGCTCCGGTCACGAACCGCACACCGACGCCGAAGCCGATGGCCAATACGGGCAGGCACAGAGTGACGATCACCACGATGTCCGCCACCATCAGGCCCAGTAGGAGGGCGATCCGACGCACGGGAGTCATGCAGAGGCGGTCGAAATAGCCACCCTGGATGTCGGTCACCAGCGTCGGGGCCCGTGACATCCCGGTGACGGCGAAGGCGATGGCCATGGGAACCAGGAAGGCCTTGTAGCTGAAGCCCGAGGTCCCGTGGGCCAGGTTCTCCAGCGCGCCGAGGTTGACGGTGTAGAAGAAGGCGGGAATGAGCACCGCCGGGAGCACCGACGCCGGTTCGCGCGGGATCTGGCGCAGGGCCCGTCCGGCGACGGAGCGGACGTCGCGGAGGAATCCGGTCTCCCTCGCTCTGATCGGGTCCGTCCCGCCCGTTTTCATGGTGCCGTTCCGGCGTCGTCGAGGCGCGCGCCGGTCAGCTGACGGAAGACGTCGTCCAGCGTCGGGGTCCGGACGATCAGGCTCTTCACCTCGAGGCGGGATCGGCTGAGGGCGACGGCCACCGCGCTGACGGCCACCGAGCTGTCGCCCGTTCCGATGGTGATCGTCTGGCCCTCGCTCGACACGGCGTCGACGGCGTCGAGGTGGCGAAGGGTGTCGGCGGCGGCGGGGTCGTCGCCGTGGACCTCGACGACGATCACGTCCAGTCCGATGGACCGCTTGAGCGCATCGGGGGTGCCCTCGGCCACCAGACGACCCCGTGAGATGATCCCGACCCGGTCGGCCAGTTCATCGGCCTCCTCGAGGTACTGGGTGGTGAGGAAGATCGTCATTCCCAGCTCCGAGTTGAGGCGACGGACTTCCGACCACACACTCTCCCGGCTGGTCGGGTCCAGGCCCGTGGTGGGCTCGTCGAGAAAGAGGACCTCGGGGTTGTGCATCAGGGCGGCGGCCAGGTCGAGCCGTCTCTTCATGCCGCCGGAATAGGTCCCGATACGCCGGTCGATGGCGGGACCGATGTCGACGAGGTCCAGCACCTCACCGAGCCGGACCCGGATCTCCGACGACCGCAGGCCGTAGAGCCGGCCCTGGAGGGCGAGCAGTTCGCGGCCACTCTGACGATCGTCGAGCGCCGCCTCCTGGAGGGCCACGCCGATGCGGAACCTCACCTCCTGGGGCTCGTCGACCACGTCGTGCCCGGCCACCACGGCCCGACCGGCGCTCGGGCGCAGCAAGGTGCAGAGCACCCGGAGGACAGTGGACTTGCCGGCACCGTTCGGACCCAGGAACCCGTAGATCTCGCCGGCGGCGACGTCTAGATCGATCCCGTCGACGGCCGCCACGGGGCCGAAACGACGGACCAGCCCGGTGGTGGCGATGGCGCCCCGGACCGGGTCGGGGGCCTCGGCCGGGCCGGCCAGCGGGCTCACATACTCGCACACATCTGTCATACCAGTGAGTATTTACTATACTCCTACACAAGGCAAGCCCTATGGCACTCGAACCCCTCACCCCGGAGCGCCGCCGTCAGCAGACCCGGGAGTACCTGCTCCAGGCGGCCGCCCAGGTGTTCGCCGAGCGCGGTTTCCATGGCGCGTCCCTCGACCAGGTGGCCGCCGCCGCCGGGTTCACCAAGGGGGCCGTGTACTCGAACTTCAAGAACAAGGAGGACCTCTTCCTGGCCTTGCTGGAGGCGAACCAGACGCGGGAGATGGACGCCCTCCATGCCACCCTGGAGGCGTCCGACGTTCCCCCCGAGTCCCGCCTGCCGGACTTCGTGAGCCTGATCCGGGACCAGACGGCCGACCTCGGCGACGACTGGGACATCCTCTACCAGGAGTTCGCTCTCTACGCCATGAGAAACCCGGCCGCCCGGAAGAAGCTGGCGGAATTCGACGCCGCCTCCATCCACAAGGTCGCCCGACTCATCGACGACGAGCGGACGAGACACGGGATGACGGCGGCACTCGACACCGAGCAGGCCGCCAGCATCATCGTGGCGCTCTTCCACGGCATCAACCTCATGCGGGGTCTCAACGTCGAAGGGGTGGACGCGTCCTTCCTCGAGGCCGTCATCACCTTCCTGGCGCGGGGTCTGATGTCCGATCCGGCCTGACCCGGCGATGACGCCCCCCCGGATCAGAAAGATGATGTCCGGCATCTTGTGGTGGATCGACCCGGAAGAGAATCCGTCCGGACTGGTCTACGGGACGATCGCTGTCGGCGCCGTCCTGGCCGCCCAGAGCAGGCGACGCGATACCTTCGCCGACACCATCGGAGCCACCGTCCTCATCCTGGGCCTGTACTGGTTGGCCCACAGCTACGCCGCCGTGACCGGTCGTCCTTCTCCACTGACCACCGGCGGCGGCCCCAGTTGACCCTGCCCGCCGGCACTGCGACGATGCCCGTCTGATGGGCCGTCGGCGACGGCGGGCCACGAAAGGGGGCCGTCGTGACCGTCCGCTATGCCGCCAGGACGCCGGAGCAACTGCGCAGTCGGGAGGTCGAGAAGACCTCGGTCGGCGCGTGGTCGACGGTGCTGGTGGCCACCTTCGAGACGGACCCCGCCATCCTGGCCTCGGTGCTCCCCAAGCCCCTCGAGCCGTCGTCGCGGCCGCTGGCCAAGGCCACATTCGCTACCGTCGACATCCCCGGGCTCCCCACCTTCGGGGCCGGGAGCTTCTCCGTCCAGTGCACCCACGAGGGCACCGTCGGCTACTACTGCCTCGTCATGCCGATGAGCACCGAGCAGTCGGTCATCGGCGGTCGTGAGACGTTCGGGGAGCCGAAGAAGATCGGTCAGGTCACCGTCGACGTCGAGGGCGACTCGGTGCACGGGACGATGAGCCGGATGGGTGTCACCTTCGCCGAGTTCTCGGGCCGCGTCACCGAGACGCTCGAGGCCCCCGGGCCCGAGACGCGGACCGACTTCTACTTCAAGGCGCTCCCCGCCCCCGACGGCCGGGGCCTCGACACCGACCCCGCCCTCGTCTACTGCACCCGGGAGGAGACGGTCCGCTGGGTGAAGGCGTGCGCCGGTGATCTGGTCCTGCGCGACTCGAGGTTCGATCCCGTGGCCGACCTCCCCGTCCGGTCCCTGGTGGAGGTGACCCTGGGCGAGCGCAACGCCATCCAGAAGGGGCGAATCCACTCGACGGTGCCCGCCGATTGGGTCATCCCCTTCATCCACCAGCGCTACGACGACCTCTCCCCGCTGGGCGAAGACTGAGGGGCGGATCACCATGGACTACGAGGGGAAGGTGGCCGTCGTCACCGGCGGTGCCGGCGGGATCGGTCGGGGGCTCGTCCACGCGCTGCTCACCAGGGGGGCTCGCGTGGTGGTGGCCGACGTGGAAGCCCCGGCTCTGTCCGACGCCGTCGACCAGCTCGCCTCGCGAGGGACGGTGCGCGGGGTCCGCACGGACGTGGCCGACCCCGGCTCGGTGGAGGCCCTGGCCGAGAACGTCTACACCACCGAGGGCCGGTGCGATCTTCTGTTCGCCAACGCCGGTGTCACCTCCGGCGGCGGGGGACTGCCGTGGGAACAGGAGATCAACGACTGGCGGTGGTGCTTCTCGGTCAACGTCTTCGGCGTCGCCCAGACCGTCCTCACATTCCTGCCCCGGATGCTCGCCGCCGGGACGCCCGGCGAGATCGTCGCCACCTCGTCGGGCGACGGCGGGGTGGCACCGGTCCCCTATGCCAGCGTCTACGCCTCGTCGAAGGCCGCCGTCAGCTGCTTCATCGAAGCCGTCGCCCACCAGCTCCGGACCGTCGGCGCCCTCGTCGGCGCCCACGTCTTCTATCCCGGCGGGGGGCTCCTCGACACGGGACTGTGGACGGCGGGACGCAACCGACCGGCCGAGCTCGAGCGGGTCCGGCCCCGGCCCCCCGCCCCGGGGACGACGTTCCCCGAATTCAAGGCGCAGCTCGAGGCGGCCGGCCTGCCGGCCGACATCGTCGACCTCGACTGGCTGGGGACCACCGTCCTCGAGCACCTGGACGAGGGGCGCTACATCCTGGGCCCCGGCTCGGAACGGTTCGCCCCCCTCCTGCATGCCCGGGCCGACGCCATCGCCAAGGGCGAACTCCCGCCCACCCTCCTGCACTGAGACGTCGCCGCTGCCGTGAACGATCGTGCCGGCCTGAGGGAGACTGTCCCCATGGAGCGCCGCTACACCGTCATCTCGGCCGATTCGCACTGCGGGGCCGACGTTCTCGACTACCGCCCTTACCTGGCGTCGCGGTTCCACGACGAGTTCGACGCCTGGGCGGCCACCTACGAGGTCCCCTTCGCCGACCTCCTCGCCCCCATCCGGTACCGCAACTGGGACTCGGACCGGCGGATGGCCGAGCACGAGGCCGACGGGATCGTGGCCGAGGTCCTCTTCCCCAACACGGTCCCGCCCTTCTTCGAGGAGGGGAACCTGGTGGCGCTGCCTCCGGGCGAGACCGACTACGAGCGTCGGTGGGCGGGCGTCCAGGCCCACAACCGCTGGGTGGCCGACTTCTGCGCCGCCGCTCCCGGCCGCCGGGCCGGTGTCGTCCAGGTCTTCGTGAACCGCCTCGAGGACGCGCTGGCCGAGATCTCGTGGGCGGCCGCGCACGTCGACATTTTCGGCGGCGTCCTCCTGCCGTCGATCCCCCCGGGGTCACCGCTCCCTCCGCTGTACGACCCCCACTACGACCCGCTCTGGCGGCTCTGCCAAGAGGTCGGTGCCGTCATCAACATCCACGCCGGATCGGGCCTCCCCGACTACGGCGAGCTCGAGATCGCCCGGGCCATGATGCTGATCGAGCTCCCGTGGTTCTCCCACCGTCCCCTCTGGCACCTCATCTTCGGCGGCGTCTTCGAGCGTTTCCCGAATCTGAAGGTCGTCCTCACCGAGCAGGGCGTGGCCTGGCTCCCGCGCGGCCTGGAGACGCTCGACTGGTTCTACGGCCGGATGGCCGGCGGGGGGGCCGCCGAGGCCGTCTTCTTCGGTGCCGCCGCCCAGGCGATGACGATGAAGCCGTCGGAGTACTTCGCCCGCAACATCTGGCTGGGCGCCTCCTACCTCCGCTCGTCGGAATCCGAGCTCCGCCCCGGCTTCGGTCCCGACCGGGTCATGTGGGGCGACGACTACCCCCACTCCGAGGGGACGTGGCCCTACTCCCGCGAGGCGCTGCGCGTCGCCTTCGCCGGGGAGGACCCCGACGTCGTCCAGCGCTGTGTGGGAACCAACGCGGCGGCCCTCTACGGCTTCGACCTGGCCGCCCTCGAGCCGGTGGCGGCGAAGGTCGGCCCCCTGGTGGACGAGATCGCCGTGCCTCTCAGCGCCGACGACTACCCGGCCAAATCGACGTCGAACGCCTTCGACACCACCCAGGTGCTCAGAGCCTGGTAGTCGACGCGCTCGTCTCTGCTCGGGAGCACGAAACCAAACCGGTCGACATCAGTGGGGGTCCACCTCGACGAGGGCGACCAGGTTGCCGTCGGGATCGGCGAGGGACGCCTTGCGCCCGGCGCCGGCCACGGTCTCGATCGGCGGGCCGGTGATCCCGCGATCGCCCAACTCCGCCAGGGCCTCCTCCAGATCGGCCACCGCCATCGTCACCGAGCCGTTCCCGGCCCTGACCGGGTCCTCGACGATGTAGAGCCAGGCGGCCTCGGCCACGCACCACATCACCTCGTCGTGCTTCACCACGATGTCGGCCGGTCGTCCGAACAGACGGTCGTACCAGCTCACGGCGGCCGGGAAGTCGGCCACGGGGATCCCGGCGAAGAGAACGGTGGCGTCGGTCACGCGTCCCTGGTCATCATCCGCCAGGCCCCGAGGGCCGTCCATCCGACCAGCCACGCCACGATGACGCAGACAGCCACGGTGGTCGACTCGGGCACCAGGAGTGAGCGCCCGCCCGGTCCTCCGCCACCCCCGCCGCCGAAGGCGAAGGGCAGCCCGCCCGGTTCCAGATGGGCGGTGGCCAGACCGACCACGCCGCGCTCCAGGTTCACGAGGTGGGGGATGACGTGCGTGGAGACGATCGGGGTCAGGATGACCTCGAGGACGATCATCAGGATCACCGCCACCGTTCTCTGCCCCAGGAGCGAGCCGAGCCCCAGGCCGACGATGAAACCGATGACCGCTTCGAGCTCGAGCCACAAACCGGACTTGATCATGAGGGAGTTCGACGGATAGAGGAAATGCACCCGGTAGTCCGCATAGTCCTGGCGGGCGATCTTGACGGCCTGCTCCCTGTTCGTGGCCGGTGTCGGGGCTACGACAGCCGGTGGTGGAGTCCCCTTGACGATCACGCCGCCGTTGGGACCGTTGGGACCGTTCGAACTGACGGGGCCGTTGGGGCCGCACTGGATACTCGTGGTGATCGGTGCCTGGTAGGGGAGATCGCAGATGGCCTGGCCGGGATGGTCCCAGGCCCAGGTCTCGAAGCCGGCGAGCGACAGGCCGGCGGGCAGGTTGGCCCCGTCGTAATTGAGGGTGGTGGGGGCGGCGAAGACACACACGGCGCAGACGATGGTGAAACCGATGGCCACCAGAGGGACGACGATGGCCAATCCGGCCGGGATCCGGGCCAGGTAGAGAGAGAGCCGGGAGCGGCCCGTCACCACCAGGTGCCGGAACATCCCCTCGGTGAGGTCGACCGACCCCGCCGTGCAGCCCAGGGTGGCGGCGACGATGAAGCCGAACACGTACATCACCCCGGCCACGAGGCTCGTGTAGATGTCGTAGCCGCCGGCCGGCCCGTAGGACTTCGGGGCGAAGGCATGGGCCAGCAGTCGGATGACGAGGAAGAGGGTGGGGATGCCGATGTTCACCACGATCAGGGCGATCATGAGCCCGCGCCGTTTGCGCAGCTCCATGAACCGGGTGGCGATCATCCCGCCGGTGGGGATCCACGAACCGCGGTGGTCGCGTGGTGCGCGCCTCAGGGGCACCGGGTCCGGCGCCGGTGCCGCCACATCGGTCAGGGTGGTCATTCGGAGTCCCCCAGTCGACTCGTGACCTGTAGGAACCACGATTCGAGCGAGGCCTGGATCTCCTCGAGCCGGTACACGGAGATCCCACCCTCCACCAGAATGCGGTTGATCTCGGCGATGACGTCGCGCGGGGTCCCTGCCGGCAGGCTGATCCCCAGACCCGGCTCGCCCACCTCGATCTGAGCCCCGAGGGCGGTGGCGTCCAGGAGCGAGCGCGCCCGGTCGGGCTCCGAGCACTCGACCTGGAGGACGAGCGACGCGCCGGCCAGAAGTTCGGAGATGGGGCCCTGCCGGATGACGCTGCCCCGGTCCACGATGGCCACCGCATCGCAGGTCCGCTGGACCTCGTCCAGGAGATGCGAGGAGAGCACGACCGTGCGACCCTCGGCCACCAGGGAGAGGATCATGTCGCGCATCTCGTGCATCCCGGCCGGGTCGAGCCCGTTCATCGGTTCGTCCAGGATCAACAGCTGCGGATCGCCGATCAGGCAGGCGGCCACCCCGAGGCGCTGGCGCATGCCCATCGAGTACTTCGACACCCGGTCGTCGGCGCGATGGAGGATGCCGACCCGCTCGAGTGCCGGCCCGACGCGGTCGCGCGCCGCCGGCTCGCGCGCGGCGGCCAGAACCTGGAGGTTCTGCCTCCCGGTCAGGTGGCCGTGGAAACGGGGCTCGTCGACGATCGCCCCCACCCGGGCCAGAGCCTCGGCACGATGGCGGGGGACGGAACACCCGAGTAGCGACATCGTCCCCGCGTCGGCGTGCGTCAGTCCCAGCAGCACCCGGATGAGCGTCGTCTTGCCGGCGCCGTTCGGACCCAGGTAGCCGAAGGCGCACCCCCGGGGGACCAGGAGCTCGACGCCGTTCACGGCGACGTTCGGCCCGAACCGCTTGGTCAGTCCGTGGGTCTCGACGGCCCACTGGCTCTCGGTGGCCAAGACATGCTCCGATCTCGTCGATCAGGCAGCTCCACCAACCGGTCACGGCCAGCACGCGCCTTTGTCGCTCAACCTAGAGTGTCGCTCCACTGGTGAGAAGGCAGCTACCGGGTCTCTTTCTGGTGGGGCTAACCCCCGGGATGCGTGCCGGGAGCCCCGTACCCGGGCCTGTCAGCGCGTCGGCGTGATCCCGTACTCGGCCAGCCACCACTTGGCCGACGCCGCCGCGCCGGGGTCGGCGGCGAGCGACGGGTCCTGACCGAGGTCCGCCGGCGTGGGACCGATCCGGTCGGCCACCGCCTGCAGGTCGCCGAGGTCGAAGCCGTAGACCTTGGCGGCGGTGCCGCCGAGGAGCTGCTTGGTCTCCTCCACCGGCACCTCACAGAAATCGGCCTTCAACTTGGCGGCCGTGTTGGGCCACGAGCCCTCGGGGTGCGGGTAGTCGGTTCCCCACATCACGGCGTCGAGGCCGAGGACGTGGCGGCGGCGGATCTCCTCGCGCGACATGGTGGACGCTCCGGCGAAGAGGTTGGTCCCGAAGTACTCCGAAGGGAGCTTCGAGATCTTCCCCTCGAGCAGCGCCGCCATCTTCTTGGTCGTGTGCCCCCCACCCATGTACTGGTCCCACTTCCACTTGGAGTCGGCGATCCAGTAGGCGGCGGCCTCGGTGACCACGAACATCAGGTCGGGATGGCGTTCGAAGGCGCCCGAGAACAGCAGATGCCACGACGGTCGCGCCGCCCACCAGACGACCTCGGCCAGGTAGATCCCGAGGTGGCCGTTGTAGTCCTCCTGCGGTGCCTCACCCGAGTGGGTGTGGACGGGAAGGCGGGCTTCGGCGCAGGCGGCCCAGAAGGGCTCGTAGACCTCGGAGGAGTAGGGGGGGCGGTCCCGCCACATGGTCGGGATCATCACCCCCCTGATGCCGGCCTGGGCGGCCGCCCAGCGCGCCTCCTCGACGGCGCGCGCCGGATCGTGACACAACGGGATGAGGGCGATCCCGGCACGACGACCCGGGCTCGTCGAGCACAGGTCGGCCAGAAAACGGTTGTGGGCCCGGGCGCCGGCGAAGGCCAGGTCGGGATCGGTGATCTCCCCCGCCGCCAGCCCGGCGTTGAACGGCGGGGAACCCATCCCCGTGATGGCGTCGGCGTCGGCGAACAGGACGTCGGCCGCCACGCCGTCCTGGTCGAGCTCCTTGTCGCGCACGGCGGGGTCGTAGGCGCCGCGCAGGCCCTCCTCGTTGGAGGTCTCCCAACCCATGATGTACTCGAAGTTCGTCTCCAGCTTCTCGGCGCGCTCGGCCTCCTTCTGGGCCACCCACTCGTCGAAGGCGCCATGGAAGCGGGCCTCCAGGTAGGGCCGGTAATCGGCCAGCGGGAGACCGCAGTGGCCGTCGGCGGAGATGATCACGTAGCGCTCGGACATCGCACTCCCCTTCGTGGACCGCGAGCTTAATTCGTGATCACAGCGGTGAGCCGGGCGCCACCTTGGGCCACGGCATCGCCCTCTCGGCCACCAGAGCCAGGTCGAGGAGCAGGGGTTCGCGGTGATGGGCGGCCAGGACCTGGAGGCCCACGGGGAGCCCGTCGACCGTTCCGGCCGGGATGCTCACAGCCGGGGAACCGTTCATGTTGGACGGCGCCGTGAGGGCGGCGTTGTTCATGATGGCCCGGGAGAAGCCGATCTCGTGGATCAGATCCGCTCCCGGGATGGTCGACGGGGGCGGGCCCTCGGCCGCGAAGGCGACGTCGGGATTGGTTGACGCCATGACGAAGTCGGCGCCGTCGAAGAGGTCGGCCATGGCCTCGTTCAGCTGCCGGCGGTAGGACTCGATGGACGCGGCACGTTCCAGGTTGAAGCGCTCCCGGGCGGAGTCGAGGCCCATCCGCATCTCCGGTGAGAGCTCGTCGATCCGGTCCGGATAGGCGGCGCCCAGTGTGACGAGAAAGCTCACCTGGCCGGCCATGGCCCATTGACCGCGCAGCGGCGGCAGCGCGGCGTCGAGGTCGACGATCCTCAACCCGGCCTCCGCCGCCAGTGTCCGGGCGGCGCCGGCGACGACGTCCGCCACCTCGTCACGGACCCGGGCCGTGCCCAGGTCGGGGAGGATGACGGCCGTCCTCCCGGCCAGGTCGTGGGTCCCGAGGGCCGCCTCCCAACCGCCCACGGCGGGCAGGCTCAACGGATCGCGTTGGTCGAACCCGTTGCAGACGTCGAAGAAGCGGGCCGTGTCGCGCACCGAGCGGCTCAGACAGCCGAGCACCGTCGTGAGTGGCTCGATCCCGGCGGCCGGACCCTTCGGGATCCGCCCGTAGGTCGCCTTCAGCCCGAAAAGTCCGCAGAAGCCGGCCGGAATCCGGATCGACCCGCCGCCGTCGCTCCCGGTGGCGATGGGCAGCAGCCCGCCCGCCACCGCCGCCGCCGTTCCCCCCGACGATCCGCCGGGGGTCCGCAACGGGTCCCAGGGGTTTCTCGTCGTTCCGTGGAGCGCGGTCGACGTGCAGTTGATCCCGCCGAACTCGCTGGCCGTGGTCTGGGCGGCCAGGACGGCGCCGGCGCTGCGGAGCCGGACGATCGAGGTCTGGTCGAACGGCGACACCCGGTCGGCGAAGAGCAACGACGCCTCGGTGTACGGCCACCGCTGCACCTGTTCGAGCTCCTTCACCCCGAAGGGGACGCCGCCGAACGGCAGCGACACGTCGGCGTGGGCGGCCTCGTCGAGAGCGCGGTCGAAGTCGGTGTGACTGACGGTGTTCAGAGACGAACGGCCGATGGCCTCGATGGAGGCTTCGAGTGCCTCGCGCGGTGACAGCCTCCCCTGTCGGAAGGCGTCGACCAGGCTGCAGGCATCGTCGAACCAGGGAGCGGTCACGTCGGCCGACGGTAACATCGACGGGAGCGGATCGCGAGGGGGACCGATGTGACCGATCACGACCTTTTCCTCCCCGAGCCGAACCCCCGGGACGTCCGCGTCTCGGTCATCTCCGTCGACGACCACGTCGTGGAGCCGCCCGGCACCTTCGAGGGCCGGCTCCCGGCCCGTCTCCAGGACCGGGCCCCCCGGGTGGTCGAGACCCCCGAGGGCCACCAGGTCTGGGAATTCGAGGGTGAGCGGTTCACGCAGGTGGGGATGAACGCCGTGGCCGGACGACGGCCCGAGACCTACAGCCTGGAGCCGTTCCGCTTCGACCAGATGCGCCCGGGCTGCTACGACATCGAGGCCCGGGTGCGGGACATGGACATCAACGGGGTCTGGGCGTCGGTGAACTTCCCCTCCCAGATCACCGGCTTCTGCGGACGGGTGTTCTTCGCCGCCGCCGACCGCCAGCTCGGCCTGGCCTGTACCCGGGCGTGGAACGACTGGCTCTTCGAGGACTGGTACCGGGCCCATCCCGACCGGATCGTCCCCCTCGGGATCACCTACCTCGCCGACCCTGACGAGGCCGTCGCCGAGATCCGCCGCAACGCGGCCCGTGGCTTCACATCGGTGACCCTCCCCGAGCGCCCCCACGAGATCGGCCTGCCCTCGTTGTGGGACACCGGCCACTGGGACCCCATCATGGACGCCATCGTCGAGACCGACACCGTCGTCTCGCTGCACGTCGGCAGTTCGGGCCTGCCGAAGGCACCTCCCGGCGCACCGATCCTCCAACTGGGAGCCACCTTGTTCGGTCAACAGTCCCTGCAGGCGTGCGCCGAGTGGTTGTGGTCGGGCTACCCGGTGCGCCATCCCGGGCTCAAGATCGCCATGAGCGAAGGGGGGATCGGCTGGGTGGCCATGCTCCTCGACCGGCTCGACAACATGGTCGACCGCTCCGGCTACGGGCTGGGCTGGGACCTGCGCCCGTCCGAGGTCCTCCAGCGGAACTTCTGGTTCTGCACGATCGACGACCCCTCGACCATCGACACCCGCCACCGGATCGGGACCGGGAACATCATGGTCGAGGTCGACTACCCCCACGGCGACAGCACCTGGCCCGACACCCAGGACGTGATCGGGAAGTGCTGGGGCCATCTCCCGGCGGC
>Ga0209415_10002063_pt1 | contig 38095 bp, 32 predicted proteins | sample PeaSoiSIISIP2007_FD_187696 | JGI IMG/M metagenome (GOLD analysis project Ga0209415, IMG submission 187696) | Peat soil microbial communities from Weissenstadt, Germany - SII-SIP-2007 (SPAdes) (version 2) | ecosystem: Environmental > Terrestrial > Soil > Wetlands > Peat | place: Germany...
GTGTGAAGATGGCACTCTACCGCTGAGTTAAGCGCCCACTGCTTTCCATTCAAACAGTAACCGCCCTTATCGTCAACCGCTTCCGCGCCCCTCTTCATCAACCTTCAGCCATGACACTGTTCTCCCGCGGTAGCGTTACAATAATCGGCGGATTCTCAAGAACCTATTCCCATAATCCTTTATCGTCTCAAGGAGACTCTCATGTGCAAGCAACTCGCTGTCCTCACTTCGCTCCTGCTCGCCTTCGCCACTGTCGCCGCCGCGCAGATGGATAAGAGCCAACGCCCCAGCCCGCCCGCCTCGGCCTCGTGTAAGCTGCCCGACGGCAAGACCATTAAGACCGACTACTCCAGCCCCCGCATGAAAGGCCGCAAGATTTACGGCGGGCTCGTACCCTTTGGCCAAGTTTGGCGCGCCGGCGCGAATGAAGCCACCACTCTGGTTACCGATGCCGACTTGACCATTGGCGGCAAAGACGTTCCCGCCGGCAGCTACACCATCTTCACCGTCCCCGCCGAAAACAGCTGGACGCTCATTGTCAACAAGAAGACCGGCGAGTGGGGTATTCCCTACAAACCCGAGTACCAAGCCTTGGAAGTGGCGCGCGTCGACATGAAAGTCTCCCAGCTGCCCGCGCCGGTGGAGGACTTTATGATCGCATACGTCTCTTCCGCGACCGGGTGCACCTTGCAGATGGATTGGGAGACGACCCGGGCGTCGGTCGATATGGCCGAGAAGAAATAAGAGCAACGGACATGAGTCTGATTTTAGGTTGCGCGGCGCTTCCAGTGTGTGCGTGAGAACTTCAGTCGTCCCTCCGGGACTGGCTCATCCTTCCCACTTTTCCCAGCGCTGAAGCGCTGGGCTATTGTCGGTGGCCCCTCCGGGGCCGGTACTTGCGCGATTTGCTCCACCACAATGGCTCGCATCCCGTTCTCACGCACACGCTGGAAGGCCCACGCTTCCACGGCTGCGCGAGCATTCTCGATTTTGTCCGCAAGATTGCCAGCCCTGACCGCTCGCCGATTTCGACAGCCCGCTCACTCGGCCAGCATTCTGTTCGCCTCGCGCTGGGCCTCGCCCAAGTCGGGCGATAACTGGCGCGCCGCCTGCCGCGCCGCCTCGGCCTCGGCAGGCCGTCCGTCCTGTTCCAGCGCGTGCGCGAGCAGCAAGTACCCGAGCGCGCTGGGCTCAAGCTGCGTGGCGTGCGCAAAGTCGCCAGCCGCCCCGGTGAAATCGCCAGCTTTGAGCGCCAGCAACCCCAATCCCGTCCACGCATGCGCATTCTCCGGAGACAGCCGCAACGCAGCCTGATAACTCGCGCCAGCGGCAGGATAATCTCGGCTAGCCAGCTCGGCTGATCCCAGATTGCTGAAGGTGTCCGCGCGCAGCTTGGCGTCCGAGGTCATCCTCAGCACCTTCTCGTAAAGGCTCGCCGCCAATCGAAAATTTCCGTTCGCCTGCTCATTCGCGGCGATATTGAAATTGGCCAACGGGTCCAGCGGATTGATTCGCGCCGCAGCCCTAAAATGCGGCATAGCCTCGTCCATTTTTCCCGCGATCAGCAACGCCCCACCCAGATTGTCTTGCGCAACAAAATTCTCGTTCGTCACCTCGATCGCGTGCGACCACAATGTGATGTTGTCCCCCCAGTAGCTGAGTTGGCGTTCCGTGACGATGGCCAGCGCCAGCAGCACCGCCAAAGCGGGAACTGCCACCCAACGCGCTGCAATCTTTCGCCGCTCGGCCCACTCACCCACGCCCCAGCACACCATCAGAAACAATCCGACAAATGAAACATAAGCATACCGGTCCGCCATGGCCGCCTCGCCTACCTGCACTAGCCCGATCATCGGCACCAGCGTCCCCAAAAACCAAAACCATCCCACGACGAGATACCTTCGCTGCCGCCCCACCAGCACCAGCGCCGTGATCGCGAGCAGGAACGCGCTCGCTCCCGCCACCTGCCAGGCAGCCAGCGAATTTCCGGGATGGGGATACAAAGGCGCCAGCCGCGCCGGCCAGAATGCCTTCCCCACATAGCGGGCATAGGAAACAACGGCGTTCTGCAGCCGTAACGAAAGCGGGAACTCCTCCAGCGCGCGCACCGCTCCGCCCGCTTTTTGCGCCTTTAGCGTAATCAAGGCGCTGGCTGCGGAAAGCAGCAGAAGCGGGAGCTTCTCCACCACGAGCCACCGGAATGACCGGGCGGCGAACCTTGGCTTCGTTCCTTGCGCCGAATCTGCCCGCCCGGGAAACATACGCCGCAGCGGCCAGTAGTCCCACAGCAGCAACAGAAAAGGCAACGTGATGATCTGCGGCTTAGCCATCAGCCCGCAGGCAAACAGAACCGCGACCGCCGCATAGCGCGCAGCTCCAGGCCGGCGCGCGTACCATCCATATGCCCAGAGCGCCAACAAGAAGAACATCATGCTGAGCAGGGTTTTGCGCTCCGAGATCCACGCCACGGATTCGACGTTGATCGGATGCAGCGCGAACAATGCCGCGACCATCCAGCTTCGCCAACTCGCTCCCGTGGTCCACTGCAGCAGCAAGAACAGCAGCACCACATTTCCCGCATGCAGCAATACATTGGTGTAATGATGCCCGGCGGGATTGAGCCGAAAAAGCTGGCAATCGAGCGCGTGCGAGATCCAGGTCAGCGGATGCCAGTTGGCTTGCGAAGTGCTGGTAAATGCCCAGGCGATCGTGCTCCAACTGAGCCCAGCCTGAACGTGAGGATTCTGCACGATATACCGGTCATCGTCGAAGTTGACGAAGGGATGGCGGCTGACCGGGTTGTACAGCGCCAGGGTGGCTGCCGCCAAGACAAGGCAGAGAACAAAACTACGTTTCCCGCTAGAGGCAAACAGTCCCGCGGATTCACCGGCCGGTTCGGCGCTCCGAGTTTTGTTCGCTATCGAAGGCAAGGAGACGCTGCTTTTGGGCGATATTTCAGCCTAAGGCGTGCAATAAAAGATGTGCGCCGGCAAGATATTCCAAAGCTGAAAACCCTGCCGCACCGACGCGAAGTTGGACTGCAAGTAAGGCAGCGCCGTCCGCGTAAACTGGTACACCACCAGCGCGCCGTCCGGCTGCAACGCCTGCCGCGCTTCCTTGGCAATGCTTCGCCGCAACGCAGCCCGCATGTTGGTGAAGGGAATTCCGGAAATAATGTAATCCGCCTTGGGCAAGCCCATTTGCTCCAGCACCTGGCGCACGTGCAGCGCGGAATCATGCACCAAGCGCACCCGCGGATCGCGAATCTCGTCCTCGAGAAACTCCACGAAGTTGCCGTTCAGCTCGATGGCAACCAGCACCGCCTCGGGATGCAGGCGCTTCAAGACTTCCTGCGTGATGGTGCCCACCCCCGGCCCGTATTCGACCACCACTCGGGCCCGCTCCCAATCCACCTGGGCCATGACGTCGTTGATCAGGAGCCGCGAACTTGGCACCAGCGAACCCAGCATGGAAGGATGAAGAAAGAAGTTGACCGCGAATCGAAGGGTTTGGGATGGGAAAGGCATGATTTGGGCAGGTCGCTCTTCGAACCCTAAGACTTGATTATCAAATTGCGGCGAAGTTCACAAGATAACTGCGGCGTGGCAGTGGCCGCGTCGCCAATAGCGGCGGATTTCATAGCGCCGTCGGCCTGCTCTCAGCGAAGTCGAAGCGAGACTGAAACCGCGGGTACTTTCGTCACGGCTCACCCTCTACCGCCAACGGCCACAAGCGGAGTTCCCGGCATATCCTAGAGATAGCAAACCTGGCAAAGACCACGAAACATCATGAGCCTGAGAACCTGCCTCGCCGCTGGCCTGAAAGCTTTCTGGGGAGGCTTCCTGCTCCTAACGTCTTTATACTGCCTGCTGGCTTTCCTGCCCTACACCTATTCCGCGCTTATCAAAGCGCCGCCCTACGACTGGATTCCCTGGTTTGCCGGCCATCATGCCGCCCTTTATTGGCTCGCGTTCGCCGCCGCGTTATTGGCCTACTGGCCGGTACGCCAATCAAGAATCAAGCTGGTTCTCTTCGGCCTGCAGGCGGGCGCGGGTCTCTACATTTCCGTCCGGCCATTGCTGGGATCTCTGCACAGCGACTGGACCGCCTACGCCGCGGGTTTGGCGGCTTTGGCGCTATTGATCTCGCTTGCGGCCGCGGACGTAGCCCACTCCCTGGCTGGGAAGCGTCAGACGAGCACACCGGCTTTCCAGTTCAACTATTCCACTGCAATCGCCGTAGCCGCCGCCGTGTCTTTGCTTTGGGTCGCCGGCGTGCAGCTGCGGATTTATGGCGAAGCGCACTCCCTCAATCTTGGCGCGAATAGTCTGGAGCTCGCCGGCTGGAGCCTACTCTGCCACATACTGGTCGCGATCCTCATTCTGTCGGCTCTCAATCTGATGGTGGTGGTGGCGTCGAAAACCAAGCGCCCACCAACCGTTCGACATGGACTGACGGCGCTATTCGTTTTTGGCATTGCCTGGATACTGCTGGCGCGCTTTCTAGATAACGCGATGAGCTTCGATGGCTGGGCGGCGCAACTCTATGCCTCCTCCGTCGCTGCCGCGCTCACCCTCTGGGGATGCTCCATCCTTCTTCCTTTTGTCCAAAACGCTAAGGCTCGATCCCAGAAACCTGCCCGCCGCCGGAACCTGTTCGCGCTCGGCATCGCGCTGGGCGTCAGCCTATTCATGTTGGCCCTCCCCGCCATGATCCAAGGCGCGGACTGGGATGGCTTGGTTCAACACACCGCCGCGCTTGCCGGATGGCTCCTGCTCGGCATCTGCGCTTACCGAATCCGACCGCCCAGCGCGAAATATTCCCTGGCCACCATGTTGGGTGTGCTGCTGCTTTGCGGTTTCGCCTACAAAGGTCTGCAGGCTTCTGAGATTTTCTGGGGAAGGGCGCTGGGCAAAACCGATGACGACATCGCGCGCGCCATGGAAGACTACGCAGTGCGCGACGCCTCTTTCGATCTGGCCAGCCACGCCTTGGGCAACGGTCGCCAGCAAGCCTGCGGCGATCTCTGCCGCATCCTGCGCGAATACACCAATATCCCCAATTTCATCCCGCAAACGGAGGTAAAACTCGTCGATCCGCTCACTCCCAGCCAAGGCGAGCGCCCCAATATCTTCATCTTCACCATCGACTCCATGCGCCCCGACTATCTCGGCGCTTACAACCCCAAGGTGGACTTCTCTCCGAATCTCGATGCGTTCGCCCGCGACAGCGTCGTGATCCACAACGCCTACACTCAATACGCCGGCACCGGCCTCTCCGAACCCGCCATCTGGGCCGGAACCATGCTGCTCCACGATCACGATCTAAGCGCCTTCCCCAAAGTCAACGGCCTGGAAAAGCTGGCCACCGTCGACCGCTATCAGATGATCGTCAGCTACGACACTTATCTGAGACAAATGCTCTCCCCATCCGACGACGTAATCAAACTCGACGCCGACAAACGCTGGAACCAGTGCGAAATCTGCTCTACCCTGCACCAAACCGAGCAACTGCTCGACGAGAACGCAAACTCGTCCCGTGCCATTTTTTTCTATTCCCAGCCCATGAATGTGCATCAGTTCGCGCACAACGACATGCCAAGCATGACCGCCGCGAACTGGCGCATACGCCCCGGCTTCGTCCAGCGCATCGCCTATGAGGTCCATCAGGTTGACGGCTGCCTGGGCAATTTCTTCGCCTACCTCAAGCAGCGCAATCTATACGACAACAGCATCGTCGTTATCGCCGCCGATCACGGCGACGCCACCGGCGAGTTCGGCCGCTACAGCCATTCCCTCTCGATCTATCCGGAAATCATTCGCGTGCCGTTGATCATTCATCTGCCCAAAAAGATGCGCGGCACGCTGGTCTACGACGACAGCCGAATCTCCACCCTCACCGACATTGCCCCCACGCTTTACTATCTGCTCGGCCACCGGCCCGTCATCGCCAATCCCATGTTCGGCCATCCGCTATTTATGGAGACGCAGGCTGAGCTTCATAGCTATCGCCGCGACGAGCTTTTCCTCGCGTCCGACGTGCGCGCCGTTTACGGCATCCTCGACGGCAACGGCCGCTATCTCTACGCCACCTACGATTCGCCCGCGCAAAGTTATCTCTATGACTTAGCCGCAGACCCCGCCGGCACCCACGACATCCTTACCCCTGTTCTGAAAAAGCAATACGACGAACGCATCATCGAACAGCTGCAAGCCATCGGCAATTTCTATGGCTACAAGCCCAAGCTGTCGACTCTGCTGGCGGCCACAGGGAACTAGCGGGACGCGCAGAACCTCTGGATTAACTGCTGGATTAACTGCGGTCTTTAGGTTACGCTGGCCACCGTACTGGAGAACTGCCATGAAACGTCTCTTAATTGCCGCTCTTCTATGTCTTGCCTTTTCCGCGAACGGTCTAGCCCAACAAACTCCCGACCAGAGCCCCGCCTCGAAAGAGGATGTCGAAAGATACCTCGACGCAGTTCACTCCCACGAAATGATGAGGCAGATGATGGAGGCCATGGTCAAACCAATGCACCAAATGGTGCACGACGAATACTTAAAGGACAAGGACAAGCTTCCCGCGGATTTCGAAGCGCGGACCAACAAGGTGATGGACGACATGTTTAGAAACATGCCCATGGACGACGTGATGCAGGCCATGGTGCCGGTCTACCAGAAGCACTTCACCAAGGGCGACATCGATGCCCTCGTGGTGTTCTATTCCTCGCCGGTGGGCCAGAAAATATTGCGAGACATGCCGGCAATATTGGCGGAGTCGATGCAGACTGCGATGCCGATCATGCGCACCTACGTGGAGGGAATGCAGACTCGCCTTCAGCAACAGATCGCTGAAGCATTGAAGGAATCCCAGAAGCCGCGTGCCCAGGATCCGCCCAGCAGGCAGAACTGAACCGGCCCGAGAAGCGTAAAGGGCAAACCGCAGTTCCATCTGAGGAGAGTGAAGGACCTATGCATTGGGATGCGCCATGCACACGTCTTTCGCTTCGCGCGCAATGGCAATTCCAAAACGCTAATTCCCAGACGAACCGGGTTCATCATGGCAAGATTCAAACAGATCGCCCCTTCGCTGCTTTGCTCCGTATTTTTCGTCCTTTCATTCGCCGCCACTCTGTTCGCCCAAGCCGATCCCGACCATCCCGACTGGACCATCCCATTTCCCGCATTCCACGTCATCGGCAACATCTACTACGTCGGCAGCAAGGGCCTCGCTTCCTATCTCATCACCACCAGCGAAGGCAACATCCTCATCAACAGCAGCCTGGAAACGTCCATCCCCCTCATCCGCTCCAGCGTCGAGCAGCTCGGCTTCAAGTTCAGCGACATTAAAATCCTGCTGATCAGCCACGCCCACATCGACCACTGCGGAGGTGCCGCGCTGCTCAAGCGATTGACCGGAGCCAAATACATGGTGATGGAGGGCGATGTCCCGGTCGTCGAATCCGGCGGCAAAGCCGATTTCCAATACGGCGATCCGCAAAAAGAGTCCTACCCGCCCGCCAAGGTTGACCGCGTCCTCCACGACGGCGACGAAGTGAAGCTAGGCGATGTGGTGCTGGTCGCGCACCTCACCCCCGGCCACACCAAAGGCTGCACCACCTGGACCATGAAAGTCACCGAGGCCGGCAAAACCTACGACGCCGTTATCATCGGCAGCCCCAACGTAAACGCTGGCTACAAGCTGGTGAACAACGCGAAATATCCGCAAATTGCCCAGGACTATGAACTGATGTGGGCCAGACTGAAATCTTTTCCATGCGACGTTTTCCTGGGCGCGCACGGCGACTATTACGGCATGGAAGCCAAATACGCCAAACTCAAAGACGGCAGCGCCAACCCCTTCATCGATCGCCCAGGCTACAAGAATTACGTCGCTGAGAAAGAAGCCGAGTTCCACACCGAACTTAAGAAGCAATCCGAGAGCTCGCGGCCGTGAAACATGATTCCAGCAAATGATCGGTACCGATCCACCGGTGTCCACTCCACTGAGTCCGACTTGACCGCTTTGTGCCAGGCGGGGGGAGTTGCTGCGCTGATCTTGATCGTCTATTCCCTCGCGACCATGGTTCAGCTCGTAGTTCTTGGCGCACAGCCCGCGACCGCCGCCGAAACCTTCAGCTTGCTGCGCGACCACCGAATCGTGGGACTATTGCGTCTCGATCTGCCGACTGTTTTCGCCATGCCCCTCTACTACCTTCTCTTCCTCGGCCTGTTTGCGGCTCTGCGGCGAACCGACCGCGCCAATGCCATGCTCTCCACTGCTCTTGCTTTCGTCGGCGTGACGCTCGTGCTCGCGACGCCCACCCCCCTCTCGATGCTCTCGCTCAGTGAAAAATATGCCGCCGCAACCACTGACGCGACGAGAATCCAGCTCCTCTCCGCGGGAGAGGCGCTACTAGCCTCGGACATTTGGCACGGAACCGGTGCCATCATGGGTGGAATCATGCTGCAGAGTGGCGCCGTGCTCATATCCGTAGTCATGTTGCGCGGCGGCGTTTTCAGCCGCACCACCGCTTACGTGGGCATTGTCATGCACGGGCTCGATCTGGCTCACATCGTGTTCGGGCTTTTCCTGCCGGTAGCTGGAGTTGTCTTCCTGGCGATCGCTGGGCCCGTTTACCCGATTTGGCTATTCTTGGTCGGTCGAAGACTCCTTCAGCTAGCAGCCGCCCGAAAGCTTAGAATCACGCCATGAGTTCCGCCGCAGAAGCGCCTTACGTGACTGATCCCGCGTTGAAGCCAATTCTCGAACAGCTAAGAGCCCGCGAGCCCATCTTCCATCGTCCCGAATTCGGCGCCACCCGAGCCGACTTCGAGAACATGATGGTCCCTGACTTCTGGGAGGTCGGCGCTTCCGCCCGCCGCTACAGCAAGGAATTTGTCCTGGCCGAACTGCAAAAGCGCTATGCCGGCGAATATGTGGACGATTGGGAGACGCGAGACTTCCATTGCCGAAGCTAGCCGAAAATGTGTACTTCCTCACCTACACGCTGCTGCAAGGCGAACGCAAAACCCGCCGCGCCACCATTTGGCAGAACACTCCGGTAGGATGGAAGATCGTGTTCCACCAGGGCACGGTTGTGTCCCCGGCTGCGCACGCGAAAGATGAGCAGGCTCTGTAGTACAAAAGGCAAACGCTGGCTTTGCGGACGTAAAATCAGCCAGCATAGTGACCCAATCGACTTATGGCCTCTCCCATCACCACCATCGCTGAAATCGGCAAACACGACGGCCAATCCGTCACCCTCCGTGGATGGCTCTACAACCTGCGCGAGAGCGGAAAACTCCTCTTCCCAATTTTCCGCGACGGCACCGGCCTGATCCAGGGCGTAGTCCCCAAGAGCGCGGTTGCTCCCGAAGTCTTCGACGCCATCAAGGGCCTAACTCAGGAATCGAGCGTCATCGTTGAAGGCAAAGTGCGCGCCGATAAGCGCGCCCCCGGCGGCTATGAACTCGACGTCACCAAGATCCAGGTCATCCAGCGAGTCGCCGAGAACGATCCTTATCCAATTTCCCTAAAAGAACACGGGGTCGATTTCTTAATGGAGCATCGCCACCTTTGGGTGCGAACCCCGCGCCAGGCGGCCATTCTGCGAGTCCGTGCCGAAATCATCAAAGCTACGCGGGATTTTTTCGACGACAATGGATTCGTCCTCACCGACCCGCCGATTCTCACGCCCGCAGCCTGCGAAGGCACGAGCACGCTGTTCCCGGTGGATTATTTCGACGAGCAGGCTTACCTAACCCAATCCGGCCAGCTCTACATTGAAGCCACGGCCATGGCCCTGGGCAAGGTCTATTCCTTCGGGCCAACTTTCCGCGCGGAAAAGTCGAAGACGCGGCGTCATCTAACCGAATTTTGGATGGTCGAACCGGAAGTGGCCTTCGCCGAACTGGCCGACCTAATGGACTTGGCCGAAGGTCTGATTTCGTTCATCGTGAAGCGCTGCCTGGAGCGCCGCCGCGCCGACTTGCAAACCATAGGCCGCGACGTTTCCAAGCTGGAGAAGGTGGAAGCGCCGTTCCCTAGAATCACCTACGACGAAGCCGTCAAGCTCTTGGATGAAGGCCACGCCAAAGGCGCACTGGAAGCCAAGTTCGAGTGGGGAGGCGATTTCGGCTCGCCGGATGAAACCTATCTTTCCGCGCAATTCGACAAGCCGGTCATGGTGCACCGTTATCCGGCGAAGGTTAAGGCGTTCTACATGGAGCCGGATCCCCAACGCCCCGAGCTAGCTCTTTGCGTGGATGTCCTCGCGCCCGAAGGCTACGGAGAAATCGTCGGCGGCTCGCAGCGCATGGCGTCTTACGATCTACTGCTACAGCGCATACACGAACACGGTCTGCCGGAAGAAGCCTTCAAGTGGTATCTCGATCTGCGCAAATTCGGCAGCGTCCCCCACGGCGGCTTCGGCATGGGCATCGAGCGCGCCGTAGCCTGGATCTGCGGCCTGGAACACGTCCGCGAAACCATCCCCTTCCCCAGAATGCTGCATAGGCTGTATCCGTAGCCCGTGTGGTGAGGTTTTCGAGGTGTGGCGCGGGCGCCCCCGCCCGCGTGCTTGCGCAACCGTTCTTCGAGAGCCGCGCGGGTGCCCCATCCTTCGCGTTCTTTGCGAAGGGTGGGAGGACAAATCTACGCTCGATAGGTCTCCTCTTCCCCTTGCAACTTGCGCAGATTCTCTGGAACCTTCAGCGGAACATCCTGAGGCCCCAAGAGCGCGTCCAGCGACTCCAGCCACAGCATCTGACTCCCAAACACCACCCCCAAATTGCGCGAAACCGATTGCGCAACATCCCGCATGGAAACCGGGCGCCCCAACTCTTTCTCCATCGAGGTCACCGGCTTGGCCGTAATCCCGCAAGGAACAATCAGATCGAAATAGCTAAGATCGGTGTTCACATTCAAAGCAAACCCATGCGAGGTAACCCCGCGAGAAATGTGCACGCCGATGGCAGCAATCTTGCCCTCCACAAAGCTCTCTTCCCGTAGCGCCGGCGTCTCGCCGGCTGCCGTGGAGGCAGCCTGCCTCCACTGCGGGGGCGCCCAGCAAGAAGCCGAACCATCCTCGCCCGTCCACACCCCGGTCAATCCGCAAATGCGCTTCGTCGCAATCCCGAAATCCGCACAGGCGCGAATCAGCACTTCCTCCAGATTGCGCACATACTCAATCGCGCCCATAGTTCTGCGTTTGCCATCGGACGAGCTCATGCCACGCAAATCGAAAATCGGATACCCCACCAGTTGCCCCGGCCCATGAAACGTCACATCCCCGCCGCGATCGCACTCGAACACCTGAACCCCGCGCTGGGCAAGGAGTTCTGGCGCAGCAACGATGTTGCTCCGTTGGGCATTGCGGCCTAGAGTGATCACCGCAGTGTGTTCCAGCAGCAAAAGCACATCCCCAATGCGCCCTTCTTTACGCAGCTCAACCAGCTTGCGCTGAAGCGCAAGCCCAGTGGCGTAGTCGAGCGTCCCGAGTTGGAGAATGGAGATCAAAATTCAATCCGCCACGGATTTACGCGGATAAACATGGATCGGCAAACGGAGAAGCCGCGTTTCGGATCCAGCGCCGTACAACCCTGTGCTCCTCTGTGCCCTCTGTGGTTCTGCATTTCTATCCGCGTGCATCCGCGTTAATCCGTGGCAAAGAAGTTCACGCGTTGATGGCCAGGCCATACACACTGTTCGCAGCATCCAGCATTGCCTCGGCCAAAGTCGGATGCGCATGAATGGTCCACATCAAATCTTCCACCGTAGCCTCTAGCTCGATCGCGGCCACCGCTTCCGCGATCAGCTCCGTTGCCTGCGGCCCGATGATGTGCACGCCCAAAATCTCCCCGTGCTCCGATTCGGAAACAATCTTGATGAAGCCTTCGTGCGCGCCCACAATCGACGCGCGCGAGTTCCCCGCGAAAGGAAACTTGCCGATCTTCACGTTGTAGCCGAGTTCTTCGGCCTTCACCTGCGTCAAGCCGACGCTGCCAATTTCGGGATGGCAATAGGTTGCATTGGGAATGTGCTCCAGGTTCACCGGCTTGCCCGGCTTGCCGGCGATCTTGGCTATGGCCACAATCCCTTCCATCGCGCCGACGTGCGCCAGCTGCGGCGTCCCCAGCACGATGTCGCCGATGGCATACACGCCCGGCTCGGCGGTCTGCATCCAGCTATCGGTTTTGATGAAGCCGCGGTCAGGCTTGATCTTCGTGGTTTCCAGTCCGATATTTTCAGTGCGCGGCTTGCGTCCGACCGCGATGAGAATCTTCTCGGCTTCAATCTTCTCTGGCTTGCCGCCGACGGAAAAGGTCACGGCAATGCCGGACTTCACCTTATCGATCTTCTCAACTGTTGCGCCGGTATGAAAGTTGATCCCGCGTTTGCGATAGACACGCGCCAGCTCTTTGGAAATCTCTTCATCCTCCACCGGAACCAGCCGCGGCAGCATTTCGAGGATCGTCACTTCGCAGTCAAACGAACGGAAGATCGAGGCGAACTCCAGTCCCACCGCGCCCGCGCCGACCACAACCAGCGACTTCGGAATCGTCTTCAGATTCAGAATCTCAATGTTCGTCAGCACGTTCTCGCCCGCTTCAAGGCCAGGAATCATGCGCGCCTCGGAGCCCGTCGCCAGAATCACGTTCTTCGTCTTGAGATGCGAAGCCTTGCCATCGTTCGTGACCTCGACCGTGAGCACGCCGTTCTGCGCCGGACCGGCCACCTTGCCGTAGCCCTTGATGGTCTCGACTTTATTTTTGCGCATTAGAAACTCGAGGCCCTTGGCGTGCTTTGCTACGATCTTTGCCTTGCGCTCCTGCACCGCGGCCCAATTGAGTTTGCGCGCGTCCACGCCCTCGATGCCGAATTCCTTGGCGTCTTTCAAGTGGTCCCACAGCTCGGCGTTGAACAGCAGCGCCTTGGTGGGAATGCAGCCGACATGCAGACAAGTGCCGCCGAGGAAGCCGTCCTTCTCGATCATGGCGACCTTCAGACCCCACTGGCCGGCGCGGATGGCGGCGGTGTATCCCGCAGGCCCGCTGCCGACGATGACAACGTCATAGATGGTCTCAGGCAAAGGAAACGCTCCTTCACTACCAGACAGATGATTGAGGATAAGACCTCGATTCTAGAACAAGCTGAGTGCGGATACGAACGCGCGGTTGCAGTTCGCAACCCAGTCGCTTATAGTCTCCGTTCATATCTGGAGGCATACCTTGCGGCTCTTGCTCAATTGGGTTCTCAGTGCGCTCGCGCTTTGGATTGTGGCACATGTGGTCCACGGCTTTCACGTCAGCGGAGTGACGGCGGCGCTGGTCGCGGCGCTGGTTATCGGTTTCGTCAACGCCACGCTGGGAGCGTTCCTCAAGATCGTTACGTTTCCTTTGACGATTATTTCTCTGGGGATTTTTTGGCTGGTGATCAACGCCGCCATGATCGAGCTGGCGTCGGCCGTCGTGCGTGGGTTCCGGGTGGATAGTTTTGGCGCGGCATTCTGGGGTGCCCTCGTGCTGAGCCTCGTCAACATGGTGCTGCGCTGGATCGTGGGGACCGACCGGGAGCGAGCCTAGCTGCAATGTTCCAATTGGAACACTGTGGATATGTCTAAGTGATTGATATAAAAATATATAGATATATTTTGGCGATACAACTCTTCTCGATATGCGGCTCCAGATCCGAGCGCGAGGAAGGTCAAAAACCAGTCTTGCTCGTACGCGCTTTCTCGCGTAGATCGGAGACCAGCCGATACACGGAGTCGACATCCTCAATATCCATGAAGATGGGGACGCTGCCAATTGACATGGAGTCCCACACTCCCCAGCCACCACCGCGAGACCACCTCGGTTCGGGTTGGCCAAAGCGCAGAGTGCCAATTCCGCGCGAGTCGCCTTCTTTGGTCAGGGTTGGCAGCGCGTCGAGGTACGCGGAGGCCATTTGGCGCTTCCAGCCCTCCTGCACGACGATCACGCGACGGCTGGTGACTGCGTAGTAGGTCCGTTTCTTTTTCCACGCGGCGTAGATAAATCTGCCCCAGATCAAGTACTGTCCTACCAGAACAAACGGAATACCCCAGATCATTCCAAACGTCCACTGGTTGCCGGTGTGGTTGCCCGATGAGCCCCAATATCCGGCCACTCCAGCCTCCCAATAAATTGCGAATCCGCCCCACAGCAGGCTGAACGGAATCAGAAAGATATCCTCTTTGTGGAAAGTGTTGCGAGGATTTGGCCGCCCTGCCCACTGGATGCTTTCGCCAGAGGTAAGTTCAGGCTGGATCGCAGCGGAAGAATCTTGGAGTGATGGGAACATCGAGCGAAATCCTAGGATAGTTTCGGAAGCGCGTCCACTGTGTTTTTCAACCCTTCCGTCGCGGAACTCTTGGCGTCCATGGCCGGGCTCGGCCGCGACGCGGAAGCCGTAGTCGGCGTATTGGAATTGGGGAGGGATGCTGGAGCGGGCGGCGCAGCGGGAGACTTTGATGTGGTGGCGCCAGGAGCCTCCGCGGGAGGCGCGGCGTTCGCCGGATTCGGGGCCTTGCGGATTGTGCTCGGGAGAGATCGCGTAGTAATCCGGAGAATACCAATCGCTGCACCATTCGTGGACGTTGTCGCAAATGTCGAATAGGCCGAACGCATTGGGCGCATAGCGCGCAACCGGCTCGGGGCCGGTCTTCCAACGGTTGTCGTAGTCTGGCAGCGACTGCGACGGCGCGTCTCCCCACGGGTAGAGTTTGCCTACTGCTCCGCCGCGCGCGGCGCGCTCCCATTCGGCTTCGGTGGGCAAGCGGAAAGCTTTGCCGGCCGCCATCGAAAGCCACGCGCAATATTTCACAGCCTCGAACCAGGAGACGGCGACGACCGGCTGTTCGGGGTGATTGAAGTTGGGATCGTTCCAGAACGGCGGAGGCGGATTGCCGGTCGCGCACAAGAAATGAGCGTACTGCGCGTTGGTGACTTGGCGGGCGGCGAGCAGAAATTCATCTACATAGACGCGATGGACGGGACGTTCGTTGTCCTGGCCAACAGTGTTCTGGCCGGTATCGGAGCCCATGAAGAACCAGCCCGCGGGGATCGATATCAGCGGGACTTCCGGCCAGCCTTGAATTGGAGCCTGCGAAGCAGCCATGGGGCTGGCATTGAGCCTACCATGCGGCGGTAGTGAAGCAGTTTCGATAGGGAAGCGAGCCGCATGACATGCCTTGACAGGAAGAAGCCGAATGAAGTTCAATACAAGCTCCCGCCGGGTTTTCGTAGTAACTGCAAATGAGAGGAGATGCCATGTTAAGCGGCGTTCTGGTTGCGACTGAGTCGCATCTAGGGAGATCGAAAAGTGATACCGCCATCAACCGTCCCTCGTTGATGAAAGAACTGGCGGCGCGCGGGGTGCGCATGACCAGGCAGCGGCGCCTGCTGGTCGACATTATTCAAAATTCGCCCCGCCACCTGGATGCGGCCACGTTGCTGGAGATTGCCAGGAAGCAGGAACCGGAGCTCGACCGGGCGACGGTTTATCGGACCATTGCGCTGCTGAAGGATCGCGGGTTGATCGACGAACTGGATCTCATGCACATCGAGGGGGAGAAGCACTATTACGAGGCCAAGACCAATCGCGACCACTGCCACATGGCATGCTTCCGCTGCGGCGCCATTATGGAGTACGTGAGTTCGTCTTTCGAGAAATTGAAAAAGGAAATGGCCGGGCAGAGCGGCTTTCAGATCCGGGTAGTGCGGCTGGAAGTGGGCGGAGTTTGCAAACGCTGCCAAAACGCCGGGGGCAAGCGGTAGCGTTTTTTTTCGAACTTAGGTGCGACTCGGTCGCAACTAGAAATTCGACGACCGCGGATGAGCGGAGGGAATTTGAGGAGAAGAAACTGAATGGCTGAAGCCCGATCCGGCAACGAGCGTCGCCGTCATTCGGCATACGCCTGCGAACTCCAGCCTCGAAATGGGCGGGCCAAGACAATTCTTTGGCTATCCGCGATTGCGCTCCCGCTTTCGTGGTTTGCCCTTTCCGCCTGGGCGAGCGTGGGAGGAAGCCTCTCGGGCACGGTGAGGGATGCGAGCGGCGCCGTGGTTGCCCGAGCGGCGGTAACGGCAACGAACAGCGACACGGGAATCCGGGTGACGGTTGAGACCGGGGACAAAGGGTTCTATTCGTTCGCCAGCCTCCCCATCGGTCACTACGATCTGGAAGTGGAAAGCGCGAATTTCGGGCCTTATCGGCGTACCGGAATCGTGATCGATGCGAATAGCATGTTGGACATCGATGCGGTTCTGCAAGTCGGCGGCAGGCCGGATGTGGTTGCGGTGGTGGACAATCAGCTGCACGTTGAAACCACCAGCACGCAGATGGGCGAGGTCATCAGCGGGCCGCAAATGACGGCGGTACCGCTCAATGGCCGCAGCTTTACGGATTTGCTCACGCTGCAACCTGGGGTTGCGCCGGCCACTACCAGCACCTCCGAAACCGTACAGGACGTGGGCGCGAGCGCGCTTTCTCCCTCGGGCGATTTGAATCCCGGCACCATCTCGATCAATGGCCAGCGGGAATTTGCCAACAGCTTTCTGGTGAACGGCAGCGACGTGGAAGAAGACGTCAACATGGGAGCGGCGATCGTTCCCAACCTCGATTCCATTGCCGAGTTTCGCATTCTTACCAATAACTTCGATGCCGAATACGGGGAGTTCAGCGGAGGCCAGATCAACGTGGTGACGAAATCGGGCGGCAACGAAGTTCACGGCGACGTTTTCGAATTCGCGCGCAATACAAATCTCGACGCGCGCAACTACTTTTCTTCCACACGCGGCACATTCGATCAGAACCAGTTTGGCGGGACGCTCGGCGGTCCCATGCGCAGGAACAAGATCTTCTTTTTCGCCGACTATCAGGGCACGGGCTCGACCCAGGGCGTGGATACCGCCCAGATTCCTGTCCCCTCCATGCCGGACCAGACGGGCAATCTGGCCGATCTGGCCAGCTCTTTTGCGACTACCGACGCAAAGGGAAACAAGGTCCCAACGACGGTGAGCGGGCCTTATTGGGCAAGTCTGTTGTCGCAAAAGCTGGGCTATGGCGTTTCGGCCGGTGAAGCGTATTACACGCCGGGATGCACGGCCGCAACTTGCGTTTTCCCTAACGCCACTATCCCGCAAAGCGCCTGGTCCGCGCCGGCGATAAGTCTGTTGAAATACATTCCGACGGCCAACAATGCGAACGGCACATTCTCAACCTCGAGCTACGACGAGACGTTACGGGACTACAAAGGCGCCTACCGCCTCGACGCCAACACGCGCTGGGGTCTTTTGACCGCCTATTACTTTCTTGACGGCTGGTCGCAAAACAATCCTTACCCGGTGGCGCAAGGCGGGGCGAACGTGCCTGGTTTCAACGCGCAGTATTCGGGCCGCGCACAATTGCTGGACCTCGGCGATAGCAAGACGTTGAACGCGACCGCGCTCAACGAATTCCACTTCAGTTATGTGCGGGACGCAAATGACCTTGGCAAACCGCTCGGCGGAGTCGGCGTAAGCCTAGCCTCGCAGGGTTTCGAGGTGGGACAAGGAACCGCGGGGATCGTTCCGCTCTCGCCCCAGACCGAAGGAGTGGAGAGTGTGGGCTTTAACAGCTTTACTATTGGAACCAATACCAATGAGTTGAAGCAGGTGGGCAACACTTACCAGTGGCTGGATAATTTTTCCAAAGTGCTGGGCACGCACACACTGAAGTTCGGAGGGGAGTTCCATTACGATCAGGTGAACGTCGATGCGATCGCCCAGTTCAACGGCAGTTTCCTGTTCTTGGGCACCGAAACCGGCTCCGACTTTGCGGATTTCCTGTTGGGAGTTCCCAGCCAATACAACCAGAGCCAATTACAACCTTTTTACGGCCGCAACAAATATGTGGGACTTTATGGGCAAGATAGCTGGCGGGCGACGCGCAGCCTGACTTTGAATTACGGCCTGCGGTGGGATCGCATTGAGCCCTGGTATGAAAAATACAACCAGATTGCGACCTTTGTACCGGGCCAGCAGTCGGTGGTTTTTCCGGGAGCGCCGGCGGGGATTCTTTATCCCACGGACCCGGGAGTGCCGCGCACCTTGGCGCCGCCGGGCAATCGCGACTTCGCTCCTCGGATTGGCTTAGCCTATTCGCCCGGCGCTTCGGGGGATGGCGCTTTCGCCAAGCTGTTGGGTGGTCCGGGCAAGACAAGCATCCGGGCCAGCTATGGCATGTTTTACACCGCCATCGAGGCTCTCACCATCGGGGTGATGAGCGCCAACGCGCCCTACGGAACGACCTACAGCAGCCCGGCTCCGCCGTTGTTTTCCACGCCATTCGTTACCGCGGCGACCGGCCAGAATCTGGGGCAAGCTTTTCCGGTTACGCTTGCGCCGCTGAACTCAAGCGCGAGTAACGCTGATTCGAATATTAACTGGGGGCAATTCGAGCCCATCACCGGGCTTCCTAACTACCCCACGACGAATCGCATTCCGTACGCCGAGGAATACATGCTCTCGATGGAGCGCGGATTTGGAGCCAACACCGTGCTCAGTGTGAATTACGTGGGCACGCAGGGGCATCGGCTGCTGGTGCTGGAGGAAGCGAACCCGGGCAACCCCGCGCTCTGCCTGTTCTTGCGCAATCCTGCCAACTTGGCGCCAGGGCAAGTGCCTTGTGGACCCTTTGGCGAGGACACCTCTTACACGACTTCCGCGGGACAGATATACAGCGGAACACGTGGGCCGCTGGGGCCCAATTTCGGCAGCGACGCCAACCAGGCCGCCGCCGGCAATTCCAACTACAACGCCTTGCAGATCACGCTGCGCCATACCAGCCAGCATTTGAATTTGCTGGCCGGATACACCTATGGCAAGTCCGAGGATCAGTCTTCGAATATCGGGGAAGAGGTTAACCCGCTCAATCCCGCGCTCAGCAAAGCCCTGTCGGCGTTCGATGTGCGGCACAACTTCGTGGTGAGCTACAACTATCAACTTCCGTTTGAGCGGCTGTTGCGGGTCTCGAATGGCTGGACGCGCGGCTGGGAGCTTTCGGGGATCACGCACTTCAGCAGCGGGCTGCCGGTGACGCTGGTCAACTTGGGAGACAATTCCTTGTTGGGCACCGAACCGAACGGCGTCAATAACGTTGGCGTGGACGAACCGAATTACGCCGGCGGCTCCCTGGATCTGAATCGAAATCCCCGCAATCGAGAGGCCTATTTCAACACGTCCCAGTTCGGGGAGAACGCCTTGGGAACGCCGGGTAACGCCAAGCGGCGCTTCTTCTCCGGGCCAGGCCTGGACAACTACGATATGGCGCTGCTCAAGAATGTGCGCCTCAGCGAAACGAAGTTTCTGCAATTCCGGCTGGAAGGTTTTAACGTTTTCAACCACGCGCAGTTTTTTGGGCCACAATCGGTCGACGGCAATATCGGCAGTTCTACCTTCGGACAGGTGATCCGCGCCGATTCGCCGCGCCTGGTTCAGTGCGGTGCGAAATTCCTGTTCTAGGGAAACCCTGAAGATAAGGATAGGCAAGAGCCGTAGGCCCGACGGGCCCGCTGGCGGGCTAGTTCAATGAGGTCACGGTGGCGGGGTCGAGCAGCACGAACGAGCAACCGGTGTATTGGTAGCAGCCCAGGATGCCGCGGCGCACGAAATGGGTGGGTACGTCGCTGGGTGCGGGAACGTTGAAGTCGATGCTTTTCAGCTGCTTTCCCTGAGCCTTCATCTTGTCCGATCCGCTGATGAACTTTGTGTCATCGACCTTGAACGTTTTGCTCTTGCCATCGGAGGCCAGTAGGACAAAGAATTCCGCGCTCTCGGTTCCCGGCAGGAAGCGCGGCAGCTTGAATGTGCGCTCGTCGCTGATCTTAGCGGCTACGTCGCCAGTGTCGTTCCCCGCGACAGGGATGCCGGCCGGATTCGTTTTCCGGGGCCCGTGCAGCAGAGAATCCAAATTTTCCCGCGCGGCTGCCAGTTCCGTATTGTTCTGGCTGCCCGCCGCCCCGCCTTTCGGCATGCGATAGATTGCCATGCGGCACATCTCGATGGCTTGGGAGGTTTGATGGGTGCGCCGATACAAGTGGCAGAGGTGGCCGGCGGACACACCGATCTGCGTCGACTTCCAGGCTGCGCGGAGATATTGTTCCGCCAGGTTTAGATTCGACATTCGCTCATAGACCCAACCCAACGTGTCCCAATAGGCGCTCAACTGAAAAACCTGGCCGACATTTGGCATGCTCAGATCCGGTAAATTGATTTTTTGCGATTGTTCTTCGGCGCCGCGCACGGCTTTGATGGCGAGGTCCAAGGCGGCAGGCAGTTGGAAATCGGCATTGGCCATCTCATAAGCAACGTTGTTGAAGGTATTGATGTCCGGAGACAGGGAGGCGAGTTTGGCGAATACCGGGCCGGCTTTGTCATTTTGCCCGGCGCGCAGGTACATGATGCCCAAGTTCCCTTGCAGCGCGGCGCTCTCCGGGTGGATTTTGACGGCTGCCTCATATACGGAGGCGGCCTCTGCGGTTCGCCCCAACTGAAACAGGCAAATGCCCAAATTTGACGGTCCGTCGATATCCTGCGGATAGGCTTTGATGAATTCCTGCCATACGGGCAAAGCATCCTGGAACTTTCCCGCCGACATAAGCATTTCGCCCAGACCTTTGGGGATAGCCGACACATCGGGGGCGAGCGCCATGGCCTTGTGGAACGCGTCGATCCCGGCTTCGTTCTGCTTTTGCGCGAGCAGAACGTTTCCGAGGAGGATCCAGGCACGAGTAAATTTTGGATCGGCAGCCACGGCGCGGTACAGGTCAGCCTCAGCAGTTTGCAGATCGTGGTTGGCTACAGCCTCGCGCGCCTCGCCGGCGAGCCGGGTTGCCTCCTCATTCGAACTCATGGGCAGGTTCTCGATGCCGCTCGGAAGGGCCACGCTTGCGTTGCTGTTTTCCGCGGACGCGGAGGAAGGCGCTCTCGAGATCAGGGAAATGAAAACGCCGTAGTCATCCTGCATGGATTTCGCGAGCTGGATATATTCTTCGCGTTCCGCGACCGGGACTTCATGCATCAGGGTTTTGAAATGCCGGTCGCCAAGCAGCTTGCCGTCTTTGAGGTCATAGGTTGCGTCAAATTGCGCGAAGTCGTGCTTGACGTGAACCGCTGGAGGAAGCAGCGCGGTGTAGCCCGCGGGCAGCTCGACGCTGCTGGTGAAATGAATGTCCACTAGCGGTCCGAGCCAGGAGGGCCCCAGGGGCAGATCCTCTTCCGTATCGGGCGCGGGCAGGGATATGAAAGGCTCCGGCGCCAAAATTCTGCGATTGTCCCAGTCGCCGAAGTTCTTGCGTGTGTACTTATAGGAGACGGTGAAACTTTCGTCGGTCTTTTCCGGCAAACTCGCGGTAGCTTCACTGACCTCGCCACCGAATCCCTGGCTGGCCGAAATGCGCTGGGCGAGCTCCTGCCACTGCTGCAACGGCGTCGAGCGGAAGACAGTTCGGAGCACGAATTCAACGTCGCCCCGGGAGGATAAATCCGCCTGGCCGACCAGGGTGCCGTCGTCACTTAACTGGGCATCCATTTTGAAGGTTTGGGTGGTCGGATAGGGTAAATCGGTGGGAGTGGCGAGCAAGGCGGCGGGCTGATCGCTCCAGATGACGAGAGCGTGCTTGTCCAGCAGCGGAGGAACCAGGTATTGATAAGGGCCAACCTCGGCGGTGGAATCGAGCCACAGCAATCCGCCTTCGCGAGGAACGACAGTGATAACGTGATTGAACTGGCCGGGAGACGGAACGTCCTGATCCACCTCCTGGGCCGCACTGATCAGTGCGGGGTAGGCGGGAATTCCGACCGCGGTCAACAGCGCTGCCAGCAGCGTGTGCTTGTCTTTGCAATCTCCATATTGGTTGGCCAGGACCTCGGCGGCGGAGTGTGGCTGGTATCGCCCGATCCCGAAGTCAATCCCGATGTAGTGGAACTGGGTGCTGACGTAGGCATAGAGGGCGCGGATTTTCGCTTCGGGGGTGGCGGCGTTCTTCGTCAGTTCGGCGGCTTTCGCCGTGATTTCCGGCGAGGGTCTGACGCGGTCCTCTTGCAGTTGTGCATACCAGCGGCCGACTTCTTCCCAACTGGTGAAGGTGCTCATCTGTACGTCGGGTGCGGGAAGGCGGCCTCGCGCCGTCTTCCACACCTGCTCGGTCGCTTCCCGCTTTTCGTTAGTCTTGTCTTTTTCGCGCAGGTTCGAACTGTGCCAGGTGTAGATGCGGCGGTCGCCGGATTCGGTGATCACCGGCTGAATCGAGGCGCTCTTGAGCTTGATGGCTCGGCCACGTGGCACGTCGATCTCATAGTCCTCGCTCAACACGATGGCTTCGTGCGTAAAACGATAGGCGCTCCAGAACTGGCCGGGGGCGAGTGGCTTGGTGGTGTGCTCGTCAATGTGGTATTCGAGCACGTCGCCGACGCTCAGCCCTTTGACGGCAATCTGCTTTTCGTGGAGATCGCTGTAGAGTGGAGCCTCGCGGGTGATTTGCGCCGCCATATCCTGCGCACTATCGGGCGGAGTTTCTATGACCGAGCCATCCGGCTTGTGAACGCGCACATAGCCAATGTCGAGTGAGCCCGTGGCGCTGGCATAGGAAAAGGCGAGCACACCATAACGCTGGACGCCAGCTTCCGATTGGATGCGGATTTGCGCACTTTCCACGAGCGAAGAAGTTCCGTCGTTCTCGAAGCTTTCTTTGGCGGAGAACCGCTCGATGACGAAGGCTTCTTGGGAATAGTCCGCCTTGGCAGTGGCGGGTTTCGATGGCGTGGCCTGCGCAACCGCCGCCGCGGCCAGCAACACACAAAAGCGAGGCAGGAAGCCCAACCGTCTCAACATACGTGAGAGACATTTATTCAGCTTCCGGCCAGAAAGGCAAGTAACTTCGATGGCCAATCAGCCGCGACTCGTGGCGCTGGCTGTGACCCGGTCAGTGGAACAAGCGAATAGCGCACTGCACAGAAAAAGCTGATGTCCGGAGCGGCGGGGATGGAGGGATATCGCGCGGCGACGGCGACGCGGGAATGCTGGAGAAATTCCCGGCTACTGCTAGGGCTTTTCGTCCGCGGCCGGCTTCTTCTTGGCGAAAGAGCGGATGTAGTTCACCAGGTTCCACATGTCGTCCGGCTTGGCCCGCGAGCCTTCCTGCGGCATGTCACCTTTGCCATTCTTGATGATGTAGAAAAGTTCCCCGTCGGTGGCTTTCTTCATGGCTTCCGCATCGGTGAAGTCGGTTACGTTTTTCATGCCGGCGGCGACTTCGCCCTTGCCGTCGCCCTTCGCGCCATGGCACATGGCGCAGTCAAAACCATAGAGCTTTTTGCCTTGAGCCAGCGATTCGGCCGTCGGCTTGACCGGATTGGCCTGGCGCGCCGCCTCGACCGGCATGGTGTATTGGGCGGAGGGTTCAGCATTGGGCGGCGGCGGCGCTGGCGTTTGCTGTGCCAACGCGGGCGAGCTGAGAAACAGCAACGCTAGCAGTATTCGTGGAGAATTCGACATGGCGACCTCCTGGCGGAGTTCGGCGCTGGAATCGCCGAAAATCCAGCCCCAGTGTACCGCAGTGAGGGCGAGTGTGGCCGTCCGCCGTTGTCCACTTACTTGAGTAATGTCGCAGCGCCCGCCCGCAGTCCAGAACGCAGGAGCAGCGCTCTATAATCCGAAAAGTTCCGCTTCTTGGGGCAACATCGATGCGATGCAAATCCGGGGAAAGACTAGCAGCGGGCAGCAAGGCCGCGCTCTTGCTTCTGTTGGCGCCGTTTGCCTTAGCTGCCGCCCAAACCAATTCTTCAGCCAACGCCAGCCAGGCCGCTTCGGCCCCGGCTTCAGCGGAGCAAGCCCAGGCGCAAGAGAATGCACAGCCGCAGAGCGATCTCTCGGATGCCGCGCGGAAGGCGCGGGAGGCGCGGGAACAACAACGCGCGAAACGCTCGGCGAATTCTGAAGCTGTGAACGAGATGGCGGTTGAGCTTTCGGAAGCCTCCGAGCAGAATGGCCCTGCTCCGGTCGGTTACCGCTATTACGACTTTAAGGCCGGGGACTACTCGATCCTGGTGCCCGCCGATGCGGAGGTGGAAGGGCGCGGCTCGTATGGCCTGAAGCTGGTCTCCTCGGAGCTGATGGGGACGCGCACCGTGGTAATCCTGGGCGACCCGATCCCGGCCGAAGGGAGCACGCCGGATGAAATCCTGCGCAACGCGGCGCGCGCTTACTTTGTTGACTGTAGGGTCGGAGTGGCTACGGCTGGGACAGGAATCGGTACCGCGGGTAAACCCATTAATGGGCATGCCGCGGCCACGGTTGGTTTTGGAACGTGTCCGCTGAACCAAGAAGTGTTGGGCTCGGTGCAGCTGGTGTTGGGCGACGGCTACGTTGTGCCCATGGTGTGCGGCTATCCCTTTACCAACGAGGATCTGCATCCCACGGCAAACCGCCCCATCGGCGTGGTGGTCAAGACCTACGACCGGGAAAATAATGGACGCCGGGCGTGCGACGTGATTCTGCCGTCGGTGAGTTTTCGTGAGCACGGCTCGCAGTGGCATCCGAAAACGGCGGAGGCCGCGCCCAAGAAGGCGGTGGTCACGAATGCCCTTCTCAACCCCGATGCCACGCCAGTTGCCGTAACCGCGCAAGACGACTCGCTGGGCAACTTTGCCCGGCAGCACAAGAAAACTGTTTCCACGGAAGTTGTGACGGAACTGCAGCACGCCGCTCCCGGCTTTTCTTCCTACGGCTTCAATTATTGTGCGAAGGACGAATGCTACACCGCGACACTGCAGATTCCGGTCAAGGCGCGTAAAGACGAGCATTTTCAGACCGCCTACACGGGACTATTTGAGTTTGAAGTCCCGGTCGGCGATAGCGTGGCGGTGATTCAGGCGAGCACGGGAGCCCCAACCACCCCGGGCATCATCAGCCGCGAGGAGTTCATCAATACCAAGATCGATTGGTGGATTGAGAATGTGCCGGCCGTGTATTTCACCGGAGCCGGCAAAGCGGACCAAGTGTACAGCGAGGAGCTTACGACCTTGGGGGGCATGCCGGCGCGGCTGGCGGCATTCCGCTCCCCAACCGCGTTCCAGGCGGTAGTTACGCAACAGGCAGCTTACATGGCGCCAGGCGTGTTCGTGCAAATCCGCTGCAGCGTTCCGGAAAAGGTTTATGCCGACGCGAAGGAAATGTGTGAGCATGTGGTGCGGTCGATGGAGGTTCCCCAGTCCAACGCGGATGGCAATGATCCGTAGATCCTATTGGCGCTTGCCGTGCCGAATAGGCTTATGCTGCCTGCTGGCGTTGACTGGCGCATGGGCGCAGGATTCTGGCGACTCCGGCACGCAGACTCCTCTGGGCGACGTGGTGCGGCAACAACAGGGGCAACGGAAGCACGCGAAGACCGCCAAGCGCGTAGTCAACGACGACGACATTCCCGCCAACCACATGCAGCGGTTGAACGCGCAAGTGGCGGAGTTCGTCATTATTCCCGCGATCAGGATTTCGGGATTGACTCCGATCGACGATTCCCCAACGGCCACAATTCTCGGACAGAAGAGAGACAAGATTGTTGTTGGGTTCGGACCTCACCTGGGAGAAAGAGACTGGTGCGGCGGACCTCCGGAGTGCGCAGAGCAGGCTTTCCTGCGCAGATTCCAAGTGGGAAGCCGAATCGGGACCAGCGGCCGGATTCTCTTCGATTCGGACGACGCGGTCGGAGACTACCAAGCGCGTGTGGCACATTTTGAAATCCTCAACGATGTTCGCGGAAAGATGCAGGGGACTGTGGCCTTCATCGAAACGCCGTTTTCCACGGTGATGGCCTACTGCATGTACAACGCCAAAGACCGCACGGATGCGGAACCTGAATGCGACGCGTTTATTTCCTCGCTGCACGTGGAAGTCCCCGAAAGATATGTCTATGTCCAGCACTAACCAGGATGGCAAGCGCCGCTGGAAGTGGGGGCTGGTCTTGTTGTTGCTGGCAACCACTTTCAGCCGGGGGCAGTCGTCCGAACCCGCCTCGGCCAAGGCTTTGATTGCGCAGTTCGTTCCCGGGGAGAGCGTGCGCTATGAATTCGAGGGGCTGGTTCACGCGTCCTCCGGCCACGCCCGGAACGTCACGCTGAGTGTTCCCGATGACTGTTCTTACCGCTTGCGCGCCGTGCTGAAGTTTGATTTTGATGCGGTGAGCGCCGGCGGCGGGCTTAGTGGCCGGGTTCATTTCCAGGCGGTCCGCTACGATGGGCAGGCTTGCGCGATTCCGGAGAAATCCGATCTGGCCAAAGCCCTGCAGAACCTGGAAGCGAGCGAGATCAAGTTTGACATCACTCCAGCGGGGGATGCGAGGCTGAGCAGAGCACCTGCGTCTGCCGAAAGCGAAGGCGTGAGCGTGTTGCTGAAGGCAGCATGGGATTTGCTTCAAGTGCGCCTCAGCGACAAGGCGATCTCTCCCGGGCCGGCTTCGTTCCCCAGCCGGCATTTTCTCTACTGGCCGGATACCTTCGTGGAGGACATGGAGGTAGCGGCTGCCTCCATGCAATATCCGCGGGATGCGACCATCGCGGGGCGGCCTTACGCCTGGCTGCAATACAGACAAGTATTCTCGCCGACCGACGTGCCTGCCTACATCGAAGCCCGTACCCAGGCGCGAGACTTTACCGGCACGGCATTCATCACCGGCAAGGGACGAGTGTCGTTGTTGTTCGACGGCGCCAACGGGCGGGTTGTTTATCTGCAGCGGAACCGCACCATCGACAACCGCACGGCGCTGAAATATGACGCCAGCGAGACTTCGATTCCCCTGGCAACATATTCCCTGGCGGAAGAATCCACCGTGCGCTGGTTGCCGGATAAAAATGCCGAAGCATGGCTGGCGGAGCTAAACAAATTCGAAAGCGAGCCGGTGGAGGAAGTGAAACCGGTTCCAGCGACCGGAGGCGAAGCCGAATCCTCACTGGCGGCCTCGGCGGCTGCCTCCCGCCGGGCCAAGGCGGGCGCGGGAGCATCCGGGGCCAAGGAGCTTTCCGAGTCGCTGGACCTTGTCCCGCGCGGCTTTGAACGATGGCAGAACACTTATTGCAGCGGCGGGTACTGTTTTGACTTGTCCATTGCCGTGCCCGAGCAGACCAGGGAAGTGGAACGCAGAGACGGCACGGTGCTGTTGCTGAGCGGCTCCGGAGAGCGCACCGTCACCGTGGCTGTGGGGCCTATGCTGGACCTGCAATACGAAGGCCTGAGCGAAGACGAATTGCTCAAGCAGCAGACCACCAGGTTCGTCGCCAACTATCTGTGGTTTACCGGCAGCTCCGGCCGGAAGCTGAACTTCGAGAGCAGCAGCTTACAGGATCGCCCGGCGGCATTCAGTGATTTTACGGCGACCGCGCGGGACTTGGCGCCCATCCGCGGGCGCCTGGTGATGGTGATCGGCCCCTACGGCCGGTTGGCGCCGCTGACTTGCTCATATGCCATCGCACAGCAACAGGCTTTGGATGCGATCTGCCAAACCGTGGCCGGCTCGGTGGTGATTCATTAGCGGCGATCCCGGTGGTACCACCTGATTCTTTCTCTCAATTCCTCCTCGCCCATGTCTTGACGGATCTGCTTCAGAACTCCGCGTATTCAGATTCGGCCTCGTGACCGCCCGTTCCGATGAGATGGCTTAACCTCTCAAGCAACTCGGGCTCTCGCTATTTCCTCCCGCTCACGTAGGTCTGTTGCCTTTCCGAAACCGCGCCAGAATTTTCTCATCTGTTCTTGCCTTCCACTGCAATCTCTACATTGCGCGCACTCTCCGAGTGGCCCACGCCAAGTCCGAGCCGCCAGCCGGGCACAGAGAGCGGCTATGCTAATATTTATGGTTCTGAATGTGCGGTTCGTGGGTGAACCATTCTAGCGCCAGGCTCCGGCATCCCACGGGCTCGTAACCTCATCGAAGCGGAAGCCAGATGAAAGATACCCTGGGAGTTTTGTTGGCGGGAGGGGCGGGCGAGCGGTTGTATCCCCTCACGCGCGACCGGGCGAAACCGGCGGTCACCTTCGGCGGCATTTACCGCATCATTGACGTAACCCTCTCCAACTGCATTAACTCCGATCTCCGCAAGGTCTACATCCTCACCCAGTACAAGGCGCTGTCGCTCAACCGGCACATTCGCGAGGGCTGGAACATTCTGGGACGGGAGGTTGGGGAGTTTATCGAAGTGCTGCCGCCGATGAAGCGGGTCAGCGAGCAGTGGTACCAGGGCACGGCGGACGCGGTGTATCAGAATATTTATTCCATCGGCTCCGAGCAGCCGAAACATGTGCTGATCCTTTCCGGCGACCATATCTACAAGATGAACTACGGGAGGATGCAGCGGCAGCATCTCGACTCGGGAGCGGATGTCACGCTGGCGACCATTCAGATCGATCCCATGGACGTGCGGCGGTATGGGGTGGTGGACGTGGATCGCGATCAGCGTGTCATTGGCTTTCTGGAGAAACCCCGCAAGACCGACCTGCGGTCGCCCTACAACCCGGCAAAAGTCTCGGCTTCCATGGGGATCTATATATTCAACACCGATGTGCTCATTCCGGTACTGCTGAAAGACGCCGAGGACCCGAATTCCAGCCACGACTTCGGGAAAGATATCTTGCCCAAGATGGCGGACGAGTACCGCGTCTATTCGTTCGACTTTGTGGACGAAAACAAGAAGGAAGCGCTTTACTGGCGCGATGTGGGGACCCTCGAAGCGTTTTACGAGGCCAACATGGACATCGTTTCGGTTTCGCCGGTGTTCAATCTTTATGATTCGGACTGGCCCATTCGCACTCATCAGCGCCAATATCCGCCGGCCAAGTTTGTGTTTGCGGAAGCGGGGCGCATGGGGACGGCTCTCGATTCCATCGTCTCCGCCGGGTGCATCATTTCCGGCAGCATTTTGAAGAATTGCGTGGTCTCGCCGGACGTGCGGGTGAACTCGTACAGCGAAGTAGAGGCCAGCATTTTATTCTCGCACGTGAATATCGGGCGGCATTGCCGCATCCGGCGGGCGATTGTCGACCGTGACGTGCACATCCCCGAAGGCACCACGATCGGCTACGATAGCGAAGCAGACCGGCAACGATATTTCGTCACCGAAAGCGGGATCACTGTGGTGACGCGGGACTATTCGCTGTTTGAGAATCCGGTGACGGTGGATTACTTCACCAGCGAATGAGGCTGCCACGGCTCTCATACCTTTGGTTAGAAGGGCGTTGAATGCTAGGTTTGCACAAGGTGATGTCGTTCGTTCCCACCAAAGACCATCACAAAGCTCGGCCATTCTATGAGGGCGTGCTCGGACTTCGCTTCATCGGCGAAGATCCGTTTGCGCTTGCGCTCGACGCGAACGGAATCATGGTGCGGGTGGCGCAGGTACCGGACTTCAAGCCAGCGCCCTTCACGATACTGGGATGGGAAGTCCCCGATATTGCCCGAACCGTCAGCGAGCTTCGAGAACGCGGGGTGTCCTTTCAACGATACGAGGGCCTTCAGCAAGACACAATCGGCGTCTGGACCTCTCCCAGCGGGGCAAAGATCGCCTGGTTCAAGGACCCCGAAGGGAACGTACTGTCGCTCACAGAATTCCCTAGCCGTTGTGCCCGCTAAAAACCCGTTTCAGCGATCCGTTCTGTCGGCTGTGACCACAATCACTGACTGGTTTCGGATCGGCATAGAAGCTGGTAGTGAAAAGAGGGGCACTGCCATGAAAGCCACCGGCGCAAAACCTGCTCTAGCGAAAGCTCTGGTCGTGGCCGCCAGCACGGAAAATGAAATCCGCTGCCGGGCTTATCAGATCTACGAAGAACGTGGCAAAATCGAGGGCCATGAATTAGACGATTGGCTACGGGCGGAAGCCGAGATCATGACCCATCGTGTAACGCGAAAAGCGTTGTGATGGCGAGCTGCCGCAGGGGTTGGTTCACGAGTGAGGCGCGTTCGAGGGATTACCGTACGGAAAGGGTGCACCAGCCAGATTGAACTCTCTTTTTTCTTAAATCCTAAGTTAAACTTGCTGCGAGGAAAAACTCACAAATGGCGAACGTCAATTCGAAAAAAGGTGTGATCGGAATCTTAACCGGTGGCGGCGATGTGCCGGGATTGAACCCGGCAATTCGCGGAGTCACCTTTCGCGCGCTGCGCGAGGGGTACCAGGTCATTGGTTTGCGCCGTGGATGGGGTGGCCTGGTCGATGTTGTCCGCGAGAAGGACTACGACAACAGCAATAATTTTCAGTATTTGACCGAGGAGTTGGTGAACCGCGCTGGACGCACCGGCGGAACGTTCCTCCACAGCTCGCGCACCAATCCGGGCAAAGTGAAGAAAGACAGCGTGCCGGCGCATTTGCAGTCGACCTACCATGCCGAGAAAAACGACCTGACGCCGGAGGTGCTCAAGACTCTGGATTGGCTGGGAATCGACTTCCTGATTCCTATCGGCGGTGACGACACGCTGAGCTACGGTGTTCGCTTGTATCAGGAAGGCGTGAAGGTGGTGGCCATTCCGAAAACCATGGACAACGATGTGCCGGGCACCGATTACTGCATCGGATTCAGCACCTGCGTCACCCGCACCATCGCCATGACCAACGACCTGCGAACTTCCGCCGGGTCGCATGAGCGGTTCATGGTGCTGGAGGTCTTCGGCCGCTACGCTGGTTTCACGGCGATGTTGCCGACCATGGCGGGAGCGGCCAACCGCTGCGTGATTCCGGAGCACAAATTCGACATTGACAGATTGACCGAGCTGCTGGTCGAGGACCGCAACCGCAATCCCAGTAAGTATTCCGTGGTTCTGGTCTCTGAAGGCGCCATGTTTGAAGGCGGCGACATGGTTTTCGAGCAGGAGACGACCGACGCGTTCGGGCACAAGAAGCTGGGAGGAATTGGCGATCTGGTTTCGGCGAAGCTGAAGGAACTATCCCCGAAATACAACCACGGCAAGGCCATCGAGGTGATCAATCAGAAGCTGGGATACATGGTGCGCTGCGGCGATCCGGATGCGATTGATTCGATCGTGCCCATGGCATACGGCAATCTGGCGCTGGACCTGCTGTTGAGCAAAGTGCATGGCCGGCTGGTGGTGCTCAAGAACGGGCGCTACGACAACATGCCAATCGATGCGGTGACCGCATCCAAGAAAGTGGTGAATGTGCGCGAGCACTACAACATCGAGCGCTTGCGCCCGCATTACCACAGCTTTGAGATGAAGCCGCTGTTTATCATGACCAGCGAGATGGGGTAGGTTTGTCGTTGGAAAGGCATGGGCCGTTCCTAGGGAGGGGCGGATGACCGTGGTCCTTTAAGGCCGCTTTTCGCACAAGCCAACCTGTGCGGGTCGGTGACAATTGTCACAGACGTTGGCGGCCCGGGTGGAAGATAGTCGGCCCAGCAACGAGGTGTTTTATGAAGAACTCCCAGCTGGCCATTGAACCGCGAAACTATCCCACCGAACTCCCCGCGGAACTGGAAGACGCGATCCGGCGCCGGGCTTACGAGATCTACGAACAACGCCAGGGAATGAACGGCAGCGCAGAAGACGACTGGCTGCAGGCGGAGGCGGAGATTCTGAACCCGAACGTGAAGGGTAGAGCGGCGTAGAGCGCTCCCAGAGTCGGAACTCCTTCTTCCGTCCGCCGAGGTTGGGGACTGCTCTCTCCCCTCATCGGTCCGCAGCTTACGAGGCTGAGGAAAAAGTCATTGCGTTTTGGCTTCCCTCGGGCGCTAAAGCGCGGATATATTGTCATGGGCTTAGCGGCACGACCAAAGGTCGTGCCCTTTCCCGAGGCCATGCAAACCCGAAAGGCCATGCAACCGAGTTCCCCCCAGCCGCTTGCGCCGTGTGGGAGCGGTTTCGCTGGCCCACGATGCAAAGCCAACAATTTCGTCCTTTCTTCGCCCAGCTTCCCTCCGCTGTTACAATGCCGTGTCTCGGCAGACAAGAACTTTCGGCCCTACAACAACGTATCTGTCAATGACTGTTGAGCCGGTGCGACGGCGAGCGGGTTCGCCGTCCCAGCTTCGAGACGCGAATTCCCCGGGGAGTGCAAGTTGGAAGACGCCCATGTAGCCGCCATGCTGGTACGCCGGTGCCTCGCCGGCGACGCGGGCGCGTGGGAAGAGATCGTGCAGCACTACCACCGGCGGGTCTACAACATCTGCTATCGTTTCGCAGGCTCGGCCGAGGACGCCCAAGACCTTACGCAAGAGGTCTTTATCAAGATGTATCGAACCCTGAATTCCTATGATGTGAGTCGTGGAGCGCTCATTACATGGGTTACGACGGTTACCAGAAACCTGCTGGTGGACCATTTCCGTAAGAGCAAGCAAGACCGTATGACGGATTCGCTGGATACGGCGACCTCCGAGCACGAAGACGCCCGGCCGTTGAGCGACCAGATCCCCGATAAGGGCCAGCCCCCCGATGCCGGAGTGCAGAGCCGGGAGACGCGGGAAGTGGTGCACCGGGCGCTGCAAAAGCTGTCCCCGGAGCTGCGGGAAGCGGTGATTCTACGCGACCTGCAGGACATGGACTACCGGGAGATTGCCGGGGTTTTAAGGGTCCCGGAGGGCACGGTAAAGTCCCGAATTAATCGCGGGCGGGCGGAACTTGCGCGCCTGCTACAACGTACCTATAGGCAGGTGATGTGATGGCAGCAGAAAACCAAAACGGAATGCGGTGCGCGGAGTTTGATGGCTTGCTCAGCGACGCCCTCGACCACACGCTGGCTGCGCCAAAGCTGCAAAGCTTTCAGACTCACGCGCAAAGCTGCGCGGTCTGCGGGCCGCTCTTGCAGGAAGCCGAGGCCGGACAGCGCTGGCTGAAGTCGCTTGAAGAAGTCGAGCCTCCCGCGCATCTGGTGCAGAACATTCTGATCGCCACCAGCGGGCTGGAAACCAGCCGCTTCAACGCCACGATTCGGGGTGAGGCTTCTTGGTGGGAGCGATTCATGGCGAGCGTGGTGGCTCCCACGCTTGGTGTCCTGCGCCAGCCGCGTTTCGCCATGTCGTTTGGCATGGTGTTCTTTTCACTTTCCATTTCTTTGAGTCTGGCGGGAGTCAAGCTCAGCGATCTGCGTCACATTGACCTGCGGCCGAGTGCCATCGAGCGTTCTTACTATGAAACCTCCGGTCGCGTGGTGAAGTATTACGAGAATATCCGCTTCGTGTACGAGATTGAATCACGCGTACGCGAGTTCAAGCGGGACACTGCTCCCGCCGAACCGCCGCCGGAGGAAAAACCGAAGGAGCGGAGAAACGATACCAGTGGACAGCCCGAACAAAAACAGGAACGCAACTACAGCCAAGGGGAGGGCCACGTGGTGCTGGCGGCCGCTCCCGAGAATCCGCCTGTAGCGACCAGAACCATGTACAGGAGGTTCTTATGAATTGCGCCAATCATCCCAATGCTCCCCGAACCGCATTCTGCCGCACTTGCGGGAAGGCGCTGTGCGCCAACTGCGCCCGTAATGTCCGAGGCGTGATCTATTGCGAGGATTGCCTGGCGGCCCGCATGCAGGGAGGAACTGGTGGCGCGGCAGATTCCCCGTCCGCCGCAAAGCAGCCTTTGGTCGCGCCGGCCCCAACGGTCACGAGTTCGGGTCCCAATCCAGCCCTGGCGGGCATTCTTGCCGGTTTCTTTCCCTTTGGTGTCGGCGCCGTATACACCGGGCAATACGCCAAGGGACTGGCCCATCTGATGATTTTTGTGGGTTTGGTCTGGGGGCTGTCCTCGAGAATCGGCGGTGGGCTGGCGGCGGCGCTGGGAATCATGCTGGGTTTCTTTTGCGTCTACCAGATTATCGACGCGGTGCGCTCCGCCAAGGCCATCCAAATGGGGCAACCGGCTCCTGACCCCTTCGGTCTGGGCCAGACCTTCGGCACGGGAGAGAGGATCGATACCTCCAAGATTCCCACGGGAGCCGTGGTCCTGATCGGTCTCGGGATGCTCTTCCTGCTGCAGACGTTGGACGTTCCGTTTTTCAAAATAGATCGGGTTTGGCCCCTTTTTCTGATTGCGCTCGGGGTTTGGTTGTTTGCCAAACGGCAGGGCGTGATCGAGTCACGCTCCGGCCGCTATGTCCGCCCCCTGGGTTCGCGGGGCATGACCGGGCCGGTTGTGTTGGTCACGCTGGGCGTGCTGTTTCTGATCCAGAGTTATGACGGTCCCGATTTCGGGCGCACCTGGCCGGTGCTGTTGCTGGCGGTCGGCTTGACCAAGTTGCTGGATAGTCGAACTCCTCCCGCGCTGGGCGGACCGCCCCCGCAAGACGGAGCGCCGCCCGCGCCGGCCGGACCGGAAGCCGCCGGCGTAACCTCCGAGAACACTCCGCCGCCTAGTGAGGTGCAAAATGGCTAGCACTACACCAACTCCTCCTCCCGTTCCCCCTGTTCCGCGGCCGCATCGCTCGGTCGCCGGCCCGGTCGTGCTGATTACCGTCGGCATTGTGTTTCTGCTGGGGACTATGGGCGTATGGCACTGGGAAACGCTGGGCATATGGTTCGGGCACTACTGGCCGGTGCTGCTGATCGTGTGGGGCGTCATCAAGCTGATTGAGTACGAGCAGGCAAAACGGACCGGCTCACGCCCCTCTGGCATCGGTGCTGGAGGTGTGTTTCTGCTCATCATGCTGGTCGTCTTCGGGCTGCTGGCAACACAGGCGACGCGCGTGGACTGGGATACATTGCGTGACCAAATCAACATGAACGGCGGCGATTTCCCGCTGTTCGGCCACGTCTATAACTTTGACGACGACTTACAGCAGGCTTTCCCGGCGGCCGCCAGCCTGCGCGTGGTCAACGACCACGGCGCCGTCAACCTGACCGCGTCCGTCGACGATCAAATCCACGTGGCCATCCACAAGCACATCAACGCCGAAAGCCAGGAGGAAGCCGACAAATGGAACACCGGCACCAAACCGCAGATCACCGTCAGCGGCGCCGAACTCACTCTAAATACGCAGGGCTTGGGCGATCACTGGATTAGCACCGACCTGGATGTGGCCGTGCCCCGCAAAGCGTCGGTAGTGATCGCGGCCCGTCATGGCGATGTCAGCGTGCTGGGGCGCGACGGCGACGCCAACATTACCTGCCAACATGGCGACGTGTCGGTGTCCGACGTGAAAGGCAAAGTCAGCCTGAACCTCGATCACAGTTCGGCGCGTGTCTCACAGGTGGAATCGGATGTCACCGTGGAAGGCCATGCCAACGATGTTTCCCTTGAAGATGTCAAAGGCGCCGTGCATTTGGACGGCGATTTCACCGAAAGCGTCAAGCTGGCCAAGATTGCCAAGTCCGTCAGCTTTAAGACTTCGCGCACCGAGATGGAATTCTCCAAGCTCGACGGCGATTTGGATCTGGATTCCGGCGACCTGCAAGTGAACGATGTCACCGGACCGGTGCGGCTGCAGACGCGCGCCAAGGACATTCGCGTTGCTGGTATTTCCGGGGACCTGCGCCTGCAAAACGAAAACGGGGCGGTGGAGGTGCACGTAAGCAAGCTGGGCAGCATGCAGGTGGACAACCGGCAGGGCGATATCCAGATTTATCTCCCCGACAAGGCGAGTTTCCAAATGGATGCGCATGCCCGCAATGGCGAAATCCACTCCGATTTCGGCGGGTTGAAGATCAACAATAGCGACGACGAGGGCACGGCGAGTGGCTCGGTGGGCGCGGGAGGCCCGCGGATTGCGCTCACCAACGAGCATGGGACGATTGAGATTCATAAGGGATCGACGGTAGCCGAGGCGCCAGATGCCCCACGCGCTCCCCAAGCGCCTGCGGCGTCGGAACCGACGGAAAACTGATGGGGTAACGAGTCCGGGGCCGGCCTGTAGCGGGCCCAACCGTCCCTCCAAGGTGCAGGTGCCTTTGGTCTTCCAGTTCTAGACGGGAGACCCATTTCCCGGGCTCTTCTAGTAAACTAATCAGACGGATTTTCCTATGCTACGCACTGGATTCATCGGCTGGAGAGGCATGGTGGGCAGCGTCCTCTTGCAGCGCATGCGGGAAGAGAACGACTTTCCTGGGCTGGAGCCGGTTTTCTTTTCCACTTCCAACGTTGGCGGCGCAGCCCCAAAAGAGGCCGGCTCGCGCGGTATTTTGCGTGACGCCAAAGACTTGCAAGCGCTCGCCAGCTGCGATGTGTTGGTCAGCTGCCAGGGCGGCGACTACACCACCGAAATCTATGGCAAGCTGCGGAAAAGCGGGTGGCAGGGATACTGGATTGACGCCGCGTCCACCCTTCGCATGGCCGACGATGCCGTCATCATTCTCGACCCGGTGAATAGCGATGTCATTCAGGACGGCCTGGCCAAGGGCATCCGCACCTTTGCCGGCGGCAACTGCACTGTTAGCTTGATGTTGATGGCGGTGGCCGGTCTGTTGAAGGCCGGATGGGTCGAGTGGATCACGACCATGACTTACCAGGCGGCATCCGGCGGGGGCGCGGCCAAGATGCTGGAGCTGGTGAAGCAAATGGGCTGCCTGATTGATCCCACGCGCGCCACGCCTTCCGAAAATGCTCTGGAAGTGGACCGCATGGTGATCGATGCGCAGCGCTCGGGCTCGCTGCCCACGCAAGAATTCGGCGCGCCGCTGGCCGGCAGCCTGATTCCCTGGATCGACAAAGACATGCCCGGCGGCCAGACCAAAGAAGAATGGAAAGGCATGGCGGAAACCAACAAGATTCTGGGATTGAATCCGCCGGTGCCGGTCGATGGCATTTGCGTGCGCGTAGGCACCATGCGCTGCCACAGCCAGGGGCTGTGCATCAAGTTGAAACGGGATGTCCCGCTAGCCGAGATTGAAGAGACTTTGGCCGGAGCGAATCCTTGGGTGCGCGTCATTCCTAACGACAAACGGTCCACGCTGCGTTCTCTCACGCCGACGGCGGTTTCCGGCACGCTCAATGTTCCGGTTGGTCGTTTGCACAAGCTGAAACTCGGGCCGGAATATTTGGGTGCATTTACCGTGGGCGATCAGTTGCTTTGGGGAGCGGCGGAGCCATTGCGGAGAATGCTCAATATACTGCGCGCTCATTTGGGCGAGACAGAACCGCAGCTGGTTTCGGCGCAGGCGCGGCGGTAGACTGTAGGAAGGGCGAAAGTTCCAGTCGTGCCAAATGCTCTCGAGATTTGGTTATGCGCTTCAGGGCCTGAGGCTTTCTTCGCCGTTCACTTCTCTAAATGATCCGCCCGTACAAAGGCACCGCGCCGACCATTCCAGCTTCCTGTTACGTGGACGAATCCGCCCAGATTATCGGCGATGTGGTTCTGGGCGAGCATGCCAGCGTGTGGATGAACGCGGTGCTGCGCGGCGACGTGCATGCCATTCGCGTGGGCGCGCATTCCAACATTCAGGACTGTACCGTGCTGCACGGCATGAAGGAGCAGTACGGAGTGTTCGTTGGCGAGTACGTGACCGTGGGTCACAGCGTCACGCTGCATGGCTGCGTGGTCGAAGACCGCTGCCTGATTGGGATGGGCTCGATCATCTTGAACGGCGCGGTGATTGGCGCCGGCTCGATCATCGCCGCCGGCACGCTGATTCCGGAAAAGACCATCGTCGAGCCCGGATCGCTGTGGATAGGCTCACCCGGCAAATTCCGTCGAAAACTGGATGAGAAAGACCAGGCGAGCATCATGCGCTACGCGAATAACTACTTGGGGTATAAAGAGTCGTACTTGGCGGAGAGGTAGCTATCAGCACTCAGCACCCGGTTCTTAGCAAACGCTGTCATCCTGAGCGGAGTAGGAAGTTCGCGCAGCGAATTTCCTACGCAGTCGAAGGACCAGCATTTTTCGTGCGCGGGATCGATCCAGTTCAACGCAGGAACAATGCAGGTCCTTCGACTCCACATCTGCTTCGCTACGCGAAGCAGATGTTACGCTCAGAATGACAAAGTTTAGCAATCACAGGCCATGATCAAAGCTATCCGAGGCACGCGCGACCTGCTCCCGCCGGAAACGGCGCTGTGGAACTTCGTTGAGGCTGCGGTGCGCGACGTTTTCCGCGCCTACAATTTCCA
>Ga0209415_10002064_pt1 | contig 38084 bp, 31 predicted proteins | sample PeaSoiSIISIP2007_FD_187696 | JGI IMG/M metagenome (GOLD analysis project Ga0209415, IMG submission 187696) | Peat soil microbial communities from Weissenstadt, Germany - SII-SIP-2007 (SPAdes) (version 2) | ecosystem: Environmental > Terrestrial > Soil > Wetlands > Peat | place: Germany...
CATCATCGTCGGGGCGGGCTCGGCCGGCTGCGTGCTGGCCAATCGCCTGACCGAGGACCCGACCATCCGCGTCCTCTTGCTCGAGGCGGGGGGTAGCGACGACGCGCTGCTGGTGCGCGCGCCCGGCCTGGTCGGGCAGCTGTGGCGGCGGCGCTTCGACTGGACCTTCTTCACCGAGCCCCAGCAGCACCTCGGCGGCCGGCGCATGCACTGGCCACGGGGCAAGGTCCTCGGGGGCACCAGCTCGATCAACTACATGATCTACATGCGAGGACATCGCGACAACTACGACGCCTGGCGCGACGCGGGGAATCCCGGCTGGGGCTACGCGGACGTCCTGCCGTACTTCAAGCGCTCCGAGAACAACTCGCGCGGCGCTGACGCGTTCCACGGCACCGGCGGCCCGCTCGACGTGAGCGACGTGGACGCGAACCCCATGAGCAATCTGCTCGTGAAGGCGTCGGTCGAGGCGCTTGGCGTGCGCGAGAACCCCGATTTCAACGGCGTCGAACAAGAGGGCGTCGGACCGCACCAGGCCACCATCCGCGCCGGCGTGCGTTGCAGCACGTCGCTCGGCTTTCTCTCGCCCGCCCGGTCGCGCAAGGGCCTGACGGTCCATTCGGACACCCTCGCGACCTCGCTCGTGATCGAGGGAGGCCGCGCGGTGGGAGTAGGCTACCGCCAGGGCGGAAAGGAGCACGTGGCACGCGCCGAGCGCGAGGTGCTGCTGGCCGCGGGCGCCATCGGCTCGCCGCACCTGCTGCTGCTCTCTGGCATCGGGCCGGCCGACGAGCTGCGCGCGGCAGGCGTGACGGTGGCGACGGATCTCCCCGGGGTCGGCAAGAACTTGCAGGACCATCTGCTCGTCGCGGTCGGGTACCGCGACAAGGCCCGCATCACCGGCGGCATCACGCCGCTCAACCTGATCGGGTGGCTCGGTCGCTATCTGTGGAACAGGACCGGCCCGCTCGCGTCCAACGTGGCCGAGAGCGGCGGCTTCGTGCGGACACGCAGCGGCGAGCCGCGGCCGAACCTCCAGTTTCACTTCCTGCCGGTCGGCACCGCCCAGGAGTCGTTCGACGAGAAGATCTTCGCGCCGACCGGCCACGCGTTCTCGCTGCTTCCGACGCTCATCTACCCGTCGAGTCGCGGCGAGATCCGGCTAAGGACCACCAACCCCGCCGACGCGCCCGCGATCGATCCGCGGTACTTCTCGGCGCCCGAGGATCTCGACCTCCTGGTCGAGGGCGTGAAGCTCGCCAAGGAGGTGGCCCACCACCGCTCGCTGGATCATGCCCGCGGCGCGCCCCTCGGGCTTCCCGCCGAGGCGCAGAGCGATGCGGACGTGCACGCCGCCATCCGGCGCAGCACCAACACCATCTTTCACCCCGTGGGTACGTGCAAGATGGGCTCAGACGCGCTCTCGGTCGTCGACGCCGAGCTTCGCGTACGGGGCGTGTCCGGGCTGCGGGTCATCGACGCGTCGATCATGCCGACGATCCCCGGCGGCAACACCAACGCCCCAACGATCATGATCGCCGAGAAAGCCGCCGATCTCGTGCGCGGCCGAAGCGCCTAGCGCGGAGAGCGGCAATGACCCAGCGGTTCGACTACCCCCCCGATCTCGCCAGGTACGTCCGCGACCACTGGCCCGCGGGCAGAACGATCGGGCTGCCGTACGAGCTTTTCTGCGAGGCGCTGTCCGTTGCCTTCAAGGCATCGCTGACGTCGGAAGAGACGCGGCCGACGCGCTTCCGGCTTCTGCTCACGCCGCCCGATCGGCTACCCGAAGACGGCGCTCCCAACGAGGGTGTCCTGCGGCTGAAGTTCGACCGGAGCCGTCCTCTCAGCGCCGAGGAGCTCCGGGGCCTGAGCCCTTCCGCGCCGTTCGAGACGTCGCTGATCGGCGCCCATGAAGAAGAAGGCAAGCTGCGGATCTGGGGAGTCGCGCACTCCGGGCCGGCCTGGCTCGCGCCCACCTGGGGCGGCCGCAGCGTCGTGCCGAACTGGACCTACGATCCGATCGTTCACGTGACCGGCCCCGGGCACATCGCCGTGCGGTCCGGCGGCAAGCTTGTAGGAGCCCTCGAGCGTGGCGTGCTGGTCGACGCCATCATGGACGTGTTCGAGTCGGCATGGCTGCCGGCTCTGTTCGCGCGAGAGCGGGCGCAGATTCAGGAGCAGCACGCGGTATTCCAGGCGAGCGCCCGGTCTCCGACGGCGGTCGACCATTCGCTCGTGGGGCGCATCGGTCAGCACATGGTGAGGCGCCTGATCCAGCTCGTCCGCGGATCCCGTCACGGCGGCCTGATCCTGCTGGTCGATACGTCCGTGGACGGTGCGTTCGCGGGGCTGCGGCTGAAGTATCGCTTCGACGAGAGCGAGCCTCCCAGTCGCTACCGCACGCTGCTCTTCCGGATCCTCGACCGGGTCGCTGCCGGGACGACGAACGCGTCCGTGGACTGGTCGGATTTCGCGCGCGACACGAGCCCGGACCTCGAGAAGCTCGAGCAGTCGATCTTCGAGATGAGCCGGGTCATCGCGGGGCTCACGGCGATCGACGGCGCCGTGGTGGTCGACAAGCGATTCCGGATCCAAGGCTTCGGCGCCGAGGTCTCGGGAGAGCTTCCATCGCCGCCGCAGGTCTGGCGGGCCCTCGACGTAGAAGCCCGGACGCGCGAGCCCCACGCGATCGAGGACGTGGGCACGCGTCATCGAGCAGCCTACCGCTTCGTCCAGGGGCACCCGGGGGGCGTCGCGATCGTCATCTCCCAGGACGGCGGCGTGTCGTTCGTCGCCAACTTCGATGGCGAGGTCGTGTTTTGGGAGCAATCGGTGAGCCCGTGATGAGGTAGCCTCGACACCGCCCGGCCATGAAGGAGAACCTCCGGAGAGCGGTCATCGAGATCGGTTTCATCATCTTTCTCTTCTATTCGAACCTGCTCATGGGGGAATACGAGCGATCCGGCATGGGCCAGACGCGAGGCCTGGCCTGGGCGATTGCAGACATCTTCTCGCCTACCAATTTCGTGATAGCGGCGATCGCGGCATTCATCGGCTACGTGCTCTTCGAGTATCTCAGGAAGAGATAGTCGCCATGGGGCGCGGCTCGGCCCGGACACCTGCGCTCTTCGTCGAGCTCGCGCGAGTCTCGCAGCGCGTTGCCGCCACACCGTCGCGCCTCCAGAAGAAGTCGCTGTTCGTGGAGGCTCTGGCGAAGGTTCCGGACGAGGACGTGGCCGCGGCCGTGGGGTGGCTCGTCGAGGAGCCCCTCTGCGGTCCGCTCGGTGTGGGCCCCGCGCAGCTCTGGGCGCTGTCGCAGACGGACGCTCCGGACGAGGGGATGGTTACGCTGCGCGAGGTCGAGACGACGCTCGAGCACGCGAAGAGCGGCCCGCGTGAAGAGCTCCTCCCGGGCGTCTCGGGCCTCTTCGCGAAGCTGACGCAGCCCGAGCGCGCGCTCTTCATCGGTGCCCTCACGGGATCGCTCCGCCAGGGGAGCCTCGGAGGAGTGATGCGCCTCGCCCTGGTCGAGCTCTCCGGCTTCGACGAGGAAGCCGTGCGGCGCGCCGTCATGGTAACCGGCTCGGTTCCCCGCGCGGCCGCCGCGCTCGTGGGGCTCGAGCACCACGACCAGCCGCCTCGCACGATCGAGCTTTTTCGCCCCATCGCGCCGATGCTCGCGTCGCCGGCCGAGTCCATCGAGATCGCGTTCGAGAACGCAGGCCGAGGCGCGGACGCGCGGCTCGTCGAGTGGAAGATCGACGGCGTTCGTGCGCAGGTCCACGCGGAGCGCGCTCGCGTCGCCGTCTATTCCCGCCAGCGAAACGACATCACGGCGGGGTGCGCGCCGCTCCTCGGTGCGCTGGCGGCGCTGAAGGTCGGCTCCGCGGTGCTGGACGGAGAGGTCGTCCTGCTAGGTCCCGACGGCGTGGCGCGACCGTTCCAGGACACGTTCTCGGCGGTCGCATCGAAAGGGACCGTGCCCGAGGGCGACCGACTGCGCATCTTTCTCTTCGACTGCATGCACCGCGACGGGCGCGATCTCGTCGACGACTCGCTCTCGGTCCGCCTCGAGGCTCTCGCCGCCTTCACGCCCGAGGATCTGCGCATGCCTTCCACGCGGGCCGCGACCGTCGACGAGGCGCGGGCGTTCAACCGGGCGGCGCTCGCGGCAGGTCACGAAGGCGTGATGGTCAAGGACCTCGCGTCCGTCTATCGGTCCGGGGCGCGCGGGCGCGCGTGGCAGAAGGTCAAGGAGTTCGCGACCGTCGATCTCGCCGTGCTCGCCGTCGAGTGGGGTCATGGCCGCCGCAAGGGCCTTCTGTCGAACCTGCACCTTGGCGCGCGGCGTGACGACGGCACGTTCTGCATGATCGGCAAGACATTCAAGGGATTGACCGACGAGCTCCTGCGCTGGCAAACGGAGCGGCTCCAGGCGTTGGCGACGCGGACCGAGGGCCGCGTCGTGCACGTGCGGCCGGAGCTAGTCGTCGAGATTCGCTACGGCGGGGTCCAGCGAAGTCGGCGCTATCCCGGCGGCATCGCGCTGCGGTTCGCGCGCGTCGAGCGATATCGCGAAGACAAGCCCGCCAGCGAAGCCGACTCCCTGGAATCGCTCGTTGCACGCGCGCCGGAGATCGTGCCTTCGGGTGCCCCGGCTCCAACGAAAGGCGCGGGCGGGGGTCGCAGGAAGGCGAGCGCCAAGGACCGCCAGCTGTCGCTCTTCGGCAACAAGGACCCCAAGCCGTGAACGCCGATGCACACCGTATCGTTCCGGGGGTGGTGCTCCCCGGTCTCTCATCCACTCCCTAGCATCACGTCGACCCTTCGGTCTCGCGTCCAGCCGGCCTCGTCCTTCCCCGTTGCGTCCATCGACCCACGCGACGTCGTCTCGACGCGAGAGCGCGTGACGCCATGGTGGTCGAAATAGCCCTCCACCGAGTCGGCCCGGCGCTGCCCGAGGACCAGGTTGTACTCGCTCGCGCCTCGGGGATCGGCGTGTCCCACGAGACGCATGCTGCGCCCCTTGAGCGGCCCGGTCGTGAAGCACCTGGCGATCGCGTCGAGCGGGCTGATGTCCCTGCTCTCGAGCGACGCCGAGTCGAAGGCAAAGTAGGCGTCCTCGTCGGAGATGCCGCACGCCGAGCGGATGTCGGCCGACACGGAGATGGTTCCGCTCGTCGGCGGTGGGTTGGGAAGCGCCGTGCGCGCCTCCGGGTTCGTCGCGACGGGCGCGGAGGTGGCGGGTACGTTCGGCTTCGTGGAGGCGCATGCCGCCGCCGCGAGAAAGGGAACGGCGTAGAGCGCACTTCGCGGCAATCGTCTTGCGTTCATGGTCCTGCCCCTCCTTGGGGCTCGACGGAAGCTCACAGCAACAACGGAGCCGAACGCCTCCGGCTCTCGCACCCGACGAATTGCCGAAGAATCCGCCAACGAGGCGTCGCGTCGTGCATCATGTCGCAAGATGCGACAGGGCGAAGCTCACGCCTTGCCGCCCCGCGACCAGCGTTCCAGCTTCCGGTAAAGCGTCGCCCGGTCGAGGCCGAGGACCTGCGCTGCCTGACGCTTGTTCCCGTTCACGGTCTGCATCACGCGCTCGATGTAGCGCCGCTCCACCTCGGCGAGCGGGACGAGCTCCGACGGGTCGCTCGCCGCGAGGAGCACGTGGGACGACCGGTATTCGCGCACGTGCGCCGGGAGATCGTCGATCCCGAGCTCGTCGAACCGTGCAAGGGCGACCGCCCGCTCGATGCAGTTTCGCAGCTCGCGGACGTTGCCGGGCCACGGATACGCGAGCAGGAGCTCTGCCACGGCGGACGAGATGCGCTGCACCGGCTTGCCTTGATGGCGCGCGAGCCGCTCGAGGAACGTCTGGGCGAGGAGCAGGATGTCGGTTCCCCGCGATCGAAGGGGCGGCATCGGCAGCTCGACGACGTGGATCCGGTAGTAGAGATCCTCGCGGAAGGCTCCGCTCTCGATGCTCGCGACGAGGTCACGATGGGTGGCCGCAATCAGCCGCACGTCGAACGGCACCTCCTCGCGGCCGCCGACGGGCCGGACCGCGCGGACCTCGAGGGCACGCAGCAGCTTGGTCTGCATCTCGAGCGGCATCTCTCCGATCTCGTCGAGGAAGAGAGTCCCGCCGTCGGCCTGTATGAACAGCCCCTTGCGGTCCGCCTTTGCGTCCGTGAAGGCCCCGCGGACGTGGCCAAAGAGCTCGCTCTCGAGCAGCGTCGCCGGAACGGCCGCGCAGTTGACGGCGACCATCGGCTTGTCGTGGCGGCGGCTGCGACGATGCAGGGCCCGCGCCGCGAGCTCCTTGCCCGTGCCTGTCTCGCCGGTGACGAGCACCGTCGCGTCGGAGTCCGCGATGCGGTCGACGAGCGCGTACACCTCCTTGATCGACGCGCTCTGCCCGACGAGCTCTTCGAATGTCCTCGATTCCTCGACGGCGCGCCGCAGGCGCTTGACCTCCTCGCGGAGGAGCTTGTGCTGCGCGGCGCGGTCGACGGCGATCGCCAGCTCGACCATGTCGAACGGCTTTGTGATGAAATCGAACGCCCCGGCTCGCATCGCGGCGACGGCCGTCTCGAGGCTCCCGAACGCGGTCACGACGATGACGGGTACGTCGGGGCGGTTCTTGACGACGCGCTCGCAGAGCGCGACTCCGCTTCCGCCGCGCATGTTCAGGTCGGTCACGATGACGTCGAAGTCGCTGTCCGCGAGGACCGATGACGCCTCTTCCCCGCTGGTCGCCACCGACGTCGTGGCCCCCTCCCCGACGAGGTGCTCGGCCATTGCGTCGGCCATCGCGCGCTCGTCGTCGACGACGAGAACCCGGGTCACGTCCGTCCCCCGTCCGGAAGCCACACGGTGAAAGCGCTGCCCTGCCCGGGTCGGCTGACGACGTCGATCCAGCCCCCGTGATCCTTCACGATCCCGTAGGCCACCGACAGGCCCAGGCCCGTGCCCTCGCCCACGTCTTTCGTCGTGAAGAACGGCTCGAAGATGTGACCGATCGCGTCCCCGGGAATGCCCGTGCCCTGGTCTGTCACCTCGATGCGCGTGCACGGCTGCTCACCCCTGCCATCCTCCGCCGGCGGCACGGCCTTCGCGCGGCCGATGGCGATGGCCACGGTTCCTCCGGACGCGCTCGCGTGGACGGCGTTCATGACGAGGTTCATGACGACCTGGGTCATCTGCTCGACATCGACGCGGGCATCGACCGTCTCGGCGTCGGACGTCACCGCGAGCGTGACGCCGGATTTGCGCGCGATGGGATCGATGAGCGCCGTCGCGCGTGTGACCAAGGCTCGCAGGTCGGCCTCCGAGGACTGAAGGTCTCGCTTGCGCGCGAAGTCTAGCAACTGGCGTATGAGCTTCGACATGCGTTCGACCTGCTCGGCGATGATTCGCCCCTTGTCGCTCGCCTCGGCCGGCGGCAGGCCCCCGGCCGCGATCTGCTTCGCACGCGCCAGGACCACGTTGAGCGGCGTCCCGAGCTCGTGGGCCAGCCCCGCCGCGAGCCGCCCCACGGTACCGAGACGGTCCGCGTGACGCAGCTGCGCGAGCGCGCGCGTCTTGGCCTCGGCCTGGGCGCGCTCGCTCTCGCGCGAATCCCGGAGACGGTCGCACATGCGATTCATCTCGCGAGCGAGGACGGCCACTTCGTCCCGCCGGCGAGTCTCGATGCGGTACGTCAGGTCGCCCTCCCCGATCCGACGCGCCTGGGACACGAGCTCGGCGAGCGGCCTCCCCACGAGCGCCAGCCCCAGAAGCGTCGTCACGAACCCCGACGCGACGGCCACCAGGAGCGCCGTCGCCGCAGCGTTGCGAACGATGGCCCGCCGGACCGCGCCATGATTGGCGAGCGACCGCGACACTTCGATCGCCACGGGTGCGGGCGCGGGGACACGCACCGGTACGTACGTGAAGATGGCGCCTCGGCCCTGGTAGCCCCGATCGACGACGACCACATCTTCCCCGTCGCGGAGCGCAGAGAGCGTGGAAGTGGAGACTCGAGGCCTGATCTCCGGCGGAGCGTCGGTGCCGAGCGAGACCCAGCGAACGTCCACGTTTCGCAGGCGCTCCTTCGCTTCCTCGATGAGCTCGAGCGCGCGGCGTTCGCCGTCGTGCAGCCACACGTCGCGAATGGCCGGGCGCAAGGCATGGGCTGTCGAGGCCTCGTACTCGACCACGTCCGTCTCCGTCCGGGAGAGCTCCTCGCGCGCTGCGACGATGGCGTACACCGTCACCGCGACGACGACGCATCCGAGAAGCGCGAGCGCGAATTTGCTTGCGATGGTCATGGTCCCTGGAGCCTGGCTGGAAGAGGCACGTGCTGTGCACTAGCACCGGCCATGTCCAGTGGACCGCCCAAGGTACCTCCGGCCCTCCTCCGGGTGCTGCTCGCCGAGGACGACGCGGAGATGCGAGCCGTCGTCGCGGATGCGCTTCGGCTCGAAGGCTACGAGGTCACCGAGGCAGCCGACGGCGGCCGCCTGCTCGTGGACGTCGCGCGGCGCCTCAAGCGGGGCAATGCCGGCGAGTCCCTCGACCTCATCGTCTCCGATGTGCGCATGCCGATCTGCACGGGGCTGCAGATCCTGGCGGCGCTACGCGAGGCTCACTGGCAGACGCCGGTGATCTTGATGACGGCCTTCGGAGACGATGCGGTCCGCAGGCACGCCGAAAGCCTGGATGCCGCGCTCCTGGACAAGCCGTTCGACATCGACGATTTCCGGACCGCGGTCGTGAACATACGGTCGCGCCGCCGCCGCGTGGCTCAGTGAGGCCCGGCTTGGAGGACCGGTCGGTCGATTCACTCGATCTCGAGCTTGCGGCCGGGCACCGCGCTCGTGACGAGCACCGCCTGGCTCGTGCGCGCGCCGCGTGCTTGAAGGGACGTCGTCGCCAGGTCGAAGACGAGCCCCCAGGTCATGGTGTCCTCCGCACCGACGACGAGATCCGACGAATCGCAGCGCCCGCCCAGGACGCCCACCGCCTCGGTCCCGAGCGTCATGTCGGGGCCCGCGAGGCCCTTGAGGATGCGCTTGGCCCTCCCACCACCCGCCGGCCACACGTCGATCGCTGCGTCCCTGGCGATCCAGGCGACGACCGTGCATGGCGCGAACGTCGAATCGAACACGAGCGGGAGGCGCTGCGTGCTGTTGTCGCGCGCCTCCGTCTTGATCCCGACGCCCGTCGCTTTCGCGCGGCGCAGCGCGGCGACGACCGCGACGACCTGCGACGGCCGTGCATTGCGCATGGCCACGACGTCGATCACGCGCCCCGCGATCATCGGCCGGCCGGTGAGAAAGACCGCCACCCTGTCTGCGAGGCCCAGGTCGACCGCGTTCACCCGGTCGTTCCCCACGGAGACATAGGCAGGGTCCACGACGATGTCCGGCGCGCGCACCTCGGGCGGGACGGGAGCGGGCGCCGGGACCGCGGCGGTGGCGGAGCCCCCCGCGGCGCGCGTGTCCGGATGAGCCGCACCGTTGTCACACGCGACCCCGAGCGTCGGCAGGCCAACCAGGGCAGCCAGAGCGGCCACGGCCGCAGCAATCGGGGCAGCAAACGGGGCAAGGGTCGGTCGGCTGGGCTGGCGCATCGGCGGTGCATCCTCGCGCGAACACCATGTTGCGGCAATTGCCGCTTCGCGGGCGGCGATCCGCTAGGCTTGTGGGTCAGCGCTCATGAGCGACGAAGCCCTCCTGGCCGACGACGGGCCCAATCTTGCCGGGTCGGTCATCGCGGGCAAGTACCGCGTGCTCAAGATGATCGGCTCGGGCGGGATGGGGACCGTGTGGGAGGGCATCCACACGACGCTGGGGACGCGCGTCGCCATCAAGTTCATCAAGCCGAGATTCGCCGAGCAGCCCGAGGCCCGCGCTCGATTCGAGATCGAGGCTCGCGCCGCCGCGAAGCTCACGACCAAGCACGCCGTTCACGTCTACGACCACGGCGTCAGCCCGGAGGGCCTGCCGTACATCGTCATGGAGTTCCTCGAGGGGGAGTCCCTCTCCGAAGCGGTCATCGCCCGCGGCCCGCTGCCGCCGGCGGAGGTCGCGCGGATCATCGCCCAGGTGGCCCGCGCGCTGTCGAAGGCGCACGCCGCGGGGATCGTGCACCGCGACATGAAGCCCGACAACATCATCCTCGCGAAGACGGACGAGGCGATCGACGGGCTGCCGTACGTCGTCAAGGTCGTGGACTTCGGCATCGCGAAGATCATCGAAGAGCCGCCGAAGGATGGCTCTTCGCCGATGGGCGGGCCGACGCGGGAGGGCACCGTCATCGGAACGCCGAACTTCATGGCGCCCGAGCAGCTCACGATGGGCGGAGCGCCGGGGCCCCTGACGGACCTTTGGTCCCTGGGCGCCTGCACATTCGCGGCGATGACCGGGCGGCTGCCGTTCGAGGGGGAGATCATCGGCGACATCGTCGTGAAGGTCTGCGCGATGCCGCTGCCCGTGCCGTCGCAGGTGCACCCGGGCGTGCCGGCGGGCTTCGACGCGTGGTTCGCGCGCGTCTGCGCGCGTGACAGGGCGAAGCGATTCCAGAGCGCCGAGGAGCTCGCGCAGGCCCTCGCCGGTGTTTGCGGGATTGGCCGCCTCCGGATGGCCACGCTGGACGAGGACCAGGTGCAGTACGTCCTGCTTCCCCGGGTGGACGCGGCGCCGACCGACGACCTTCCCGTTCCGAGCGTGATGTCGCCCAGGGCGGCGCTCCTGGCGGGACTGGTGCTCGGCATCGCGATGATGGTCGGGATGCTCGGCCTGCTCGCGTGGCGCGATCGCTCCGCCGTCCCGCCGCTCGGCGCCTCACCCGCAGCGCCCGCAACGCCGGACGCCCGGGCGCAGTGACCTCAGGCCGCGGCGCGGCGTCGGCGCTCGAAGCGCATCGCGTCGAAGCTCGGCGGGGTCTTGCCGCGAGCCCGGCACAGGAGAAAGAGGGCGTGATGGACCTCGTGGTCGTCCGGGGCCGCGTGCGAGCCGTCGAGCCGGTTCCTGTCGCAGGCGAGCGCGAAGGCGGCCGAGAGCTCGTCGCCGCCCGCCGCGTCCAGATAAGCCTCGACCTCGTCGAGGGAGATGGTCTCGAGGCTCTTGATGCTCGGCTTCCTCTTCATGCACCCTGACCTTTGGACTGGGTTCGCCTGCGTGGGCGCTCCGCACGTCGCCGGACGGCTTCGTCCGACGGCACGGCGCACGTGTCTCATCAGCGGATAAACGAGAGCGAGGGCGACGCCTGCGCTCCACTCCTGGGGCGGGCTGCGATGGAGGCTGCCGCGCCGGTGCATCCTGTGTTCCCTGGCCCGGTCCCCCGCCTCGCTCTCGACCAGGGCCGCGATGCCCCTCGCGTGCGACCCGTAGGCCGCAAGGCTCCGACGCCCTTCGCGCCGGCTGCCGGTCTCCGCTCTTCGGATTTGGTAATCCGACATTCTCCTCGATGAGGCGATCGTCGCCGCTACCTACTCAACGTAACCCCGCGGCGGAAGAGGCACCAATTTTTTCGCACCGACATCGTTCCGCCGTCGTCCCATCATCCGCCCGACACATGCCAGGCAAGAAGCGCGCAGCCGGCGTGCTGAGCAAAATCGATGCGAAGCTGCCAGTCGACCGCGCTTGCCGGCATCGCCCCGTAAACGGCGTCGGGGTCCGCGAAGAGGTGCTGCGGTCCCGGACGGAACTGCTGGCGCAGAAGCAGCGCGAGCGAGCGCCGCATCTGCCGAGCGAGCGGCGAGAGCTCGGCGGCTGTCTTCCCCGCGCGACGGGCGGCCTCGAGCGTCGCGATCCCCGCTTCGCACCTGCTCGCGACCGGGGTCAGCCGTGGGGTGAAGAGCGCCCCGACGCCGTACGCCCCGTCGACGTCGAAAGGGGCATCGCCGGGACCGTATTGCATCGCGCGGCCGTACTCCTGCCAGCGAAGGCAGAAGTCGAGCGCTCGCGGGTCGGGCGCGCGATCCCGGAGGTCGTCCATGGCCTGGCAGGTCCAGTGCTCCTCGCCGAAGTAGTACCGGCTCCCGAAGAAGCTCCAGGCCGGGCCGGTGAGGTACGAGAGCCCGCGGGTCGCAGCCTCGAGGTCACGCGGATCGGCGAGGAGCGCGTGGGCGCGCGAGAGCGCGAGCGTGGCTTCGCCGGAGTAGTAGAGGAGCTGCACGTCGATGGGCGCCGATGCGCCGCGGTCGTACTCGTGCATGAACTCGCCGTCGGGCCGTTGCTGACCTCTCAGGAACGCCGTCAGGTCGGGCACGAGGAGCGCGTAGCCCCGATCGAGGGCGGTTCGTGCGATCTCGACGAACGCGATCACGGCAAGCGCCGTCGAGCCGAGATCGACGCGCTGGCCTTCGCCGACACATCGAGACGGGCCGCACGGGACGATGGCATGGTCGCGGAGCTGGCTCGCCGCGCGCAGCGTCGCCCACGCGAGATCGGCGTCGTGCGAGAGCGCGGCGGCCTGGGCCAGGAAGTACGTGGCGCCGGCGTGACGAGGCCAGTCGTAGCCGGGGAGCGTGCGGTTGGTCGGCGCGTCGACGATGTAGCGGAAGCGGCCGTCGGCGTCGATGCCGCGCGCGAGAAAGCGCGCCGCGGCGAAGGCGCCCGCCGCGACGTCGTCGTCCGTCATCGAGTCCCCGGTGATGACGGGGGCGGGCGGAGAACCAGGCACCGAGCGGACGAATCGTACGCGGCGTACACGAGCATGCTCGACGATGTCCCGCGCGGGCGTCCCGAAGCGGTCGGCGAGAATCGCGAGCGCGAGCGGCACGTCCACGCCGGCGACGAGCCCGATGCTGGGCAAGTGCAATCCGGTGTCGTAACCATGCCGCACGAGGAGGTCGTCGGGCGTCAGGTACTCCGTGCGGCCGTTCATCGTGACGGAGAGACCATCTCGGCCGGCGACGAGCGACATGGCGAGCGCAGCCTCCGGGCGTACGAGGACGGGGCCCTCGCCCACGGCGCTCTCGTAGACGAGCGTCGCCCCGGGGTGCGACGAGAGCGCGGCGTCCAGCGCGGCATCCGGATCGCCCGCATGCGCGAGCACGGCGCGACCCACGAGGGCCCCGCTGGACCAGACGCTCGCGACTATGGCCCGGGGATGGTCGGCGTCCGTATCGAGCGCGAACACGCTGCGGACGATGAGGGAGAGGGCGACGGTGGCGACGGCCCAGCCCAGGAGCGCGCGGACGAGAACGCGGACGCTCACGGGGTCTTCGAAGGCCGGAGCCACACGAGCTCTAGCGCCGGGAGAACGACGAGGTAGGGCAGCGCGAGCGCCGCGACGAGGGCGAGGACGATCGCTCCCCCGCGACCGACAGGTCCATAGATGCCGCTCAGCCAGCCGACCGTCACCGCGAGGGCGGTGACCAGGAGCAGCCCGAGGACGAGAGCGGCGGCGCAGGCCACTCGCGCGACGTTCGCGGCCCACGCAGCGCCCGACAGGAGGCCCGCCGCGGAGGTCAACTCGAGCGCCGTCAGGACGGCCGCCGCGACGTCGACGGGAGCCCAGCGGGCCGGCAGCGCCGCGAACACTCCGACCGCCACGACGGCCGCCGTCAGCAGGTTTGCGATGCCGAAGACGAGAGAAGGCAAGCGCTGTCGCATGCGCGAGGGCGCGAGTATAAGCCTCGCGCTTCAGAACTGCCCGTAGACGAAGGGCTCGGGCTTTGCCGCGGCCACGATGTGAAGCAGAACCGCGGCCGCGGCGAGGACCAGCCCCCGCAGCACGGGAGAAGTCCGCACGAACGCATCCCTGACGATCGTCTCCGCGCTGCGAGGAAAGAGGTGTAGGGCCGCCGCGCCGGCGAGGACGAGGACGACCTTCGGAGCGATGTGGTCCATCGTCCAGCTTCCTCGCGCGATCTGCGCGAGGACGAGCGCGGCGTGCGGCAGCGTCGGCGCTCGGAAGAAGATCCACGCGAAGCATACGAAGTGAAATGTCAGCGCGGTCGCGATCCACGCCCCTGCCCCGGTCGAATGGGACGGCGCCGGACGCGAGCGCTGCCACATGCGCGTCACGGCCAGCGCCACGCCGTGCAGCGCGCCCCAGACGACGAAGGTCCACGAGGCGCCGTGCCAGAGTCCTCCGAGGACCATCGTGAGGATCAGGTTGCGGTACGTCCTCACCGGCCCGTCCCGCGACCCGCCGAGCGGCTTGTAGAGGTAGTCGCGGAGCCAGGTGCTGAGCGAGATGTGCCAGCGGTGCCAGAAGTCCTGGAGGTTCCTCGCGACGTAGGGGGCGTCGAAGTTCTCGGGCAGCTCGTAGCCGAAGAGAGCCGCGCTGCCGATCGCGACGTCGGTGTAGCCCGAGAAGTCTGCGTAGATCTGCGCGGCGTACGCGTACGTCGCGAGGAGGACTTCGAGGGCGGTGAAGCGTTCGGGCGTCTCGAACACGCGGTTGACGATGGCCTGAGCGAGGTAGTCCCCGATGACGATCTTCTTCGCGAGGCCCGTCGCGATGCGCCAGAGACCACGCGCCTGCATCGCGGCGTCGGCCCGCGGCTCCCTCTCGAGCTGCGGGAGCATCTGCCACGGCCGCACGATCGGGCCTGCGACGAGGTGGGGGAAGAAGCAGACGAAGAGGAGATAGTCCAGGTACCGTCGCGCCGGCTTCTGCACGCCGCGCCACACGTCGATCGTGTAGCTCATCGTCTCGAACGTGAAGAACGAGACGCCAAAGGGAAGGACGAGCCGGAGGCGCGTCACGTGCACGTGGGCGCCGATGGCTCCGAACGCTGACGCGAGCGAGTCGGCGGCGAAGTTCCAGTATTTGAAGAGGGCCAGGACGCCGAGGTAGTAGATGATCGATACGAGAAGCAGCGCATTGCGCGCCGCGCGACTCTTCGACCGCGCGAGCGCGAGACCGACGAAGTAGTCGATCGAGCTGCCGATGAAGATGACGCCGAGGCACAGGAAGGCCCAGCCGACCGGGGACATCGGAACCGGCTCGTCACGCGCCGCGTCCCAGGTGCCGTAGAAATAGAAGAGATAACTGGCAAGGACGAGGAAGAGCGCGCGCAGGATTCGCGTCCGCCGGAGAAGCCAGAAGACGATCCACGTCCCGACGAGAAAGACGCCGTATACGGGACTGTTGAACAGCACGGGGAAGGGCAAGGGTAGATTCACCCCGGCGTGCCTTGCCAGCGCGGTCCATTCGTGGTTGATGGCTGGCAATGATCCTCGCGCGCTCGCGACCGTTGCTCGCCGTGGCGTGCGCCGGATTCGTGCTCTCGGCGTGTCCCCCGCCCGCGCCGCCGCCCCCTCCTCCCGCGCCGCCTCCGTCTCCGGTCGCGAGCGCACCCTCCCCTTCCCCGCCGCCTCCGCCCCAGACGCAGCAGGCGGCCCACAAGCTCGTGATGGCTGCGGCCTCCTGCTGGTTCGGCGGCCTGTGGGCCGACGCGCTCGGCGAGGAGGGCGACGCGAAGCTCAAGGGGATCGAGGCGCGCTGCCACGACCTCGAGCAGCACGTGTGGGGGACCGAGGACAAGTCGCACTACGAAGAGCTGCGCGCGCTCGGCAAGGATGCCGTGGCCGACGTCGTCGCCAAGGTAGACGAGACCGCGAAGAACGACAGCATCGATGGCCCGCGGCGCGATGCCCTCGTGAAGCTGGCGACGGCTCTCGCCGAAGCCGAGCGGGAGTTCATGATCGCGCACAGGGCGGGAGACCGCGTCAAGCGAGACATGGATCACGAGCCCGAGAAGCTGAACAACGACGAGGTCGACGCCGCGATGTCGCTTCGCGCGCACGCCCGGCTCGAGAAGCTCTTCAAGCTCGAGGTCGGGAGCCTGTCTCAGGAGGCGAACGCGTTGGCAGTCCTGAGCGCCGTCGAGCGCCTCGAGGTCGCGCGCGGGCTGCCGAAGCACCTGAAGTTCTACGCGGTCGCAGACGTCTTCGAGCTACTCTTCGGCGTGGCGCTGCCGGATGTTCCGGAGGACGTGAGCAAGAAGCTCGTGCCAGGCACCTGGCTGAAGTTCCTGTCGGAGACCGCGGCGGCTGCAGGCCATCCCGTGAGCGACAAGGCCACGACGGCGCGTGAGCGCGACGCGCTGGCGTGGGCCGGAATGCTGCTCGGGTTCAGCGACAAGCTGAAAGCCGACGTCGACGGGATCGAGCCGGCGACGGATCTGGGCAAGGTGGTCACCGTCGCCCAGCACCGGCTCGAGACGGGTTTCGCCGCAGAGAAGGCGGCCGAGGCGACGCTGCACAAGGCGCCGGCCGCGGGTCCCAAGAAGTAGCCTCACCCATCGACTTCCATCATGCGGACGACGCGGGCCGGCACGCTCACGTCGAGCGCCCCCCCGGCGCGGACGGCGCGGCCCTCTCCGATGGCGTCCACGAGCGAGGCGACCCCGGCGAGAGACACGCGCACGACGAGGTCTCGGTCCGTGGGGTTCATGACGAAGACGACCCGCGGGGCGCCGCTCGCGTCCTCGTGCACCGATGCGTGGGCGTCGGCCGGGTCGACCGGCCACGTGGGCAGCCCGAGATCCTCGATCCGACGCGCGACGATGGAGTCGGCTCGCGCGAGGTCCTCGAGCGGCTCGATCTCGAAGCCGCTCACGTCGAGCCGCTTCTTGAGGGGCCGCATCGTACCCTCGAGGTGCGGCGCGCGCGGTCCCATCGTCACCACGGCGCCCGCACGCCTCATCGTCTGGAGGCTCTCGACGAGGTGCGCCTTCAGTCCGCCGGGGCTCGCGCACACGATCCATTTCGCCCCCGCCGTCGAGACCTCCACGGTTTCGCCGCCCGCGTAGGCGAACGGCACCCCGCGCGCACGCAGCGCGCGCTCGAACGCCCGCAGGTACGCCTCGGCGGCCATGACGGGAGGCGCGTCGAGGCCGAAGTCCCGCTCGAGCACGCTCTCGCTCCAGCCCGCCCCGGCGACGTTGAATAGCGCCGGGGTGAGCGGGCCGAACGCGTGCGTCGCCCGGGCCAGCCGGCGCAGCGATCGCGGGACCACGAGGCGCACCGGCGCCCGCCGGCGAAGGGTGTGGAAGGCCGTGCGCTCGAGCGCGGCGAGCAGTCGCTTGTACTGCGCGGCCGAGGCGCGCGGCCGGCCGTGCGGATCGATCGGCGCGCCGATCCAGCGGTCGCGCTCGACCGCCATGTAGAGGTTGAACCCGCGGAGGCCGTACGCCATCGCGCACATGAGCGCGTACATCGAATCTCGCTCGTCGAGCGGCGAGAAGAACGGTGGGAAGCCTGCCCCCACCTCCGCGCCGAAGGCAGGAGCACCGCGCCCTTCGCACCGGCTCGCGAGCTCGGTCGTTCGACGCACGATGGCCATGTGCTCGGCCGGCGTCGCGCGGTGGTAGTAGTCGAGGCCCACGAGATCGATGGCCGTCATCCGCGCGGCGTTGAGGGGGGTCGCGCTCTCCCCGAGCGGCATGTTGTGGGTCGTCGGCAGACCGCTCAGCCCCGCTTGGGCGAGTGCGGCCGCCATCCGATCCATCGCGCTCGACAGGAGATGTTCGTGGAACTCCGCCCAGTCCATGTGGCGGACGAGCTGGCTCGTCTCCCGGGCATCGAAGCGTCGCGGAGGCTCGACCTTCGCGAAGTCGAGGGTGTCGTCCTGCCACGCATCCCTGAGCTCGCGCACCTTTCGTCCGTACTTCGCGCGGAGAAACTTGCGGAAGGCGGCGAGCGCGTCCGGGTGATAGTCCTGGTCATACTGGCCGTCACGGAAGTAGAGCGCGCCTTCGTTGTCGACCTGGACGAGGACGATGGGGCCATCGGGCCAGCGCAGACGCGCCAGCCGCGACCCGACCGCCCGGTACCAGAGCGTCGTCTGGGCGAGGAACGCGCCGCTCGCGTAGCTCGGCACCGGGAACATCACCGGGACCATCGGCAAGACCACCGGGTGCCCGCCGGGCGTGCGCGCCTGGCACTCGGGATCCCAGACGATCCGCTCCGGGAGCCCGAAGAACGTGAGCTCGGCGTTGATGTGAGGCCCCGGGCGGAGCACGCAGCGCAGGCCTACCTGATGGGCCATCTCGAGGAAGCGCGCGACGTCGAGCCGCGCGTCGCGCTCACCGAAGTCGAACTCGCCGGGCGCCGTCTCGTGCACGCCCCAGGGGACGTACGTGTCGACGAGGTACAGCCCCATCGCCCGCATGGCCTCCAGCCCGCGGCGCCACTCGCCCGGCGGGTGACGCCAGTAGTGCATGGCGCCGGCCCAGAGCGGCAGCGTGGCCCCGTCTCCGAGGTCGAGCCCTTGCGGGCAGAGCCGCACCCTCGGGCGCTTCGAGTCAGTCGCAACGGGACGCGGCACCTCGTCACCCCGGCAGCGCGCGCGCGAGCATCGCGGCGAGGGCGCGCATGTCCTCGTCGTCATCCAGTCTGGCGAGGCTGGCCCGCACCTTCGCGATGGTCGGCTCCACGAACTGGAGGAACGCGCCGTTTCCCTTGGTCCGGTCGATGAAGACGAAGCGACCGGCGTCCTTGAGCTTGCGCTGGACCGTGACCATATCGAACTCGCGGCCCAGCGCGGCTCGTTCACGGTCGCTCCCGGCGGCGTGCGCATAGTCGTCGAGCCGCGCCTCGACGAACGCCCGGTCGAACGTCTGGTAGCTGTCGTTCAAGAGGGCGACGAGATCATAGACGCGCGGTCCGAGGAGAGCGTCCTGGAAGTCGATCCAGCAGAGGCGGCCCGTGGGGCGGACCATCAGGTTGCGCGACTGGTAGTCGCGGTGCACGAACGACCGCGGCCAGCTCGCGATCCGCCCCGCCAGCCGCCGCGCGATGCCGTCATACAGGGCCCGGTCCGCTCCGGACAACGTGACGCCGCGCGCCTCGAGGGCCCACTCGCGGAAGTGGTGGATCTCCCAGAGAAGGAGGTCCTCGTCGAAGGCGCGGGAGGCGACGAGGCTCCGCTCCGGAAGGTCGGACAGGGAGCGCTGCGCCCGCGCGAGGTCCGCCACCGCCCGGACGTACAGATCTTCTTTGCGGTCCGGATGCACGAGAAGAAACGATGCGAGCGTGTCGTCGCCGAGGTCCTCGAGGAGCAGCCACCCACGCGCGGTATCCTCGGCGTGGACGGCCGGCACGTCGACCCCGTGGAAGGCAAGGAGATCCCGCACCTCGAGGAACGGCCAGCGCGCGGTGGGCCCCCCCTTGTCGACCTCCTCGGCCTTGCTGCCGTCGGGGACGTACATTCCGACGGCGACGTTGCTACCGACCCGGACGCGGAAGTACCGGCGGGTCGACGCACCGCCCGGCATCGGCTTGCACTCGAGAGTGGCGCTGCCAGGGAACGCGCGCGCCGCGAGCTCGGCGAGCGGCGCAAGATCCAGATCCGGGAGCTTTTGCTCCGGCGAAGCGCGCGGGACGAGGGACATGCGGCGGGCTCGCTGGCGAGCCCGCCGGAGAGGTACCACTAGCGGGCGATGCCGGCCAAGCTGATGCCCCTCTGCGACCGCGCCGCGACGCAGCTGGGAGCCGAGCTCTCCCCGGCTGTCCGCCGGAGCCTCGAGACGTGGCTCGACCGTCTGCAGGAATGGAACGCGCGGATCGATCTCACGGCGGCGCGGTCGGACGAGGAGCTCGTGGACCTGACGGTGGCCGACGCGCTCGTGCTCGCGCCCTCGTTTCCCCCCGGCGCTCGCGTCATCGACGTCGGCACGGGTGCCGGCGCGCCGGGGCTCGCGCTCGCCCTGCTCCGCGACGACCTCCGCGTCACGCTGGTCGAGCCCACGGGCAAACGAGTCAGCTTCCTTCGCACCGTGCTCGGCGCCGTGGGACGCTCGGACGTCGTCGTGGAGCGAACGCGCGGCGAGGCCCTCGCCGGCAGGCGCTCGTGGGACATCGCCACGTCGCGCGCGACCCTCCCGCCGGCCGCGTGGCTCGATCTCGGGACCAAGCTCGTCGTGCCCGGCGGGCGCGTGTGGGTCTTGCTTGCGGGGAGCGTGCCGCCCGCCCACCCCGACGCATCGATCGACGACGACCGGTCGTACCGCTGGCCCCTGACCGGGGTCGAGCGACGTGCGGCTTCGTACCGCATCGCGGGGTGAGCTCGGACGGGGCTGCGCCGCTTTCTTGGCCCGGGCCGGGCGCTCATGCGAGCGCTCGTTCGATGACCGCGAGCCGCGAGTCCGAGCTGGCAACGCTGCGCAAGCTTGCCGAGGAGCTGGCGAAGGGGCGGGGAGAACGGGTGACGACCGGGCACCTGCTCGCCGCGATCGCGTCGAACACGAACAGCGCGGCGGACCTGCTGAGAGAGCGCCGCCTCGACGCCGAGGTCCTCCTCAAGGCCGCGCGCGTCCTGACGGACGACCACGCCGACGCCGTGTCGCGTGCGATGCAGCGCGCCCGCGAGCTCGCAGCGCGCTCGCCGTCGCGCGAGGTAGGCGCGATCCACCTCCTGTTCGCGCTCTGCCAGGAGCGCGCGACGGCGGCGTTCCGGGCGGTCGCGCAGTGCGGATCGGACGTTACCAAGCTCAGGACGGCGGCGATGCAGGTGGCGATGGGAATCGTGGGCCCTCGCCGCATTCCCGCCGCGACGCAGCTCGCGCTGCATCCCGGTCCCCCGGCGCCACGGTCGGTCGCAAGGCCGGCGGCAACGATGATGACGCCTCAACTGGCGACGCCCAAGCCGGCTGCCGCCCCGGCGGTCGGCTCCCGGCCAAAGCGTCGCCACCCGGCGCCCGCGACGCACGCGGACACGCACCCGCGGCCGCGCTTCGATCTCGATCCGAAGCGCCTCCCGGTCCTGACGTCGCTCGGGCGAAACCTCACCCTCGCCGCCGCGCGGGGCGAGCTCGACCCCGTCTTCGGTCGTGAGGCCGAGATCGATCGCACGCTCGACGTCCTGGCGAAGCGCCAGGAGAATTGCCCCTGCCTGGTCGGGCCCGCGGGCGTCGGCAAGACAAGCCTGGTGAGGGGTCTCGCCCAGCGGATCGCCGACGGCCGTGATGTCGCCTCGCTCGACGACAGGGTGGTCATCGAGATCGACGCCGCGAGCCTTCTCGCGGGGACCGGGACGCGAGGTGCGCTGGCCGAGCGCATGGCGCAGATCAAAGCCGAGGTGGCCCGGTCCGAGCAGCGCATCGTGCTGTTCTTCGACGAGCTTCACGCGGTGCTCTCCGCCGACGAGGAGGCAGCGTCCGAGCTGCGCGTCGCCCTCGCCCGCGGGGAGCTCTCGTGCATCGGCGCGACGACCCCCGAGGACTACAGGCGCGTGGTGGCACCCGACGCGGCGCTCGCGCGGCGAATGGCGGCGATCGAGGTGGCGGAGCTAGCACCCGACGAAGCGCTCCTGGCGCTCGAACGGGTGGCGCCGGGCTTCGAGCGCCACCACGGCGTCCGCTTCGCGCCGGGAGCGATCGCCGCGGCCGTGGCCTGGAGCGCGCGCTACATCCCCGAGCGTCCGCTCCCCGACAAGGCCGTGAGCATCCTCGACCTCGCCGGCGCGCGCGCCCGTCGCCGCAGCATTCACGAGGTTACGCGCGAACAGGTGGCCGACGTGCTCTCCGAGACGAGCGGCGTGCCCGTCGCGCGCCTCCTCGAGACGGACGCGGCGCGGATGCTCCGCCTCGAACAGCTGCTCTCGGGCCGGATCGTCGGCCACACCGAGGCCCTCGCGCGAATCGCCCGGGTGCTGCGGAGGAACGCCGGCGGCTTCCGCTCGGGGCGTCCGATCGGGTCGTTTCTCCTGCTCGGGCCGACCGGCGTGGGCAAGACGGAGACGGCGAAGGCGATCGCCGAGTGTCTGTTCCATTCGCCCCACGCGATGACGCGCCTCGACCTCTCCGAATACGCCGAGTCCCACGCGATCGCGCGCCTGGTCGGAGCCCCGCCCGGATACGTCGGCCACGAGGCCGGCGGGCAGCTCACCGAGGCCGTCCGGAAGCGCCCGTACCAGGTGCTGCTGCTCGACGAGATCGAGAAGGCGCACCTCGACGTTCTCGAGGCATTCCTCCAGCTCTTCGACGAAGGCCGGATGACCGACGGCCGCGGGCGTGTCGTCGACTTCACGAACGTCGTCGTCGTGATGACGTCGAACCTCGGCGCGGACGTGTCGCGGCCGGCGGCGCGGACGCGCATCGGCTTCGGGAACCGGACCGAGGGCGACGCGAGCGCGTACGAGGAGGCCGTCTGCGCAGCCGCCCGGGCGGCGCTGCCTCCGGAGCTCTACAACCGGATCGACGAGGTGATTACGTTCGCGTCGCTCGGGAGGGACGACGTCGCAGAAGTCGCGCGGCGGATGCTGCGATCGCTCGCCGAGGATCTGGAGAGGACGCGAGGCGTCCGCCTCGACGTCAGCGACGCGGCGATCGACGCCTTGCTCGACGGCGGAGGCTTCGACGAGGAGCTCGGCGCGCGCCCGATGCGGCGGGCGATCGCGCGCATGGTGGAGGCTCCGATCGCGGAGATGTTACTCAAGGGCGAGCTCGCCGCGGGGGACGTCGCGCTGATCGACGTCGAGGCCGGGCAGATCGTCGTCGACGCCGTCCGCCCACGCGGCCTCGCGACCGCGTAGGCTTCATGCCTGCGGCACGGCTTCGATGGCGCTGCGGTACCGCTCGCGGCGCGCCGAGTCCTTGAGGATCTCGTACGCCTCCTCGAGGACGAGGGTGATCTTGCGCGCGTTCTCCGCGAGGTCGGGGTCGTACGCCGACACGCGTGAGGGATCGAAAGCCCGCCGCAGCTCGAGGAACGCGCGCCGCACCTCGTATCCCGTCGCGTCGCGCGCCACTCCGAGCACCGCGAAGTAGTCGCCGTCCTCGACCAGCTGCATCCGCGCCCGGACTCGCTCGCGCACCGCCTCGGCGTCGATCTCGGCTCCGCTGGCCGGGGCCGCCGCCTCCGGGCCGGAGCTCTCCCCGACCGCCTTCATGACCTCCAGCACACCAAGGTGCACGAGCGCGAACACGACGGTCGCGACGTCGCCATCGGGCGCGGCCTCGATCAGCGCACGGAGCGAGCTGCCGGGGGCAGCGCGGATTCGCTCAGCGTCTTCCTCGCCGAGCGCGCACTCCGACAGGAGACTTGCGGCAGGGCCGAGCCCGACGCGAGATCCGGCGCCGCCCAGCATCTCGACGGCGTCGGCGGGGGCCACGATGCGCCGGACGATATCGACGAACACCTCGGCTCCCGTCGATCCTCCGAAGACGCTCGGCTCGCCGGCGAGCCTCCCCGCGGGGTGCCGCTCGACCGCGAGGCGCGCGCTCGGCGTCTGGAGCAGCCGGGCGAGGACCCACTCGGCATGAGCCCGGAGCGTGGGCCACATCTGGTCCTGCCTCAGGTAACCGCGCGCGACGAGGGCCGCCCCGGCGTGCCTCCCGAACGCCGGGAACTTCGGCGCGAGACGACGCACGGTCTCGCGCGGCAGATCCCCTCTCGCGCCGAGGAACGCGAGGAGGGTCTCCTCGGGATCGGTCGAGGCGCAGATGAGAATGTCCCCCTCCCGGAGGACGACGCGCAGCTCGGCGTCGCTCGATGTGACGCAGAGCGATCCGGTCGTGCGCGACGCGATGGCGCGTCCCACGACACGCATCGCGTCGCCCGCGCCCAGGACCAGGGGAAGCGCGTCCTCGGGAGATCGGACGCGCGCACCGCCTTCGGCCGGAGAGGCCGGGGTGTGGGCTGCCTCGGCGCGCGCCTCCGAGCCGCCGGTCGTCGAGATGCCCGCGCCCGCCGGCCCGGCGTTCGTGCCGCCCGAGCCCTCCGGCGGTTGCGGAGTCAACGCTTCGGAGCCGGTGACGTGAGGCGGGTTCGGCGTGCCGTGGGGCGTCGCGCCGCTCCCGGTCCCGTGACTTCCCGTCGTGCGAGGGCCGCCGTCTCCCGCGCGCTCGCGATGCTCGGAGACGTGAGCGCGCGTGCGCGGTGGCGCGGCATCGTCGTCGTCGTCGTCATCGTCGAGGGGTTCGTCCAGTGCGGCGAGGAGCTCGGCGGGGAGCACGGCCTCGATCTCTTCCTCCGGCGACGGCGCCTCGGGTCCTTGCGCGATGGACACCTGCACCCGCTGCTCCGCCTCGCTGAGGAGCTCCTGGAGCTCGGCGCTCACCGGCGGCCCGAGCCCGCCCAGTTTCGGAGCCGGCGCATCGGAGGCGGCAGGCTCCGCCGGCACCGGGGAGACCGGCGTCGCGGTCGCGCGCATGCTGGCCGGCGGCAGGGACGGCACGCCCTTGTCTTGCCCCTCTCCCACGCGTCATCCCCCGCCGCGACGCCGCTCGCGTTGCTCTGCCAGACGCGCCCCGATTCGCTCGCCGAGGCGTGGCAGCCCTCCCGAGCACCAGATGATCGTGAAGATGAGCAGCACCATCACGAGCTCGCCCCCGCTGAGCGCAAACATGGCCCGTTTGTACCACGGCCACGGACGCCGCGACGCTTGCCCCGACGGGTCCCCCGCTGTTCTCCCTCTGCTGTCTCCCCCCGCTGGCGAGCGCCCGCACCCATGAGTTACATCGGGTGGCGCGAATGAGGTACCCGCGGGCGTGGGCATGGGCCAAGCGCGTGGCCGCCGTCGCGGGGGCGATCGGCGCCGCGCTCTGCGTCGGCCTCTTCTTCGCGATCAGGCACTACGAGGCCGGGCTTCCGGACGTGGCCGACCTCGAGAGCTACCAGGCGCCACAGGTCACGAGGGTGCTCGCGCGCGACGGCACCGTCCTCGCCGAAGTCTTCACGCAGCGTCGTACGGTCGTCCACCTCGCCTCGATCCCCGCGCACGTGAAGCTCGCCGTGCTCGCGGCCGAGGATGCGGGATTCTACGAGCACGAAGGTCTCAACTACTGGGGGATCGCGCGCGCGATGCTCGTCAACCTGCGCGCCCGCGGCACGAGGCAGGGCGGCTCCACGATCACCCAGCAGGTCGTCAAGAACCTTCTCCTCGCGACCCACGAGCGGACGCTCTCGCGAAAGATCCGCGAAGCGTTGCTCGCCCGTCGGCTCGAGCAGCAGGTGAGCAAGGACGAGATCCTCGAGCTCTACCTGAACAACATCTACCTCGGGCGCGGACGCTACGGCATCGAAGAGGCCGCGCGCGACGACTTCGGGAAGAGCTCGCGCGACCTGACGATCGCGGAGGCCGCGCTGATCGCCGGCCGCATCGCCAACCCCCGCGACTACCACCCCCGCGCGAGCCTCGCCACGGCGCGCGGCCGGCGCACCTACGTGCTCGACCAGATGCACGCCAAGGGATTCCTGAACGACGCGCAGTGGACTTCGGCGAAGGACGAGCCGATCGCGCTCGCTCCTGCCGTCGAGAGCTCGAGCGCGCTCGCGCCCGAGGCCGTCGAGATGGCGAACGCGGTGCTCTACCGGCTCGAGCCGGAGCAGGCGCGGCGAGGCGGGTTCGTCGTGACGACGTCCATCGACCCGAAGCTCCAGGAGGCCGCGCGCAAGGGCGTCCGCGACGCGCTCGCCGCCTACGACAAGCGGCGGGGGCTGCAGGGGCCCCTCAAGCCGGCCCCGATGGTCGCCGAGAAGAAGGGCCGCGCCGTGCCTTCGCACGATGCGCTCGTCCCGTTCGAGGGAGATCCCGTCTTCGAACAGCACCGCGTCCTCGTGGGCGTCGTCGTGGGCGCGGACGACACCGCCGGCACGTTCGACGTCCGCGTCGGCAACGTCGTGGGAGCGGTGCGGCTGGCCGATTTCTCCAGGTACAACCCCGGGGCGCTCCCGCCGAGCGCATTCGCGCCCCCCGGCTGCCGAGTGCGCGTGAGCCTGCTCGAGCCGGCGCGGCCGGACGCCAAGGTGGCGCTGCGCCTCGAGCTGGGCCCGGAGGCGGCGCTCGTGGCCCTCGACGTGCGCACGCGCGAGATCCGGGCGCTGATCGGGAGCTACGAAGGTCAGGCCGGGGCGCTCGACCGCGCGACGCAATCGCGGAGGCAGCCGGGCTCCACGTTCAAGCCCATCGTGTACTCGTATGCGCTGCATTCGCGGCGCTACACGCTCGCGACGCTCGTCGATCCCACTCCGGACGTCTTCGAGGGGGGCTATCGACCGAGCAACTTCGAGGGATGGCAGAGCCACGATCCGCTGCGCCTCCGCGAAGCGCTCGCGAACAGCGTCAACGTGGCGGCGGTCCGCGTCATTCGCGACGTCGGCCCTGCGAACGTCGTGACGTGGGCGCGCGCGCTCGGGATCGAGTCGCCCATGAAGGCGGATCTGTCTCTCGCGCTCGGGAGCTACGAGGTCCATCCCATCGAGCTCGCCGGGGCGTACGCGACGTTCGCGTCGGGCGGCACGTACGACGAGCCCCGCTTGATCCTCCGGATCGTGGGGCCGGACGGCAAAGACGTCGCGCTGCCGGAGCCCCCGCCGACGCGCCGGGTCCTCGACGACGCCGAGGCGTACGTCGTGACCAGCATGCTGACGAGCGTCATCGACCACGGCACGGGCGCGCGCGCCAAGGCTCTCGGACGTCCGCTCGCCGGGAAGACGGGGACGTCCAACGGCCCCAAGGACACCTGGTTCGCCGGCTACTCGACCGATCTCGCCGCTGTGGTCTGGGTCGGGTACGACGACGGGCGGACGCTGGGCGGCTCGGAGCAAGGCGCCGTCACCGCGCTGCCGGCCTGGATGGCGTTCATGAAGGCGGCGCACGAGGGGAAGCCACGAGCAGACTTCCCTCGCCCCCCGGGGGTCGTGACGGTGTCGATCGACGCGCGGACGGGCAACCTCCCCTACCTGGATGATCCAGACGTGATGGCCGAGATATTCCTCGCGGGGACCGAGCCGACGGCCACGGCCGAACCGCCCGCCGCGGGCGAGGACGCGGGGACATCGGCTCCGGACGGCGGCAAGGCGCCCTGATGCTGCCCTGGATCCTCCTGGCCTCCGCGGTCGACGCAAAGGGCGGCGCCGTGGAGACCGTCGCAGCCGAGGCGACGCGTTCGCTCGGGGGAAGCACGGCGCAGAGCGTCGTCGTGAGCGCTCCCCTCGAGAGCGACAAGCCCGCGCCCAGAGGAGACGATCTCGCCCTTCGCCTCGCGTCCCGCGTGGCAGCGCGACTGGGCTCGCTCGCACGCGCCCATCCGCAGACCGCTCCGCTCGGCGCGGCCCGCGCGATCGCCGGCCGCACGAGGACGCTCGTTTATCTCAGGGGCGAGGTGGCCAGGGGAGACCTGCGGGCGACGGTCGACGTCTACCCGCCCGCCGCGAACGTGTGGGACCGCGTCCGGGACCCGTCGGCGTCCCCCGTCGGCCACGCGTCCGCGAGCGCGAAGATCGACGCCGGCGTTCGCGCGTTCCTGACCCCGCTCGCGTTGGACCGGGCGACGGTGGGCCGCGCGCGGCACGACGAAGGCGACGTCCTCGCGGCGGCGTGCGGCGACGTGGACGGTGACGGTCGCGACGAGATCTTGCTCGTATCGAGGGCACGAGTCGCCCTCGGCCGCGTGGCCGGCGAGAAGTTCGTCGCCGAACGGGCCTTGGCGTGGGGGAAGCTCGCCACGGTGCTGCCCGTGCCGATGCGTGAGCCGCTCGCGGGAGCCGCCCTCTCCCGGGACGCCGTGTACGCCGGAACGACGGATCGAGGAGGGGTGGAGCTGGGCCCGGACCTGGCGTTTCGCGTGGCCCTCGTCGGGATCCCCGTCGACGGAGGCGACGAGGCCGTCTGCCTGCGTCCCGAACCGGCCGCCGGAGCATTCGACGGCGCGCCGGTCGCGTGCCTCCGCGCGGCAGCGCCCGGACCGAAGATGGCCGTCCCCGCGCCACGGTTCGACGCCTTTGCGGCGGCGAGCTTGCCGGACGCGAACGGCCGGGTTCGAGGGATCGTCGCCGTTCGCGAACCGAGTGGAAAGCTCAGGCTCAAGGTGGACGACGCCACGATCGCTCCCGAAGGGCTCTTCGGCGCCCAGCTCGCCGTCGGCGATCTCGATCAGGACGGCGTGCCGGACATCGTCACGACGGCGGAGGGAACCGACGACGCCGTCCGCGTCCTCGGCTTCGCGCCGGGCGCCGCTCAGCCGATCGACCGTGCCCGGCTGCCCGCCCCGTCCCGCGTTCATGCGTTGGCGATGTGCCCTCCGGACGACGGCGGGCAGCCCGTCCTCGTCGTGGTCACCGGCGACGAAGTGTGGCAGATGCGCGCGACCCCGGTGCCCGCCGTCCCCGCGACGCCGGGCGAGCGGACCGGACGATGATCGTCTCGCGCAGGGCGCTCCTTGGCGGCGGCGCCGGCGTCGTCGCGACATCACTCGCGCCGCGACCGACCCCCGCGAGCGGGAGGGCGCCTTACGGAGGGAGCATCCGGCTGCACACACCCTGGCCACTCGCGTCCATCGACCCGCACCGCATCGACGACGCCGCCGCCGCCCTCTTCGGCGATGCCCTGTTCGAGACGCTTTACGCGCCGGACGCTTCCGGGGCGGTCGTCCCCTGCCTCGCCGAGGGCCCCCCCGAGCCCGAGGGCAAGGCGCTTCGAGTGCGCCTCCGGACCGGCGTGACGTTCGCGTCGGGCGCCCCGCTCGACGCGCAAGCAGCGGCCGCGTCGATTGCTCGGGCGCGCTCCCGCGGCGCCGCGGCGTGGCTCTCCGACGTGCCGCCGCCGCGCGTGCACGACGGCGCGCTCGTCTTCCCCCTTCAAGACTCTGCGACGCTCCTGCGCGCGGTCACGTCGCCCCTCGTCGCCATCCTGCCCCCACGCTATTCGCCGGAGCGACCGGACGGCACCGGGCCGCTCAGGGCGAGGCTGGACGGTGGGGCGCTGCTCCTCGTGCGCAACACGGTGGCGGCCGGCGGTCCGGCGCTTCTCGACGAGGTCGACGTGCGCCTCGCCGCGGACCTCTCGACGTCGCTGCGCGCGTTCGAGAGCGGCTCGGACGACGTCGGCTGGCTCGGTTCGTTTCTGCACGACCCTCGGCAGGGCGCCCTGGCATTCGACGCCGGCGCCGTCGCGTGGGCCATCCTCCGCACGGGACGCGAGGCGGGCGCGCTCGACGCGCCGGGCATGGCGCAGGCCTTCGCCGACGCCGTCCCGCACTCGGCGCTCGCGCCTCTCGTCGTGGGGGCGCCGTGGTCAGGAGGCATGGGGCACTGGACGGGGTCGCCGTGCGATCTGTTCGTGCGCGACGACGCTCCGTGGCTCGCCGAGCTCGCGCGGGCGCTCGCCGTGGCGCTGTCGGGACCCTCGCACGAGATCGCGGCCCGGCCGGTGCCCCCGGCGGAGCTCGCGCACCGACGGTCGACGCGCGCATTCAGCGTGATGCTCGACGTCGCGCGTCCGGCCGGGCCCGGGGGCCTCGGGACCCTCATCGGCCTCGCGACCGCGGACGACGCGGCATCGGCCGCAGCGCTCCTGCGGTCTCCTCCCCGAGGCGACGTCGCACCCCGGGTCGCGACGCGAACGATGCGCGTCGGCGTGGTCGGGGAGGTGCGCCTGCAAGGGGGGCGCGCGCCGGACGTGGTCTTGCCGACGTCGACCTGGGGTCGCGGCGTCGACTGGGGTGGCGCATTCCGGAGACGGGGCGGCTGACCGATGCGCCTGGCGCCCCAGCTTGTCCTTGCATTCGGAGCGGTGGCGACGCTCTCGGTCACGTTGCTCGGCGCCGCGCTGAGAGAAGATCGGCGCCGGAGCGAGACCCGGCGCTTCGAGGGTGAAGTGCAGAGCGCATGCGCGCGCGTCGTCGCCGAGATCGAGCGGCAGGGAGAGAGCGACCGCAAGCTCGTCGGAGGCGCGTGCCAGTCCGGCGAGCTGGTCGATCGCGCGCTCGTCTGGATACAGGCCGGGGCCCTGGACGACGAGCGACGCCTCGTGCTCTCGCGACTGGTCCCGGAGGAGCGCAGGGCGTTCGACCTCGACGAGCTCGTGCTCGCTCGCGACAGCGGCGAGCTGCTCGGACAGGACCCGACGGGGCGGCTGCCGCTCACGGGTGCGGATGTCGTCAAGCTCGCCGCCGGCGATGTCTCGCACTTCACGCTGCGCCCCTCTCCCGGGCCGGCGCTGGTGTCGCGCTGCCGCAGGGCACCCGCCGGCAAGGGTGCGTTCGGCGTGGCGCTCATCGGCGCGCGCCACCTCCGGGCCGTCGTCGAGCGCCTGAGCAGGACCGTCGACGCGAAAGTGACGCTCGGGGAGGCGTCGCCCGACGAGCCAGGTGTGGAGCAGGCGCGGTGCCCGCTGACGGACGCGGAGGGGACGAGCATCCCGATCGTCGTCGGCAAGTCGAAAGACGAGCTTGCCCGCGCCCTCGCGAGGATCGACCAGACCGTGATCGCTGCCGGCCTCGCGATGACGCTCCTTGCGCTCGTGATCGCCGTGCTCCTGGGACGCACGATGGGACGCCCGATCGCGGAGCTCGCGGCGGAGGCGCGCAAGGTCGTCAGCGGCCAGGCACGGCCCGTCGAAGCGCGAGGCACCGGGGAGATCGCCGAGCTCGCGCGCGCGTTCGACGCAATGCTCGTCGACCTCGACGCGACCCGGCAGCGGCTGGCGGCGACCAGCCGGATCGCGGCCTGGCGCGAGGTCGCGAGGCGCGTCGCCCACGAGGTGAAGAACCCCCTCGCACCCATCCAGGCGGCGGTCGAGACGCTGAGGCGCCTGCGGGCGCGGCAGGACCCCGAGTTCGACGCGTACTTCGACGAAGCCACGCGGACGGTGCTCGACGAAGTCCACCGCATCTCGACGATCGTGACGGAGTTCACGCGCTTCGCCCGCCTTCCGCCGCCGCGGCCCACGCAGGTCGACGTCGTGGAGCTTGCCCGGCAGGTGGTCGGTCTCCATGCCGCAACGGGGCCGGGCGCGCGCGTGAGCGTCGTCGTCGACGGCGCGCCGCCGCCCGTGAGGGCTGACCGCGACCAGATCGTGCAGGTCCTGACGAACCTCGTGCAGAACGCGCTGGACGCCGTCCGCGAGCGAGGCGAGGCCGGCGAGGTCGAGGTCACGGTCGCCGCGGCAGGTCCGGAGCAAGTCGCCGCGACGGTGCGCGACAACGGGCCGGGGATCTCGCCCGAGATGGCGTCGCAGTTGTTCGAGCCTTACGCGACGAACAAGGCCCACGGCACCGGCTTGGGCCTCGCGATCGCCCAGCGGATCGCGATCGAGCACGCGGGCGACCTGTCCCACGAGGCTTCGCGCAAAGGCGGCGCCACGTTCCGCCTCCTCCTCTCGGTCAAGGGTCCTCCTGTGATAACGTGATAGCGGTGACCGATCCGCTCGTAGGGGAGACCGTCGATACCCGCTACGAGCTCCGTAGGCTCATCGCTCAAGGCGGCATGGGCCTCGTCTTCGAGGCGCACCACAAATTCACGCGGCGCGCCGTCGCCCTCAAGCTCCTGCTGGACGAGCACCGTCTGGAGCGAGAGCCGCGCCGCCGCCTGCTCCGCGAGGCCCACGCGCTGGCGACCGTGCGCCACCCCGGATTCGTGGAGGTGCTCGACGCGGGGGTCTGCGCGGCGCACGGCCCGTACGTGGTCCTCGAGATGCTCGACGGGCGCACGCTCGACGGCATCCTCGCCGCGCGGCGGCGTCTCTCGATGGTGGACGCCGTGCAGATAGGGCGCAGCGTGTGCAGCGCGCTCGCGCACGCGCACGCGCGCGGGGTGATTCACCGGGACCTCAAGCCGAGCAACATCTTCGTGGCGCGAAACGAGATCGGCGAGGAGACCGTGAAGCTCATCGACCTGGGCGTCGCCGCCGTCGCCGAGGAGCAGCTCGCGCAGCTCGACCGGAAGCTAACCGGAGTCCACGAGGTGCTCGGCACTCCCGAGTACATGGCTCCCGAGCAGCTCTGGGGACAGGAGATCGACGAGCGCACCGACGTCTACGCGATCGGCATGACGCTCTTCGAGTGCCTCACGGGCGACGTGCCGTACAGCGGGTCGTATCCCGACGTCCTCGTGCAGGTCTCGAACGCGGCCGGTCCGCCCGAGCTCCGCGCCAAGCGGCCGGACGTTCCGCCTGCCGTGGCGATCGTGATCGAGCACGCGCTCGAGAAGGAGGCCGCCTCGCGCTTCCAGTCCACCCTGGAGCTGGGACGCTCGCTCCTCGCGGCGAGCGGCCTTGCCCCCGGTCCGTCGACGCTCCTGTCGCAGCCGTCCGACGACGCGACCGACGGCGAAGAGCCGCCCGAGCGCGCGATCCACCTGGTCCGGAGGAAGTCGCCGGGCGATGCCGATCGGCCGAGCACCCCGAACCCTCCGGCCTCCCACCGTCGGATGTTCGTGCGCGTCCCGTACGTCACGCCGGTGGTCATCTTCTCGCCGACGGGGAGCGAAATCCAGGCGCGAAGCGAGGAGATCAGCGAAGAGGGCATGCTCGTCGTGACCCCGCTCTCCTTCCCCCTCGGGTCACCGCTCCGCCTCCGCTTCGCGAGCCCCCTCACGGGCGAGATGGTCAAGATCGACGGCACCGTGCGCTGGCTGCGCGAGGCCCGCGGCAGGAGCGCGATGGGCATCGAGTTCGTCGGAGTACCGGCGGTCCTGCGACGCGTCGTCGCGGACTACATCGCCATGGTCCCGCAGTCCCGCTCTCTCTAGGCTAGGTGGCGTCTGAACAACAGCGGACGCCCGTCTGCAGCTCGTGGAATCGTTCGTTGTGGGCCGTCGTGGCCGGGCGGCAGCGGTCGCGCGCCGGCATCCACCAGCCGCCCTTGAGCGCCGACCGCCACTCGCCCCACGAGCGGTCCCTCCATACCCACTCGTCGACGTTGCCGCTCATGTTGCGGACGCCGAACGGACTGACACAGCGATCGAGATCCGACGCGCGCTGGCGCTGGTCCCGGAGCTTCCCGTCGGTGTCTACGAGATCCGGCTTGTCGAAGTTGCACGAAGTGGCGTCGCGCGCGTAGCCCGTCGTGTACGGGAACATCGCTTCTCCCTCGCAGGCGAACTCCCATTCGGTCTCCATGCATAGGCGCTTGTTCTGCGTCTCGCAGATCTGCCGGGCATGCGTCCAGGAGACGTCGCCGAGGGGCAGCTCTTCCCCGGGCGCGACGTACTCGTCCCGATCGATGCAATAGCGCTTCTTGACGCGCTCGCCGACACACGTGGATGGCGCGAACTTCGCGCAGCGAGCGAGGACGTTGCTCGGAGGCTCCATCCACTCGACGCATTCCTCGCGCACCTCGGTGCAGTACTCGCCTTTGATGAGGACCATCCCTTCGCGGCAAGAAGGTTGCGCGGCCGCGACCGGGTCCGACGGAGAATCGGGATCCTTCGCGAGGCTCGCGAGCGCCAGATGCGTCGCGTCCCCCGGCGCGAGCTCCGGCCTGCTGGTCGTCGCCTCCGTCGCGGCTGCAAGCCGCGGGAGAGGTGGGCCCTCGGCGCCGGGGCCTGTCTCCGAGACGCACGCCGCGAGGGCCGCGAGAGGGAGCGCGGCAACTGCGACGGCGGTGACGAAGCCTGGAAACGCACGCATGGGTCGGCGGCCCGCGGAGAGGCACGTCCGAGGCACGTCCGTCCGCGGAGTCCTGAGGATCATTGTAAACCGCCGCGCACGCCACGCCCACGAAGTGGCGCCGATTTGGCTGCGAATGATTCGCGACCCGCGTAAGCCGTTTCTCATACAATGCGCCCCCGTGCTCCCTGCCGCACTGCGTCTCCGACATCTGCATCCCGCCGCGCTGGTCTTGACGCTGTGCGCATGCGCCAGTCAGGCGGACGCCCCCGCTCCGTCCGGGGCGACGCCGGAGCGACGGATCACCCCCGCGGCGGCCGAGTGGCTCGGCTCCCGGCAGGCCCCGGGGATGCCTTCGACCGGCTCGAGCACGGGACCGCGAGGCGGGTGGGTGCTGCACATAGGCGACTCATTCGTCCATGCGTCGCTTTGGCAGAACCTGCGGCCGCGGTTCCGCTCCCTCGGCACCGAGTATGTCGTCGACGCCGCGACCGCCACGTACACGACGACGTGGGCGACGAGCCCCGAGCTCGATAAGTGGCTCGCGCGGGGGCCGTCTCTCGTCCTCGTCACCCTTGGAGCGAACGAGGCGGACATGCCTCAGCCGGAGGAGCACGCGCGGGCCATCGAGGCCGTCTCGCGGAAGATCGCCAGGTCGAACGCCGCGTGCGTCTGGATCGCGCCTCCCATGTGGAAGCGCGACACGGGCATCCTCGAGGTCATCCACGAGCACTGCGCGCCGTGCCTCTTCTTCGACAGCGACGCTGTGCTGGGCGGCCTCTCGGCGGACGAACGCCAGCCCGATCGCATCCACCCGAACAAGCGCGGCGGCGAGCGGTGGGCCCGCGCGTTCTGGAGCTGGCTCGACGACCACCGCGACCCGGCCGGCGCGACCTGGTCGCTCCTGCCATTCGAGCGCCGCGGGTCGTAGCACGAACTGCGCGCTTACCGCGCGGGAAGCACGTTCGACCTCGGCTCGAGGTGCATCGCGTAGAAGAAGGTCGCGTCGCGGAGGCCGCCGCGTATCGGCGGAAGATGGGCGCTCCCGTAGACGCCGACGATGCAGCGCGTGAGGTCCGCGTCTCCCAGACCGGCGACGCCCTCGGTGACCTCGGCGACCTCTCCCCTCGCGTCCACGCGGAAGCGGACCTCCATCCGTCCGCCGGCGCCCGGGTGCTTCGAGAGGCCCGCCGCGTAGCATTGCTCGACCGCCGGCCAGCTTTTGCGGAGCGCCGCGCGGATCTCCTCCGCGCCGGGCACGGACCGGGCGACGGGCACCGGTTCGTCCCCCAGGGCCAGCGTGATGACCATCTTCGCTTCCGCCGGCGACTCGTCCGCGACGAGCGCCAGGTGCAGCGCCTCGCGTGCGACGCACGTGACGACGCTGGGGTCCCCGAGCGTGGGGGCGGTCACGGTCACGCTCTCGACCGCCCCGCCCGATCCGACGACGACGTCGAGCGGCACCTTGCCCACGAGGCTCTGGTTCCGGCGCAGCCCCTCCTCGTAACAGCGACGGAAAGGCCAGTACCCCGCGTTGCGAGCGACGCGCTGCATGGCCGCGGCCGAGCCGCCGCGCGCATCGACCACGTCCACGATGATCCCGGGCGCCGGGTGGTACGGGCGGTGATGGTGCGCGCGCCGCCGGGCGTGACGGCGATCCGGGGCTGCCGACGCGGTCGCCTCGGCGTGCGAGTAGAACGGAGCCTCGTCGACGACGGAGACGAGGGCGCTCGCGTCGGCGGGCTCGGGCTCGGCGGGTCCGGACGAAGCCTCCTCGGCGGCGGGCGGGGCGACCGCGACGGTGGGCGGCGCGCCCGCGATGGCGTCCGGAGCAGGAAGCACCGGCAGCGGACCCGGCTCGCGCGTCACGTCCGGAGCGTCCGAATCGAGCGAAACCACGGGCGCGACGGGGATCGACGCGACGGGGGGCACCGCGGGCGGTTCGGTCCGCTCTCCCCCGACACACCCGGCGAGCGAGACCGAGACCATGAGGACCACTGTTCCCCGACCTGCGATGGTCGCGCCCGTTTTCCCACCCCACATGCTGGCACTCTTAGGCCCCTTCGCGGCCGTCCGCAATCCGGCATCGAGCGATCAGGGCTCGGGGAAAGCGGGCTCGACGTGCCAGCGTTCTCCCTCGCGCACGCAGACGACGCTCGCGTGCTCGCGCTGCGGGTCTTCGCCGAGGACTTCGACGGTCGCGCGGTCTCCTGTTTTCGTGGGGCGCATGATCTTGGGGCGGAAGGCCAGACCGAAGAGCCCCGCGGCGAGCATGTCGGACGGCTCGACGTGACGGCCCTGGAGCTGGCTCGTGTGGCGGGCGCGCTCGGCGAGGTTGGCGCGCGCGGCGGGGCCGAGCAGCTCGTACGCGCGGCGCATTGCGCCGGGATCGTCCCCGGCGACATCCATGTCGTCGAGGAAGAGGCGCACGGCGCCCTCGGGCGTGGACTCGGGAGGCGGGCGGCTGCACCCGACGAGGAGCGCGAACGCCAGCGCCACCCCGGCGCGGCACGTGCTCACGGCACCTTCGCCCCGCTGCCGAGGCCCATGGCCTCTCGCACCGTCTGCATCGTGTCCCGGGCGATGCGCCTCGCCTTCGAGGCGCCGTCACCGAGAGCGTCGCGCACGCGGTCGGGATGGGCGGCGACCTTGGCGCGCTTCAAGCGCAGCGGGACGAGCTCGCGCTCGAGGTTGTCGAAGAGGATCTTCTTGCAGTCGATGCAGCCTCGCTGCGCCGTCGTGCACTCCTTGTACGTGAGGTCGACCTCGGCCGGGGTCGAGACCACCTTGTGCATCGTGTAGATGTTGCAGACCTCGGGGCGTCCGGGGTCGCTTCGACGGAGGCGTTGGGGATCGGTGAAGGCGCCCTTCAGCTTGTTCCAGATCGCATCGGGGCTCTCGAAGAGGGCGACGCTGTTGCCCTTCGATTTGCTCATCTTCCCGGCGCCGTCGAGGCCCATGATCCTCGGAGCGTGCGACAGGCGGGGCTGCGGCTCGAGGAAGACGTCTCCGAATCGGTGGTTATAGCGCCTGACGGTGTCGCGCGCCAGCTCGAGGTGCTGGAGCTGGTCTTCGCCTACGGGGACGATGGTGGCTTTGTAGAGGAGGATGTCGGCGCTCATCAGGACCGGGTAGGTGAAGAGGCCGGCGAGGACGTGCTCTTTTCCGGCGCTCTTCTCCTTGAACTGGGTCATTCGTTGCAGGTCGCCGATGGGGGTGACGTTGGCGAGGTACCACGCGAGCTCGGTGTGCTCGCGGACGTCGGTCTGGACGAAGAGGGTGCAGCGCTCGGGGTCGACGCCGCACGCGACGAGGTCCTGGGCCATGACGACGATGCGGTCGCGGAGCTCGGCGGGGTCGTACTCGGCGGTGATGGCGTGGGCGTCGACGACGCAGAAGAAGAGGTCCTCCTTCTGCTCGGCGACTTGCTGAGCCCAGGTGCGGACGGCGCCGAGCCAGTTGCCGATGTGGAGCTCGCCGCTGGGCTGGATGCCGGAGAAGACGCGCGGCTTGGAGGGGGGGGGCATCGGGCGGGGCGAGAGCAAGCGGAGGGTGGGGTAAGAGCGGGGCGAGGGTGTATAGCGCGAACGGGGGGAGCGGGAGGATCGCCCGGCGTGGGGCTCGGTGCTCGGCGGGGATGGTCCCCCCGGCGGGCCGGGTTCCCACCATCCCCGCCTGCGCGCCGAGCCCCACGCCGGGCTCGTTACGGGCGCTCGTTACGGGTGGGGGAGGGCGCGCCTTGGGCTAGGGGGGGGGCGGGCCGATGCGGGGAGGGGGGGGAGGGGGGAGGTGGAGGCGAGGCCGGGGCGCTTGGCGAGGCGGGCGCGGGCGATGGAGATTGCGAGGGGGCTGGTGTCGATGGCCATCCAGCGTAACCCTCTCGCGCTGACCCGTGTTCACGACGGCCCAGGTTCGTGGTGGCGGCCCCTGAGAGGTCGGCTGGACAAGTCACGGGGCAGACGCCGCAAGGCCGACGTGCTTGGATCGAGATCCGGGCGGCGCGGTGAGTGATCCCCAGTACCCTCGCGTGCTCGATCCGGACGCTGTCGGCACCCACTCGGCGGCGGCGAAGGCGGGCGGCGGGTACGTCTGGGACGAAGTCCTCGAGTACCGGGTGTGGTGTCATCCGGAGCGGGGCGCTCCCGACGAAGCGTTCGGCAATGACTACTATTATGCGTTCCCTACGTACGAAGACGCCGCCGCGTTCGCTCGTGCGACGGAGGGTGCCGAGGAGCCGCTCGCTCTCGTGCTGCAGCGCGAGTACATCGAGGAGCCGGAGCCGGGCCAGTACGTGCACGTGCGGGAAGAACGTATGGCGGAATGGCCCGTCCAGTTCCTCCAGCGTCCGCGGCGCAACGCGAGCACGATTCCTGATTTCATGGCACCCGACGCTCCGGCCAACCGTCTCGACATCCTGCGCGGAACCGCTACGAAGGCGCGACCAGGCTAACGCGGCACGTCGATGCCTCAGTCACTCGGGGTCGCTAGGTTGAGTCGGCCTTCCTCTTACCCCTGCTGGGTGCCACGCCCCGCGCCGATGCCAGCCCGGGGATCCTAAGCTGTTCGTGCCGCGGTGGCGCTCGGCGGACCTTCTTCAGTCCGGGAATGTGCCCGCCCGGCACGTCGACGCCCCGCCCGTCGAGAACCTGCTCTGCGGTCAGAAGTTGGATCCTAGGATGGCGTCCAAGGTGCGACTCGAAGAAGCCCGCCTTCGCCGCCTCCACCAACATCGCCTGCGTCGGCTTGCGCAGCGTCAGTAGCACACCCATCGCGGCGTCCTCGCGCTGCACCACGCCCACAAGCTC
>Ga0209415_10002065_pt1 | contig 38083 bp, 41 predicted proteins | sample PeaSoiSIISIP2007_FD_187696 | JGI IMG/M metagenome (GOLD analysis project Ga0209415, IMG submission 187696) | Peat soil microbial communities from Weissenstadt, Germany - SII-SIP-2007 (SPAdes) (version 2) | ecosystem: Environmental > Terrestrial > Soil > Wetlands > Peat | place: Germany...
GGCCAATCCGCCGCGGGCCGCGAAACTGGCCGGCTGGATTTCATTGATCAGTTGGGGCATCGTGATTATCGCGGGCCGAACAACGGCTTATAACTTCTAATATGTGGCAATCCTTCAAACCGTTTTTTATGTGGAGCGACAAAGTCTGGCTCGGTCAGGCGATCTCGGGCACCATCTGGGCGTTTCCTGTTATCGAGACCATCCACATTCTGGCTCTGACGATGATGTTCGGCGCGATTGTGATCATCGACCTGAGAATGATGGGCGTCGGCCTGAAGAAGCAGCCGGTGGCGCTGCTGGCCAAAAACCTGGAGCCTTACATGACCTGGGGGCTGGTGACCATGCTGGCCACCGGCTACATGCTGTTCACCTCGGAAGCCATGAAGTGTTTTGTCAATGATGGTTTCAAGTTCAAGATGGAAGTGCTGTTTCCGGCCATCATTTTTCAGTTCACATTGTTCCGCTGGATCACCCACAAGGACGAAGACAAGCGTCCCATGCTGCTGGGCTGGCTGGTCGCGCTGCTGTCCCTGATCCTGTGGTTCGGCGTCGGAGTCGGCGGACGGGCCATCGGGTTCGTATAGGGGTAAGCTGGATTCGCAGGAGGCTGATCATTGACTGCCAGGCCGCTCAGGATCGCAACACTCGCCTTCGCCGTCCTGGCGACTCCGTTGCTGGCTCATCATGCGTTCGTGGCGGTATTCGATCTATCCAAGCAGCGGGATTTCAAAGGGACTGTAACCCAAATCGAGTGGCTGAACCCGCATGCCCACTTCTTCCTGGATGTCGTTGAACCGAGTGGCAAGACCGCGAGCTGGGAATTCGAGCTGGGCAGCCCGAACGCGCTGATGCAGCATGGCTGGACCCGATACACGCTGAAGAAGGGCGATATGGTCACCGTGACCGGCGATCTGGCGCGCGACGGTTCGAACTTCGCGCATGCCCGCTCGGTTATTTTGGCTGGCGGCACGCGCGTCTGCGATTACGACCGGTTCAACGATACCGCATGGTCGTGCAACCCCAAGTAAACTGATCCCAACTCCCACGTGCTGATTCTAGTCAAGAAAACGGCCATCCTGTGCCACCGCTGGATGGGCGTGGCCTTCTGTATGCTGTTTGCGTGGTGGTTCGTTTCCGGGATCTTCATGATGTATTGGGACTACCCGGCGGTGAGCGCGTCGGACCGGCTGGAGCGAGCGCCGTTTCTAGACGCGGCCCAGGTGAAGCTCTCGCCGGAGGACGCTTACGCCAAGCTGGACTCCGATCAGCAACCCGGATCGACGCGCCTGGCAGTATTCGACGGGCGTCCGGCGTATTACTTCCGAACTGGCCGGGCCGAGGCTATCGTCTACGCCGACACGGGCGAGCAGCAGGACGCCTTTCCGCCGGAGCTGAATCTGAGAACCGCGGCCGCATGGACCGGGCAGCCGCCGAGCGCAGCGAAGGTCGAAGAGGTAACCGAACCAGATCAGTGGACGCTCGAAGGCGGCCTTCGCGATCTGCGTCCTCTGTGGAAGTATTCGTGGCCCAATGGCGATCAGGTCTACGTTTCGGAAAATACGGGCGAAGTGGTCCAGTTCACCACGCGCTCCTCGCGCTTCTTTGCGCACCTGGGTCCCATCCCGCACTGGCTGTACTACACGCCGCTGCGGCGGAACGGGCCGTTGTGGAGCAAAGTGGTGATCTGGTCGTCGGGAATCGCAACGCTAGCGGCACTGATGGGACTGATCGTCGGGCTGATGATGTATTCGCCGTCGCGGAAAACCAGCATTCCGTACAAGGGGCAGAAGCGGCTTCACCACATTTTGGGACTATTTTTTGGAATCGTGGCATGCACCTGGGCGTTCAGCGGGATGCTGTCCATGGAGCCGTTCCCGCTCAGTTCGGGCAGACCACAGGGTGGCAGGAGTATTGCGGCCGTGCTTCGCGGCAAGCGTCCTCAACTGTCGCAATACTCGAAGTCTCCGCCGGAGGTGTTCGCTCAGTTGGGCCCGGCATTCCAAGTGAAGGAACTCGAGCTTTCATCCTTCGCCAGCGACCCGATGTACGTCGCGACCGGCGCGCGGGGGGAGACGCGGGTCGTCCGGATGCGCGGGGAGCCGATTGCCTCGTTCGATACCAAGCGAATTCTCAATGTCGTGACCAGCGTGGCCAGGGTGACCGAAGCGCGGCTCATTACGCAATACGACGCGTATTATCTGGACCGTACCGGACAGCGGCCTCTACCGGTATTGTTCGTGCGATTGAATGATGAAGTCCGTTCCCAGTACTACATCGATCCGAAGACCGCCCAGGTGGTCGGAGCCTATCGCTCGAGCACAGAGTCCTGGGTGAATCGCTGGCTATATCACGGACTGCACTCGATCAACTTTCCCTGGCTATACAATAATCGGCCGGCCTGGGACATCGTGGTTTTGACGCTGATGCTCGGCGGGACCTCGCTCTGCGTCACGTCTGTTATCATCGGTTTCCAGCTCGTCCGCCGCAAACTCTTTATCCGGCGGGCGACGGGAGCTTCTCTGTAGAAGACGAGGTGGAATAGATTCATGGCACTATTTCTGGCATATGATGTGGCGAACAATCCGCTCAATACCAACGAATGGGCGTTCCCGGTGTGCGAAGTGCTGCATATCCTCGGGTTCGCGGTCGGGATTGGGACCATCACCATGGTCGACCTGCGGCTGCTCGGCATCGGGCTGAAGAAGGAATCAGCCGCGGACTTGTGGAAGGGTACGTTCCCGTGGACTCTCGCGGGACTGGCACTGGCGCTGATTACAGGTCCGCTGATTTTCTCCTCCGATCCGAACATGTACCTGCGCAACGCATCTTTCCGGTTCAAGATCACCGCTCTGGTGCTGGCGATCATTTTCAACTATACGATTCACCGCTGGGTTGCGCTAAAGAAATCCCCCGGCGGCGTTGCAGTTCTGGCGGGATTGATCTCGCTGGTCTTGTGGGCCAGCGTGATATTTGGCGGGATCTTCATCGCATTCGTATAAGGAGAAATCAAGTGCCTCCAGAATTCATCCAAGCTCTTCAAAACATGTCCTTCGCCACCGCTATTCGCGAGTCGGCGATTGTCTTTCCCGTGATCCTCTCCCTGCATTTAACGGGGATGGGCCTGTTCGGTGGAATGATCCTGATGACCGACCTGCGCCTGCTGGGAATCTCGCTAACCAAGCACCCGGTGTCGGACATCGTGAATGGGCTGCGTCCCTGGAAACACCTGGGGCTGACCCTCACGGCGGGGTGCGGAATCTTGCTGCTATGGTCGAAAGCGGCGATCTATTATCCGAACCCGTATCTTCGGATCAAGCTCGTGCTATTTGCTCTGATCATCATTCACGCGCTGGTATTCCGAAGCGTCTATCGGAACGTCGCTGACCTGGATCGCAGTCCCGTGATCCCGGGCCGGGCCAAGCTCGCAGCGGCGCTCTCGATAATTCTCTGGCTCTCCGTGGTGACGGCGGGCCGGTGGATCGGATACTGGGAGCCGAAGGGCGCACCAGTGAACGCAGCGCAGGTTATCAACTAGCCGCGGGCGCTTTTTAACTGGCCGTCGGCGCTTCGACGTCTTCTTCGTCGTCTTCTTTGTCGATGCGCGGCTGGACGTTGCGGCGGATCAGGATCGACAGGACGATGGTGGTCGCCAGCGTCAAAGCGCCGCCGGTCACGTGCGCGGCTACCGTGATAATCACCGGCAACGCGGTCTCGTCGGCCATGGATTTCATGATCAACGTGGTAAGGCCGAGAAACACCTGACCGAAAGCGACGCCCAGAAGGGTCTTCGCGGCCGGACGCAGCGCGCGATGAGTGGGAAACTGCTGCAGAACAAAAATCGATTCCAGCAGAATCACCAGCGCCACAAACATGGCGCCCAGAACATGCGGCAGTACCGTGAGGACCTTCTGCCGAAAGGCCGCGCCGAGCGAGATCTGCAGCAGCACCAGAACCGGCGTCATGATGGCCAAGGACCGATTGGACGGCCAGCCGTAATCGAAGACGAGTTCCGCGCCGCGGCTCCACGCCGGCGATGTAACCATTGCGACAGCAACAACGGCGGCGAAAAAGAGCGGCGCCATCAAGGCGTGCGCGATTCCGGCGGTAATCGGGATCAGTGCTAGCACCGCGGCGTGCCCGACCGAGTCCTGCAACACAGCAAGGGCCAGCGTGAGCCAGCCCAAACGGCGGGCTTGCGGACGCGGGTCGGTGAATATCAACCACAGGGTCACAACGAGCGTCAGCAGGCTCACGGCCGTCGCCGCGATGCGGTGCATAGACATCGCCGCGGGCGTGGGTTGAGACCCTGGACCGACCATCGCGCCATCAATGATCAGCAGGAGCGTGCACACAACCAACAGGATGGCGAGCCAGTGCAGCCAGGGATTCGTCATGGAGTTGCTTCCATCATAGGAAACGCTCCACTAGGAGAATGGGTTACTCGTAATATTCGGGTGCTTTCTTCAACTTGGCGTTGTCGGCTGTGCCGTGCTGAATCCACAGCACCGCGCCGGATTTCTTCATGAAGTCCTCCATGGCTGCGCGGGATTTGCGGGTCTGGTCGGCGTTGAAGTCGAACCCGGGAACGATGCCCAGGCTGCGCTCTTCGGGATAGTGATAAAGGTCGCCGGAGAGCAGAACGGGTCCGGTTTTCGCGAATTTCAAGAACAGCGACTGATGGCCGGGCGTGTGGCCGGGAGTGAACTTGATGACCACGGTTCCGTCCCCGAAGACATCATGATCTTCGCTGTGGAGCAGAATCGTTTTGCTGTTCTCGAGCTTGCCGAAGAACGCCGGGTCGGTAGCGTTCGACCCTTTTGTCTTGCCATCCTGCTTGGCGAACATGGCGGCTTTCTCGACGTCCTGGACGATCCAGGTGGAGCCGGCGAAGGCGTTCGCGTTGGCCACGTGATCGCCATGATAATGCGAGAGCGCCAGGTAGGTGATATCCGCCGGCGTGTAACCGAGCGCGGCGAGCTGGGGTAGTAACGGCCGGGTGATTGTGAAGGCGCCTTGCTTGGTAGGATTGCCTTTGAAATCGGCATCCGGGATTTCGCCGGTGTCCCACATCATGGTGCCGCGCGGATGCACCACCAAGTAGCAGGGCGTGACCATTCTGGTTTCGGCAAGCTGGCCTTGCTTGAAACCGAATTGCACTTCTCCCACGCCAGTGATATCGCCACAATCGAGGATGTACAACCGCACGGATTTCGGCGCCGCAGGCTTTTTCTGCTGCGCGGCGGCAGCGAAGGGCATCCAAGCGAGTGCGGCCAGTGCGAGGGCAGGCGGAACAGTGCTAAAGAGGATCTTCTTCATGGAGGCTCCTTTGGACTGCTCTAGATTCTACCGCTACTTTGTCATTTGTTGCCGGCCGCAAGGATGGTTTCAAAGTGCGGAGCTTCCGCTTCCCGATGCACCAGAGCCGTGCTGACACTCTCGAAACCAGCATCGCTTAGCATGCGGCGAAGTTCCACTTCGCTGAAGCCCAGCCACAGGTCGGCATAGAGCGCGCGAGCTTCCTCGAAGTGGTGCTTCAGCAAATCGAGAATAATAACGCGGCCGCCAGGTTTCACGATTCGAAAAGCCTCGGCCAGCGCGCGCGGGGGATGCTGGGCGTGGTGGAGCGATTGGCTGAAGAAAGCCACATCCGCCTCGCCCTTCTTGACTGGCAGCTCTTCGAGGTCGCCCAAGCGGTATTCCAGGTTCTTGACGCCGTGGGCACGAGCCAGGCTCGATCCGAACTCGACCATCTTTTCCGAGTTGTCGACGGCGATCACTTTCTTCGCGCGGCGGGCGAGCAGTTGGGACACGGTTCCCTCGCCCGCGCCCAGGTCGGCGATCACCAGCGGCGGCATGAACATCAGGAAGGTTTCGGCCAAGCCTTGCCAGGAGCGGCCCGGAACGTACTGGCGTCCGAATTTTCCGGCCAGCTCATCGAAATAGGAACGCACTTTATCCTGGCGGCGGCGAAGCGCGAGGCGGAGCGCATCGCGGTCCTCGCCGGCTTCGGGGATTTCCTTGACCGCGTGCCGCAAAACGTCCAAAACCTGGTCTTGCGTACCATTCCCAAAGGCCTTCAGCCGGTATAAGATGTTCTTGCCCGTCCGGCGATCTTCGACGATGCCAGCTTGTTTCAATTGAGACAGATGCGTGGAAATAGTGCTTTGCCCCATAGCCAGGATTTCCTGCAATTCGGCTACGGAAAGCTCCTCGCGCTCGAGCAGCAGCACGATGCGGACCCGGTTGGGATCGGCCAGCAGCCTAAGGGATTTGAGGATTGACGCCATGGGCTCCTATCTAGTATTATATCGTAGTATCGAGATTTTACGATATAAAGTTTAAAGGAGCCTTTGGAGATGAGCACTGTAGCGAATCCGGCCACGCTGGCCTACAAAGTCGCGGACATGAAGCTGGCCGATTGGGGCCGGAAAGAGATTAGCATCGCGGAAGCCGAGATGCCCGGCCTGATGTCGATCCGCAAGAAATACGCCACTGACAAACCGCTGAAGGGTGTGCGCGTCACTGGGTCGCTGCACATGACCATTCAAACGGCCGTGCTGATCGAGACGCTGAAAGACCTCGGCGCGGACGTGCGCTGGGCGAGCTGCAACATCTTCTCGACGCAGGACCACGCCGCCGCTGCAATCGCGGCAACCGGCACTCCGGTCTACGCCTGGAAGGGCGAAACGCTCGAGGAATACTGGTGGTGCACCTATCAGGCGATCAGCTTCCCCAACGGCAAAGGCCCGCAACTGGTCGTCGACGACGGCGGCGATGTGACGCTGCTGATCCACAAAGGTGTGGAACTTGAAAAGGGATCGGATTGGGTCAATACTCCTTCGGGCAGCCATGAAGAGAAGGTGATCAAGGATCTGCTCAAAGAGGTTCATGCCGAGAATCCGCGGCGCTGGAGCGATCTCGCCAAGGAATGGAAGGGCGTTTCCGAGGAGACCACCACCGGCGTGCATCGACTCTACAAGATGCAGCAGGAAGGCAAGCTCCTGGTGCCGGCGATCAACGTGAACGATTCGGTGACCAAGTCGAAGTTCGACAATCTGTACGGCTGCCGCGAGTCGCTGAGCGATGGCATCAAGCGCGCGACCGACGTGATGGTGGCGGGCAAGGTCGCGGTGGTGTGCGGATACGGCGACGTCGGCAAGGGCTCGGCGCACTCGCTGCGCGGATTCGGCGCGCGCGTGGTGGTGACGGAGATCGATCCGATCAACGCGCTGCAAGCCGCGATGGAAGGCTTCGAGGTGACCACGGTCGAGGATACGCTGGGCCGTGGCGATATCTACGTGACCACAACGGGCAACGTCGATATCATCACGCTGGATCACATGAAGAAGATGAAGGATCAGGCGATCGTGTGCAACATCGGCCACTTCGACAATGAAATCCAAGTGGAGCCGCTGAACACGGCGAAGGGCGTGAAGAAGACCGAAATCAAGCCGCAGGTGGACATGTACACCTTCCCCGACGGGCACAGCATTTTCCTGCTAGCCGAGGGACGGCTGGTGAACCTGGGCTGCGCGACGGGCCACCCCAGCTTCGTAATGTCGAACAGCTTCTCGAACCAGACGCTGGCGCAGCTCGACCTGTGGAAGAACAAGGACGTCTACAAGGTCGGCGTGTACACGCTGCCGAAGAAGCTGGACGAGGAAGTCGCCCGGCTGCATTTGGACAAGATCGGCGTGAAGCTGACCAAGCTTTCACCGAAGCAGGCGGAGTATCTGGGAGTTCCGGTGGAAGGTCCGTACAAGCCGGATCACTATCGCTACTAGGAGTCAGAAGTCAGGAGACAGAATACAGAAGTCAGAATACAGAAGTCAGAATGGCGGCGAGGCCTACCAAGGGTGCTCGCCGCTTTTGTTTTTGGTACAGTAGCCGCCGGGAGGAACCCATGAGCGAAGTCAACAAAGCGATCGTCCGCCGCTGGTTTGAAGAAGTGTGGAACCAAGGGCGCGAGGAGACCATCGACGAGCTTTTCGCGGCCCATGGCATCGGGTATGGTTTGGGCGACACGGAAGCACCGATCCAGGGACCTGCCGGGATCAAACCCTTCGTCCGTAACCTGCGAGGCGCGCTGCCGGACATCCACATGAAAATCGAGGATTGCATCGCGGAAGGCGATAAGGTCACCGTGCGTATTACCGTCGAGGGCACCCATAAAGGCGGTCACCTAGGAGTCGCACCGACCGGCCGACGCGTCCGTATCGAAGGGATCGTCGTGATTCGCATCGCGAACGGCCAACTTGTCGAAGGCTGGAATAGCTGGGATCAGCTGGGGCTGCTGCGGCAGATCGGGGCATTGCCGGCGCAGAAGGGTCCGGACCAGTTCACCAGCGCGCGCGCCTAGAACACACGCTAAAATCTAACTTCATGCAATTTCTTCAGGAAAGTCTCGTCGAACTGATTACCCAGACCGCCACGAACCTGCCGCCGGATGTGCGACAAGCGATGGGAATCGCCATCGCGGCGGAGACTCCGCATACGCAAGCGTCGCAGGCGTTGGGGATCATCGCGACGAATATCGACATGGCCGCGGACGATCAGGGTCCCATCTGCCAGGACACGGGGATGCCGACGTTCGACGTCCACACTCCGGTCGGCGTGAATCAGATGGTGGTCAAGAAGGCGATCCGCGCGGCCGTGGCCGAAGCGACCAAGCGCGGCAAGCTGCGGCCCAATTCGGTCGACTCGCTCACCGGCAAGAATAGCGGCGACAACCTGGGCGTAGAGACTCCGGTGATCCATTTCGAGCAGTGGGAGAACGATGAAATCGAAGTGAAGCTGATCCTCAAGGGCGGCGGCTGCGAGAACAAGAACATCCAGTATTCTCTGCCGATGGAGCTCGATCACCTGGGCAAGGCGGGCCGCGACCTGGAGGGTGTTCGCAAGTGTATCTTGCACGCGGTGTGGCAGGCGCAGGGGCAAGGCTGCGCGCCGGGAGCCGTGGGAGTCTGCATCGGCAGCGATCGCGCGCATGGATATCTGCTGGCGAAGTATCAGCTTTTCCGCACGCTAGACGACACCAATCCGATTCCAGAGCTGGCCAAGCTCGAAGGCGAGATCATGGAGGAGGCGAACAAGATCGGCGTGGGCGCGATGGGATTCGGCGGCAAGTCGTCGCTGATCGGATGCAAGATCGGCGCGGCCAACCGCTTGCCCGCGAGCTATTTCGTGAGCGTCGCGTATGAGTGCTGGGCGTTTCGGAGGCTGGGAGTGAGGCTCGACGCGTCGAGCGGCGCGATCACAAAATGGCTGTATCGCGATCCTGCGCGGCCGGTGGCGAGGATGGCTCGCGGCGAAGGTTTCCCATTGACCGGCAGAGAAGTGATCCTGCGGCCGCCTCTCAATGATGAGCAGGTTCGGGCGCTCAAGGTGGGCGACGTGGTGCTGATCACGGGCGAGATGTTCACGGGCCGCGATGCGGTGCACGCGCACCTGATGAAGAATCCTCCGCCCGTGGATATGCGGGGATCGGTGCTGTACCACTGCGGTCCGGTGATGTTGAAGCAGGGGAACGAGTGGATGGTGAAGGCGGCGGGCCCGACTACCAGTTCGCGCGAGGAGCCGTATCAGGCCGATATTATCCGCAACTACGGAGTGCGCGCGGTGATCGGCAAGGGCGGGATGGGGAAGAAGACGCTGGCGGCGTTGCAGGATTCAGGCGCGGTGTACCTGAACGCCATCGGCGGCGCGGCACAGTTTTACGCGCGGCTAATCGATAAGGTGTTGGACGTGCACCTGCTCGACTTCGGGATTCCGGAGGCGATGTGGCATCTGCGCGTGCATGACTTCCCCGCGATCGTCACGATGGACGCGCACGGGAACAGCCTGCATGCCAGGGTCGAGCAGGAAACGGGCACTCATCTCGAAGAGATCATGGCCGCAAATGAACGCAAATGAACGCAAATGCCTTCATTGCAGACGCGTCAGATATAAGATGAAGGGCGTGATTTCGAAGGGCATTTTCTCCCGCGGCGATAACAGCTCCAGAGGTCGCGTTTTGACCAGAGAGATCTGATCGCGCCACGGATCGAGCTTGATGCGCGAGCCCAGCGGAAGCGCGGCGATCTGATCTAACTGGCCTTCCTGCAGCTCGGGCGCGGAGGAAGTGAAGTCAGCCAGGCGCGCTAGCGCCTCGGGGTTGGCCAGTTGGTTTCCAACATTCGCGGCGAGAAGCCGCGACAGCAAGCCACTGCGGCTGCCCAGAGCCTTCAGAAAGAGACCGGCGTTGGCCGTCTTCTGATAGGGCGACGCGCGCATGATTTCGATGGTCTCCTCCCCGCCGCTTCGAGCTCGGGTGCCGTGCGCTCGAAGTGTAGGCGCTGGAGCATCCCGGCATCGCTCAGCATGGTCTGATTGCGAAAAGCGAATTGCGTGGGTGTGCGATGCCCTAGCGCAATGTGGGAGAGCTCGTCCGCGAGCACCAGCGCCAGGCTGGTCTCGTCGGGTAGAACATCAATAAGCCCGCGGCTGATGACGATGGTGTGGCCGATGGAAAACGTTTCGAGGGGAGTTGTCAGCAGCACCCGGCAGCGCGCTTCCACATTGAGATTCGCCCCAACAAGGAGGTTGTTCACTACCGTGTTCAGCAGATCGTCCACGGGCCCGGGCGGGGCCAGCAAACCACTCTTTTCCAGGCGCGCGACGACATTTTCTTCCGCCTGGTGTTCCCAGACACGCTGACTTTCGAGCGGGGAGAGGTCCTTCAGCGTGGCATGGTCCTCGACCTCCGGGCTCGGCTCGATCAGGATCTGGGTGAGTTCTTCGAATTGGTTGGAGGATCCCGCCGCGGCGTAACCCCAGATACGCGTCTGCGCCTTGAAGCGCGGGACCGCCAGACGGCCGTCCACAGAGGCGCCTTGCTCTTCGACGTAGATCTGGGAGGGCACCCATTGGTTAGGCGCGACGTTCACTCGCCAGCTATCGAACTGAAAGTAGCGAGCCGCCGGCGAGCGCCGCGAAGGGATTGCCGATGAGTAGGTGCCGTTGGACCGAACGATGAAATCCCCGATGTCCTCCACCCAGATGCGTCCCACGAAACGGCCAGGGTCCCCTTTGTGTAGGGGCGCCACGTCGAACACCAGGCAACGCACTTCGCCTAAAAACTCGCGCCGGACGAATTCAAAACCGTAGGTTTCCGGTTGAAATCATGCAGATCCGGGAAGGCCATTTGGGCGAAGCCGCGCGGCTGGAAGGTCATGGGCTGATTCTTCGCTCCCGGCCGGAACGGCAGCCAGGACAGGTTTCTCTTCAGCGCGGCGTCGGTCCGCTCGATCAGCGGCGTGTACTCCATAGAGGGGCCGGGCTTGATCTGCCCGAGGAAGTAGTGATCTTTGGTAGGCCGGGCGTCGGGACCGGCCGCTTCCGGTGTTTCCTGGATGTAAGTTTCGACAACTGGAGTGTGCGACTGAAGCGTTTGGATTAAGGCGTTCTCGCTCTCCACGATGCGGTCCAGCAGCCGGTTGATCGCGGAGGCGGAATCCTCGGCCGTGAGCGGTGTCACGAGCAGCACGACGGTAAGAAGCGCTTTCATGGCGTTTTCAATAGGCGAGCTGAAAGACGATGTGAACCACGGCGGTGGAATCGGCGTCCGCGCCATCGCGCTGGGCCGGACGAAAGCGGATTTCGCGCGCGGCGGAGATGGCGTTTTCATCCAGCCCGTGACCCAAGCCCCGTATGGTGCGCAGCACGCGCGCTTCGCCCGAGGCTGCGAACAGCACTTCGAGCAGAACCTCGCCTTCGATCTGGAGGCGCCGTGCTTCGTCGGTGTAAGTCGGACGTGGCTTGGACAGAATTTCGGCAGCCGAAAAAATCGCCGTGTCGGGGGCCTTGCTTGCGCGTGTTCCGGAGGCCGCGACACTGGCGTCGCCGAAAGTTCCTGAAATGATCTTGCTGGGAGTGATCTTTTCCGAAACGGCAGCCGCGGCATCGAAGCCCCCCGTGGCGGCCACCTTGCGCCCCGGTGGCGGTGCCAGTTCGAGGACCGGCGCGGTCTCTAACGGCAGAATTTCCGCTGGCCGAAGATCTAGCGAAAGGCTGGGCGGCGCATCCGGGACAGAGACGGTTGGCCGCGCCGGCGCAGGCGGCAACCGATCGGGAATGCGAAACGCCCGCGCCACCGCAGGAAGAGGCTGATGGCGTCGAACGTGTGACATGGGCACTGGCGCCCGGTAGGGCGAGGCGATTGGGGTGACGCGCGCGGAAGGTGTGCGGAACGGCTCCGGAATATGGATCGTCAACAATACAGCGATCCCCAAAACATGAAGCAGGAGGCTGACTAGCAGGGATCGTCTCACTTTAGGTGCTCGGCGAAAGCCGCCAGCCGGTCACGGTCTGCGGGATCGTGACGCGCTGCCAGGAGACCGGCGATTTCCCGCGCCGAATCGAATCGGTGCGCGTTGATGAGCAGGTCTAGATAAGCCCGTAGCAGGGGCGCGCCGCCCGTCAGTCGTGCAGCGACTCGCCCCGGGGATGGATCGAGAGCATCGGCCAGCCGCAGCAGGGGACGATAGTCGTCAAAGGTGAGCGCCGCGGCGCGCTTCGCCCAAGGCCAGAATTTGTCCGCATCGCCGCGGCGGAAGTAGAAGTTGGCGAGCGTCCAGGCAGGAATATAGAGACGATCCACGTGGGCCGCTTGAAGAAGATCCATTTCGGCTTCGGGCAGGTTCCCATTCGCCTCGGCGTCGAGTCCCAATCGAATCCAGGCCGAGGAGAGCCGAGGGTTCAGAGTCACCGCGGCGCGTAACTCTTCCGGCGACGCCTCGTCGCGCGCCAGATTTGTCGCACGTACCCAGGCCGAGCGTAGCGCGGACTCTGGATCCAGCCGAAAGTCCGCCTCGGCGACGGCTAACCGGAGGGTGAGGAAAAGGGTGAATCCGAGAAACATCAGTAGCGGAGAACGGGCAGGTTGCCTCAGCACGAGATCAGCGGCTCTCCGGCGCGTTCGAACTCTGACCGGGAAGCGCCCCGCTGGCGGCGAGCCCGCCTAACGTCGCCGCCGCCGCGACACCTCCGACAATGGCGATCGTGGTAACTCCAATCCCCACGCTTGAGGCCGCGCCCCCTGCTCCCGCCGCGGCTGCACCTCCTCCCGCCGCACCGCCGCCTGCACCCGCACCGGCAGCGATCGTCTGGACGGAAGTCGCGACGATCACCTGGGATGCTCCGGCGACGGGCGTCACAGCTGGATTCAGCGTGCCGGTCACTTCCACTATTTGGCCGACGTGCGCCGCCAGACCCGAACCCGTGATTTCCACGGTTACGTGGGTGACTTAGTCCGTAAGCAGAAAATGCCCGCTCTGCTCGGTCAGAGTTCCCGTAATGTGAGTCATGGCAGCTGCGGCCGACGCCTGCGGCTCGAATGCCAGAGCCGAGCCGGCCGCGACGTTTGCCACCAGCACGCCACTCGCGTTTAGGACGCGGAACCCGCCAGTCAGCGCCGCCACACGCACCCGATTGCTTCCCAGCAATCCGATCCGGCCGGTGGACGTTTCACGTTCCGGACGGATGGTCAATCCGGATGCCTCCAGGTAAAACCCGATTCCATTCTCCACGTGAGTTTCGATCAGGCTGGTCTCGCCCCTTTCCAAGATGATGTGATCGCGGTACAGCTTCCCGCGCGAACCCGCGCTGAGGGACAGGCGCGCGCCTCCTGAAAGCCGCACCTTTAAATTGCCGCGGGCCGTCTCGATCACGGCGCCTTCCGTGAGCGTTCCATTCGCCATGACGGTATCCCCGTTCAGGCGAAACGCACCGCCGGCCGTCACGGTGCCAATCACTGGAGGCGCCGCGATTGTCAACCCCGGCGTAACACCTAAGATCAAAACTGCAAGACTTCTCACTCTGATCTCCCTTCACTCTCTAGCGCACCCACGAGGATGAAGAGCCAAGCTGCTACCCCGAAGCGCGCAAACGGAAAATCCACCAGGGCGTGCACGAAAATGGCCGGCACGCCAATTCCCCAAATTGAGCGAAGCGCCGGACGCGTCGCCGAAATCGCCAGCAGCATCCACACGGCGGCGTAGGGCCAGCCGCCTTCCGTGGCCCACTCGAGCCAATCGTTGTGCGCGTGCTCGACCACGGCGCCTGGGTCGAATCGCGCGAATTCGGGATAGACGGTGGCGAAGTTCCCCAGGCCGTATCCCATCCAGGGCCGCGCGGCGATCATCGCCCGCGAGGATGCGAAGATCTCGCGCCGGTCGCGCAGCGGGTCGGAGTCTCGCAATCGGCCGACCAGCACGTCGCCGCCCGCCAGCGCCGCGAGCGCGATCGCGCCCAGCGCAAACAGCGGGATCAGCCGGCGAAGAGCTGGCGGCCGCGCCAGCACGAACACCAGCGCCGCTTCCAAAACCAGCAAGATCGCGCCCGCCCGCGAGGCCGACACCAGACCGCAAGCCAGCATCGTCGCGCTCATGCATAAGTAGATCGTTCCACGCCGGGTACACGCCAGCCATAAGCTCACCGGAAGCGCCAGTTCCAGGAACTGGGCGAAGTTGTTGCGGCTCGGGAACGGACCCCAGACATCGGGATAAGGACTCGGAAACAACCAGAAAATCTTCCCGGGTGACGCATGGTAAGCGGTCACGCTGGCGACGGCGAGCACGAATCCGAACCAGGCAAACCCATAGAGCAACCCCCGCAGCAACCGGTCGCGCCCTTCCGCTTGACAGAAGACGTGGGACGCCACCAGCGCGGTCGCCGCCAGCGCCGAGATGCGGAGCGACTCGTTCCACGTCGCGAACCGGTAAACCGTCGCCCCCGCCGCAAGCTGTGCGAATCCCCACAGGGCGAGCACCGTCGCCGCGACCAGCACCGGCCCATAGCGCAGCTCCCCCTTCCACGCTACCCAACCCGCCAGCAAAAACGCGCCACCTTCATAAGCCCACTCAAGGAACGGATCGGCGCTCCCAATGGCGAGGGTCGCCGCCGCAGCCAAAGCCAGGAAAGATCCTAGGAAGAAAGTCCTATGTTTGTGCTCGCCAATCGTCCTGGTCTTTCGCGGATTGATCGGTCGGACCGCTAGATTTATGCTCATTACACAATGCAATGGAATGTTGTAAAACCGGCTGCCGCGGGCCTGATGCTGTTGTTCTCAGGAGTTGCCGTAGCCACGGACCTAACGCCTGTGATTCCACCCCTAACCATGGAAGCCGCCGCGCGTCGCGCCAAGGATCAGATATCAGATCATGCCTTCTATCGAACCTGGAAGTTAAGTATTGCCCCGGTGTTCGCCAGCCAGGCGCTCGATGTGGCCAGCTCGTATGGAATGCGGGAGCTGAACCCGGTGCTCGCCGGACCCGACGGCCGATTCGGCGCGCAGGGCGCCGGGATCAAGATCGGCTCTACTGCGGCCATTCTGGGTATCGAATACCTGATCGTGCGCAAGCACACGCGTGCCGGGCGCATTTTTTTCAAGATCAACTGGTCCGTATCGATCGTGACCACCGGTTTCGCCGCCCACAACTTCGCCATCCGTTAAACTACGCCCCCAACGCCTGGCCCATGGGCACCTGCGCCCCGCGCAACGCCACCGCGCTGGGAGTGTAGCCGGGAACTATCTTTTGGAGACAGGAGACCACCTGTGCCGTATCGCGTTCCCGAGTCGCCCGCTCCAGTTCGTCGAGCGTTCGCTGCATCGTCCTGGGCGGCGCCGGGCCGACGAAGACTCGAATCTGGGCGTGCGGCGTGGAGGACGTATTCTCTTCCACCGCCCTGATCTCCTCGTGCAGTTTTTCTCCCGGCCGGATTCCCGAAAACACGATGGGGATATCGATGTCCGGCCGCAATCCGCTCAGCTGGATCATTCGCCGCGCTAAATCCAAAATGCGCACCGGCTCGCCCATCTCCAGCGTGAACACTTCCCCGCCCGAGCCCATGGCGGCGGATTCGAGCACCAGCTCGGCGGCTTCCGGAATGGTCATGAAATAGCGGTACATGTCAGGGTGGGTCACCGTCACGGGGCCACCTGCCTCGATCTGGCGCCGGAAGTTGGGAATAACGCTTCCGCTCGACTCCAGCACGTTGCCGAAGCGCACGGATAGGAAGCGCGTGGCGCCGGAAGGTTCGGCCTGGCAGATCATTTCGGCGACGCGCTTGGTCGCGCCCATGACGCCCGCCGGGCACACCGCCTTATCCGAACTCACCAGGACGAACTCTTCGGCTTCATGCTCGGACGCTGCACGCGTTAGGTTGCGCGTGCCCAGCACATTATTTTCGACGGCTTCGAACAGGTGCGCCTCCATCAGCGGCACGTGCTTGTACGCAGCCGCGTGATACACCGACTGGGGGCCATGCTCTTGAAACAGTTCCTCCACGCGCCGCCGGTTCTGGATGCTGCCCACGGCGGGGAGGAAGTCGAGCGCGGGGAACCGGTCCCGCAGTTCCTTTTCGACTTGATAGAGTGCGGTCTCGGCCTGATCGAATCCGATCAACGCGCGCGGCCGGTGCCGGGCGATCTGGCGGCACAATTCGCTGCCGATCGAACCGCCGGCTCCCGTGACTAAAATAGTCCGGCCGGACAAATGCCCTTCCAGGCCGCTCCCTTCCCAGCGCGCCTGGGGGCGTCCCAGTAAGTCTTCCAAAGGGATCTCGCGGATCTGTTTGACCGCGTGCGATCCAGTCCGCTGGGCCCCGGGCGGCGGCCAGGCTAGCAGCGGGTCTTCTCTCGCGGGCGGAGCAGCGGATCGGCACCCCAGGAATCCAGCAGCCGTGCGACGCCCGCCAACGCCCTCCTCCGTGAAATCGCGGCCAACAGCGTCAGTCCCAAAATCTTGAGATCGCCTGCGAGGCTCTGCCGTTCTATATACAGGAGGCCCAATCGGCTCTTCCACGGCCGGATGCTCTGGTTGTAACGAAGATCCGGGTCCGCGGCATTCGCCAGGATTTCGCCTTCGTCGGCGAAAACGATGGACGCCAGATCGGTGACGCCAGGGCGCACCTCAAACAACTGCCGCTCCCGGCTGGTGTAAAGCGCCGCGTCCGGCTCCACCTGCGGCCGCGGCCCCACTAAGCTCATGTCGCCGGTCAAAACGTTCCACAACTGCGGTAATTCGTCCAGCTTGGTGCGGCGCAGGACTCGTCCCACGCGAGTGATTCTTCGGTCTCCAACAGCCGTGGAAGATACACCCGTCTTCCAGGCGTCCGGGATCATGGTGCGGAACTTGATCATGCGGAACCTTCGGCCGCCTCGCCCTATCCGCACGCCTCGAAACCAGGGCGAGTGGCGGTCTTCGAGCCACACAGCGAGCGCAATCAAGACCAGCAGCGGCGACAACAGTACCAATCCGCACAGCGCGACGCCGCAATCCAAAGCTCGTTTCAGCGAGTCTGTTTTCACGCTGCGGCTCCCACCCCTCGTCCCAGAGTCCGCCAGGCGGCTTCAACGATGGCCAACGGCCCCGGATAGTACGCCTGCTCTTCGACGCGGCTGGTGGGCGCGGGTGTATCCGGCAGAGTGACGCGCTCCACGGGTGCATGCAAATCGTGAAACGCTTCCGCCGCGACTGTGGCCGCGATCTCGGCCGCCGCCCCCGCGGTACGCCAGCCCGAATCCGCGACAATCAATCGCCCAGTTTTGCGCGCGCTTTCGAGTACCCGGGACTGGTCCCAGGGCTTGAGACTCCGCAGATCGATCACTTCGGCTTCAATGCCTTGGCTAGCCAGAAGCTCCGCAGCTGCGAGCGCTTGCGCCGCCATCCAGGAAATCCCCACGATGGTCACATCGCGCCCAACGCGGCGCACGGCTGCTTGTCCTATGGGTGTTCGATAGGCTTCTTCGGGAACCGGCCCGGTCAGGCCGTATAACCACCGGTCATCTATATAAAGGACCGGATTGGGATCCTCCACCGCCGCCAGCAACAGTCCTTTGGCGGCGGCCGGAGTCGCCGGCATCACGGTTTTCAACCCCGGCACGTGCATGAACATGGCGTGCAGCGCCTGCGAGTGCTGGGCGCCCTGCTCGCCGCCACGATTGATCACCGCCCGGATCACCAATGGAACGCTCGCTTGTCCGGCAAAGAGGTACGACCAGTTGGCCGCCTGATTGATCACCGGATCCATCGCCAGCAGCAGGAAATCCAGGCGCGGATGAAACACGATCGGGCGCATTCCAGCCAGCGCCGCCCCCACGGCCATGCCGGTGACCGCGTTCTCTGAAACCGGAGTGTCGAGCACGCGCTCGCGGCCGAACTCGCGGTCCAGGTCTTCGAGGCTTCCCCCGGCGTACCAGGGGCTCCACAATCCCTGCCCGATCAGAAACACGCGTGGGTCGGCCGCCAGCAACTGGGTATGCGCTTCGCGGATGGCTTGGACGTAAGTCAGGGTGCGCATACGTGCTCTCCTACGCGCTGCGCATCGGGAGCAGGCCCGCCGCGCGCGGCTGCGAGCGCCTGCGCGATTTCCCGGTCGACCTCGGCGCGGTGAGGCGCAAGATCCGCCATTCCCCAATTCGCCAGCCGCTCCTCGGCTCGCCGGATCGGATCGCGTTCCAGCCAGTCGGCCAGTTCGCCGCGACGCCGCACGCCCACATCTTCATCCGCGCTCGCGCCCACGTGTCCGCGCCAGCGAAACGTCCGGCATTCGAGAAACGCTGGCCCGGCGCCGAATCTTGCCCGGGCGACGGCTTGACGGGTGGCGCGAAAAACGTCTCCAACCTCGTTGCCGTCCACCCGCATGCCGGGAACCGAATGAAACGCGCCCGCGTGATGGAGGTTGTCCGCCACTCGCCGCTCGCTCCAGTGCAGATGGCTCGAGTACAAATTGTTCTCGCACACGAAGATCATCGGGAGCTGGTACAACGCCGCCAAATTCAAGGTTTCGTGCACACTGCCTTCCTCGATCGCCCCATCGCCGAAAAATGCCACAGCTACGCGAGCTTCCCCGCGCAGTTTGTACGCCAGCGCCGCTCCCGCGGCCAGGGGAATGGTGCCCGCCACAATGGGCACGGTTCCCGGGATTCCCTGCTCGGGACCGATCAGGTGCATCGATCCGCCGCGCCCGCCCGCACAGCCCGTGGTTTTACCCAGCACTTCGGCGAACAATCCTTCGAGCGATCCACCCTGAGCCAGATAGTGCCCGTGCGAACGGTGCCCGCCCCAGATGGTGTCGCCGGTACGGAGCGCCGCGCACACTCCCGCCGGGACTGCCTCTTGTCCGATCGAAAGGTGACATGGGCAACGCGCTTCCCCGCTCTCGGACATTTCAGCGATAGCCTCTTCGGCGCGCCGAATGCGCAGCATAGTCTTCCAGCGACCTAATTGCCAGGCTTCAGCAGCTGCGCCGGTAAAAGTTCTCGATGAGGTTGCAGATGTGGTGGACATCGTCTTGGGTGAGGGAAAGGTTCAAGGGCAGCAGCAGGACGCGTTCGAACACCCGCTCCGTGAAGGGTAAGCGCGTCTCAAATCCCAGCCTCCTCCACTGGTGCACGGCCTTGCCGCCCCAGGGAAGTGCGGTGCCGATTTGGTGCGTCTTTAGAAAGGCGCGCAGCTCGTCGCGGCGCTCCGCCTCGATCTCGTAGTTTTGAAAAACGTCAAAGTGGTCCGAGTCGTCCGCGGGTCCCGGCGGCAGTTCGACCTGCCGGATCGACTGCAGGCGATTCCGGTAAAGACCAGCTAATGTCCGCCGCCGTTCCACAGCCAGGTCGTAGGACGCCAGCCGGAAATCCAAAATCGCGGCTTGCAAGTTGTCCAGGCGCGAGTTGAGCCCCCAGCTCACGATCTCACCGTCCGATCCGCGGCCATGGTCGCGAAGCTGGAGGACGCGTTCGTAGATATCGTCGTCGTCGGTGACGACGGCCCCGCCGTCTCCCAGGCACCCCAGAGTCTTGGCCGGAAAGAAGCTGATCGCGCCGGCCACTCCGAAACTTCCCGCCGCCCGCCCTTGAAATCGTGAGCCCAGCGTTTGCGCGGCATCCTCAATGATCACGAGATTATGGCCTTTGGCGATGACCTCCAGCGCCTCCATGTCGGCCGTGCGGCCGTTCAACTGCGTGGGCAGGATCGCGCGCGTGCGCGGCGTCACGGCCTTCTCGACGGCTTCAGGGTCTATCAAATGATCGTCACCGCATTCGACTGGAACGGGCGTCCCGCCGGCAAAGTGAATCGCGGCCGCGGTCGCGACCATGGTGTGCGAACAAATTACTTCGTCGCCCTGGCCGATGCCCGCGGCGCGCAATGCTAGGAGCAGGCCGTCGGAGGCATTACCCACTCCCAGCGCGTATTTCACTCCGAGATAAGCCGCCAGATTCCGCTCGAACCGGACCAGGTCCTCTTGTAGAATGAACGCGCCGCGCATGCCTACATCGCGAAAGATCGCCGTCAGCTCCTGCTGTTCGGAAAGGAACAAGTGCGGGTAATCGAAAAAGGGGATGGATCGAGCCTGCGATGAAATCATGCGATCGTTTTCTGGGCAGTCGCGTAGAGCACGCGATAATGGCGCGAATTCACCTGGTCCAGATCCTCGAACCTCGGAGGTCGGCTCGCGGCGCCCGCAAGCGGTGGAACCGGCTTCAGCCGTCCGTAGAAGATCCGCTTGAGCAGCGCCTTGCCTCGCATCGTGCGCGGAAGCAGATGGAGCGCCACAGCCGCACGCCGGACCAGCCGTACAGCCGATCGAGTCCAACCGGCGGTTTCCGGAAACGCTCCCTGCACGCGGGCGGTGAAGCCTTTTTCGCGCAGAACTGCAAGCAACTCTCCCGCGGACCAGTAGCGGGTCTTGAGCGGGCTGGGGTTAAACCCGTCCCACTCCGGATTCACCGTGACGATCAGCAGCGTTCCTCCTGGTCGCAACAAGCGCCACGTCTCATCGAGGAACCGCCGAAAGTCGGACAGGTAATAGACGGCTTCAAACAGCAGCGCCAGATCGAAACTCTCGTCCGGAAAGGGAAGATCCTGCGCGTGAAACGCGCGGAGCGTCACATTCGGATACCTCGCGCACGCCGCCCGCGCTGCGCGCAGATTCTCCGCGTCCACGTCGCCGGCTTGAACCGAACGGGCCACACGGCCCAGAACCGGCAGGCCCAGGCCCGCCCCGCACCCAGCCTCAAGGACGTCCTTCTCGCCAGCCTGCTCCGCCGCCCAGGCGTAACGTGCTTCCAGCATTTCGAGCTGGATCCGGGAAGCCGGTTGTCCGGGATGTTCGGTGACCGCGAGGTAACTGCGCGCCAGGACCGCGTTCATCTCCCAGCCTCCGACATGGGCTCCGGCATTTGCCCCGGCGTTGGTCTTGCGAGCAGCGCCGCCAGCCGCACACATCCCCATAGACTGCCCGTGCCATAAGCCAGGTGCAGACTGGCGAACACCACCGGCATCCGCAACACCAGCGCGCTGCTGCGCTCTTTCCACGCTGCCCGCGCCGACGCCACCAGGTTCGCCACGAAATACGGACCTGCCACGGACCACGCCAGCCATCCGGTCCCGGTCCACGCGGCCGCGGCGGCCGAAAGCGCCAGGCCCAGGACCAGCGCCAGCGGCGCCAGGTGCCGCCAACGCACGGCTATCCCCGGCACATGTGCGAACGGGAGCGTCGCCCACACTCCGTTCGACCAGTTCTGCCGCCAGAATCCGCTCAGCGTCGCCCGCGCGTAATAGTCGATGTTCATCTCGGGCGACATCAGGATTCTTCCCCCAGCGCGCCGCAGCCGGCCGCTAAATTCGATGTCCTGGCTGCGTTCCAGGCGCTCGTCGAAGCAGCCGATTCGCTCGAATACCTCCCGCCGCCAGCAGGCCCCGAATACTGTATCCACCCAACGCGGCGAGCCCGTTCCGGTTCGGAAGAGCGCGTTTCCCACTCCAAAGGGACTGGACAGGGCGATCCGAATCGGTGCTGCGAACGCTCCCGAGCCCGGTACGATGGTTCGCATCGCGCCGCCCACGCAATCCGCCCCCCAGTCCTCGAGTTTTTGAAGCGCCCGCGCGATGTAATCCGGCGCGATACGGGCGTGCGCGTCCAGCCGCAGAACGAAGTCTCCTTGCGCGGCCCGAATCGCGAGATTCAGTGCCCGCGGCGTGGTTCGGCCCGGATTGTCGATCCGGCGCACTCTTCCGTCGCGCGCCGCATACCAGTCCACCCGCTCGCGCGTGCCGTCCCGGCTCATCCCATCGGCGACAATCACCTCCAGCCGCTCCCGTGGATATTCCGACTCGAGCACCGAATCGAGGCACCGGCCGATACGATGCACTTCGTTGCGGCACGGGATGATCACCGAGACCATGGGAATCACCTGCCTCCTCAAGATGTCGCCCTCCAGATCCAGCCGCGTTCCGGGTGCCAGGCGAGCGGAACGCGGACCTTCCTGGGACGGCAGGCGAAGGCCAGCACGCCCATTGGTATCAGCACGCCTTCGATCACAAAGCCTTTGTAGCCCTCCGGTCCCGCGCGGATCAGCGGCGGCAGACACGCCACAAACAACCACGGCGCCACGGTCCCAAATAGCCGGAACAAGAGTCCCGATCCGGCGCGGCGGTGCGCGTTCAGACAGTACGCCCATATCAGGCCCATCACCACCGCGCCCAGCGCTACTCCCAGGTATCCGAAGTTCAGATACCAGCCCGTGGCGTGATGCAGCGAATAGCCCTGATCCTGCATCGCTCCCACGCTCTCGCTGTAGTACAGATAGATGTCCGGCGGCCGGTCCGGCCACAACACCCGCGGGATCACCGAGCAGACCAGCGAATACAGGCTGTAGCCGAATCGCGGCTCAACGCCCGCCGCCAGCACGCCATACATGGAAAAGTGCGCGCCATAGGCCTCGTTGCTCGAGGTCAGAAACGTCGCCACGGCGGTCGCCTCCTCCGCCCGCCCGTGCACGGCTTCCCCTAAACCCGCCAGCGGCACCGCGCGGAAGTAATCGATGGCATAGAGCATCCACAACCCGGCGGCGAGAACCAGCCCGGCCCGGATCCAGTTCGGCTTCCGCACCAAGCCCAGATACGCGAGCACGCCCACCACCAGCGTGGACAGCACTTCATTCTTGTTTCCCAGAACGAAGGTGAACACGAGCATACCCGCCAGCAGTAGTAAGTAGCAGGGAAGCGTATAGCGTCGCCTGACGCTCACCAGCGCGCGCGAACTTCTTCCCGCCGCCAGCACCGCCAGGCCAATGGCCGGCGGAAGCAGCGCCACGCGATTCAGAACCTGGTGCAGAGTGAACCATTCGTCGGTTTGCGACCGCGTGTACTCGTATGCCGACGCATTCAGGACGTAGGCAGCGCCGAGTTTGTCCGCCACCAGCAGGTAGCTGGCCGCCCCCGCACCGAGCCCGATCAGGAGAATCGGACCATGCCGCAGCAGCAGCGGCGCGGCACTGCGGTCCTCCCTCGCCGGCGCCACCACCAGCAGCAACGTCAGCTCCACCAAAATGATGAATCCCGCGTACAAGCTCAGCGCGATCAGATAATTTTGGTCCAGCGCGATCGAGAACAGCTTGCCTTCCAAATACCCGTAGTTTTTGCCGCTGAATCCGCCGGTTTTATCGATCACAATGTACCAGGCGCCAAATAACGACCAGTAGTAGAGTGCCGCCATCCCGACCAGCGTGCCGGCGTCCCGGCGCTTGCGGTACAGAGCCGCCGCCAGCACCCCGATCACCGTAGTCGCGATCGCCAGTAACGCGAAGTATTCCATGATTCTTTCCGCTCCGCCGCAACCTCGTGGTACAGCCGGCCGAGTTCCCGCGCGATCCGCGCGGAAGAAAACTCCTCCGCTCGCCTGCGTCCGTCCGAGCGCCGCGGCGGACTCAGGACCTCTGCTAAAGCCCGCCCCAGTGCGTGCGGGTCCCGCCCGGCCATGCGCGAACAAGCCACGCCTTCCAGGCGCTCGGCGATATCGCCCGCATCCACGCTGACCACCGGAAGATTCGTCGCCAGCGCTTCCTGCACCACCGTGGGCGAGCCTTCGGCATCGCTGGTCACCAGCAAACAGTCCGCAGCGTTCATCAGGACCGGCACCCGCGCCGGCGCCACGTTGCCGTCGAGCACCTCCAGGCGAATGGCCGGGGCCCACCGCCGGGCTTGCTCCACGGCGTTCCTCGCCAGATCCAGGCGCTTGTTGCGGGCGTCGCGTCCGGCGTTGAATAAAACCACGCGTTCCTCTTTCGGCCAACCCAATTCGCGGCGCGTGGCCTCTTGCGGTTGGGGCCGGAATATTTCCGGGTCGACGCCGCTCGGCAATACCGTCACGCGCGCGCGCCGCCACCACAGCAGGCTCTTCAACTGGCGGCTCACGCACACGATGCGCGTGGCCCGCAGCGCCGCAAGTTGCGACAGCAGCCGGCTAGCCGCCGGCCGCAGCCCGCGCTCCGTCGGCAGACGATTCAAATCGCTGCCCCGGTAAGTAACCACCAGCGGGACTCGGCCCGCTCCCAGCGCCGCGAACATCGCCGTCACGGTTCCGAAATGCGCATGAATCACCTGCGGGCGGAAAGCCCGAACCATGCGCCGGAATCGGCGGAACTCCTCAAACAGGACTCGCAACGAGGTGCGCGAGCGCAAGTCGAACATCTCCACGCGGAACCCTTGCGCCACCAGAGTGGCGGCCTGGCGCCGGGCGAACACCATCGAGTGGCCCTCGGCCAGGCCCGGAATCACGAACAGCACCCGCGGCGCGTCGTTAACACAAGCGCTCATCGGAAGCAGGCCTCGCGCCATCGCGGGAACGTCCAGAACACTCCCAGCCTCGCGAGCTTGGCCCAGGCCAGCGGATTTTGCGGATGGGATCCCACGAGCTGGCGATAGGCCGCCCAGGCCCGCCGGTAGTCGCCTGCCAGCATCACATGGTCGGCTTGCTTAAGAAGTGGCCCCAACCCGCCAGCGTCTCCCGCCTCGGCAAGCGCCCGCGCGACATCCTCCCGTTCGCCACTCCGCCGCGCGATGGCCAGCCGCTGGATCGCGCAGTGCGCCCGGGCTTGTTCCTCGGCCCGTCCGGCACTGACCGAGCCGCTGGTGTAGCGGTAGTGATACAGGGGTTCCGCCAGGTTCGCCGCATTTCCACGTTCGGCCAGCCTCCACAAAAAATCGTAGTCCTGCGAGCACCGAAATTCCTCGCGATACCCGCCCGTGGAGACCGCCGCCGCGCGCGGAAACATCACCGACCCGTGCACGAAGGGATTCCCGCGCGGCAACCGGTGCAGGATATCGGCGTGCTCCAGCGGCAAGTGCAGTGGCCATAACGAGCGCCCGTCCTGCTGATGCGTCCAGGCGTTGGTACCCAGCACCGTCGTCTCCGGATGCGCCTCGAAGTGTTGCATCTGACGCTCCAGGCGCGCCGGCTCGCTCCAGTCGTCGGCGTCCTGGCGGGCGATCCAGGCTCCCCGCGCCAGCGCCAGCCCGCGGTTGAGCGACGCCGTCAGTCCGCGGTGCGGCTCCGCGACGATCCGGATCCGCGCGTCACGTTCGGCTTGCCGCGCGAGGAAGCCTCGAACCGTCGGGTCCCGGCTTCCGTCATCGTCGCTTCCATCATCAATGATCAGAAATTCGAAGTCCGTGAAGGTTTGGCGCTGGATCGACTCCATCGCCCGTTCGAGCATCCCCATCGGCGGATCGTACACCGCCATCAGCACCGTCACGGCGGGTTTCGCCGCCGAGTTCAACATGTCGCTCCCCAGCGCGCGGCCCAGCGGGCGAAGGTCAATAGCGTCCACAGACGCTGCCCCCGCGCGTGTATTTGCACTTCCGGATCGAGCAGCGGACACGGTAACAGCTCGCGCACCAGTTCCCGCAAGGGACCCGCCAGCCAGGCTCCGACCGGCGCTCCAAAACCGTGCTTGGGGCGGGTCGTGATTTCTTTGGGCAACTGGTCGCCATAAGCTTCCCGCAGCAGGATCTTTTTCTTTCCGCCGCGTACCAGATCGTGCGCCGGAAGCTGCTGCGTCCATTCCAGAATCCGCTGATCGAGGAACGGACTTCTCCCCTCCAGTCCGTATGCCCCCAGCGCGATGTCCATCTTGTGGGTGAGATCGTTGGCCAGGTACAGATGCCGGTCGGTCCACAGCGCGTTCTGGAGCGCTCCCGCTCGCGGCGAAACCTTGAGGAACTCGTCCGCGGCCAGCAACCGGGAGAGAGCTCCTGGGGGTTCTCCTTGCAAAGCCCCGCCTAGCAAGGTCGCCCGCTCCCCTTCGCGAAACGTGACTTTCGATTCCACATAGACGCCGGTCGCGCCGTTCCCGTCCACCAGGCCCACGCCGGCCGCAGCCGCCTTGACTAACTGTTTGAGCGCGATGCGCGTATAGTGACGATAACCCCCGAAAGCTTCATCGCCTCCGTCGCCGGTGAGAATCGCCTTGTAGCGGCCGGCCAGCGAGCGGGCGAGCTCCAGCGAACTCAACGCGGAACTGTCCGCAAAGGGTTCGTCGTATTGTTCAGCGGCGTCCAGAACCCGCTGGGCGGCCGACGTCCCCGGCGCTCGCAACACTTCATGCCGCAGTCCGAACTTTTGCGCGACTCGCCGCGCGTACGGCAGATCCGTCTCGTCTCCCTCGGCAATCACCGTGAAGGCGTCGACCTTTGCGTATTGCAGTCCAGCCTCCGCGGCGATCACGGTGGAATCGACGCCACCGCTCAGCGCCAGGGCCAGCGGCACATCCGACCGCAGGCGCAGACGAACCGCATCGGCGATCAAAGCGCGGACCTCGTCTCTTTTACCGGTCCTGGTGGATGAGATCGGCGGGCGAGCCCGCTCCGGAAACCACCAGCGCTCGACCCTGGTTTTCCCGTCTTTCCACCGCAGCCAGTGCCCGGCCGGAAGTTTCCGGACATTCCGGAAAATCGCTAGCGGAGCCGGGACGTATCCCAGCGCCAGATAGACTTCGACCGCCGCCCAATCTAGACAGGCGCCATGAAAATCCCGGAGCGCCTTCAATTCGCTGGCGAAGGCCAGCGTCCGCCCGTTTTCGAAGTAAACCAGCGGCTTCTCCCCGATCCGGTCCCGCGCGAGCATCAGTTCTTTCTCTCGCGCATCCCATAGCGCAAAGGCAAACATGCCGATCGAACACTCGAGCGTCCTGTCGATGCCCCACTCGGCGCAAGCTTCCAGCAGCACTTCCGTGTCGCTCAAGGAGCGCCAAGACTGAGCCCCGAGTTGTTCGCGCAGCTCCCGATAATTGAAAATCTCCCCATTGAACACGATCGTCCAGCGCCCGTCCCGTGACGTCATGGGCTGCGCGCCGGCCGGCGAGAGGTCGAGAATCGCAAGCCGGGCATGTCCTAGCGCGGTTTCGGGGTCCACCGCGAAGATTCCCCGGCCATCCGGCCCGCGATGCGCCAGAACATCGATCATCCGCGTCACCTGCTCGCGCGCATCCGCGCGTCCGATCACACCTGCAATCCCGCACATGATTTAAAAGATGGCTACCGCGGACTCACGGATTGACGAATATCTTCGAACTCAGGTTCGCGCCGCCCGCACCACCACCGGATCGCCACCCGTCCGGCGCGCACCATGGATTTGGGCAGCCTCCGGCCCGTGCCGAGCATCAGCATGTTCCACACCGCGCCAGCCGCATCGGCGTGTCCGCTCCTCAGACGCGCTCGCAACGTCAGCAGCAGCCGCAGCCGGACGTTCATTCTCCATGACACTTTCCACGCCGCGCCCGCGGCGTCTTTCTTGGATAAAGTCGGTCGATGGCCCCTTCCACGATCTCGAAAATCTCGCGCTGCATCTGCGCGCTGCCTAGCCGGTTGCTCCAGTTGCCGGAATGGCGCCGGTTGTACACGCCGTGATGCGCAAGCATGGCCGTTGGAAACTGTTCCACTGCCCGCACGAACCAGTCCGTATCCGCCAGCGCATAAGCCGGATTGAAAGGGCCCACGCGTTCCCACACCACCCGCCGAAACACCAGCGTCGAGGGATGAAACGGCCAGTCGTAATAGCGCGTCAGGTAGCCGAGCAGGGTCCGCTTGGTGACAATCCGGGTTCGCGTAAACCGCAGCGGACGAGGCATTGTTTCGACCGCCCCCTCCGCTTCGATCACATCCACGAAACCGGCGTGCACCAGGCCGACCTCGGGATGCGCTTCGAGATACTCAATCGAAGCTTTCAAATGGGCGGGCGCGAAGCGATCGTCGTCCGAACACCAGGCGATGTAATCGCCGCGCGTCTGTCCGATCGCGAAATTCCAGTTCTCCACGCCGCCGGAATTCCGCTCGCGCTGAAAAATCCGGACATTCGGCTCGCCAGTGGCCAGTTCCTTCAAGACCGCCCAAGTTGAGTCGGTCGATCGATCGTCGGCCACTACGATCTCATCGGGCGGGTGCGTTTGAGCGAGCGCCGCTTCGATCGCCTGGCGCACCATGGCGGCACGATTATACGTGGCGATGGCCACTGAAACCATCACGCCACTCTTCATGCGGCCCTCCATGTCGCCGCCGAGACCGCTACCACCGACAGCAGTCCCGCGGCCCAGACCAGCGCCGTCCGCGGGCTCGGGCGGAAGCCGTACCGACTCCCGGCGATCGAACCACAAACGGTCAGGTGCGCCGCGTACATCAGCACAAAAGCGATGGCCGTTCCTTCGGCCGGGCCGCGAAAATGCCCCACGACCGCGGTTCCCGCCGCGAAAACCGCGTAGGCGCTCAGGTCCGCCGCCAGGAACGCGCGCATATCGGCCGCCGCCAGCATCGGGATCGACAGCACCCAGCTGGAGACTTTCAGGTAATCTCCCACCAGCGTCCAGCGCAGATAGCGCGACGCCTCCCGGAACGCATCCGAATAAAACAGCGCCAGCACGACTGGCTTCAGCAGAGCCAGAGCACACACCGCGGCGGTCGCAGCCAGCGCCGCCGCCGTCAGCATGCGGGTCAGATGAGCGCTGCGCTCGGCGCGGTCCGAGGTGCGCGCCAGCGCGGGCAGGCAATATGTCTGCAACGACGCAAGCACCAGGGAAACGTGATTCATACTGATAGCCCAGGCAGCATCGAATTGTCCGGCTACCGCGAAACCCTGCTGGTGAAGGATGCGGGCCCGTGCCGCCAGCAGCACCAGGGACGCCGCCGCGCCGCCCGCCAGCATGGACCCCGACATCGCCAAAAATCCCCTCGCCGCTTCCGCGCTCCACCATCCTGCGCTCCACCAGCGCCCTGCACCTTGGAGAAGGATTCGTTGGCGAACCAACAACACTAGGGCCACCACCGCCGCGCAAGCTGGCGCCGCAGCCAGCCACCACACCAGCGCGTCTTCGTATCGGCCTTCGTATCCGGCGCGGACGATTCGCGCCACGGGATACGCGAGCAGCGCCATCGCCGCGGGCGAGGCCACCTGCACGATCGCCAACCGGCCGATCTCGCCGCGGGCATTCAAAACCGCGCTCAGAACCACCAGCACGCACGAAAACGCCACGGGTGCAATGATCCAGCGGATCATCCCGGCGCGTGCCGTTCCCACGCCCAGGCCCAATCCGGTCGCCGACGCGACCCATCCGGGGGCCGCCAGGGCGAGCGCCGCCACCAGCAGCATCGCCATTCCCATCAGCAGGAGCGCGGTGCGCAAGAATTCTCGCTGTTCGCGGCCGCTTCGGGCGCTTAAGCCTTGGACCAGCGCAGTCTGCCCGTTGAGAGTTGCCCCCGTCACACCCGCTTGCCGGATCTGCTGGAGCGTAGCCAGCACCGCCACCTCGGCCGGACCGAGCATCGCCGCGAAAATCTTGGTCGCCACCACGCTCAGCGCGCCGCCTGCTACCGCCGCCGCCCCGGTGAGACTCGCCGCGCGCAGCAGCGGCCGCCAACCCGTCGGACGAAAGGCCTCATGAATCGTGGCTAGTTTCAAACTCGGGCTGCTCATGCCATCGCCCCTTGCCGAGGAGCAATGTGTCGCGGCGCCGCATAGTCGCGATACCACGCCACCAGTCTTTCGACGCCCGCGGCGATTGGCGTGGCTGGATAAAACCCGGTGTACGCAAAAAACTCCTCGACCTCGGCGTGCGTCGCCACCACATCCCCAGGCGGGATCGGCAGGAACCGCTTCCGGGCGCGTTTTCCCAGCGCGCGTTCCACGGTGTGCACAAATTCGAGCAACCCCACCGGCGAGCCATGACCGACGTTATACAGCCGGTAGCCCGTGTGCGGGCGATCGATCACCCGAACTAATCCTTCCACGATGTCGTCGACATATGTAAAATCGCGCTGCATGCGCCCGTAATTATAGAGATCGATGCGGTGGCCTCGTTCGATCGCCTCCACAAATTTGAAGGGCGCCATATCCGGCCGCCCCCACGGCCCATACACCGTAAAGAAGCGCAAGCCGGTGGTGGCGATGCCGAACAGATGCGAGTAGCAGTGCGCCATTAGCTCACCCGCACGTTTCGTTGCCGCATAGAGCGAAACCGGCGTCTCCACCGGATCGCCCACCGCAAACGGCGTCTTCCGATTGCCCGCGTATACCGAGCTCGAAGAGGCGTAGATCAACCGTCCGATCTCGCTCCGCCGGCAGCCTTCGAGGACGTGCAGAAATCCGGTGACATTCGCCTCCGTATACGCGTGCGGATTCTCGAGCGAGTGCCGCACCCCCGCCTGTGCCGCCAGATGAACCACGACCTGATAGGGGCCCTTGGCGAAGACCGCCTCGGCGGCCGTGCGGTCGGCCAGATCGGCCTGGATGTACTCGAACCTCGGATTGGCTGCCAGCTTCCGCAGCCGCGCACGCTTCAGGCGCGGGTCATAATACGGATTTAAATTATCTATGCCAGTCACACGCCGGCCTTCGGAAAGCAGCCGCGCCGCCAGATGATAGCCGATGAAGCCGGCCGCGCCGGTCACCAGGATCGTCACGCTGCTTTCTCCACCCACCAGTTCGCCAGCGCCATGTGCCCCAGGCCGCTGCGCAGAAACACGTCGACTGCATCCCGCGCGGAGTACACGATCGGCTCGCCGTGCAGGTTGAAGGAAGTATTCAGCACCGCCGCCTCCCCGGTGATCGATTCGTACTCTTCAAGCAGCCGGTGAAACCCGGGATTGTGTCCGGCGCGAACCTCCTGCGGACGAGTCGTGAAATCGTAAGGATGCTGCGCCCCTGCCAGCGCCGCCCGGCGATCCGGCCGCGTGCGGAACGCAAGCATCATGTAAGGCGAATCCACCGGCTTGGGCTTTTCGTAGTAGCGCCCCGCGCGTTCGGCCAGCACCGCCGGCGCGAACGGCATCCAGAAGTCGCGATTCTTAATGGCTTGGTTGATGGTGCGAACCGCCGAAGGCGAATCCGCGCGAGCCAATATGGACCGGTTCCCCAGCGCCCGCGCTCCGAACTCGGCCGCGCCTTTCGCCCGCGCGACGATCCGGCCGTGGGCTAACTCGCGGGCCACTTTTCGTTCGATATCCGCGATCCATTCAAAACGCAGCTTCGCCTGAAAGCGCACCTTCGCCCGTTTCGCGGCATCGACCAGGGCGGCATCGACCAGGGCATCTTCCGCTTCGCCGTCCGTAATCGGCTGGCCATAGTAGATCGCCCCCAGTGGCTCGATGGTTTCGCCCCGCTGCGCTGCCGCGAAGCATGCCGCGCCGATGCTGTTCGATTCGTCTCCGCAGGAGGGAAACACGAACATGCCTTCCACTTCCGACAGCTCGAGAATAGTGAGATTTGCCTTCACATTCATGAACACGCCGCCCGCACAGGCGATCCGGCCGATTCCGGTCTCGCGTACGGCGGCGGCCACCCAGCGCGTGAGCATCGTTTCGATGAATCGTTGCACGCCCGCAGCCACCCAATCGAAGCGCTGGCCTTCGAGCAGAGCTCCTAGGAATTCGTAGGCCGCATAGAGAGACGGAACACCCTTTCGCCTGCGCCAGCCGAGACCGTCGGCGGTGAATTCGAACAGCGCTTCGAGCGCGCGCGCCACGTCGGCCGCCCCGCGCGAATTCGCCGCGTAGGGGGCCAGACCCATGACCTTGTACTCATGCTCCATGGGGCACATTCCCAGCCGCCGCGTCACCAGCGCGTACAGCCGCCCGATGGAATCGTGCTCGCTGACCTGAGCTACTCGTGAGAGCTTGCCGTTTTCACCGATACTCACCGTCGCCGAAACCCGGTCACCCGAGCCGTCGCAAGTGAGCACCAGGACTTTCTCCCTGGTTTTTCCCCAAGGTGATGTGTAGTAGGCCGCTGCGGCGTGCGCCTGATGATGCTCCACCGGCGCCAGTTGCCCGCCGCTCAGACCAATCGCACTCAAGTGCTCGGCACGATCCGCCGCCCTCCGCCGCTGGTACGCCCGGTCGACCGCCGAGGTCTTGAAAGATTGCTTCAGTCGCGAGCCCAGGCTCGAGCAGCGCGCATAATCACGCAAGATCGTCTCCCTGTGCCATTGGCCATAGTTCATGTAGTGGCCGTTCAGCGCGACTAAGGGCGTCGCCGCTGGAACCACCGCGGCGTTGGCGAGAGCCAGAGCCGCACGCAAAGCCCCGCCCGGAGCGTCGCCCTGGTTCTTCACCCGGGTGAGCCGTTCCTCTTGCAGCGCGAACTCGATCCGGCCATCGCGCAGCAGCGCGGCGGAAGCGTTGTGCCCGTCATGGATGCCCAATACGACGCTCAGCTCGTTACCCCGCTCTCCGCCTGTTCTGGTTCCGGGGTTCGATAATAAGACCGGTAGTAGTCATAGTAGTTGTAGCTTTCGCTCAACTCCCGGTGCACCTCGTTGAGCACCAGGCCAACGGTTTTTGCGCGAACGCGGTTGAGCGTCGCCAGCACCGTCGCCACCGCCTTGCGCGTGGTTCGTCCGGCGCGCGCCACGATCAGCACTCCGTCCACCGCCGTGGCCATCTGCAGCGGCTCGGCAAAACCCAGCAGCGGGGGCGCATCCACGATCACCAGGTCGTAGTCGGCCGCGGCTTCCTCGATCATCTCCATCAGGCCGCGCCCGATCAGATCCGCGGAGTGCCGCGAAGGCGCTCCCGCCGGTAGCACGTGCAGGTCCGGCAGACTCTCCACTTGGATCACCGCCGCGCGCCAATGAAATTCTCCCCTCAGCACGTTGGCGAGCCCCACGACGCCGGGAATCTTGAAGCTCCGGTGAACGCTTGGCCGCCGCAGATCGCCGTCGATCAGCAACGTGCGCTGGCCTTGCTCGGCATGGGCCGCCGCCAGGTTCGCGGCGGTGGTGGTCTTACCCTCGGCCGGCGCGGCGCTGGTCACCAGTAGCGACCGGTAGCGCTGGTCGAGATTTCCCAGGAGAATGGAGTTGCGCAGCGTCCGGATACTCTCACGGAATCCGCTCGGATCGCGTTCTTCCACCATCCCGTTCTCAGAGGACGCCGGCAGCGCCAGCACGCGCCCCCCCTGTAAGTTCTTCATCAGCGGCAGGTTGCCCACCACCTCCGTCCGGAGGGTGCGCGCGACCTGTTCAGGATCTTTGATCGTCTTGTCAAGAAGATCGCTCACCACCGCCGCGGTCCCGGCGACCAGCGCGGAAAACAGCAGGGCCAGCAGCGCGTTCAAAGAAATATTCGGAGACACCGGCTTGAGGGCCGGCCGGGCCGCGTCGGCAATCCGGATGGCGCTGTTCTGGAACCCCGCGTTGATGCCGGCTTCCTTGATCTTGCGAACCAATTCGGCATACAGCGTTTTGTCGGCTTCGGCCTCGCGCTTGGCCGCTTGATACTCGAAGCTCCGCGCGTGGACCCGGTCGAATTCGATCCTGGCCTCGGCCGCCGCATTGCCGGCCATCTCTTCGCGCCGCTGGCTTTCCCGATACCCCACTTCCACGCGCCGCTCAATGTCGGCCCGGGTGACTTCGAGCGCCCCTTCCACCTGGTCGAGCTGGGCCTTGGCGCGGCGATACTCGGGATGGCTGGGGCCATAAAACCCGCCGACGTCGGCAAAGTGCTCGCGGGCTTCCTGGGAATGTTCCACCAGCTTGCACAGCGCCTCGCCTTGCGGGGATGCCAGCGCCGCCTCCAACGATCCGCCCCGGACCGATTCCCAGGCCGCCTGCTGGCGCAGCAGCTCGGCTTGCGCGGCCGTGTGTTCGGTATTCAGCTGCATCAGCCGCGATTCCAGGATATTGGTCTTCGCCTCCGGGTCGATTACGGTCAGCTCCCGCTCGAAGGCCGCCAAAGCCAGACTGGAGCGCTCCATCTTGACCTTCAACTCATCCAACTGTCGCTCCATGAACGTCGCCAGACTGGCCGAACTGCGCATGCGGATGTCGTAACTGTGTTCCAGATACGATTGCGCGATGGCATTGGCCGCGTCCGCCGCCAGTTGCGGATCGTCCGAGCGATAGCTGATCTGCATCAAGTAAGTATTAGGCGGGCGCGTAACACGTAAACGTTTCAGCACGATGGGTGCGGCTTCCCCGCGCGGCGATTCGGCGGAGGATTGCTTCTCTCGAAGCCGAAGCTGGAAATGCTCATCCACCGGACGCAGCACGCCGTCGGACTGTACCAGCTTCATCTGCGTGGCCAGGAACTGATCGGCGTCGTTGGTCGCGCTGCGCGCCGCGTCCTGCCCTACCACGCCCGGTGGACTTTCGCGGTCCACGTCTACTGTCGTCGTCGACTCAAAGATGGGCGTCAGGCGCGCGGAAACAATCACTGTGAGGATGACCGCCGCCGCGCAGAATCCCAGAATCCTCCAGCGATGGCGCTTACAAATCCATACATACTGCGAGATCGGGATGCGGGCTTCTTCCGGGTCCTGGGCGGACAGGCTGTCGAGCAGCGCCGGCCACCGTTCAGGATCACCTGGATTCAAACCGGAATTTAGAAGAGGATTCACAAGGGGGCTCCAGCTATCTCACTACTTCAGTCCTAAAATCAGGGCTCCCGAAGCTGTTCCCGCCGCAAACGCAACGGCTTTGTCGATCACGCTGGCCGTGACTCGTCCGCCGCGGTTGTCGGGAATGTAGAAAATATCGCCTGCGGCGAGGACCACATCCGGCGTTTTCCGGTCCATGATTTTGCGCAGCGGGACCGCGATCTCCTGCTTGCCGCCATCGGCGGGCCGGTAGACGTAAGCCACTTTGGTCGAAAACGGAGCTAGGCCTTCGGCTAGAGCCAAGGCCTCGAGCACCGAGATGCCGGCGCCATCGCCTACCGGAAACGCTCCCGGTTTCTTAACGCTGCCGACCACGAACACACGCCCGGCATCCGGCACGCGCACCTCTTCGCCGCCCTCCAGGATCACGTTGGCAGCCGGGTCGGCCTTCTCGATCAAGTCCTTGACCGCGATTCGCTGGGTAATTGGCCGCGCATCCGGGGCTCCTCCAGTCACGACGCGGGTGACGAGGATATCCGCGCCTGCTTCCCCGCTGAGTCCTTCGGCGCGCGTCAGCGCCTCCAGCAGCGTCACCGGCCCGGTCGAGTCAAACGTCAGCGGGTGCCGCACCGCGCCAGCCACGCGAATCGGACGAGTGGCATACTCGGCGATGGTGATGACCACGAACGGGTCCACCAGGAGGCTCGCGGCTTCTAAAGCAGCGCTAACGCGCTGCTCCAACTCCGCAGGGGTGATTCCCCGCGCCTCGATCGGGCTGTTGAGCATGGGCAGCCGGATCAACCCTTCCCCGCTCACGCGCGCCGTGCGCGACAGCTCCGGTGCGCCATATACCGAAATCGACAGCAGATCGCCCGCTCCGATCGGCCGCGGCGGCAGATTCGCCCCGGTCTCCATCGATCCCCCCAGAAGGCGTGCTTGTCCGGAAAGGATCAGTCCCCAACCCGTCACCATCACGATGCGAAGGATCACGCTACACCACCTCTTTGAGGAACGATCGAATCCCGATCCACTTGCACCGCAATGGAGCGTTGTAACAACTCGACACCGATCACCAGATGCATCGTGTCTTTGGTCCGGAGTAACGTGCCTTCCAAACCGCGCATAGGCCCCGTCTCCACTCGCACTCGATCGCCGGCCTTCAAATAAGGCCACGGCGCCAGCGGCAACTTCGAACCCACCACCCGCTGAATCGCGGCGATCTCGGAATCTTCCAGAACCGCCGGCGTGCCTCCGAATCCCACGATTTTGGCGACCCCGGGTGTGTCCATCACATGAATGCGATCGGTCAGGTCGAATTGGCAAAGAACGTATCCAGGGAACAGCGGCGTGTCGACGTCTTTCACCCGATCCGACCACCGCCGCCGGCTGCGATACAACGGCACCATCGTCTTCAGGCCCTGTGACTGCAGCGCCTTCTCGGTTTGCCGCTCGTGCTGGTACTGCACTGCCAGCGCATACCATTTCTGGTCGGGAGTCGTGTTTTCGGGCATAGCTCGCGCTTCGTGAGTCCCAGGAATGCTTTCTTTCAACCTTTGCGAAGGGACTGCTTGCTACCAGAGTTTGTGGAAAACCGCCGGGGATTGTCTCAGAGAGAACCGAGGAAACTCTACCGCCAGAACTCGTACCACTTCCGTACGGAGGATTCCGCCGGAGCGTCGGGCAAGTGCATGTCGTCTCCGGAAAGGGCGGCGCCTGGATTCGTGACGCACAGGGCTTCGGCCAGCGCGTCCCCATACTTCTTCCGCAGCCAGGCGTGAGCCTGATCCATTACCGGCGGCCGGCGCTCGCAATCGTGCCCGTCGCTGGCGACCACGTGCACCAGCCTCAGGTCCAGAAGCTCGCACGAGAACTCCCGTGCGCGGCCGCCGAAGCCGCCCGTCAGGCTTTGTGCGGTCAACTGCACGCGCGCGCCCTGTTCCACCCACTTGGCGATGGCGTCCGCACGCTGCCGCAGGAGCCCGTTGCGCTCGGGATGAGTGACGATCGGCGTCATTCCCGCGTCCCGCAAGCGGGCGAAGATATCTTCCGTGTTCTTGAAGATCAGCAGCTCGGAAAACTCGACCAGCAGGTAGCGCTGCTGGTTGATGGTGTACTTCCGCGGATGCTCGATAGAGTCCTGAATATTGTCGAAACTCAGGTGAAAATCGCAGCCCGTGTACAGCCGCAACGCGCCTCCAGCAGCTTCCCGGACCTGCGCGATCCGTTCGGCAATCTGATCGGGGTCGAACTTAAATTCGAGGTTGGCGTGGGGCGTCGCCACCAGGTCGGTAGTGCCGTGTTCGGCCGCCATGCGCACCATGGCGAGCGAATCTTCGAGCGTCCGCGCACCGTCGTCCATGCCGAACAGCACGTGGCTGTGAATGTCGATCAACCCTCAAGTTTAGCGTTGCCCGGCCAGTCGGCTGGTGGTCAGGCGTTGTACAGGCCGGCTGCGGCAAACGCAATCTTGGCGCAGACGAAGAGCGACCATGAGAGAGCGATGGCGGTGAAGGCTTTTCCGAAGCTGATCTTGCGCCCGGCGGCCGAGACTCCGATCGCCAGCAGCACGATGATCCATAGGGAGAACATGTCAATCGACGAGCCCAGGGCCCGCAGCACGGCCGGTGAGTCCGGACTTAGGTAGGCACCCACGTTGAACATCAGCGGATTCTGCAAGTTGAACTCCTCCGGATCCTTCAGGAACAGCACCACCATGGATAGTGCCGTTTGTACCACCAGCGGCAGAAACCCATAGGCCACGATCCCCATCATGCGTTTCACACCGATACCAGCGCTCATCATTGTGTCAAACAGGAACAGCAGGAGAACGGCGACAATGAAGACGTAGAACAGCGTTCCAACCGCGGAGCCTCCATAACCCAAGTACTGGTAGAGTCTGCTGGCGGTCGCGATGGCCTGTTCGCGCTGCTGGACGGTCATGGTTTGTGCGTTGGGTAGCCGCTCGATGGCCGGGCGGATCACCGATTCCCAACCCACGCGCTGGGTGAACGCGTTCAGATACACCGTGCCGAGAATGGCGATCAGGATCACCGGGATCCACCACCTCGGGCGCCGCGCGATATCCGCGAAGGCCTGGCCGGGCGAGAAAAACACACCGGCGAGCCGAGCGGCCTCGCTCATCTCGCTTAACTGAGGCCGCTCAGGTTGCGGTTGCAGGGGCGGCGGCACCGGGGCCGATTCAGGAGACATGCAGCCAGTCTAATCCTCCGGAATTTGAAAGACAATGCCGGTAAAGCATTGAGCACTAGTGTCCTGTCTCTAAAATCCGTTGAATATCTCAGAGCCGGGGTTGGAGGGCGGGATTCATCCCGCGCGGAGCTTCAGCTCGGCAAATCGAATCGAGTAGCGGGGCTAAAAGCCCCGCGCGGACTGAAGTCCGCCCTCC